>Ga0209723_1005660_pt1 | contig 12659 bp, 10 predicted proteins | sample BiotimSIPDNA_2_FD_185750 | JGI IMG/M metagenome (GOLD analysis project Ga0209723, IMG submission 185750) | Anaerobic biogas reactor microbial communites from Washington, USA - Biogas_R2 time_0 SIP DNA (SPAdes) (version 2) | ecosystem: Engineered > Bioreactor > Anaerobic > Unclassified | place... | reverse complement strand
CTTCGGAATGCTCACGCATTCCGCTACGGGGAAGGATTCGGGAATGCGCATTTCTTATTCGTCAGGCATCATCTCAGGAATACGCCAGACACGTTGCGTGAAATCCTCTTCTTCTTAGATCCGAATAATCCAAAAAAAAAGACCCCCAATTTTTTGGGGTCTTAAAAAACCTATGGAGCAACGTGTTCGCCTACTTCTTGGCGGGCGGGATGCCGGGGTGCGTGGGCTCACCGTTAACCTCCACGACCACTTGGTGGTAGGCTTGTCCCATCTGGATACTGTAGCAGTATCTTCCGGGGGCGTGGTTCACGAACACGGCGTGACCACTTGTGGCGTTGGAGAACACACCATCCGGTGAGTTCACGTCGCGGCCCGGGGTGACACACCCGGGCGATGGCGACTCCGCCGCCTGAGGAGTTCCAACCGACCGATTAGGCTTCGCCGATGGCCGCTGTGGCGGTGCTCGCTTCGATGCCAACCCATGACACGTTTACTTCACGTGTTTGCGTCGTAACGGTTCCATTGCGATCAGTGTGGTTGAGCACAACCTGATGCATTCCCGTTCCGGCTGGTTGACCAGTAGGTATTGGATGGCGCCTTGCGGTTTCTTGCGATTTCACCCAGTGTGCGGGTGGCAGCGTAGTAGTTCCGCTCGTCGGGGCCTGGATTCTGCCAGAGCCAACCGCGGTTTGGCAAGAAGATGGAGTAGCCAACGTCGTCCCTGAGGATGGTCTGCAACGGGAGTTGACCCGTTGTGTCCCTTCCAGGAATTCCGGTGGTGCTGATGTAATCCGGCATCGTCGTGCGGTGGGGATTCGAGGAAGAGTCACTCGCACCAATCTGGCCCACGCCAACGAGAATCGGGATTGGCGTGTTTTTGCGGCTTTGGCTCAGTTACTCATTCGCAAAGCCCGCCGTCTTTATGGTCCTGAGGATCGGGATGTGCGGCTAGACGAAATGGTTTACGCTTTGGACTCAACGACTATCGACCTATGTCTGTCTTTGTTTCCGTGGGCCAACTTCCGCAAAAACAAAGCCGCCATCAAGATGCATACCCTGATTGACTTGTGTGGATCTATCCCTGTTTTCATCAGTATCACCGAAGGGCGCACGCATGACGTCAATATCCTTGATGAAATCACACCTGAGCCAGGCAGCATTTTTGTTATGGATCGTGGATACATTGACTTTGCCCGGCTCTACCAGCTTCACCATGCAAGAGCGTACTTTGTGGTGCGGGCAAAATCCAATCTGAACTTCTATGTTGCACAATCACGCCCTGTGAATCGATCCGGTGGACTCAGATGCGACCAAACCATTCGACTCAAAGGGGCCCGCAGCAAGACGCTCTATCCCTCCACGCTGCGACGTGTCAGCTTTCGCGATCCTGAAACGGGCAAGCGTTTGGTTTTTCTCACAAACCATTTCGGACTATCCGCTAAGACTGTTGCCTCGCTCTGCAAAAGCCGTTGGCACATCGAACTGTTCTTCAAGTGGATTAAACAAAACCTGCGGATTAAGGCGTTCTTCGGGACGAGTGAAAATGCCGTCAAAACCCAAATATGGATTGCCATTTGCGTCTACCTCCTGGTCGCCTGCCTCAAAAAGATCCACCAGATCCCTGAAAGTCTGGGGCGAATTCTGCAAGTTACAAGTGTGAATGTTTTTCAAAAAGATCCTATTAATCAACTACTTACGAATATTGACATAAGTAATACCCCTATTGAATCCTCTAACCAGCTGATGTTCAAAGACTTTTGACTATGCGCATGTGGTCTCCGATATAGAATTGTTCATTGCCGGTGTGCCCCAAACAAAAAACAGCCCACCCGAATACTTCACAAAAATACCGGTTATCATTATAATCAATCTAAATCACGGAAATACGGCAAAAATAAAAACGAGTGATATGCATATTTGGTTTTCTGTGAGGTGAACTCGCCGAAAAACGATAATCAACACCACCGCCCGCCTTCGCATTTAACACAATCATACAATTCACAGATAATAACCCCAATAGTCCAACTGCCGAATGGAAAAACCTGACTATCCGCTGCTGTGTTAGTGTTGACCTATGACACCCACCATCAACCCACGCCCACGCCAATATCGGGCAGGCAGGCGTGGGCGGATGAAAAGGCGCTCAGGATCGGGCGGAATTCTCGAGATAGGCCACGAGCTTGTCCACGCAGGCCTCCACCGAAAGACCGACCGTTGGCAGGGTCAACTCGGCTTGTTCCGGAGCTTCGTAAGGCGCAGACACCCCGGTGAAGTGGGGAATTTCGCCTTTTCTCGCCTTCTCGTAGAGACCCTTCGGGTCGCGCGTCTCGCACACGTCGATCGGCGTATCCACATGCACCTCCACAAAACGGGACGGATCATGAGGGCGGCTGTTGATGATCTCGCGTGCAATCGCACGATCCTCGCGATAGGGGGAAATGAACGCCGTTATCACCACCAAGCCCGCGTCATTCATGAGCGCGGCGACTTCGGCGATTCGCCGGATGTTCTCCTTGCGATCACCCGGAGTAAAGGACAGGTCACGGTTCAAGCCATGGCGGATGTTGTCACCATCCAGAATGAAGGCCTTGCGACCCATGGAAATCAGCCGGGCCTCCAGCGCACGTGCAATCGTGCTCTTACCCGATCCGCTGAGTCCCGTCAGCCACAGTGTTTGGGCCGGATGCCCCATCAAGCCGCGGCGTTCCTCCGGACTGACCAGACTGCTTTCCCACGTGATGTGCTTGCTGCGACTGCCCTCATTGCCTCTGACGCCTTCGCGGGAGGAGGCCGGTCGCTGTTCGAGAATCATCCCCGCAGCCATGGTCGCATTACTCACCGGATCAATCAGGATGAATGAACCCGTGTGCCGATTGCGACGGTAGATGTCAAATGCCATGGGCCGATGGGCAACAAAGCCCACCCGTCCAATACCGTTCATTTCGAGCTCGGGTGAAGGCTCACGGTTCAATTGATTGATGTCGAAACGGTACCGGACCTGATCAATGGTCACCGGAATGGTCTGCTTCGCGCACTTCAGGAGGTACGAACGGTTCGCCTCAAGCGGAGTTTCATGCATCCACACCACCATCGCGTCAAACTCACTGTCGACATTCGGCTGATTGTTCGGATGGCAAAGAATATCACCACGGCTGATATCCACTTCTGTCTCAGTGGTCAACACGACCGACATCGGGGCAAACGCCTCCTTTCGCTCGCCTTCGAAAGTCACAATGCTCTTGATCCGGGTGCGTCGTCCCGAAGGTAAGACCATGATCTCGTCGCCCTGCCGCACCACCCCGGAGGTAATCGTTCCCGCGAACCCGCGGAAGTTCAGGTTTGGCCGCATCACATACTGGACCGGAAAACGGAAGTCGATGAGGTTACGGTCGGTGCTCAACTCCACATTCTCCAAGTAGGCAAGGAGCGGACCGCCTTTATACCAGGGCATGTTTGAGCTCGCCTCCACCACATTATCACCCTTGAGGGCCGAAATCGGGATGAAGTGGAGATCAGTGGGCTGAAACTTTGCAGCAAAAGCGAGTGTGTCCTTGCGGATCTTTTCATATACCGCCTCGTCGTAGCCCACGGCATCCATCTTGTTCACCGCGACAACCAGATGCCGGATCCCAAGCAGACTGGCGATGAAACTGTGGCGCTTGGTCTGTGGCATCACACCATGGCGTGCATCCACCAGTATGATCGCAAGGTCACAGTGACTGGCTCCCGTAGCCATGTTCCGGGTGTATTGTTCATGGCCGGGACAATCGCAGATAATGAAGCTCCGCTTCTCAGTCGAGAAGTAGCGGTATGCCACGTCGATCGTTATCCCCTGCTCGCGCTCAGCCTTGAGTCCGTCGGTCAGCAAGGCCGGATCAAACGACGAATCCGTCGTGCCATGCACCTTCGAATCCTTCATCACCGCCGCCAACTGGTCCTCGTAAATCATGTGGGAATCATACAGCAACCGCCCGATGAGGGTGCTCTTGCCGTCGTCCACGCTTCCGCACGTCAGGAACCGCAGCATGTCCTTCTCCTCGTGCCGCCTCAAATAGGCCGACACGTCATTGCGGATCAAATCCTGCTCCCTGACCTGATAATTGGTGTTGCTCATGGAAAAATGTCTTTCAGATGTAGGTGTGTTTATTCCGGGGATCAGAAGTAGCCATCGCGCTTCTTGTCCTCCATGCTTGACGCCCCATCGTAGTCGATCACGCGCCCTTGCCGCTCCGATGTCGTGGTCAACAACATCTCCTGGACGATTTCTTCCAGCGTTCCGGCCTCCGACTCGATCGCACCTGTCAACGGATAGCAGCCAAGCGTGCGGAAACGGATCTTCTTAATCTGAGGAACCTCACCCGGCTCCAGACGCATGCGCTCATCATCCACCATGATCATCACACCGTTGCGGAAAACCACCGGACGTTCCTTGGCGAAATACAGCGGAACAATCGGGATGTTTTCGATCTGAATGTAGCGCCAGATATCCAATTCGGTCCAATCCGACATCGGAAACACCCGGATAGACTCCCCCTTGTTGATCTTGGTGTTGTAGATATCCCACAACTCCGGCCGCTGATTCTTCGGATCCCACTGATGAAAGCGGTTGCGGAAACTGAACACCCTTTCCTTCGCACGGGATTTCTCCTCGTCCCTGCGGGCTCCCCCGAATGCGGCATCAAATCCGTGCGCATCCAGCGCCTGCTTGAGCCCTTGTGTTTTCATCACCAGCGTGTGCTTCTCCGATCCATGATCGAAGGGATTGATCCCCTCACGTATGCCGTCAGGGTTTTGGTGAACGATCAACTCAAAGCCGATCTCACGCGCCATCCGTTCCCGAAACGCATACATCTCCTTGAACTTCCAACCCGTGTCGACGTGCATCAACGGGAATGGAATCTTCGCGGGATGGAAGGCCTTGCGTGCGAGGTGCAGCAAGACGGAGGAATCCTTCCCAATGCTATACAGCATAACAGGGCGGCTGAATTCCGCAGCCACTTCCCGCATGATATGGATGCTCTCGGCTTCAAGTTGCCGGAGGTGCGTGATCGTGTAGTCCGTCATGATTGCAATGATCCCTGGAATTCAAAAACCCGGCTCCCTTGTTCTATCGGAGTTCGCACGGGTCTGGAATCCACTGTCTGGGATTCCTCTTCTGTACCCCATCCCCACTGTTGGCAACGCCAGAATCGTCACCATCTTCCAATTATTAGATCCAGTGGACCACTGTTCCTCTCAAATGCGTTCCTCGAATAGCCCGATCTCACTGGAAAAGCCTATTGTTGATTGTGTGGGCATGAATTTGGCGAAGTTGGTACGATCGCAGTGATATAGCCGCGAGCAATTGGTGCATTTCGCGAGAAGAGATACGGCTGCGAGGGGTGTTTGGAGAAGGCCCGGACCATCGGACCGCAAGGGGCACGGCAACCTATTGAAGACAGGAATAATCTGGCCGCTTCGGAGGCTCTCACACTTGAGTATTGAACGCCCAGCCGGTTGCTTCGCGTTGATTCCAAAAACGGCTTATCCATCATCAACCGATAGCTTGATGACCTTCGAAAAAAGCAAAACATTGTGCGGTGCACACGGGACCGACAAGTTAGCAGCTAGTTGACCGTAGGAACGACTCCCTCATACCCTGCGAATGAACAAACAAATTGGACCGCGGCTAGATAAGCAATTTGCCTGACTCCGGAATCAATAGATTGTAAAACTCCCTTGTGGATCGGCTTCAGGTTTGGGATTGGAGGATCGGGCCACGTTAATCGATCCTCCGGTCTTGCTTTGTTTCCCTTGCGAACTAGAAGATGAACTTTCTCCTGTCTTTCCGACGCGAACCTGTTACCGAATTCCCATTTGCCAAACACTTATGTCCGACTCTTTCAACAGTCCCCTTGAACAACGCATCAAAAACCGGATCCGCACAATCCGCGGATGGCCGGCTCCAAGCGTCAACTTCCGCGACGTAACCACGCTTTTTGACGATCCTGACGTCTTCGGGGATGCGGTGGAAACCCTTGCTGAGGCAGCGGGTGCACACGGCATCAGCCGCATCGCCGCAATTGATGCGAGGGGTTTTGTACTTGGAGCGGCCCTCGCATCGAAAGCCGGACTCCCCCTTACGCTGGTTCGCAAAGCAGGAAAACTCCCACCCCCATGCATCTCCGAATCCTACGAACTCGAATACGGGAAAGGTGCCATTGAGATCCGGGCGGACGCATGCTCGGACATGGATACCATCATGCTGGTGGACGACCTGATAGCCACGGGAGGAACACTGCGGGCCGCCGCAAAACTCCTGAAAAGTCTTGGAGCCCGGATCCCACTGATCGCGGCCATCATCGATCTGCCAGAGCTTGGCGGCAGTCGGCTCATCCTCGAAGATGGCATCAAGGTAATGGCATTGTGCCGCTTCTCCGAAACGGAATAGTCCGTCGAAACAATCCTCCGCATTGTGAAGGAAATCTTCCTCATCCTTGGACTCGCGCTGCTTTCGGCTCTCACCGCCGCAGCGGAAAACCAATTGATCCTGGACAACGGAGATGTCATCACTGGAACAATCACTTCAAAGACGAGAAAACACTGGATTGTTGTGCATCCGGTCCTAGGGAAGCTCAAAATTCCACGCGACAGCGCAACCATTGTCGATGGAGTGGAGTCCGATCCGGAGCCTGATCCACAGGCCGATCTTTTGGATCTGCGTCTCACGTCCGAGCCGACTCCCCCGCCCCCTTCCCCAGCACCCATCGTGGCAGTATCGGTGCCTCTCGATGAAGGCTCGGACGTCAAACCAGAGGTAATAGCCGACCCATCGGAAACTCCTCCAACACCCGACTCGATATGGGATGCGGCCGAGAGAGCGCTCAAGTTCATTGCCCATAATCAGAAGCCATCCTGGTACCCCGATCTTCCGGATGACTGGAACGGCAACCTCAAATTCGGCTTCACCTACAACGAACGGGAGACTCTCTCGTCGCAGCGCTACGGAGAATTCGGGGTGGAAGGAAAGACAGAACCGTTCAATCACCAGCTCAGGGCCTTCTATTTGTTTTCCGATCAAGCCGGAATCCAAAGTGAAAACCGCTGGGGCGGCTCCTACCGCGCCCGCTACAACGCGACTGAACTCACCTTTTTGCAGAGTCTCAGTTCATATGAGACCGACAACATCAACGATCCCGAAAACAAGGCCATTCAATCGCTGGGGGTGGGAACCAAACTCATTAACCAATCGAACTTCACAATTGATGGAGTTATCGGGGGAGCCGCTGAATACAGGGACATGCGAACAACCACTGATTCCACCATCTTCAAGCTGAGCTTGAGCGAGGAATTACGCTGGCGATTCAATGACTCACTTCAGCTCAAGCAATCGGTGAGCCTTCTGGTGGAACCCGATGACTTTTCCCGATACACCATTCGCTTCGATTCATCTGTCGAAACGCCGATCATCGGCGCACTCAATCTCGAGTTTGCTTATCGTTACGATTTTGACTCCACACTCCTTAACAAAAACGCACGCAAAAACACGCGTATCGTCACCTCTCTCGGCCTGAAGTTCTAGCAAAACGATACCCATCCCATCCTATTAATGCCTTGAGGACCAAAACAGGGATTCGGACAGAAAACACCCGCAAGCATCAGAACATCAGATCCTTACAAGTCATCGGACGAAGTCTTTTTGCCATTCCAGGGCCACTCCGGTGACAACTCGAAAACTCAGCCCATTTGCGAAACACAAGATGCCTTTCCTGCAAAGCAAAGGAGGGCTTTTTTTGTTGCCACATGCCGCATTTTATGAAAAATTGATATCAGAATCATACTTGAGGATCCTGTCGCCGCCAATGATTTGATTCTATTTCAATGTCCGGAGACGTAACCTTCTCCAGACTCATTCCACATAATCCTGCAACATCATGATAACAAAATCGTTCTCTTCCAAGGGTGACTCTTGTAAAGCCACCTTTTCGGTTCACGTTCCATCCGAAGTTCAACACGTCTCCATTTGTGCTGACTTCAACCATTGGACTCCAGGGTCTGACACCATGTCGAAAAACGGGATTGGCGAGTTTTCCGCCACGCTGTTTCTGGAAACCAACAAACGCTTCAGCTTCAAGTACCTTTTGGACAATGGCCTCTGGTACAATGATTCGGAAGCAGACGGCTACGACGTCAATGAGTGGGGCGATACCAATTCTGTGATCGAGACTTTCCTCCCATCGGGTTTTGCCGCAAAGAGCGCTCCAAAAGCTCCGGCTGCTCCAAAAGCTCCGGCAAAAGAAGCAAAAGCAACTCCCGTGGCAAAAGCGCCTAAGGCCGCAAAAGCCAAGGCTGCTCCAGTGAAGAATGCAGAACCCCCCAAGGCTGCTGCTCCGGTCGAAAAACCGAAAGCCCCGGCCAAACCCAAGACTGCTGATAAACCCAAAGCTGCCGCAAAAAAGAAGTAACTGCGGCTGATCAGGGACATCAAACCAGGGCATCCCGGCGTCTATTCGTCGTGATGCCCTTGCTTTTCCATAGCATCAACACCAACCTACCCCAATCGTGTTCCGCTTCATCCATCCCCGCCTGCTCGCGTTTGATATAGAATGGATTCCCGATCCACACGCCGCCGGCATGCTGTATGGCATCGACACCTCCTCCCGCCATGGAGTGGAAGACGCTTTCCGGAAACTATGGGCTGAGGGAGGTGCCACAGAAGCCAATCCACACCCATTCATCAAGCTTACGTTATCCAAAATCGTTTCGATTTGCGGAATCTACCGCGAAGTCGACGATACCGGCATGGTTCACCACAAACTTGTGACCATTCCATCGCGGGCCGACGACCCGCGCGCCACAGCAGAGCCTTCCATCCTCAAGGCATTTCTCCGATCCACCGCAGACAAACGTCCACAACTCGTTGGATTCAATTCCGCCCGTTCCGATCTTCCAATCATCCTCAACCGTTCCATCGTTCACGGCCTGAGCAGCCACGGATGGGCCATGCGGCCTGACAAACCTTGGGAAGGGATCGACTACTTCGGAGCACATAGCGACTACCACCTCGACCTCGCCGCCTTCCTGGGATGGGGAGCACAAACCCCCAGTCTTCATGAGATCGCGACGATCAGCGGCATTCCAGGCAAGATTGACATGTGCGGAAGCTCGGTCGCAGAGATGGTCCTATCCGGCCAGCTCGACAAGGTGATCGCGTATAACGAGTATGATGCCTTCACCACATTCCTCCTTTGGGCGCGAGTGTCCCATTTCACGGGACACCTCTCCGACCAAGCCTATATCCATGAGCAGGAAGCCATTCTGGCACTCCTCAATCAGGAGATAGAGGACCACGGCAAAGACCATCTCGTCCGATACCGCGATACTTGGATCGATATGCGGGCCAAAGTTGATTCTGACCCAATCACGAAGGACCCGGCATAAGGAATAACGGCCCGATGAATCCTCACGAAATACAATGATCGGAGTTATTCTGAGTCCAGAACTCAAACGGACAGCGGCCCATCGAGGACAAAGGAGCATCTCCCTGTATTCCAATTCGTTCTTCTCAAGACTTTACCATGGAGCGATCCTTGATATTAGTAACAATTATCGGCATTAACCCATTCGACATAACACCACCATGTATGAGCGTTATTTATTCATACCAGTGGCTTTCTAAATACAATTTCCTTCTTGTTCATGTTTAAACATAAGAATATGAATAATCCACAACCGAGAATGAGTCTTCATGATGTCGACGCTCAGAATGGAACTCCTTTAAAAAGGTGTGATTTGCGTGCAATTATTCTTATTGCACTTCTAATTTTGACTTTCATTTTATATACAATATACGCGGTTTATCATAACGGTTATGAACCAGATGAAGGATTTTACATGAATTCTTCATGGAATGTTCTTAATGGGCTCAAACCATATCGTGATTTTGGCTTCACTCATACTCCTGCTTCGGCCTGGATTGGGTCCATAGGATTGGCAGTTTTTGGATGGGATTTGTATGGCGCTCGGTTTCTCGGGATGTTCTTATCAACAGTATCAGTTGCAATTGGTGTAGTGTTTCTATACCGAAAAGCAGGAATACCATCTGTTGTGATATTTTCGCTGCTGATTGTGGCATCTCCAGGCTGGATGGAATGGTCAGCCTCCGCAAAGCCTTTTGCATTAGGTGGACTATGCATACTGCTTGGTGGCATTGTGGTATTGTCGGACATAAGTGTTATTAAACGATGGTGGTGTTTTGTGTGCGTTGCTGCGTTAGGATGTTTAGTGCGTCTACCATTAGCTCCATTTTTTCTGGTTGGGTCATGTGCGATTTTAGTAGACATAAAAGATAAAAAACAATTATTTGTTTCCCTATTAGGATCTGCTATTTTTGGTTTTCTAATTTTGTATTTTATCAGTTATGACTGCATTGAATCAGCATGGTTCTGGATTGTTGAATACCATTCCATGAGACATGTTTTTAAAGGCGGATCATTTCCTTACAAAACAATCGTAATTGATGGGCTTGCCTACGGTACCGTGACATGGCTACTATTTCCATTCTGTCTCTATATATGCAGAAAGAACGTGGGTTATCTATTATTGGGTTTTGGCGTTATTCTTGGATTATATCTTAATCTTGGATTTCGCAGTTCCTTCAGCGTATACGCGGTGTATTTTGTTCCGATTGGGGCACTAATGGTTGCCTATTCATGGTCAACCCTACCAGTCGGATTTCGCAACTTGCTCAATACATATTCAGCGATAGTATTAGTTATGTGCATTCTGGCGTTCGGATGGAATTTTCGGAGTCTGAAACGGCAGCATATGGGTGATATTCCTGAATATATGCTGGCCTACGAACAGACTGTCAATTTCCTAAAGAATGCAATTCCGCCTGGTTCAGCGGTCATTGCAACGACAATTGAAATTCCCCTGACAGGTGGATACCGGATCCCCCACAAGCTAGCGATGGGAATGTTCGGGTTTACAGACAGTATTTCTCAGGAGGATGCCGACAGGTTTCACATGACAACAACCAAAGATTTGATCAGGTTTCTCGAGGACCCAAAAACGAGTGCATGGGTAGGGTCTTTGGATAATTATTTGAACTATTCATGGTCTGCTCCCCATTATTCACCTGTTGCGGACCTGAATCAGAAAGCGATTATTGATTGTTTGGAGAACAACTACGACTTCGCATTTTCAAATGCGGCATATGTAGTGTTTTTACGAAAACCCATCGCGCATTGACATTTCCTTTGATGCTGGGATCAAAGGGCTCCCCCTATGTCAGAAGAGTTGTCGCCTGAACTGAAATAGACTTTTCGAGTGAAATGTGGCAACTGCGAAAAACTATGAGAATGGTTTAGCGGATGGTGTCCACAAAAGACTGCATCGACTCCACGCTTTCGTTTTCGAAGTACATCCGATACCAGATCTCCAGGTTGATCCAAATCCAGAGGCGGAAGTTGTGATCCACCTTTCCGCTCAGGTGTTCGTTGACGATACGGCTCAGTTCATTCCGCTCGAAAAGACCATTTTCCACAAAACAGGATACCTGAAGCAGATTCTGAAGAAATCCTTTGAGCTCGCCCCGCATCCACAAAGCCAACGGAAATCCAAAGCCTTGCTTCTTACGGTGGATCAATTCATCCGGCAAATAGCGTGCAGCCACCTTCTTGAGCAGGTATTTCAACTGCCTTCCCTTGAGCTTGATGTCACCCGGCACAGAGGCTGCAAACTCAACCACACGATAGTCGATGAGAGGCGAGCGCCCTTCGATCGAGTGCGCCATGCTCATCCGGTCGGTAATCATGAGCAAGTGATCCGGCATACGGGTCATAAGATCCGTATAGAGCATCCGGTCCACCGAAGAAGACACCACCGGACTGTTGTAGTATTCCAGAATCTTCGCACACGAATCCGAGTCCGCTATGCGATCCCGCGCATTGGCCGTGAACAGGGCAGCTTTCCCCTGCTGCGTAAAGCGCAGCACACTCATGCTCTGGGAATAGCGTTCACCGCCCTTGTAGAAAGACATCTCATTCAGCCAACGCAGCTTCTGCGCCACGCTCTTATAGCCAAAGGACTCCGGGACCATCCGGAAGATCCGATGCATCACCGAGCGCCGGATTGACTCCGGCATCAGACAATAGAAATCAACCAGGTGATTGCCCGCATAGCGGTCGTAGCCAGCGAAGTTCTCATCGCCTCCGTCGCCGCCAAGCACCACCTTCACATGATCCGCAGCCACCCCCGATACGAGATAAACTCCTGCCGCAAAGGGATCCGAAGGTTCATCGAGATGATGAATCATCTTCGGAATCAAATGGATCATGTCGGCTTCGACGATCTTCTCATGAGCATCCAGCCCATATTTCTGAGACACCATCCTCGCCCAAGGTAACTCATTGAAACCCTGCTCCTTGACACCAATTGAGAAGGTGGGGAACCCTTTCAGTCCGGATTCAGCCATCATGGCAGTGATCAGGCTGGAATCAATTCCCCCACTCAAAAAGGCACCAACCGGCACATCACTCAGCAGATGCCCCCGCACCGTGTCCTTGAGTAACGTATCCAGTCGATCCACAATCTCGGGCTCGCTTACATCAAGTTTCGAGTTGAAGTCGGGTTGCCAGTAGCGGAAGGTGGAAATCTGCCCCCTCTCCCACACGAGT
>Ga0209723_1005652_pt1 | contig 12668 bp, 9 predicted proteins | sample BiotimSIPDNA_2_FD_185750 | JGI IMG/M metagenome (GOLD analysis project Ga0209723, IMG submission 185750) | Anaerobic biogas reactor microbial communites from Washington, USA - Biogas_R2 time_0 SIP DNA (SPAdes) (version 2) | ecosystem: Engineered > Bioreactor > Anaerobic > Unclassified | place... | reverse complement strand
GATCGAAAAGGGAGCGCTCGGCTGTTAATTCCTGGTGCCCATCGAAAGAAAATGATCGAAAATGGGACTCAGAGAAACTGCATTACCGTCGGCCTTCTTCCGAAAAGTTCAATTTAGATTTTTAAGTAATATTGTATTTTTCGAATGCACAAAGAGAAGTTTAACAGTATTTTGGTGAGTGGATTTTTTCAATTGGATATTTTGATATATTTGAACAAGCCAATAAAACTGAAAATGAAATCCACAAACAGATTCTTAACAATTTGTATCTTAGCCGTTTTCGTGTTCTGTTCATGCAGTAGGTCGGTCAGAAAGAGTTCTGCAGATTTCAATCATAAACCCACAGAGGACAAAATTGCTGAGATTGAAAAGGATACCCTTGGATATGGAAAAGCTTTTCTGGGAGCCGGTCCAGCTGTGGTTGTCCCACCAGAGCAAAGATTGTCTAAGGTCAACTTCTTTATCGAAAATTCCGGCAGCATGAGGGGTTATGTGAATGGAAGTACATCGTACATTGACGTATTGACTGATCTGACAAATCATCCAAAATTCATCCAAGAGGGCATAAGAAGATTCTATTATTTTACAAGTGGAATAAGTAATCCTTTGAGGGTGTTAAATTTAACCCAGGAACTTAGACCTGTAAGATATAACCAAGGACATAGTGACCTAAATAATCTCTTTAAAGTTGCTCTTGACAGTACTCATAACAATTCGGTTTCTATCCTGATTTCCGATGGAATTTATGATATGTGTCCTAATTCAACTCCGCTGAATACTTTAAGAACATTGGGACATATACTGCGCAGTATTTTTATAAGTAGAATTGGAAGTCAAAATCTTCAAACTCTTCTGATTAAGTTTAAGTCTGGTTTTAATGGTTTGTATTCACCAGGAAATTGTTGCAGTTCTTACAATATTAACGAAGAAAGGCCATTCTATATCTGGATTTTTGGTTCAACTGAAATTATAGAAGAATATTTTCCAGATGATTATATCAAAAATTTAACAGGTTATGTTAATTCAGCCAGATTCTTTAGATACGATGCTTCAGATATTTCATATCAACCAAGTTCTCATATGCTAATAGGCAGATATTATCCTGTAATTAATAATCAATATGCGCTTAGAAGAGTAAGGACAGGTCCAACCGGAACCTTCCAATTTTCCATTGCTGTTGATTTTTCCAATCTTCCACTTAATGAGGATTACATTTGTGACACAGCTAACTATTTCTGTTCAAATGGATACTCTGTTGTGTCTATTGATCAACCTACTGATATGGATAAACTTGCATTTAAAGATGTTACTCATTTAATTGTTGTAAATAAGAGGGGAAATCCTGCAGGTACACTCTCTGTCTCCTTACTTAACAAAGGTTACCCATGGATTGATATGACTGATATAGAAAATGACTGTAACATACGAGGTAAGGAAGATCAAACATTTGGCTTTAAGATCTTAAACCAGGGAATAATTGATGCATATCAGCATTTTAACAATGGGAATGAAATAGAAACTTTTATTATAAACCTAAAAAAATAAGTTATGTTTTCACAATTGTTTGGAGCAATTTATGATACTATATTCGGTATTTTCAATGTGAATTTTCATGTTCCCGTTTTTAAATTTTTTTTTGAAAGTGGATTTTATATCTGGCTTGGCTTGATATTTATCATGGTTCCTTTAGCGTTCATGTTCGTGTTCTATTATTTATGGTTCTATCCCTATGGACAATGGTGGCACTGGCTCATATTGTTTGTAATTGCGATTCTGGTGGTTTTTGGGACCACTTATGGATATTCAAGATCCTTTATTCTTGGCAGCAATGCTCCGGAAATGATAGGTTGTTATAATGTTCCAGCTTGCAGTGATTATATACAATCCCTGCCAATGAAATATGCATGGGTTAATACTATTTTAGGAATAGTCGTAGGATTTATCAGCAGCCTTCTTCTTAAACAAGGAAGCAAGGTGCAAACTCATTTACCATTTTAAAAATAATATCATGGCAAGAAAATTATATGTTTTCGGGATTGGTGGTACTGGTTCTCGTGTAATAAAATCGTTAGTCATGCTTTTTGCTGCTGGTGTTAAATTGGATAACGACTTTGACACCGTGGTCCCTATTTTAATTGATCCTGACACTGAAAATGGCGACCTGAACCGGACAAAAGATATTCTTCGCCTTTATCAGGAGATAAGGACTCAAATAAAAGAGCCGGATGATTTTTACAAACAAGATCTTAAAACAGTAAATGAACTAGCCAATCCAATTCACAAAACTATAAACCCCGATTACTTTCAGTTTAAATTAAACGATGTTGATAGTAAGACTTTTGGACAATATATCGGTTTTGATTCCTATAGTGATGACTATAAAGGTGCAAAAGATGATAAAAGTTTTGTGAGATTGTTATTCTCCAATAGCAACCTCAATTCTGATCTGAGTATTGGATTTAAGGGAAATCCAAATATGGGTTCAGTTGTTTTGAACCAATTTACAAATTCCGAGGATTTTAAGAAATTCGGTCAAACCTTTGGACCTGAAGATGCAATTTTTATCGTCAATTCTATTTTTGGAGGAACAGGAGCTGCTGGTTTTCCTTTATTATTAAAGAATTTACGTGGAAATTCTGATATTTTGAATTCTGCCTATATAAAAATTGCCCCTATCGGCGGAATTACATATCTCCCATATTTTACACTTGACAAAAGAGAGGAAGTTGATGCTGATTCTTTTGAAGAAAAGGCAAAAATCGCTCTGGACTATTATAACCGAACAATCATAAGTCAGAACAAAATCAATGTACTGCACTATATTGGCAATAAAGGCAATACAAACGCTGAAGGATATGCAGTTGGAGGGGCTGAGCAAAGGAATAAAGCTCATTTCCTGGAAATCGCAGGAGCAATGGCCGTCATTGAGTTCTGCAAAAACATAAACCAATATTTGTTCAGGGATGGCCAAATGATACGCCCTACTGAAATTAGGGAATTTGGAATTGAAAGAGCGAATGATATTATATCTTTTGATGATCTTAAAATTGATCACAAAGAGCTGTTGTATAAGCCATTGGTTAAATATAAATTATTTACTGAATATCTGTCCCAGGGTCTAAATAAGGCATTGAATTATTCACGATGGACGAAAAGTAAATTTTTCGTATTTAATGAACAGAAAAAGTCACCTTGTGATAATGACTATTTTAAATCATCTGAATACAAGAATCAGATTGCTGCATATAATCAGCATTTTAAGGATTGGATCAATGAACTTTCACGCAATAAACCAGGTTTCAATCCATTCTTTGATGTTGTTCCATCTGGATTGTTTCAAAAGATTGACAAACAAAACTGTTTAAATATTGATAATCTTAAACTAAGATCTGGAAAAAGCAAAAAAACCGGGAAACCCTCTGAATATCATACAACGCTTATTAAATTGTTTGAAATCTCAACAGAGAAAACCTTCAAGAAGTTATCTATAAGGGAAAATAGCAACATTGAAAAGAAGATTAAGGTATTTCGTCTCCATGAAGGTCAAGATGGAACAGGATGGTTTGTAAGCGCCGCAATTGATAAACTTGCCTTAAAATCAATCAGAACAGAGGGTAAACAAATTGCTTCTTCAATCCCTAGTCCTTTTGCACGAATAGATTTGGTTAAGTCTGCATTTGATTGGGTTAATTTTCAGGTAAGTGATATTGTCGGAAAATATGCCCAGGGTACACAGATTTCCCCGGATGACAGAATAAGAATTAAGGATATTTTTGAAGGAAAGACTGCTCAAAACAGACTAATTTCAGATTCGTTGGACATTGCCCAAATCTTTTATAAATACCCGGCCATCAAGAAGAAGGTTGAGATAATTTCTTGGGATCTCGATGCCAGGTTAAAGGAATTGATTGAAAATCGCAGTACTAATTTTAGACATTCAATTTTTGCCGAGACCTTAAAAATTTTCTGGGATCAAGATAGTGTGAGAGGATTAGATCAAGCAAGAGTTCCTGCTCTATATAATTTTGAACATGTAAAAAAACTATTTTTCGTTATTAATAAAAATTCAAAACAGGTAATTGGAGGTACTTCGCCGGCAACATTATTCTTTGCGGCCCCTGATTCACGTGAAGCAATCAGAGAATTGAATATTGTTTTTGGAAATGACAGGTTGCTGGATGATATCTATTCCCCTCTTCATAAACGAGAAGTTCATTTTATTGAATACTTGTATGCATTTGCCAAACAGAATAACATGTTCCCACAGTATTTCCCGGAAGTGCATACATATTTAGAAAACGTAAAAATGTATCTTCTGGATCAAAGCATTCGTACTGTTGTTTCAAATCTCAATAATGAAAGTATCGATCGTTATGACAGGTGTCATGTATTAAACGATGAAAAGGATTTTTGTGAAATATTGGGGTTGAAATTGGGTACAGAAAAAAGTTTGTTGGAAGATAAACTCATAGAGCTACCTTATGGTATTGATACGAAAAGGTTCAAAACATGCGGGGCAAAAAGACATCTTCTGCCCGTTACTCAAGCTTTTATCGAAAAGTACGGGGTAGATAAAATTGAGCAATACTGTACAATGGAAGAAAGAGCAGGAGGTGGGATGGAGGTTACTCTATCTATTCCTGTCCAGAATGGGATAATTCATCATAAGAAGCTTTATCATCGGGATGATATAGTTAAAATTGATTTCCATCTGGCTGTTATTCCTTTCGTTAAAACCGAATCAATAGATTTGGATTATACGTTGGGAATCCTTGATAAAAGATTTGGTAGAGAGAATGACTTAACCTTAAAATGTTATACATCATCTGGGACAATTGTAAATACTACTGACTTTATTACTCGAAAATCTGGAGAGGGAGGTACTATTAAAAGTACTTATACCAAGACAAAAGCATTTGATGTCATCAATGTTGAGTGCGGTACATTTCGGGGTTTTATAATACCTCGTTTTTATAAAAGTCAAGCAAATAGTCAGACCACTTTTGCAATTGATTTTGGGACTACTAACACACATATAGAATATCGAAGAGGGGCTGAGGCTGAGAAAGCAATGGATGTTTTTGCTGATTCTCCTATGTGGCAATCTTTGATGGATAAAGCATCAGGCGACACAATACAGATGGCTGACGATAATAATTTTGAAAAAGAAATTTTACCAAGTAGTTTTAACAATCAAACACAATACCGATTCCCTTTCAGAACTTCGATAACATACAACAGAAATATTGATTTTGACAGAAATATAGACGTTTTTACTCACACCAACAATTATCTTCTCTTTGAAAAGTTGTTTCACCCAGCCTACCTTGAATTGCAACCAAAGCTTAAGTGGAGCAACTATAATGAAAAAAAGGATAAAGTCTTGGTTAATAGTTTTATTGAAGGTCTGTTGTACATGGTCCTATATAAGACATTATTAGTTGATGGCAATCCTAAAGATACTTTGATCACATGGTTTTACCCGGTAAGTATGGATAGTTATGAACAAGGGATCTTTATGGAGTCGTGGGAAAAGTCGTATAAGAAAATTTTTCAGGTAGAGAATACAAGAAACCTTACTGCCATTCCTGAAAGCATTGCACCTTACCTGTTTTACCGAGGTACACAATATGCCGGGACTTGTTTATCAATTGACATTGGGGGTGGCTCTTCCGATATAGCTTTCTTTGAAAATGCTAATGATTTACCAGAGTTTATTTCTTCAGTAAAATTCGCGGGGAACGCGATTTTTGGAGATGGTTTTCCGTTGGGACCTTTTTCGAATTCATCTGATAACAATGGTTATGTTAATTGTTACAAAGAGAAAATTGAAAAAATTACACAAATCGGATCTCAAAAGCAAGATATTCTGACCGATATCTTAGTAACCCGCAAAGATTCTGCTGACTTTAGTAATTTCCTGTTTTCGCTTGAAAATCAGGGTGATATTAAGTTTAACTACACAGAAGAGCTACGTGCAAACCGTAGATTGAAGCTTCCTATTCTGATATTTTATGGTGGATTGATTTATTATGCCTCGAATATTTTAAAACAGCAGAATTGTAAAATTCCGAAGAACTTACTATTTAGCGGAACCGCTTCAAAAACCTTGAAAATTATCGACGCACAGCAAAATTATCCTAATGTTACAAAACTATTTAAACATTTCCTCTCAGGGGTTACCGGAGAGAAGGTAGATCATTTGAAAATTGCGTTATCGGAAAAGCCAAAAGAGATAACATGTAAGGGAGTGCTCAAGGCGGGAATTCGTGAAAATGTCAATAACTGTCCGATTTTATTCTGGTTGGGAGGTTCCGAAAATTCCACATTAGGATTGGTTACCAGTAAAAGTAAGATTGATGATACTCCGCTCTATTCTGATTTGGAAATAGACACCAACAAGAAGTTCATTGAAGAATCAATCAATAATTTCTTTGATATGTTGGATAAATATGTGAAGACTATTAATCTTGAAAGTGAGTATGGGATTGATTCTTCTGCATATGAGATCTTTAAGAATGTCAGATCGCAAAATATCCGGGATTTCATTGATCAGGGAATTAAAGCATTCTTTAAATTGTCGACTAAACACATAGAAGAAACTATATTTTTCTACCCTTTAATTGGAATCATGCATACGCTTGCACTGGAACTGTCTAATAGTGAGAATATATGAAACTTTTCTGTGGGAAAAATTTAATGCTATTTTTTCTATGTAGTATTTTTTTATCTGCTACCGCACAACCTGAATTGGATGATGCTAAACAAGCATATCAATATTGGGCAAAAAGGGGCATTATTGAGATTATTTATTCTTATATGCTAGATTACTCAGAGAGTAATTCACTTAGTCTTCCAGATAAAGACGGGATGAATCTTTACAAGAATAAGTTCATTAGCGATATTAATGAAAAATCCCTCGATGATATTGATGGATTATATGACGATCTACTGAAGATCTTAATTGAAAATAGTTGGGAAAAGACAGCTGAGAATATTGCTAAACCTTTAATGGGTAAATATGAAAGAAAATCAATAATTGATAGTTCTTTCTTTTCTGTTCTTGATTCTCCAGGGAAACATTACCTAAAGACTCTAGATTATGTTGTCGGAGAATATGATAGAACAATAATAACATTCAATGATAGTCCCTCAACTGATGGTAACTTGAATAAAGAGCCGCCAATAACTAAGGGCAATAAAAAGAGAATAAGTAAATTAGGTAATTATTTCTATGTTTTTTCAGCAGTTTTTCTGGGATTGATTTTTGGTGCTTTGCTTTCTTCTCTTTATGTGCAAAGAAAGATCAGTCAAATTCTCACTGTCGAAAAAAAGTCATATATCCAGGATTTAAAAAATGAAGGTAGCTATCACTCAGTGCTTGGATTCATTGGATTGGTAAGGAGACTTTGGGAACGAAAGGAAGATTACAAAAAAGAAAGTAAACAAAGAAGTTTAGATGAATATACTGTCACTAAAGAATTTGAGATCTTAAAAAATGAAGTTTCAAAATTATCAGAGGAGAATAGAAAGCTCAAAGAAGTATTAGAAAAACTTAAAAGAGAGTCTATTTCAAGGGTCCAGGAGTATTCAAGCAAAGAACCAGGTGCTGCTATCAAGAATAAACTATTTTATAGTATTCCTCAGATTGACGGTTCATTTAAGGTGGATGAATCTCGGGATCATAAAGAACCGGATACCTTTTATATGCTGGAATTTGCTGATGGTAATGAAGGATATGTATCTTTTATTTCTGGAGATTACGATTTGAGGGCAATAGAAAATTTGGATTTTTATATAAATCCTGTATGTGAGGTTCAGAACATTGGGAATAGGATTTATTCAAAGAAAGTACAGATGATTAGTCGAGGTACTTTTATACGTAATGGTAACTTCTGGCAAGTTTGTGATAAAATTAAAATAAATTTGGTTTAGTTATGGGAACATTCTTTGAATATTTAGCGAGATTAATGGATAACCCTTGGTTTGTTGGAGAATTGATATTGATAGTAAGTATAATTATTTATCAGATATATCATTCAATTAATGTGGGTTTAGATATAAGTGAATTAAAGAATATATTTGAAAAACAACTTATTGTTAGGAAAGGTTATATTAGGAAAGGTAATTTGAATAAGAATAATAGATCTGTTGAGGATATTATATTTTTCGATAGTAATAAGGATGAGAGTGAAGTTTATGATGGAATTTTTTCTATTAATGATGCTGTAAAAATTTCTGTTACTCAAACGGTTGGAAAGGGAATTATCAAAAGGATATGTGATGATATTAATAATTATTTGCTTTATAATTACGGGGCAAGTGTCAATTTTTCAATGATCAAGGATATAATCGATCGTGAAGTGGACATGAAGGATGAGGAAATATCAAATACAATCACAACCCCATTGTATCTTGGACTTGCGGCTACTATGGTAGGTATTATCCTCGGCCTCTTCTCCATACCTGGTTTAGATGAAGCTCAGTTTTCAGACAGTATTTCATCACTTATTGAGGGAGTAAAACTTGCAATGTTTGGTAGCCTGATTGGATTGGGTTGTACAACGGCTCTATCCTCATTTTTTTATAAGGATGCAAAAAAAATAGCACAGCAGGGTAAAAATAGACAAATTTCCTATTTGCAAGCAATGTTACTTCCGGAATTACTGAAAGCTGAAGAATCAGGTTACTCAGGATTAAAAAACAGCATTGAAAAATTTTCAAGGGACACAACCGAATTGGCTGATATATACTACAAAACTGCAGTTAAAACTGAAGAGAATCTGAAAATTCAAAATGATATTGCCTCCCGCCAATCAACAGTAATTCATAAAATCGACAGCATGGGCATTAGCAGAATAGCAAGGGCAAATCTCGAACTTTTTGATAAGTTTGAAAAAAATGCCCAATCTTTCAACCATTTTTCAAGTTATCTGGAACTAATGGGAAGTATATCATCTCAACTGAATGAGTTTGCATCCAGAACGGCAAATGTTGATGATATTACAAAACAAATTGGAAATACATTGTTGGAAAGCAAAAAGCTTACAGAGTTTTTGTCAAGTCATTTCGCTGCAATTGAAAAAGCTGAAGGTGCTGCATTAATGGCCGTTAATATTGCAGATTCTCACTTTAAGGATGCAATTGGCCGCCTGGGAAATAGTCTGGATAATACTATTGAAAGTTTAAGAAGATCAGTAAATGAATCAAGTGCTGGATTCGCAAGTTCAATGAACCACCTTAACCAGGAGATTGAAAATAGAATTGGAAGCATTAATCAAAGTTCAATCGATCATGAAAGTAAGTTGACTGAGATTTATAATGATATCGGCCACAAGTTGGAAAGCTTGACTAAAGAACATTTGACTCAGCTCGGAAATGTTTACAATGAAGCTATTCCCAAGTTTGATGAATTAAAGCATTTAGACTCTTTGCCTGAAATAAAAGAACATCTGGTTGGTAATAATTCCGACAAACTCTTGGAATTGGTTTCAGAAGCTAATAACGCGTTGAATAGGGTTAATGAAAAAGTCAATCCTTCGTTGATTGTGAACAAATTATCCTCTCTTGAAGAAGTGCTTAAGAAAAGAAATAACCTCTCAAAAGCGAAAGAACAGGTAATAAACAAGGCAGGTTCGGACAAGGAAAAGTCAGATACGAAGCCTGTCACTATATTTAAAGCAGTAAAGTTTGTCATTTCAAAATAACAAAAAGTATGATGAGCAATGCACTGTTGAATGTAAGAGCTTTTTTAACAAGAAATCTTGTTCCTTTTGTCACATTTCCACTTATTACTTTATTCATTGTGTTTATTTATTATGGCTCTGAAATTGACCATTTTGTTGGGAATCATCCAGAAAAATATAAATTTTACGAACTGGTAAATCTGACCGGATTTATAAGTCAAATTTCAAATATCCCCTTACATGTTAAAACATTAGTCGTGGATATGGTCTATCTAATATATATTATTTATATTGTTTGGTTAATAGTGTTTACTTTCAATAGTTTTTATAAACTTGCCAGAAAAGAGCACAATCATATTTCTATGGCAATCGAGTATTCCATTCTATTTTTCATATTCTTTTTCATAATAAATCCTGGGATGCCATTGGCCATTTCTATTTTTGGTTTCGTATTATTTGTATTCTTGATAATCATTTTTTCTGTCTATTTCCTTTATTATAGCAGGTTGAAACATGAAGAAGTCTAAAATCTTCTGGATTAGTTTTTCGGATTTAATGACAAGTATGTTTTTTATTATGCTTGTACTTTTTGTGCTTGCAATCGGTTACTTAAAGATTAAGAACCTTGAGAATGTACGTTTGATCGCAGAATTACAAAAGAAAGGAGAAATTTTAGTTAAAGAAAAAGAACAATTAGAAAAATTGCTTAATCTTGAAAAACAGTTTGCTCCACTAATTCAGGATAGCAGTAGTTTTTATTATTTGCCTACATGCAAAAAATTCATTGTAAAGGATTTGATGGGGGTAGAAATTTTTGAACCAAACCAGTATGTTATTAGGGCAGAATTTGTTCAGACAACATTAGAGGTTGGAAGAAAAATTAAAAGTTTTCTTAAAACGCTAAAAAGTCAAGATCCCGATTTATCCTATTTGTTGGTAATTGAAGGCAATATGGCTAACACATCTGACCTGAGAATCAATAAAGAAAACAATAGAGGTTATATCATCAGCTATCAAAGAGCATTAGCTGTTTACGATCTTTGGGTGGAAAATAACATCAACCTTCGTGAACCCAATGTTGAAGTAATGCTTTGTGGTAGTGGTTTTAATGGGTTATGTCGTGATAATGTCGAAGATAATAACAAGCGCTTTTCTATTCAACTAATCCCCAAAGTATCCAAATAGCAATGAAGTTCATATTTCCAGGCTCGTTTTCAATTCTTGTTATGTTGCTACTTACAACATTAAATGGGTGTAACGGTTGTTCGAAGTCGGGACTAAAAAACCGTTCAGATGAAAAGTTGCATGTAAATAGGCAGTTTTCTGAAGTTTTAAATACGAAAAATGTTGACAAAACCATCGTCCAAATGGAAAGTGGGAACGGAGTGAAATATGTTTGGGTTGAAATTAATGGATTGAGGTTAAAATTCATTTTTGATACAGGGGCGAGCAACATCTGCATATCTGCAGCGGAGGCTACAGTATTATTCAGACAGGGAACCTTACAAAGCGAAGACATTCTGGATATGCAGTTTTTCCAAGATGCTACCGGAACCATTTCTGTAGGCACTCGGGTAAATATAAAATCATTAAAAATTGGTAATAAAGTCTTGTCAAACGTTAAGGCAATAGTGATAGACAATAACCAAGCGCCTCTGTTATTGGGCCAGAGTGCTTTGGAAGAATTTGGAAAAATTACGATAGACAATACTAGAAATTTAATAATCTTTGAATAATGAGGAATATAAGAATAATTTTCGCGATTTTATTTGGCCTTTGCTCCTGCACATCTCGAAGTGGAAGTCCGCCTGCCATAAGTAAGATCAGTTCCAATGTTGAAATCAAACATGTTATTAAAGGAAAGGTAATAGGCATTATTGACGGTGATACATATGATATTTTAATAAATGGGAACACAACCCTTAGAGTTAGAATGGAAGGCATAGATGCCCCTGAAAAAGGGATGCCATTTTATAGGGTATCCAAAGATTACTTGTTAGGTTTGTGTTTCAATCAATTGGTTTCATTGGATTCTACCGGGAAGGATGATAACAGAATATTAGCTTTTTCCTATTTGGAAGATGGAAGGGAACTTGGCCAGGAGATGTTAAGAGCAGGCATGGCCTGGCATTTTAAAAAGTACAATTCTGATTCAATGCTGGCCCAACTTGAAATTGAAGCTAGGAATCTCAAAAAGGGATTGTGGCAGGATGATAATCCAATGCCTCCCTGGGTCAATAAATCTCTCCACAAACAGGGTATATCTACAAAAGACTCTTTTGTCAAAGTCGATAGTAACAATATTCATCCCTCTTTGTCAGATTAGGTCTTGACATTCAATTAATTAGAAAATGATATTGCTTACCTAATGATTACTTTCTAAGTTCCTGTGCCTTCTTTTCTGCAGGACCAATTACCTTTGGCAATTCAGAAATTAAAGACTCTTCGTCTTCGTATTCGTAAGCTTTCAGGACCCAGTCATATGACTGTAAGTCATCAAACATAGTATAACTTTCTGATCTTGCTAATCTTATCGGTAAGACCGGTATGATACTCCCGTTTTTTCGACAACCGGGATTGGTTTCTAAGTTTAGTTGTTCCCATTGTAAACCTCTGTTCGGGATTGATTTTGGTTCTGTCTAGGGCGGCGACAATAGGAGCCGTTCATATACCCTTTACGGGTTCCAAATCAATCGTAAGCATTCGGTGAACCACGTCAATTTGTAATCAGGTTCGGCTTTAAGTTTGCTTTTTAACCCAAAGCAACCGACATGATGAACGAGAAGGAATTCCGGTCCATTTACAACGACTTTTTGGAATCCGGATTAACCCTGCGGGACTTCTGTGCAAACCAGTATAATACTCCCTAAAATTTAGACAGCTGGGTAAGTTTAATAAAAACGATTAAATTTACTCAAGATGAAAGCAAAGAGAAAGAAGTACAGTGCCGCCTTCAAGGCCCAGGTGGCCATTGAAGCGATC
>Ga0209723_1005651_pt1 | contig 12670 bp, 8 predicted proteins | sample BiotimSIPDNA_2_FD_185750 | JGI IMG/M metagenome (GOLD analysis project Ga0209723, IMG submission 185750) | Anaerobic biogas reactor microbial communites from Washington, USA - Biogas_R2 time_0 SIP DNA (SPAdes) (version 2) | ecosystem: Engineered > Bioreactor > Anaerobic > Unclassified | place... | reverse complement strand
GGAGGGCGCCAGGGGGATGTCGCCACGCGAGCTGATCGACTATGTCGCCAAGTGCCCGCCGCAATGGAAGCGCGTTGACTTGTGGAAAATCGGCTGTTTCGGGCCGCCGAGCGGACTGCCGCCGGCGCCTGCGGAAGCGCGAGCAACGCCGCTGACCCTCCGGCTCGGCCAGCGCTGCCTGCACCTGCTTGCCGCAGAAACAGCGAAGCTCGGCCGCAACCGGGACAATGACATCGTCCTGCGCTGCTATGACTCTGCTGGAGTCACTGTGCGCCAGACGTCGCTGCAAATCAGCGGCTATCATGCGACGCTTAGCCGCGACTACAGCGGCGCCGTGTCTTTCCATGACCACAGCGCCAATGGCACCTTGCAAAACGGCGTTTTCCTGAATCAGGCCAAGGCCAGCTTGCAGCCAGACCAAGACTATCGCCTCGGCGTCGGCGCCGATGTCGCTGCCCAAAAGGCCGTCCTGGAATTGACGGCCCAAGTTTTCCGCTGCTGCGTGCCGTTGCCTGACCATCGTTTCTGCCCGCAGGGCCTTTGCAGCCGCCGCGAAGCCTGCGGCCTTTTGCTCCGGCGCATGGATGACGTCAACGAGGACTATGCCTTAGTCTGGTGCCACTTGGAATTGTCCTCCTGCCGCCCAGGCTGGCCAAATCTCTCGGTCTGGCGCTTCCCAGAGGGCTTTGCCTGGCGAATGGAGGAAAAATCAGGCTGGCTCTATCCCGGCGCAAGCATTGCCTTGCCTGGCGGAGCTTGCCACGTCGAGGCTTTTAAACAAATCGGACTTTGATGATAGAGTTATTGCATTGCCATTTGAAAGCATTGTCAACATCAGAACCAAGGAGCACGACCACCATGAAGAACCTCATCCGCTTTTTGCCAGCTCTCGCCTTAGGCGTCGGTCTGGCGCTGTCCGTGACCGGCTGCAGCACTGTCAGCAATCCGCAGCCGCCCCCGTATTTGCCTGGCCCGCCGCAGCCGCAGTCCTACGGCGGCGGGAGCCGGTCGGAAGTCCAGCTGGCAACCGTTGACCCGATGTCGCCGGAAATGTGGGAAGCCGTCGGCCAATTGAACATCAGCCTCAAGGTCACTGACGAACTGAATCTAGTCGACACCAGGTTTGACCAGTCTTTGCGCGGCCGCCTGGCTACTTCCGGCTTCACCTTCATCCCCGGCGAAGCGCCTGATCTGCTGCTTGCGGTCGCCTTCGAACCCGAGCTGTTTGACCGTGCCGGCAACTATTATCTCTACAAGGGCACCGCCGACGCCGAGCTGCGTCGCTGCGTGGACGGCAAGCTGCTGACGGGAAACTCCTTTGCCGCCAAGGGAGAGCGCAAGCTAGGCCAGGCGGAGGCATTGAGAAACTTGCGGGGAAAACTCGTCGAGCCGCTCGAAGCATGGGTGGGCTCCGCAATCAAGCCTGAATACATGGGCATTGCCGCCAGCGAACTGACCCTGGCCTTGAGCTTCTTCAAGATTTTCAAAGGCCGGGACCAGGATAAAGTCAACGATTTCATTAACAGGACTCAGTCAATTCCCGGGGTGATCTATTGCCGTCTGCTCAGCAATGACCCCCAGCCGCGGATTTATCGGTTCCGGGTTGTCTATTATCCCGAGAAAATGCCCGAGGGGCTTGCCAACGCGGTGGCTAAGGCTTGCGGCTATCCTCTTCGCTAAGGTCGGAAAACAGAAAGGACACTATCATGAAAAAGCACCTTGTCGTAGGACTTGCCCTTTTGTTCGCTGCCGCGTCTGCTGTGCAGTCTCAAGTTACTGACACCCACGGGCGGGATGCGCTCCGCAACGCTGCTGGCCAGGCCGTAGCTTCCCTGGATTTGGCTGACGTCGCCGGCGCCAAGACTATCGCCCTGCTGCCGCTGGGCCGGGACGTCGACGGCGTCCTGGCAGGCGTACTCAAAAGTGCTATTTCCGCTGCTGATCTGGCCTGCGTCGAAGCTAAGGACGATCCGTTTTTCGAGGAAATCATGAAGGAGATCGAATGGGACGAACGCAAGGAGGACATGTTAGACGAGGCGACCGTCACCCGCTTTGGCCGGCTGCAAGCGGCACAGCTGCTGCTCTATGGCTGGGTCCGCCAGTATGACGTCAGCCAGCGCCGAGTGTATGTCGAAATCGAGCTGCACCTCAGCTCGCTAGAAACCAAGCGCCACCTCTGGGGCGGCTGCTTTGCCAGCAGAGTTTACCTGGACCCCGGCGTCAAGGGCATCGTTGACTTGGACGAGACCAGCCGCGAACTCCTGCGCCAGAGTTTCGCTGATGCCAGCCAGTCGTTGGCCGCCTCGGCCAAGACTAGCGGCTTGAGCAGCGTGGCTATTGTGCCGCTGGCCGGCGATGTGGACCGCTATGCGACCGGCCTGGCCACGGGCATGTTCTCCAACCTTGCAAAGCTTTCCCCGCGCGACCTCTCCGTCGCCACGCTGGCTGAAGCCGTCGACCTGCTCCGGGCTGAACCCAGCCGGGCTGACGCGCTGCTTTACGGCGCAGTCCGAGACCTGTCCAGCTCCCTAGTCAAAGAAGATACTTTCTGGGGAAACACCTACCGGTATCATGCCGAAGTGGAGCTGCGCATCCAGACGGCAAAGGGAGACATTGTCTGGGGTGGCACCTTCCCTGCCAGCATTGAACTGCGGCCTGAAGGTGATGGTGAACTGAAGCCTGTGCTGGTGCGGTGGTTCCTTAGCCATCCACGCGAGATAGCGCTGGTCGCGGGCGGCGTCGTGGCGCTGCTGGTCGTGCTTGCGGTTTTCCGCATGTTTTTCCGCGCTGTCAGCCGGCCCCGTTAAGCAAGGAGGGGAACTATGTCAAGGATAGATGAATTGCGGGCACGCGATGAACGCCAGGCAGCGCACCTGGGCTTGGAACGGCCGACCGCTGCGCCGCCACCGAGCCGAAAAGGACGCCGGGTAGCGCTGTCCCTGGCCGTGTTCATCCTGCTGGCCGTGGCTGTCGTCTTGGGATACATATACTTGAAGCGCCAGGCCGGCGGCGACGCTGACGAACGCCTGGCACGGGTGGCAGAGGACCGCGCCGCCGCCGTCGCCTATGTAGTCGCGGCTCTGCCTGACGGCAAGGGCACCTCGGGAACAGCCTGGGCTGTCGCTGACGATCTCTACGCCACCAATGCCCACGTGGTCGCCGCCGTCGCGCAAATCATCAAGGCCGGCGGCCAGGTGCAAATCCGGGTGAACCGCAAGCCAAACCTGCGCTTTGACGTAGTCGGCGCCGGAATTCATCCGCGCTATGGCGACGACCCGCTCGGCTACGATGTCGGCCTGTTGCGCATTGACGGCAAGGCGCCAGCGGTCTTTCCCGTCGCCTCAACGGCAGAGCTGAACCGGCTGGCATCAGGCTACCGGATTGCCTACCTGGGCTTTCCCTCGGAAAATCTGTTCGGCAGCAATGTCAATGTTGACGAGCCGATTGCGACTATGCAATCAGGCATTGTGACGGCGGTGAGCGACTTTGCGCTCAAGGACAGCGGCTTTGCCAAGAACCAGCTGGTTCGCCACAACCTGGCGGCTGTCGGCGGCGCCAGCGGCAGCCCGGTGTTCAACGCCGATGGCAAAGTGGTGGCAATCCTGAATGCCGTCAATGTGACGACACAGGTCGTTACAGATGAGAAGGGCAAGCCGATATTGGACGAGGAAGGCAAGCCGAAACTCCGACGAGCCCCCTCGGCAGCGCAAATCAACTTTGCCCAGCGCATTGACCTGCTGCAAGACATTGAACTGTAGCCAGCGTAGGGAAAATGGCTTTCCCCGGCGAGTGATTAACGAAACAAGGCGGACTTTTTTATGGAATATTGCTGTATATGTAGAAAAGCCTTGCCCAACCGCTATGCGGTGGCTGGGCGTTGTCAAGATGCGTCAGGCTGTGAAGCGCCTTTTTGCATGTTGTGCTGGCGCCACGGCAATCAACGCTGCTCGGCGCATGGCGGCCAGCAGCGCGACGTGCCAGAGGAGTCGGCGCCAGTTGCTGAGAAAGTCCAGCTGGTCGAGCCGCCCGCCAGCACGGATGACCAGGCCGCAGCAGCCGCAAAGCCCGGACGGGTTGCTACCGCCGCCGCAGCAGCCGGCAAGCTGACCCGCGACAAGGCGGTGCGCGTCATGCAGTGGACGGTTGACGCGGTGTCCAAGCTGGGCCGCCGAGCCGTCGCCTTGGCTGGTCGGCTTCGCCAGGACCATTCCCCAGAGGCCATGATCGCTACCCTGGACGCCAGCCTGGAGGCATTGGTCCCCAAGCGTGAACGAACCGCTGCGGAGCTGGAGGCGCTCTACAATCGCATCGCCGCTGGCAAGCAGGAGCTGGCTTCAGCCCCGCCTGCCCGCCAACGCATTCTCCAGGCGGAATTGACCGCACAACTGGCCCAGTACCGCGGCCTCGAACGCCAATACCGCATCCTCCTGGACAATGAACGCCACGTCCATACCGTGCGCAATCGGCTCCAGGAAATGACCTTGTACGGCATGGCCGCAGTCGATGAGAAGCTGGTGGATGTGGTGACCGATGACATTGACGAAGCCGCTGACGAAGCCGAAGGCCGCGAAGACGCTATCCGCGACCTGGAACGAGCCGGGAAACGACGTGACCAGGACAGCGATCCGGCAACGCTTCTCCAGCAGCTTGATGAGTTCGCATTGCCAACAAGCGAGCCGACAGTAGCCGCCGCCGAACCAGCCGCCCAGGCGGAAGAGAGCCAAGCGCCACTGCCGCCGCTCGCAGAGAGTGACTTTGACCTGCCAGCGCCGCCAGCGCCGCCAGCGACTGACGGCACAGCCCAGCAGCGTCAACAGGGAGAAGAACCCGATGGCATTTCTCAATGACCAACTGCGTGAGCATGGCGAACGTTGCGCCCAGGCGCGCCAAGCCGGTGATTGGCCGACTGCTGCCAGGCACGCCGCCTTGGCTGCCGAAGCAGCCCTGAACTTGGCCAAGCAATGCCAAGGGCAAGTCGCGCAGCGCTATGTGGAAGAAGCCGAAGCCTGGCTGGACGCTGCCGAGGAGATGCAGTCGCAACCAGCCGCAGTCGCTAAGCCTGCGGCCTCGGCTGATTCGACCGAAAGCAGTGTTGGCGGATGGACGCCTATGCCGGACTCAGGCGTGCGCTTTGCCCACATCGCTGGCATGGATGACGCTAAGCAGGCTATCCGCGATATGATCATCGCGCCGCTCGCTGCCAAGGAACACGCCCGGGCGCTGGGAGTACGGCCTGGCGGCGGCGTGCTTTTCTTTGGCCCGCCAGGCAATGGCAAGACTATGATCGCACGCGCCATTGCCGGAGAGATCGCCGCGCCATTCTACTATGCCACCGGAGCCGAAATCAGATCCAAGTGGCATGGCGAATCAGAACAGCGCCTCCGCTCACTGATCCAGACCGCGCGAGCGAATCCGATAGCTGTCCTTTTCCTGGACGAAATCGAGGCTATTTTCCCCAAGCGAGGACGGGCCTCGGCGGTTGACAACCGCATTGTGACCCAGTTCCTGGCCGAAGTCGGCGGCTTTGTCCAAAGCGATAATGTCCTTCTCCTGCTGGGGGCGACTAATCGTCCGTGGGATATCGACGACGCGGTTTTCCGCACCGGTCGTTTTGATCGGAAAATCTACGTCGGTGCGCCTGATGTCGCTGCCCGTCGGGCTATCCTTGCCGGACAGCTGCGCGATTTGCCTGGCGCGACGGATATTGACCTTGACGCCTGGGCTGAACGTCTTGACGGCTACACTGGCAGCGATTTAGTCGGGCTGGTTGACGCAGCCAAGCGCAATGCTCTTCGCCGCTGCCTGGACAGCGGCGCTCCGCCGAATCTGTCTGCCGCCGACCTCGAAGCGGTCGTTCCCGCTATCACGGCCTCGGCCACGCCAGAGCTCATGCGCCAGTATGAGCAATTTCTGGCCGCCCGCTTCGCGAATTGAACCTACTACAGGAGGATGAGCATGGGTATGTTTTTCAAGTCCAAGCAGGAACGTGAGCGCGAAGAGCGCCGTGACCGCCGCCGCGCTTTTCGGCAGGCGGAAAATGCCATTGATGACGTGAAGGAGCGCATTGCTACCCTGGACAAGAAGGCCAGTGCGCAGTGGGCAGATGCCCGCCAGGCTCTGGCCGAAGGGCGTCAGGCAGCGGCCAATCGTGCGCTTATCGGCTACCGCGCCACCCAGGTGATCATGGTGCGCCTGGAACAAAAGCGCTGGGTGTTTGAGCAGCATGTCGAGAAGCTCCGCGCTGCTGGCAGCGACGCTGACTTCGCCGCCGCGCTAGCCGCCGTCAATAAGATCATGGCCATCGATCCGGAAAAGATCGCTGACGCCTTTGACGATAGCGCCGAGCTTCTATCTGAGCAGAGCGACGCTGACCGCGAATGGAATAAGCTCTACGAAAAGGAAATGGCCGGCGCTGGCGAAGCGCTTAACGACCATATCCCCAGCCTGGAAGAATTGGCAAAGCAGCTTGATGCCGAGGCCAGCAGCGGCATCGGCGCTAAAACCGACGACAAAACACCGGCTGCACCGCAAGCAGATTTAGCCGAACGCTTAGCCAGCGGACGCCAGCGCGTCGAGGCCATCCTCAAGAACAGCGAAAAAACGCCGTAGCAAAAAATCGCAATCGGAGACCGATTGATATTTGGAGTCCTGACGAGCTGCGGAGCTAAAGTGCCTTATCCGAGAAGCTTGGCTCTGAAGCTCACCGGAACTCCGAGTATCAATGAGTGACTGATTGCCAAAACAAAAATTTCGTGCCCTTTCGTGTTTTTCGTGGTTAAAAAAAATAGGTTGTGGACTGGTAGTCCACCCTAAGCATTTCCAGTTTTTCTGAAAAATCCTTCATTAGAGACCAAAATCTTGGAGATAGTAGTATAGTACTGTTATTCAACCGAGAACATAGCCCCTGTGGGATAGCTGTTGCATGAGCGCGAAAATGCATCTTAGTCTGCACAGGTTTTCGGCTGTGCTTGCGATATGAGTCGAAGGGGAGTCTTTGAGGGTCATGCTGTGTCCGCATTGTCAATTTGAAATTGGGCAGGGGGCGAAATTTTGTCCGGAATGCGGTGCGCGCGTGTCTGGCATGTCCCGTTTCTTCCAAGGGGACGGGGTGTCTGTGAACCATAAGCGCACCATGGTGGGGACGTTGCCCCGCGTTTCGGTCGCGCCGTCAGCCCCACCTGAGCCGGAAGGCAGCGTGGATAGAGTCGACACCTTGACAGGGATGTCCTCGGCGGACGAAGCTGCTGCTGGCGGCAAGCCTTTGGGCGACCGCTACCAGTTGTTGCAGGAGCTTGGCGAGGGCGGCTTCGCCAAGGTGTGGCTGGCCAAGGACCTCAAGCTGGGGCGCCAGGTGGCGGTGAAGCGGCTGAAGGCCGAAGCGGCAATAGGCCCGGAAGGCAGCCTGGCCCGCAAGCGCTTCTTGCAGGAATCCCAGGCGATTGCCCGACTCAACCACCGCAACATCGTGCAGGTGTTCGATGCCGACAGCGACGCAGAAGGGCCGTACCTGGTGATGGAGTACGTGGACGGCCCGACACTGCGCGAGCATCTGCGTCAAGCCGGCCGGCTGGAGCAGGCCGAGGCCCTGCGGCTGTTCCAGGGGATTGCGCAGGGCGTGGCCTTTTCGCACCGGCATAACATCATCCACCGCGACCTCAAGCCGGCGAACATCCTGCTGGCAAAGGAGGGCGGGCAATTTTTGCCGAAGATCGTGGATTTCGGCTTGGCGCGGGCTGGCGCTGACAGCAATGTGTCGCTGACCGGCTATGGTATGGGCACAATGGGCTATATGCCGCCTGAACAGCGCCGCGATGCCAAGAGCGTCAATCACACGGCCGACATCTACGCACTAGGAAAGATTCTCTATGAGCTGGTGTCGGGAGCCGGCCCGGATAATGTGCTGCCCAACAAGATACCACCGCCGCCAGCCCTGGCGCGGGTGATCTTCAAGTGCATTGAGGACAACCCGGCCGAACGCTATTTCAGTGTGGATGAATTGCTTGATGCATTGTCGAACTTGTCATGGCAGCCCGCCGAGTCGGTTGCCGGTACGAGCCTGGATGCCAATGCCTGCCCCTCCTGCAAGGCGTCCAATCGCAGCGAGGTGAAATTCTGCGAGAGCTGCGGGGCTGGGCTGATGCGCTTTTGTCCGGAATGTGGAGGGGAAAACCGTGTCAGCCTGCCGTTCTGCGGCGGTTGCGGCACGGATGTCAATGCTTTCCTGATTGTGCTGGACATTGCCCAGAAGATGCGGGTCTATGTCGATGAAAAGAAATGGACCAGGGTCGAGAAGGAATATGGCCTGCTGCCGGAGTCGCCCCGGCTGCACGGCAAAAAGGGCGGCCAGTTGCTGGCCGAGGTGAAATCGCTCAAGGAGACGGCGGCGGCCAGGTTGCAACGACTGGATGAGCTGCTGAAGGTGGTCACGGCTTCCGTGCAAAAGCGGCACTACGAAACAGCCACCAAGGCGCTGGCGGAATGTTTGGAGATCGACCCGGACAATGCGGTTGTCGTCCAGGCGCGCCGGGAGCTTGACCAGCAGGAAGCGCAGGCCGCCGCAGTCGTGGCCGAGTTAGGCGCCGCGCTGGACGGCAAGCATTGGCGGCAGGCGTTGCAGCTGGCAGACAAGGCAGCCAAGGATTTCCCGCAGTTTGGCTATATTGCGGAAATGCGCCAGCAGGCGGCGGCGAAGGCAGCCGAGGAGAAGCAACGTGTTGCCAAGGTTACTGGAGGTCTTGTCGAGGCGGCTAAATTTATGCAGGAGCGTCGGCTGGTTTCCTGCCGCCGTAAGGTTGACGAGCTGCTTCAGCTGCAAGGAAAGCTTGAGGTGGTGGATGACCCTGACTGCGCCCAGAAAATGTCGGCGGCAAGAGAGTGGTTGCCCGCGCTGGTTGACGAACTTCAGGGAGTCGAGGCTGAGACGGAGGAATTGCTGGACCAGGCTCGCGTGAAATTGTCGCAGGGAGAGATCGAGGCGTGCCTGCTGTTATGTAAGAATGTGCAGGACAAGAATATCGAGGAATCCGAATGTGCAAGAGTCAGCGCCGCCGCCGAAGAGCGTTTTCGGATTCAGGTGGATGTTAAGGAACAGCTGCAGATGGCCAACATGTATTGGGTTGCCGGGCGCTGGGCAGAAGCCGAAAAAGCTGTCAAGGCGATTTTGGCCTATCAACCGGAGCATGCCGAGGCAACTCAATTATGGCAAGAGATGAGAAATCAGCGGCGGCAACGGCGGCAGCGCCATTGTCGGCGCATCATGATTAAGGTGGGTTGGCTGATGGTTGTAGTTTTGGCGTCAGTGAACTACTTGCGTCCAGAGTGGGAAATTGATAATGACGCGCTTGGGGGGGCGGAACTAGCCGTGATCGTCTTATCGGTGGCGGTTATGCTTGTTGGGTTTTTGATTCATGGTCGACATAAAAAGCGATGGATTGAGGCGCAGTTGGTCGTGGTGCGCACGGCGACGGCCAAGCAGGACTGGCTGGCAGTTGCGGCGGCGGTAGACAAGGTCTTGTTCCTGGACGCGAAAAATGCCGAAGCTCTGACATGCCGGCAGTTGGCGTTAGTCGAAGCGCGGAAGATTGTTAATTATCTTCGCTATCTTCATTTGCTCTGACATGCCGGCAGTTGGCGTTAGTCGAAGCGCATGTTGCTGAAGCGCGTGCGGCAATGGCCAAGCAGGACTGGCCGGCAACTGCGGTGGCTGCGAATAAAGCCTTGGCTCTGGACGCGACTAACGCCGAGGCAAAGGCGCTCAAGGCGGAGGCCAAGAGCCATCAGCCGTGGGTGCCGGCGGGCTTCCGCCTGGTGCCGGGCGCGGACCTGGAGCCCTATACGAACACGGGCTGGGCAGCGGCGATCATCCACGAAAAGAGCGGCATCAAGCTGGTGTACATCCCGGCGGGGAGCTTTATCATGGGAAGTCCGACCACTGAGACGGGGCGCGATAATGGTGAGACCCGGCACCTGGTGACGATTCCGCAGGGCTTCTACCTGGGCGAGACCGAAGTGACCCAGGCACAGTGGGAGAAGGTGATGAAAGAGAATCCGTCGCATTTCAAGAAGGCCGGCGTGGATGCGCCGGTGGAGAACGTGAGCTGGGATATGTGCCAGGCCTTCTGCCAGGAGGCCGGCTCGGGCCTGCGCCTGCCTTTAGAAGCGGAGTGGGAATACGCCTGCCGAGCCGGGACGACGACGGCCTTCCACTATGGCGATTCGCTGGACGCGACGATGGCCAACTTCGACGGCAATTATCCCTACGGCGGGGGAAAGAAGGGCGAGTATCGCAGGACTACCATAGCCGTGCGCCAGTTCAAGCCCAACGCCTGGGGGCTTTACGACATGATTGGTAATGTCTGGGAATGGTGTCAGGACAAATATGAGAAGTACCCGTCGGAAGCGGTGACGCTGGCACAGCCGGCAGGCCCCGCCGGCCGGGAGGATGGCGATCACGCGGTTCGCATGGTCCGTGGCGGCAGCTGGTTCAGCCGCGCCTGGTACTGCCGCTCCGCGTCCCGCTGCTGGTACTGTCCGGCCTACCGCTACTACTTCCTTGGTTTCCGCGTGGCGCGCTCCGCGCCGCCAGTTCAGTAGGGCCATTCCCGGCTGGTTTGCTGAGCAACGGGCTCCGCCCGGAGCGCCTGGGCCAGGCCGGCGAAGGCGGAGCCGGCCGGCCAAGGCGCGACGAGGCGAGAGCCCGCGGGGATCCAGGGGGCGGAACCCCATGGCGGGCTTCGCTTGCCCTGGGCTTTTATGTTTCGGCTCTTCAGGCCGTGGGTGGACAGAGTGGACGTTGTGGACGGAGTGGACGGTGTGGACAGAGTACTACTATCCGCCAACTTCTTGTTTTTTGGGAAAGATTTTCAGAAAACTAATCTTCAAGTCATTGGTATACAATACGTAACAACAAATTTTCGCAAAATCCCGACAACATGTTTTCAGTGCTAACAGTAGTGCCCCTACGGGGCACCACTTCTGGGGGCTACCCACCCCCAGGCTGAAGCCTGGGGTTAAGCATGGTTAAGTGCCTACGGCGCAAAGGAATATGACGTTAAGCATGGTGCATCTGTCCCGGCTGAAAGCCTGTAGAAGTCTGTGGAAGCCTGTGGAGGACGCATGTCTTCGCACCAACGTCCACCAACGTCCGCAGCTACAGAGCTGCAGAAGCCCCAACGGGGCGCGACATACCAGCCCAGGGCGGCGCCGGGCCTGACGGCCTGGCTTGCCCTGGGCTGGTATGTTATGGCCCTTCAGGCCATTCGGGTCAACACACGCCAGCCCAAGGCTTGAATTTCATACAGCAGACACCGTCCACCAACGTCTGTAGCTCAGAGCGACAAATGCCCTGAAAGGGTGCGACATACCAGCCCAGGGCAAGCGAGCCCGCCAAGGGCGAGCTACGCCCTGGGTGAGGCGTATAATAATTTTGAGCCCTGAAAGGGCGACACATAAACTCTGACCAATCCATGCCCAAAATTCAACTGCTTTTTTTAGGATAAACAATAGTAGTTATCTTGCCACCGTGAAAAATTCAGGGGCATTTACGCAATAGTGAGCAAAGATGGCTAATCGAACAATTCAATTTAAAGACGAGGAAATTGCCCGTCGGGCCAGGGATCTTGCGCGTCAAATCACTGGTCGTGTATTCATATCGCGTAGCGGGCTTTATCTGGTTTCCGGTTTTCCTGAGTTCCAAAAGCTCCGCGACTGTTTGGCTGACTTGACGTCGCCGCCGCAGGATTCTGCTGTTCCTACTCCGCTGGATTTGGGATTTCAGCCCAGCCAGGTCATCCCTTTGAATCATGAAAATTTGAGCGCCTGGGGGCGTGGGCTGCAGAAATGGCGCAAGATCGTTGAGGACTATGAGCAGCCTAAGGCAAAGACGAGCGAAAGGCGTCAGAAGTTCCAGCAGTGGAAGGACGAGGTTGAACTCATCTCGCACAATCTTGAAAGACTCTGGGATATTTACCGCAAATACGAAGCGGGAGTCCCGATAGATGGCGCTCCGTATGTGCGTGTCGATATCACTGGCTCTGGCAGTGATACTTTTGTTCCATTTGTTGAGCCGTTGTGGAATTGGCTGAAGCGGCTGATAGTCTGGATTGCTGGCGACGCAGCAGGAATTCGGTTTCACCGTTCCCTGTTGCCTTTCATGGAAAGGCAAAGCCAGTACGAAAAGTGGCGCCATTTTGTCGGCGTTCTCCCGCACCTTAGGGCATTGCGGGAACGGACTGGCTCCCGTCCTGCGGTAGAAATAGCGGACGCTGTCCGCAAAATCGTGGGTGCCATTCCAGGGGACATCCGCGACGAATTTGGTTTCAACCTTCCTTTGCGCCCCCGCGTTTTTCAGATTAATCGCATCATTGCCGATTGCATCAGGGTCGCTGATAATCACTTGCTGCCGCAGCCCCAGCTTATTGTCGCTGCTGCGACGCTGTGTGCAACCGATGGCGCAACGACGCCCTTGCCAGAATGGCTGTTTCATTCCCCTACTGGGAAATGGGAACTACGGCTCAATGCCTTCTGGGAGCTTTATGATCAACGCCAGAAGACAGGCTATGAGAAATTGCTTTGCGCATTGCAGGACATGCCTGGCGTACCTGTTTACGATTTCAATGCTATCCGCCAGTTTTTGGTGAACGGGGAAGATATCGACAGCATCCTCTGGGCG
>Ga0209723_1005649_pt1 | contig 12678 bp, 10 predicted proteins | sample BiotimSIPDNA_2_FD_185750 | JGI IMG/M metagenome (GOLD analysis project Ga0209723, IMG submission 185750) | Anaerobic biogas reactor microbial communites from Washington, USA - Biogas_R2 time_0 SIP DNA (SPAdes) (version 2) | ecosystem: Engineered > Bioreactor > Anaerobic > Unclassified | place... | reverse complement strand
AGCTGATCCAATTGCGCTGGAGATCGACATTCGACCATCGCATCAGGCAACCGTCCTGGCCACGACAGCCAGTATAACAACACAGATATAAAAGTACTTTCAGCTGTTCCTGATGCATCGGCTTGAACTGCATCGTCTGCACAACCCGAGTCCGCTGTCGTCCCTCGGCCAGCCTTTCAACTTCGGTTTCATAGAAAAAGCCCGTATCGAACCCTCGGAAAATGGCCTCGACCTGTTCCTCGGTGAATTCCCGACGGCTGACGCTGTCCTTGGTGCGATTGGCTATCTGGTCAACGGGATTATGGTCAAACCCGATAACGGGTAACAGGTGCTTATAAATTAGCCGCAGACCTTGGCGATAGCCGTTGTAGGTGCGCCCCGAAATCCCCTTGGTGCTTAAAAAACCAAAAAATTCCTTGATGACGTCGTCGCCAGCCTGTGACAAGTGAGTGACTTCTGGCTTTTCTTCTGCCAACCAAGCCTGAAACATGCTCAATACGCTTTTATATCTAACGAGCGTAGCGGTTCCACTGTCTGGCCGCGATGCCTGTGCAAGATATGTCTCCCAAACCTCGTCAATCGGAACATTGCAAGGCTGCTCCCAGCCGCGAGTCTTGGTCAGGTACTCCGCGATATCCTCACTGGATTTTGCTTTGAGCACAGGCGCCAACAAGGCGGCAGCCGCCTCGGCATCTGGACGTGTCGTCACGGCTTTGCCTTGCTGATTCCTCAGCAGGGTATATTTTTCCTTGCCTCCCTCCCGCGTTCGAAAATAAAAGCGGTTTCTTTTCTTGATGATGCTGCCGGTTCCCTTGCTCCGGCCTTTGGCCTGGGTCTTGCTTGCCATATTTATCCATCCTTTCCCCTGTTTGCAAATCATTTTCGCTACCTTCCAAAATATAGCACATAATCTTTGAAAGGGAGAGTAAAGGGGGACAAATACTCAATTTTAAGTAGAAAAAACGTGGAATCATAATCCACGTGTCATTGGTTCGAGTCCGATGCCCGGTACCATCTTAAAAGCCTCAACCTCAGCAGGTTGAGGCTTTTTCTTTTTCCCAAACACCGGAAAAACCACATTTTCATCGGTTGGCTCTGACTTCTGTTCTACCGTTTCCTTCTGACTGGGCAGTGCGTTGATGATGGCACTTTTGACCTCGTTGTTAAAATAGGCATAGTGCTTAGTCATGATAGGCAAGCCGCGGCATTGACTCGTTGCTTTTTGGCTACCCGAGTTTACATTAGGAGAAATACAACGAGCGACTTCCCTGACCATTTTTGGTTGTTTCAGAGGTTATTGAATCAAGCACAGGGCAAGCCCCAATTCATCAAACGCACACTATTCAGCTTGTTATCTATGTGTTTGAGTACGGTGTAAATTAGAACCTATTCCGGCTAAGGTGCAGATAGCCTTGTGATAGCGCAATGTGCATGCAATCACCAGGTTCATGACAGGTAAGGTGTTCTTGTGAAAATAAATCGTGTAATACTTCATGGTTTTCGAGGGATTCAAAAGATTGATATCTCCTTGGATGACCGGATGACTGTTTTTATTGGCGCAAACGGCGCCGGTAAATCTTCTGTGCTGGACGCATTGGCAAAACTGCTTTCGTGGGCTGTAGCTCGAATCCGCCGACCAGCAGGAACTGGCCACGCCATTTCTGAACACGATATTCAGAATGGCGAAATTAAAACAGTTATTCGTGCCGAAGCAAGCACCTCAGAATCATTGGGATGGCAGTTAGTAAAATATCGCAGTGGCCATTCAAGATCAGATGAAAATACAGACTTGCTCATGATTTCTGAATACGCAAAAACTATTCAGAAGCAAATCACTGAAAGCAATGAACAGTGCAACATCCCGATATTCGCCTACTATCCAGTCAATAGAGTCGTTCTTGACATTCCACTTCGTATCCGAAAATCTCATAAATTTGGTCTTCTGGAAGCTTGGGACGATTCGCTGACCAGTGCTGCTAATTTCAGGAGCTTTTTTGAGTGGTTTCGAAATCGGGAAGATTTAGAAAATGAAAATCGCAAATACCACGACGAATTTATCAGACCCGAAGGCTGGAACTTTCCTGACCCGCAGCTTGAAGCAGTAAGACGCGCCTTAGAATCTTTTTTGCCAGAATTCAGTAACTTTTCAGTGCGAAGAAACCCGCTGCGAATGACTGTTATGAAACGTGGTCAGGAAATGCGGATAGAACAATTGTCAAATGGCGAAAAATGCCTTATTGCCTTGGTTGCAGATATTGCGCGGAGGCTATCCATTGCCAATCCCTGTTTGAGCGACCCGCTGAATGGCATAGGCATTGTGCTTATTGATGAAATTGATATGCATCTTCACCCAGGGTGGCAGCGCATGGTGCTTCCTAAGCTCATGGCAACATTTCCGAATTGCCAGTTTATCGTGTCAACGCATTCACCCCAGATATTAGGCGAAATCGACGCTGCAAGAATTAGAATCCTGAGCCAAGATGAAAATAATTTTATTCGTCTTTCTGTGCCTAAGCAGTCTAGAGGTTTGTCAAGTAACCAGATACTTGATGAACTCATGAAGCCATTGACGGAAGATCGCGCACTTTCACAAAACAGTAATGATGCGGAAAAAGTTGAATCTGTGTTCCGCTTGATTGAAGAGGAAAAGTTTAGCGAAGCCGAAGAAGAAATAAAACAATTGCAGCTCCTTTTCCATGGCGACACTCCAGAATTAGTCCGGGCAAAGGCACTTATAACCATGCTTGAGCCAGAGGCGACGGAGTGAATCGACATGAGACCGATTGACAAAAGGGAAGCACCTTCATCGTTGCTGCGCTATCGCTTACAAACGGGTGCTGTTTACGATGGGCCGAACTTTACTCCTGTGAAAGATGATATTCGCCAACAGTTACTTAACGAGCAAGGGCATCTTTGTGCATATTGCATGCAGCGTATTCATGCAGACACCATGAAGATTGAACATTGGCACTGTCAAGCCAACTATCCCGCCGAGCAGCTCATTTACGCTAATATGTTGGGCGTCTGCCCCGGCAATGAGGGACAGCCAAGAGCTAATCAAACCTGCGACACATACAAAGGGAACAATGACCTGCTCTATAATCCGAAATTTCCAACCGACCATCCTCGCCTGGAAATTTACTATGAAGGCACGGGTAAAATTTCCTCCAGGAATACAGTTTTTGATACACAGCTTAATCAAATCCTCAATTTGAACTGGAGTCGGCTGAAAGAAAACCGAAAAGGGGTGCTGATTGCAGTCATGGAGGTGTTAGGTAAAAAAGCCGGGACATGTACCCGCGCCGATTTGACTGCACTGATTGCAAAATGGGAAAGCAGCCGTCACGGAATGATGCATGAATATCGGGAAGTTGCACTCTATTACCTCAACAAGAAACTCAGCAGAATAAACGCAAGCGCCTAATCACGTCATGGCGCCGACGCTATGCCAGAAAAGGCATATATTGGTTACTGCTCATTCCCGCTGTTTTTACGTCGATATTTAACTTCCTTATTTTCAAGCACTAACAAAAGTTATCGACGTAAGTTATCGACATAAATCATTTTTTTGGGAGGATTACGTCGATAATCATCAACTCATCTAATATTTTCGGGCACGCCTATCTTCTGCCTGGCACCATCTTAACAGTATGAACTTCAATAAGTTGGGGCTTTTTTATTTTTCATGCCTTACAACCCCGCTGTTTTGGCCAGTTTCAGCATTTCATCAAGCATTTCCTTGAGCCGCGGGCACTTTTGCACCGCTATTTCAGGAGAGAGTTGGTCAAACAGCTCTTTGCCGTAGGTCACCTTTTTATAGCTTCGTCCCAACCGTTGCCCATATAGACGATCAAGCAACTTGGCTGGAGGTTCATTGAAGTTCACCGTCTCGGGATGCTCTGCCCTCCCGGGAAAGCCACTCTTGATCTCCGGAAAGAGGGTCGAATCGCTTAACAGCCAAGCTTCGACTTCATGGACAGCGAAAAATTGCCGAAACCTGCTATCTCCAACCTTTTCTTCTATATGTTTTTTCGCCCATTCATACCGCTCATCCACCGTAGTTAAATGCTTAGGATAGAAATCAAGGCCATAAAGGTCAAGCAATGAAATCACTGCAATTACGTCAGTTTCCTTCAGTCGTAACTTCGCCTTCTTGGGCGCGTCGTCGTAGAGTTCGCGCCAGCCATCGAACCTGACAGGAGCAATTCCGACAGGCTGCGAGAGCTTGGCATCCAGCCAGCGCTTAAAAAATGCGGGCAATGCCTTTCTCTCGGTATGGCCTTCGCAGAAGAGGATGAACTTCATTCTCAGACCTCCTCCAGCTCACCTGACCGGAACAGCGCTCCAAGCGTGTACTCTTTCAGCCAGTCTTCAAGCTTAGTTCCTTCCAACTTGTGCAGATGCGTTTCGCCATCATGCCATTTCACTACGGTTGCCGTTGGCCGAGTGTCTCCAAAGGCATCAAGTAATTGCGGCGAATGGGTGGTGAGAATCACCTGTGTCCGCAACGATGCGTCAACCGCATATTCGGCTACTATTGGCAGCATTGAGGGGTGCAGTCCAGTCTCGGTCTCATCAATAGCGATGAGAGGCGGCAGGGATGGCGAAGCCAGAACCGTCAGCAAGAGAAGGAAACGCAAGGTTCCGTCCGAAAGGTCCGCAGCCGATTGCTCACGCTTCAGGCTTTTCCAACGCACACGGAGTTGAATCCGCTGATCAGCGGCAGGTGGAAACACCAATTCCTCGAAGTCGTCACCGAACGCCGCCCGCATGGCAGCGTTGATGTCTTTCTTGAACTGACGGTCTCCGGTATAAAGAGTATGCAGAACTGAGGTGAGATTCTGGCCATCGGGATTTATACGCTTCTCTGCACGGGCGACTACGGCTTGCCGAATTGGGGCATCCTGCGCGACATTGAGATCATGGTAGACACACCAAGAGGCTAGCTGTTGTTGAAACAAGGTTATCAGGCGATTGGCAGTGAACGGCCCGGCGGCAAGTGAAAGCAGAGTTTCTTCTTCAGGCACCTGGTCTTCTGGCGCTGTCAAGCCTCGCTCCTGCGCGTCGAAGACGTATGCACGAGACCGTTGCCGTTCCAGCAGCTTAAATGGTTCGTTTTCTTCCCCCTGTTCATACTTGAAGTCATTTCCCAGCAACTCCCAGTCGATCCTGTACGTACTGGATTGGCCAAGCCGTCCCAGCTCCAACTCATAGGTCAGGCTGTCTTTGTCCATGTCCCGGCCAACCTCGACAGGAGAGCACTTGCAGCGTAAGGAAATTGCTTCATCAGCGCCATCCCAAAGCAGCGGTTCCATGCCGCCTGCTCTTTGAATATACTTCCCCAAGCGTCCCTGGGCAGACGTGGCTGCCAATTCCAACAAGCGCAGCAAATTTGATTTGCCAGAGGCATTGGGGCCGATCAGAACATTCAGACTCCCGGGTGCCCAATGTACATCACGCAGGGAGCGGAATCCTTTGACATGAAGCTCTAGTATGCTCATGGCATATTCCTTTCACGCCAAGTGTGTCTCCACCTTAGCGACATCTACCCCCAGCGCTCTTCAGTGTTCATAAATTCTTTTGCCTGCTCCAGCTGGGGCAAGGTAGTTCACTGAAAGTCTTCAGAAATATAAAAGACACGTCATTGATGTCAAACCAAAAGCGTCAATTGTCATTTGTCTGTTGTCCGCCAACGTCCATTAACGTCCACTAAAGTCCACGTCCACTACCCCCTGTGCAGGTGGCATGCGACTTGGCGTCCGTTGACGTTGCCGAGCAGCTCTGGTCGTTCGCGGCGGCAAATCGGCATAGCGTGTTCGCAGCGGTCGGCAAACGCGCAGCCGGGAGGCAAGGCGGACAGGGACGGAACCTGTCCAGGAATGTGCGCCAAGCGTCCCTTGCCGTCATGCAGGGCTGGAATCGACCGCATCAGGCCAATGGTGTAAGGATGCAATGGCTCGGCGAAAATTTCCTTCACGGAGCCGCATTCAACCAGTCGCGAAGCATACATCACTGCCATCCGCTCGCACATTTCCCAGATCACGCCCATATCATGCGTGATCAGCAGCAGTCCCGCCTCACGATTGCGGATCGCTCTCATCAAATCGAGAATCTGAGCCTGGATGGTCACGTCCAAAGCAGTTGTCGGCTCGTCGGCGATTACCAGGCAGGGTTGCAGCATCATGGCCATGGCAATCATCACCCGCTGACGCATGCCGCCGGACAGTTCAAAGGGGAAGGCCTCCATGCGCTGGCGCGGGTCAGGGATGCCGACCTTCTCCAGCCATTCCAGGCCCAGGCCCAAAGCTTCGCGGCGCGACACCGGACGGTGCAGGAGAACGACCTCAGCGAGCTGGTCGCCAATTCGGCGCAAGGGTGACAGCGCCGTCATCGGCTCTTGGAAAATGACGCCGATGTCGCGGCCGCGGATTTGGCGCAGTTCGCGAATCGGGAGCCGCAGCAATTCCTTGCCCTGGAGTCGGATTTCTCCGCCGACGATGCGCCCGGGGGGCTGCGGCACTAGGCGCGGGATGCTCATGGCAGTCACGGTCTTTCCGCAGCCGGATTCACCGACCAATCCAAGCGTACCGCCGGCAGCCAGTTGCAAGGAGACGCCATCAACCGCCCGCAGACTACCGCCGCCTTCCACGGCGAACTCCACGGTCAGGCCGCGAATGTCCAGCAGGGGTTGCACGGCGGCTGCGGCCATCAGGCGTGCCTTTCCTTGTCACCGCGGATTTCCACGCGACGGATTTTACCGCTGATGGTCTTGGGGAGTGCCGTCACAAATTCAACGATGCGCGGATACTTGTAGGGCGCAGTCGTGTTTTTCACGAACTGCTGCAATTCGGCCTTCAGGATTTCGCTGGCCGTGTAGCCGCGAGCCAGCACGATGGTGGCCTTGACCACCTGGCCGCGAACCGGGTCCGGCGCCCCTGTGATGGCGCATTCGAGTACAGCCGGATGCTGCATCAAGACGCTTTCCACCTCAAAGGGGCCAATTCGATAGCCGGAACTCTTGATAACGTCGTCAGACCTGCCGACATACCACAGATAGCCGTCAGCGTCCTGCCAGGCCACGTCTCCAGTATGGTAGAATCCGTCATGCCAGACCGACTTGGTCTGTTCCGGGTCCATATAGTATCCTCCGAACATTCCTGGCGGCTTGCCATGCGTGGTGCGGACGACCAGTTCGCCTTCTTCGCCGACTTCGACTGGCTTGCCGTCGGCGTCATGCAGTTCCAGCTGGTAGCCGGCTGCCGGGCGTCCCATTGAGCCTGGCTTCGGCTCCATCCAAGGCCAAGTCGCGGTCGTCACCACCAGTTCAGTCTGGCCGTAGGCTTCCATCAGCCTCAGGCCGGTCTTCTCCAGAAAGCGCAGGTAGACTTCCGGGTTCAGGGGTTCGCCGGCCACGACGGCGTAGCGCAGGGCGCTGAGGTCGTATTTGCTCAAATCCTCCTTGATCAGGAAGCGATAGATAGTCGGCGGTGCGCAGAACGTGGTCACCTTATATTGGACGATTTTCTCCATCACCGAGGCGGCTGAGAAGCGGTCGTTGTCATAGACGAACACGGCGCTGCCAGTCAGCCACTGGCCATAGATTTTTCCCCAGACGGCCTTGGCCCAGCCAGTGTCGGCCACCGTGTAATGCAGGCCGCCTTCGGTCACATTCTGCCAGAAGGTCGCGGTCAGGATATGGCCGAGCGGATAGGCGAAATCATGCTGCACCATCTTGGGGAAGCCGCTGGTGCCAGACGTGAAGTACAGCAGCATGATGTCGTCATTGGCAGGCCATTCCGACTTGGGGGGAGTTGGAAAATCAGTTGACATGGCAGCGACGGCCTCGTCGTAGTCGACCCAGCCGGCTTCTTTCTTGCCGACGCTGATCTTCACGGTCAGGATGTCGCCGGTTTCGGCCTGTGCCCTGTCCACCTGCTGCAAGAGGTCATCTGTATGCACACAGACAGCGGCCTTGGCATTGCCGAGCTTGATGCGGTAGCAGAGGTCGTGGTCCTTGAGCATGTGGGTCGCGGGGATGGCGACGGCGCCGAGCTTGTGCAGGGCCAGGAGGCAGTTCCAGAATTCGTGTCGCCCCTTGAGGATGAGCAAGACATGGTCGTCTTTGCCGATGCCAAGCTGGCGGAACAGATTCGCGGTCTTATTCACCCGCTCCCGCAACGCCCCGAAGGTGATAAAGGCCTCGTCGCCATTGTCGTCACACCATACCAGCGCCAGACGGTCCGGCTCCGTATCGGCATAGACATCCAGAACATCGTAGGCGAAATTGAAATGCTCGGGCGCGTTGATGCGCAAGTTGTCGTAATAGTCCTCGTAGGACGAAAATTCAGTGCGATTGACGTATTTCTTCAGCAAACTCATCACCAAGACTCCTGCTCTGTCTTCGTCTCTATTCCTTGTCGGTCTGCGCTTGCCTGCGCCTTTTGCAGGGCGGGCTGGAAGCTGCTCAGCAAGGCCCCGCTCGCCAGCATCATCAGCGGGCCGCCCTTCCCTTTTACATGATAATGGCGATAAACTTCGCCGGCTGGTCCCCTAGCGCGACCATGCCATGTGGGTTGGATGAATCGTAGAAAATGCTGTCTCCGGGATTGAGGATGACTTCATGTCCATGAATGACGACTTTCAGCGTCCCCTCCAGGACAAAGTCCATTTCCTGGCCAGGATGGCTGTTCAGCGACACTTCCGCGCCCTCCCCTTTTGGGGCGACGGTCACCAGGAACGGCTCGGCCTTCTTGTTCGAAAAGTTGGCGGCCAGGGCCTGGTACTTGTATTGCTTGCGTCGCTCGACAGAGACGCCTTTGCCAGCCCGGGTGACGGTGAACACGTCCATGCGCGGTGCCTTGCCGGTCAGCAGCAGAGCCAGGTCAACGTCAAAAATCTGCGCGATTTCATTCAGCTTGCTGGCCGAAATATCCTCGCGACCAGCCTCAAAAGAGCGCAGATACGACTCCTCGACCTGGAGCCGGGAAGCCATTTCCGGCAAGCTCAAGTCTGACAATTCCCGCAGTTCCTTGACCCGGGCCGCGATATCCTTGACTTTGTCCTGCATGTCCACTCCTTTGACTAGGGCGGCAAAGACGCATTAATCTTAATTAACTGATGAGAATGGCGCGGCAACAGCCTATCCGCGCCTTCATAATGTAATCCGACGTTGCTGTTGCGCCTGGACGACTTCAGAGATGGATGACCGTGCCGCTTTCCAAGGAATCAATCGCGCCTTGGAGAACCCTCTGGGCTGCGAGGCCGTCAGCGCCAGAGCCGTCGATGTCTTCGGGACTGACGCCTGCGGCGACCTGTTCCAGGAAGCGATGAATGCGATTGCGGAACGTGTCGACAAAGTCGCGATGGCCGCCGAAAACAGGATTCGTATAGACTTGCTTGATCAAGTTTCCGGCTGGATAGAGCGTCGCCTCCCGCCACATGTCTTCCAGGACAAAGCGCCCTTTGATGCCAGCGACTTCGCAGCGTTCCATTGGATGGCCGCGCTCAATGTCGTAGCTCGCGGACAGGTTGCCGACGGCTCCGCTGGCGAATTGGACATTCATGCTCATGGTCGTCCAAATCGTACGGCCTGGCGCCTTGGTGCAGAAGGCCTGCACCGCCACGATGTCTCCGGCGAAATGGCGCATAATGTCAACCGAATGCGGGTTCAACGCCTTGATCATATAATAGGGCGTGCTTTCGTTGGGATTCTTGATCCACATCGACATGTTAACGAAGAGCTGCTCGCCGATCAGGCCATCTGCTACCCACTGGGCTGCTACTTTGGCTGCTTCAGTAAAGCGATGATTGAAGTCAATGCCAAAGCAGCGGTTATGGCGGCGTGCGCACGCAACCATTTTTTCCGCTTCTGGGATAGTGTTGCAGATGGGTTTTTCGCAGAGGACGTGACATCCTGCTTCAAGAGCTTGGATAGTCGGCAGATAATGGTCGCTGCCATACTCCACGCCGCCCGTGGCAACGCTGACTAAGTCTGGTCGCAAGGTAGCAAGCATGGTCGGGGCGTCGTAAAAGCCAGCCACGCCAAGGCGGGCTGCTGCCGCATCGCAACGGTCTTTGCGGACATCACATACGGCCACCAATTCAGCCAGCGGGTCGGCCTGATAGAGGTCGGCGTGCCGGTTGCCGATTGGGCCGCAGCCAATAACTGCTACGCGCAATGGCATGATTCCAAATCCTTCCTGGTTTTCTTGGTAATGTGCAAAATCTTGTGATGAATACTTGTATGCTTTCAGGCACCGCATGTACCTCGCATGCAGGAGCATGTAGTTCAAGCTTCAGCTTGCAGTACGTAGTTCAAGCTTTAGCTTGCAGTATGTACCTCGCATGCAGAAGCATGTAGTTCAAGCTTTAGCTTGCAGTATGTACCTCGCATGCAGAAGCATGTAGTTCAAGCTTTAGCTTGCAGTATGTACCTCGCATGCAGGAGCATGTAGTTCAAGCTTCAGCTTGCAGTACGTAGTTCAAGCTTTAGCTTGCAGTATGTACCTCGCATGCAGGAGCATGTAGTTCAAGCTTTAGCTTGCCGTATGTACCTCGCATGCAGGAGCATATAGTTCAAGCTTCAGCTTGCAGTATGTACCTCGCATGCAGGAGCATGTAGTTCAAACTTCAGCTTGCAGTACGTAGTTCAAGCTTTAGCTTGCAGTATGTACCTCGCATGCAGGAGCATGTAGTTCAAGCTTTAGCTTGCCGTACGTAGTTCAAGCTTCAGCTTGCCGTACGTAGTTCAAGATTATGTCTCACTCCGTTGGGGCTCTGGTACTCCGCGACATATAGCAAATCTTACTTTCTATCACCAAACTTCGCACATGAGCTTATTTCTTTTCTTGCAGTTTAGCGGCCTGTTTCGGGTCGCCGATATGCATGGAGTCGTATGCCTGCTGGCTGCTGGTGAAGGCAGGGCCGCATTTGGTGATGCCGTGCCAGCATTCCTGGGTGAACATCGGGTTGGTGCGCTTGGTCTGTCTTTCCCGGCGTTTGATCCAGGCTTCCATGCGTTTCGTCAGGGCCGCCACCACATCGGGATTCTTGTCGGCGACGTTGTTGTTTTCCTCTGGGTCGAGCAGCAAGTCATACAATTCGACTGCTGGTTTGAAATGGAAGTCTGGCTCCAGGGCTCGGATCAGCTTCCATTGCGGCGTACGCCAGCCATGCTTGCGCATCCAGGTGCATTCCGTGATATAGAATTCCGAACACAAGTTGGCCTTTTCGCCGCGGATCAGGCTCATCAGGCTTTCGCCGTCGAACTTCAGGCGCGGTTTGATCTGCATCAGCTCCATGAGGGTCGGGACCAGGTCTTTGTGCTGGTTGTATCCTGAAACGCGGAGGCCGGCTGGGACATGACCGGGGTACTTGATGATCAGCGGCACCCGCAGGGTGTTGTCATAGATGCCGTGGTGGTCAAAGTAGCAGTCGTGGTCATACAAGGTCTCACCGTGGTCAGAGTTGATCACCACGATCGTATTGTCGTCAAGCCCGAGTGCGGTCAGGGTAGTGAAGATATTCTGGATGCAGGCGTCCATGTAGGCGATGGCGCCGTCATACTGGGCGATCACATAGTCCTTGTCACGCAGTCCGGCCGGCATCCAGGAGCGGAAGTAGTCGGCAAACGGCTTGAATGCGAAGACCGGGTCCATGCTCGTGTTGTTCGGGTCGAATTCGTCGCCTTCGTAGAAAATCCGTTCAAACGGCAGCGGCGGCAGGTACGGCGAATGCGGGTCCATGTGGCGGAGGAAGAGGAAGAAGGGCTTGTCCTCGGCCGCCAGGCGCCGCAGTTCCGGCAGCGCTACTGCGTTGAGGTTCTCGGCCTTGGGGCTGCGACCGTCGTTGATGGCGCCCCAGCCGGCGAAACTGATGTAATTCTGGAAGCCGCGCGCGGCCGGATTGCCCTGGAAGCCGACGCTGGTCGTGTTGTAGCCTGCATCGCCAAGGATTTCCGCCAAGGTCTTGCCTTCAAGCAGGCCCTTGTGCCGCAGGGCGACAGTGTTGGTGCCAAAGCAGTCCAGCCCGGTGAACATCGACCCGTAGCCAGGCGTCGTCGGCACATGCGGCGAAAACGTGTTTTCAAACAGAGTTCCGCCCTGGGCGAACTTGTCGATATGCGGAGTCGTCTGCCGATGGTAGCCGTAGCAGCTCAGATGCAACGACAGCAGTGAATCAATGCCGATAAGCAACAAATTCGGTTTACGTGTGGCCATGCGCGCATACTCCCTGAAAAAAAGAGGTTCCGGTTTCTCGCCTGCCAGGCAAGACAGCGCCTGACAGACTCTGTCATAACATATAAAAGAGCTAATTTAATATGCTATGGCGGGTAAATCCAATCTTAAACTCGAAAAAACAACCGAGGGCGCCATGTCGAAGGCCAGCGGCAACATCTTGAGCCAAAATCAAGACATACAGGAAAATGCGAAGGGAGGAAAGATTCCACTCCTCTTTCCTCCCCTCGCAAAAGACCAACTATGCTTTATCGGCTAGGCTCGCTCTTACGGCGCGTCCTCGTCCTCGTCCTCGTCTTCGTCATCTACTCCTGGGATGACCGTCGTCGTCGCCAGGTGCGGTGGGATGACGGCGTTTGCGCGCCCCTGTCCTGGCCGGACTGGCGGCATCGGCTCTCCGCCGCGATAGATGATCTTGCGTTTATCCCACAAGTCCTCCAGG
>Ga0209723_1005647_pt1 | contig 12687 bp, 13 predicted proteins | sample BiotimSIPDNA_2_FD_185750 | JGI IMG/M metagenome (GOLD analysis project Ga0209723, IMG submission 185750) | Anaerobic biogas reactor microbial communites from Washington, USA - Biogas_R2 time_0 SIP DNA (SPAdes) (version 2) | ecosystem: Engineered > Bioreactor > Anaerobic > Unclassified | place... | reverse complement strand
TGTGCGGGCCCCCGTCAATTCCTTTGAGTTTCAGCCTTGCGACCGTACTCCCCAGGCGGGATACTTATTGCGTTAGCTGCGGCACGGAAGGGGTCGATACCTCCCACACCTAGTATCCATCGTTTACGGCGTGGACTACCAGGGTATCTAATCCTGTTTGCTACCCACGCTTTCGCACCTCAGCGTCAGGGTCAGTCCAGAAAGCCGCCTTCGCCACTGGTATTCCTCCTGATTTCTACGCATTTCACCGCTACACCAGGAATTCTGCTTTCCTCTCCTGCCCTCAAGAAACCCAGTTTCAAATGCCACCCCGTGGTTGAGCCACGGTCTTTCACACCTGACTTAGGTTCCCGCCTACGTGCTCTTTACGCCCAGTAATTCCGGACAACGCTCGCCCCCTACGTCTTACCGCGGCTGCTGGCACGTAGTTAGCCGGGGCTTCCTCTTAGGGTACCGTCATTTCACAGGCATATTACTCCTATGAACATTCGTCCCCTAAAACAGAGCTTTACAACCCTAAGGCCTTCTTCGCTCACGCGGCGTCGCTGCGTCAGGGTTTCCCCCATTGCGCAATATTCCCCACTGCTGCCTCCCGTAGGAGTCTGGGCCGTGTCTCAGTCCCAGTGTGGCCGTTCACCCTCTCAGGCCGGCTACTGATCGTCGCCTTGGTAGGCCTTTACCCCACCAACTAGCTAATCAGACGCGGGCTCATCCATAAGCGGCAGCATTGTTAAGAGGCCACCTTTCCTACCCTAAGGCAGATTATGCGGTATTAGCAGTCGTTTCCAACTGTTGTTCCCCACTTATGGGCAGATTACCCACGCGTTACTCACCCGTCCGCCACTAAGATACTTTATCGCAAGCTTCAAAAGTATCTCCGTTCGACTTGCATGTGTTAGGCACGCCGCCAGCGTTCGTCCTGAGCCAGGATCAAACTCTCCAAAAAAATTATCCCTTACAGGGTCTCCCCTGCTTAGTCTTCTTCTTTTGAATCCATTCGATGGCTCTTCTTAAAAAAAGTTATCGCTGGACCTTTGGTCTCCCCCTCGACTTCCGTTTCCTTCCGCCTCGAGCTCAACCGTTTTCGCACTTCGTCTTTCTCTTTGTTCTGTTTTATCAGAGCTTCGCGCGCTTCCTTGGGCCGCGCGCAAGGATTATAATATCATCCTGACTGACAATTGTCAACACATCCATGGGAGAAAAACTAACAAAATTAGGCTTCCTTATATATATACTATTATTTTTGACTTGAGCCAAACCATTGTATTGGATTTTTCGCCCTGTTATAATTGTGAGGTTGACTCTATCGACAGCCATTAGATTAGGAAGGACATTTTTTATGGAAAACAAACAGCTGAGAAACGTGGCCATTATCGCTCACGTTGATCATGGCAAAACCACCCTGGTGGATAAATTGCTTAAGCAGTGCGGCCTCTATCGCAGCAACCAGGCTATGCCGGATCGGGTAATGGACAGCAACGACCTGGAGCGGGAGCGCGGCATCACCATTCTATCCAAGAATACCAGTGTAATATATGAAGGTATCAAGATAAATATTGTGGACACCCCTGGCCACGCCGACTTCGGTGGTGAGGTGGAGCGTATCGTCAACATGGTGGACGGGGTCTTGCTGCTGGTCGATGCTTTTGAAGGACCGATGCCCCAAACCCGGTTTGTATTAAGGAAGGCATTAGCCGCCGGTCTTAAACCCACTGTGGTGATAAACAAGATTGACCGTCCCGACGCGAGGCCCTACCAGGTGCTGGATGAAGTGCTGGATTTGTTTATCGATCTGGGCGCCCATGAGGAGCAACTGGATTTTCCAGTCGCCTACACATCGGCCAAGATGGGTTTTGCCTCAAAAGATTTGCAGAGTGATTCCACTGATATGAAACCCTTGCTGGATATGATAATCGAACACATCCCAGCGCCCTGCGGAGACAGGGAGGGGCCGCTGCAATTAGTCATTTCCTCCATCGACTACGACAATTACGTAGGCCGGATTGGGGTAGGTAAAATCAGCCGAGGCCAGGTCTTCAAGGGGCAAGAACTGATATTATGTCACCCAGATGGAGAACAAAGGAAAGTCAAGGTGAACACCCTCTATACCTTCGAGGGTTTGAAACGGGCTGAGGCGTTCCAAGCGGGGGCGGGTGAAATCGTGGCCATATCAGGCATCGAGGATATGACCATCGGCCAGACCCTATGTGCAATAGAGGCAATTGAGCCGGTGCCGTTCGTCAATATTGACGAGCCTACCTTATCGATGAATTTTGTGGTCAATACCGGCCCCATGGCGGGATTGGAAGGTACTTATATAACCAGCCGCCACCTGCGGGATCGCCTGGAACGGGAACTGCTCTCCAACGTTTCACTGCGGGTGGAGGAAATAACCCCTGATTGCTTCAAGGTATCCGGGCGGGGCGAGCTGCATCTTTCCATACTAATAGAAACCATGCGCCGCGAGGGATACGAATTCGCGGTGACCAGACCAGAGGTAATCCTTAAGACTATCGATGGAGGGGTATGCGAACCGATCGAGAGACTATATGTCGATGTGCCTTCGTTATATGTAGGAACTGTCATAGAGGCATTAGGTACTCGCCGGGGAGAGCTGGTCACCATGAAGAATGGCAACGGCGATACGGTTGAGTTGGAATTTCTCATCCCCGCCCGAGGGCTGATCGGCTACCGCTCCCAGTTCCTCACAGATACGCGGGGCAACGGGATAATGAACAATGTCTTTGAGCGTTATGAACCGTTCAAAGGTGAGATAGCCGCCCGGGGGGTGGGAGCACTAGTCGCTTCCGAGAGCGGCACCGCCGTAGCCTACGGTCTGTTCAACGTACAAGAACGGGGCAGCCTTTTCATTGGTCCTGGGACTGAGGTCTACGCGGGGATGATAGTGGGAGAAAACGCCCGTAGCATGGATATCACCGTCAACGTCTGCAAGAAAAAGCATCTTACCAATACCCGGGCATCCGGTTCCGATGATGCTTTACGCTTGACGCCGCCGCTGATCATGTCTCTAGAAAAATGCCTGGAGTTCATCAATGATGACGAACTGCTGGAAGTAACCCCCAAATCTCTGCGGCTCCGCAAGACTATCTTGGACAAGGATGCCCGCGCCAAAGCAGACAAAAACAAGAACCGGGCTTCGTAATGGTGCCCGGTCCTTACCATTGTCATCCTGAGCGTATGCACCCATGTCATCCTGAGCGGAGCGAAGGATCTCATCGGGTTGAAGGCTCAATTATCAACTGTTCCCCAACCTGGATGTTGTGCCGGGCTGCTTCTCCCGCTTTCAGTTCCAGAACGTGACGAGCTTTGCGGTTGGAGGCCATGGCCCGGGGCTGCAAATGCGGGTGAATAGATACAACTCGGTAATCCTTATCGAGAAATATGGCGTCAATGGCGAATTTCATCCCGAAACAGTGAACCGAGCGACAGGGCGAAATTAGCAACCCTTCACCTTCGGCCAATCCTGAACGGCCCAATAACCCGTGAAACCTGGACCAAAAACTGTCGGCAATTTCTATGCGATCTCCAATGTTTGAAAGGTCTGTGCTTTTTGCCGCTGAACAATACCGGTTTCTCATCAAAAAGCAGTCATTAATTGGATTATGGCCGGGGCCAGGATTATTACAAATATGCAGGGGAATATAAAAAGCAACATAGGAAACAACATCTTTATCGGAGCCTTCATCGCCTGTTCCTGGACCCTTTGCCGTCTAATTATCCTCATCTGGTCGGATTGATTCCTTAAGACATTTCCCAAGCTAACCCCTAACTGGTCCGCCTGGATCAATGATTCCACAAACCTGCTGAGATCGACAACCCCGGTTCGTATACCCAGATCCCGCAAAGCTTCCCGGCGCGTTTTACCCATGCGAATGTCCTGTAAGGTTTCGTTGAATTCCTCGGCTATGGCGCCTTGGGCCTTTTCCACCACTCTTTGCATAGCGGCGTCAAAACCTAAACCGGCCTCAATACTGACCGTCATCAGATCCAGTACATCCGGCAGTGCCTTTTCTATTTCTTTCTGCCTGGTCCTTATCCTGCTCTCGACCATCAGTTCAAAGAAGAGATAGCCTCCGATTACTCCTAACAACAGCGCCATGATCCGATTGCTCACACTTGCTCCGCTCAACCAAGTAATCACAATCGCAAATACTCCTATGGCTATAGTAGTCAGGTATTGATAGGTGAGATAGTCGCTGGCATTCCAATTATATGGGCGCCCGGCATAATCCAGCTTTCTCTCGATGGTCGATATTTGCTTTACTGGTGTATATTTCTGAATTACCGTCGAAAAACGGCTTTTCAGCGGATTCAGGATCCGTACAGCGAAGTCTTCCTGTAAATCCTCATTAAAACCCAGTTTATTCTTCTGGGTCATGGTGATCTCCATCTGCTGCAAGCGATCCCTGAGGACCAACTGATCGCCGACCAGCAGTCTGACCACCCCAAACACCAGGAAGAACATAGCCAGAAATACCAACGAGGCAGTAATGATAAGTGGCATTAATTCTCCTCCTTAGAATTCGATGTTGGTTACTTTCTTAATCAGGATAAAGCCAATGACCTCGGATACGGCTGCATAGCCCAGCAACCCCCAGCCAAGTGGGGTTTCAAAGAACATGCTTATATAGCCAGGGTTTAGTATCGATATCGCAATCAAAAGAACAATGGGCATGGCGCCAAGAACCCATGTAGAAATCCTTCCCTGGGCAGTCAGGACCCTGATTTCTCCCTTCATGCGGATTCGCTGCCGAATTGTGTCCGCTATCTTATCAAATATTTCCGCCAAGTTACCGCCTATCGACCTCTGGATCAATACGGTGGAGATCATAAGCTCCATATCTTCGTTATTGACCCGTTTGACCAGATTCTGCAGGGCTTGGTCGGTGGTAACCCCCAGATTGATCTCCCGCAGAGTACGCCGGTATTCCTTGCCCAGCGGTCCCTGAGTCTCTTTGGATATCAAATCCATGGCCTGCTGGAAACTGTAACCGGCCCGCAGGGAGTTGGACATGCCAGTCAGTGATTCACCGATTTCTTCACTAAGCATCTCGGCTCTCTTGAGTTTTTGGCGGTATACAAACAAACCCGGCAAGGATGCCCCCAACAGCAAGCCCAGCAGTGCATAGGTCGTATTGTTGGTGAATATCAGCACCAATAGTCCGCCGCCGATCGCGGTACATATGTTCATGCCGATAAATTCCTCGACCCGAAGCAGTATATCAGCCTTGTCCAGCTCGATTTCAATTTTTTTGGTGAACGAAAGCCCTGTGAAGCCCTTACCCACCGAACTGAACAGCTTATTAATCTCTAAAGACGGCATTCCGGACTTTCCCTGGGCCTCTTCCTCCGGGCTGCTTACCAACTTATCCAGGCGCTTGGTCAGGCCTTCTTTTTGTTCCAACCTCAATCGGTTAACCCCGAAAAACGACAACGAAAGCGCCAGGAATACCAATATGCTGATTATTAGTATTGAATCCATGTTTTCACCTCAATCATCTCAAAACCGGTTTAAATACTTCCTTATCGAGTCGTACACCCTCTGCAATAATCCGTTCGTAACTCTTAGGCGTGATACCGGTGGAAATATGATTGCCCATCACCTTGCCGTTACCGTCAACCCCGGTCTGTTCAAAGAGGAATATGTCCTGTAACTGGATGACATCCCCTTCCATGGCAATAACCTCAGTGATGTGGGTTATGACGCGGCTGCCATCGCGCAGACGAGAACCATGGACGATCAGGTCGATCGCTGAGGCTACCTGTTGGCGAATGGCTTTTAACGGCAATTCCATGCCCGCCATCATAATCATGGTTTCCAATCGGGCCAGCATATCCCGGGGAGAGTTGGCATGACCGGTAGTCAGAGAACCGTCGTGACCGGTATTCATGGCCTGCAGCATGTCGAGGGCCTCCCCGCCGCGCACCTCACCAACCACAATACGGTCGGGGCGCATGCGCAGGCAGTTACGGACCAGATCACGGATGGTAACCGCTCCCTTGCCCTCAATATTTACCGCCCTTGATTCCAGGCTTACTACATGCTCCTGCCCCAGCCTTAATTCCGCCGCATCCTCAATCGTGATGATTCTTTCGCTCTCGGGAATGTAACCTGCCAGCACGTTGAGCAGAGTGGTTTTTCCGCTGCCGGTTCCTCCCGATATTATTACATTTAACCGGCCCTTGACCGCAGCCTCCAGGAACTTGGCCATATTGGGAGTGAGAGTTCCAAACCTCATCAGATCGTTGACGGTATAAGGGTTAGTGGCAAACTTACGGATGGTGATAGTCGGACCTCCCAGTGCCAGAGGGGGTATAATAGCATTTACACGGGAGCCGTCCGGAAGCCGGGCATCTACATAAGGCGAACTTTCATCCACGCGCCGTCCCAAGGGAGATACGATCTTATCAATTATATGCATGACATGGTCATCGTCACGGAATTTGACATCGGTTAAGTATATCTTTCCGCCTTGCTCCACATATATTTGCTTAGGGCCGTTTACCATCACTTCAGTGATGCTCTCATCATGAAGCAACGGTTCGATGGGACCCAGCCCCAGCACATCATCCATCAATTCGTTGGCTATTATCTGCCTTTCCGAGAACGGCAAAAAAACTGCGTCCCGCTCTAATATAGAAAATATGGTTTCCCGCACGAACTGAGCCAAGGCCTCCCCTGAAAGCTCGTTCTGGCGCGAGTGGTCCTCGATAAGGTCGATAACCTCTCGGTGCACATTCATTTTCAATTCGGCGTATTTGTCAGGCCTGTCATCCTTTTTAGATTCCTTAATGTTGGATGACCAATTCTGCTTATCTTCATTGGTTGCCTGCCCCTGTAATCGCTGGGCTAATGACATTGGTTCCACCCCTATCTGGTAAATATATTCCTAAAACCCGTTCTTTTGTTTTTATTTCCCCTATCCTTACCCTGGCGCAAGTCATTCTGGTAACCTAAGTCGTCTACAATCATGCGGGCCACCCGCTGGACAGCTTTGCTTACGGGCGTCTGCGGATGACTTAGTACGAACGGTACTCCTTTATTGGCCGCATTGACTACTGTGTTGCCTTCACTCGGTACTTCTTCAGCCGCCAGAAAATCGATTGTCTTCTCCACATCGTGTATGTCGACACCAAACTGCTTGGCTCCGCGATTGATGACCAGTTTGGTCTTGCCGCTATGGTGCAATGTATCCAGGAGGTTCAGACTCAATTTCACATTCTTCACTGCCGGTAAATCCATGGACATTACCAATATTATCTGATTGGAAGTATCCAATGCTGTTAACAGCGTATCAGAGATGTAGGGGGGAGAGTCGATAACAATATAATCAAAACTCTCGCGCAATATGGTTATGATTCTTTCTATTTGCTCCGGTGTTACCAGATCGGCATCTTCAGGTCTAAGTGGAGCGGCTAGAATCTTAACCCCGGAGTTGTGCGGAATCAAATAGCTGTTTAGCAACTGGGTGTCCCACTGGTTCCGTTCCTGGACAAATTCGGCAATGGTGCGCCGCGGCTGGATATTCATATATGAAGCAACGTCCCCAAACTGCAGATTCAGGTCCACAAGGGCAACCCGGCGCTTGGTCTCATTGGCGATACCGGCAGCTATGTTTACCGCCATCGTCGTTTTGCCTGCTCCGCCTTTGGCGCCAAATACGGTTACCACTTGGGGAGCCCGAAGCTTCAGGTCTTTGTCCCCGGCAACGCTATTAAGGCTGGCATTACGGGTTTTTTGGGCTTGATACAAGCGGCGAATCGATTGAGCGATCTCGCCTTCCTGGATCTGGTTTTTATAGAGAATGTCACCGGCACCGGCCATCATGGCCTGCCTCATCAAAGTGGTATCTTCTTGGGCCGATATAATAATCACCCCGATCCCCGGATGAGCCAGGGTTATCTTCTCGGTTGCTTCGATACCTTCTGTTATTGGGGTTTGTATATCCATGAGTATGATGTCCGGAATCAGGTGTTCGGACTTTTTGACCGCATTGGGTCCATTGACCGCCTCCCCGATTATAAGGAAATCCTGTTCTTCACTCAGCATCTCAGTAAGCTCCTGGCGGTATTCATGCAGATCGCTGGCAATCAAAATTCTTATCTTCTCCATATGGCTATGAGCTCCCCTTTCCGTGTGGAAGATGTTGTCTTATCTATTAAAACTGATTTATGGTTACTGGAGCAGGATTGACCAGGTCCTTATCAGAAGGCGGCCGCAGCGCTAAGGCAAAATCGGTATTCTTTAAGGCCATCTTGAGCTTGAGGGCACTCGGGGGATCCACCGCTACGGTGAGAGTAGCAGATTCACCACCCTGCTGAGGCGCAGTTGAATCTTTGTAAACCGAGCCTACCGCCAATATCTCAATATTCTGCAAAACCATCATCGAACGGGGCTCAGGGGAAGCGCTGTTGGGAGGAACGATAGCCACAAAGTCAACCCGGTCGCCTATCTTGATCATGTTTGATACACCCGTAACCGCGTTTATGGGGATGGACATGGCTCTCATCCCCGCGGGCACCGTGTAGGCCAGACGATCTTTGCCCTCGCCGGGTTTTATCAACCGATTGTCCAGCAAGTATTCGCCTTTGCTTATCATAACCGGGGATAATCTGCCCACAGCGGCATTGACATCAGTTATCTCCTTGCCGGTCTGGAGACTGCGAGGGAAGTTCTTGGACTCCAGCATCTCAGCGGTGATCAGCGTGTTGGCCGGAATATCCTGGGAGGCAGTCACTACCTGAATGTATTGCTCATTCAGAGCCGCTTGTTTGGCGTTATTAATAGTGTAATAAGCCATGAATGCCGCAAGGAGCGCAAATACCAGTGCCATTACCACGATTATCTTGTTACGCATTAACATCTCTCCTATTGATAATTTCCCACGGACCTCTTACATCGTTTAGTGTTAACTATTCTACTAATCTGGCTGTGGAACTTACACTTCCCATCCCCTCTTCAGGTATGGTATTTTCATCCTCAAGAGTCCAATAATTTCCAGTATAGGTCAGATCGATCTTTTTATGTTGGTATCCGTCCCAATAACATTCCAGCAGCATTATCTGATATGGTTTGAGATTGTACTGAGCCGAACCACTGTTGGGTATATTATTCATATCTTCTATATCTAATGTAGTCCCGCCTGCAAACTCTACCCATCCCCGGGATATGACGTCCGGGGTCAGACTGAATATATACACCTTCTGATGGGCTAACCTTGCCCACATTTCCTCCAGGATATCTTTCTTGTCGCTCACCGCACCATTTTTCGGTATTATCCCATCGGCCCATTTTACTCTAAATAATCTATCAGGTGATGTCCCAACTACGGTGTAGTCCTGGCTGTGGATACACGAGAAGAACCCACTGGAAGTCTTGTCCCACGTATCGAATTCTTCACCGTTTATATCAAACTCATCAACATTGATGAAAGGCAGTCCATCGCCATCCCAAGCCACCACTTTTTCAGCTACCGCAGTCGCCGAAATCTCTTGGGACGCAAATCCCAGTATTGACATAAATGTGTTATTAACAGTGCGTGTGCAGGTAACCCTGATCCTGTCTGGATTCCCGCCTGTTTCCACTGTAACTGTGTCATCAGCAAAATCCGCTATAAGAGCATCGAGAATGGCATCGATCAAACTAGGTTTGTCGCTAATAGTTTTTACTGTCTCGCTAGCATAAGCTGTGATGCGTATATCGAGCAGGGCAGTTATCAATGCTGGTTTATCGCTGATAGTGTCTATGACACTCTGTTCCAGTTGGGTCCTGCGATCAGTGAGGATTTTATTGACAGCGTTGCTCCGATTCTTGTCCTCTGGCTTATTGAATTTGTTTTTATTTTGAATGTAAGTTGCTATGTTGATGTTGTATTCAGTAGCCTTAGCTATCCTCTCGGCATCCGTAGTGCTAGCCTTGTTTAGATAGGTTCCCAGCCCTAAAATTTCCGAGTCTATAGCTGCTGCGGTAGGATTCTGAGTTATACCAGTCGTCACCGATTTGGCTTTGGCCTCTGCGATCAGATCCTCATTGGTCATGCCATTCAGAAGAGCTGTAATCTCTGTTCTTTTCGCCGCTACATCAGCCTCGTCATGAGCAGGGACTGAGGTCATCCCTACTGAGATAGCGTATAGGGTCGCGTAATCCATCAGAACCTCGTCTGTGGAGGTACCCATTTCTAATTCCAGTTCTGCTCTCTTTTCTGCTAGTTCCTCAGCAGTGAATGCTAGTTGAGTGCTGGTTGTCGATGGGGTAGCTGGTTCTATAGTGGCTATCACTTGGTCTGCTGAACGAGCGGCGGTATAGGTGGTTCCCGAACTGCTTATGTCGCCCACCAATGGTTTCATGCCATTGTGGCCGGCATAGGTTATAGCTACGTTGGCTGCAGTACCTGCAGTCGGCAGTGACTGGGCCCCAGCAAGTGCGGCCGCGTCGGCAGCGTTCTGGAGTTTCGATTTGGTCATATACATCGACCCTCCATCTACTACCAGTCCCGTAAATCCAATTAGAACCAACAAAGCAATTACTACCATAATCATTACACTGCCTTGTTCTTCACCCAGGGTTTTTCTTCGCATCATTGCTCACCTCTCCGCCTTCATTGTAGCAACAGCTGTCAGTTCTTTGGTCTCTAAGCCTAGTATCTGACCAGTGATCAAGGTACATTCATATACGACCGTAGCGGTAATGTCGCCAGTGGCAACGTCCCTCTCAAGATCCACAACAGCCCCAGGCATTCTTGCTTCAAATTCTGTCTCTAGTTGAGCATCCGTTTTCACTGATTCGACTATTGCAGTACGAACACTATGGCGGGCCAGGTTATTGACTTCCAACTGGTGGGAATAAATATTACCAAATTCTATGATTCCAAAGACCAGGGCGAGCAATATCGGCAGGACGAGGGCCATCTCGATCATGGCCTGACCGCGCATATCTTTTACTAATCGCCGCATTTATTTCACCTCATCAACCACAGGGTACTGGCCGCGCCCAGCGCGATGGCCAGACCATATGGAAGCATTATTTTCTCATTATCATTATTATATAGTCTGAACTGGAATAGGGTAAACCCACTCCTTATCATAAGATAAATACCTTTTGCGATTCCGACAATAGTGTCTATTACACCAAATCGATAAAACCAAATCCCCAGAGCAATCAAGCCGCCGGCTAGTCCCATACCAATAGCTGAGTACAACACAAATTGGACACCCTTGAATGCCCCAATAATTCCAAGTAATTTGACGTCTCCGGCTCCCATGCCTCCCTTAGCGAACGGGATGATGAGAATCAACAGACCGACCAGCAAACCTAGCATCGACTGCCCTAGTCCTGCCCAACCGCCATGGTATGCATTGTAAACTAGGGCAAAAAGCAAGGCTGGCAACAACACTACATTATATATCTTGCGGTATATCAGATCAGTTAGAGAGCATACAACAAGAACCGTTATCAATACCCAATTTAACAACATAAGCATTTACCTTGAACAAGGCCCTACTAGGTGTAGGGCCTTGCCCCAGCCTCGACAAAGAATGTTATTAGTCCAATGACTCTGTAATAAAATTGCGAGATATTTCTTATTCTCTTCTACTTATCAGACTGTGCTGTCCAATTCATTGTTAACTTTTTCAAAGACACCATTTACATTGCCACTGACTGCTTGCATAATCACTATTGCGGCGATTGAAATAAGAGCGATAATCAATACATATTCGATCATGCCCTGGCCTTCTTCTTCTTTAACCAGTCTCTTCAATAAATTCATGCTGGTTCCTCCTTTCCTATGTGATTTAATGCCACTGGATGTAGCTACGCCTTGGTACTACCGAAAGAATGACTTAATGGACAATCCTTCCTGGCAACCGGCCGGCTTAGCAGCATGGGCTGCCTTAGCCCCTTGGCTTTGTGTCTCCTTCTTTCGAAGGGTTTACCTTGATACAGTAAGGGTTTTTCCGAAATCACCTTCTTTCGATATGATGGGAAAACTATCTAGAAGGAGAGTTGAATAGTAGTGCTCGTGGATTCTGTCTTACTCTAACCCTGCAACCAAACTGACTATTCTTTGTCCCCTATGTACTGCATCAAGTCCGCTGGCACAGGCTCTCCTATCTATTCCGTTATTGTCGTTAGTACCTGATTATTTATCCCGCTCCATTTAGCTTGTACTTGATCACCCACGACGGCAACCAGGACGATAGCTACTATGGAAATCATGGCGGCTATGATGACGTACTCTATGACGGCCTGCCCGCCCTCTTCGTTCAGCAATCTCTCCATAAGTCTCATGCTTAACTCCTCCTCAAGTTTCCAGAGCACAAATAGCCTGAAACAGAGATTGCCGCTAAAAAAAACCTGCCTCCACTGTTTGCGAAGCAGGTTTATCCAACTTACTGCTCTCGGCAACCAGGCTGTCTTAACCATATATGGCTTTAGACCCTTAGCTTTGCGTCCCTGCCTTTCGACAGGTTTGCTTTTACGAGACTCTGATATAAACAATGGACCCTCGGTCAGCAACCAGACTGTCATGGCTCTTAGAGCTTTAGACCCTTGGCTTTGCGTCCCTGCCTTTCGACAGGTTTGCTTTTTTCTGGGTGGGGATATTAATAGTAAATCATACCAAAGGTATTTAGTCTACTACTCTTCTGGAAATATTTTAGATATAA
>Ga0209723_1005638_pt1 | contig 12699 bp, 11 predicted proteins | sample BiotimSIPDNA_2_FD_185750 | JGI IMG/M metagenome (GOLD analysis project Ga0209723, IMG submission 185750) | Anaerobic biogas reactor microbial communites from Washington, USA - Biogas_R2 time_0 SIP DNA (SPAdes) (version 2) | ecosystem: Engineered > Bioreactor > Anaerobic > Unclassified | place... | reverse complement strand
AATATATTTCCGACAACCAAAGACAAGAACATATCGTTCTGCATTCCCAGGAAAATATGATCCACTCCTGGAAGGAATATGCAGACTATGAAAAGCAAAATAAAAAGAATAAAGAAGAAAACATTCAAGGCAGAGAAATTATTATTGCCCTTCCAAATGAACTAGACCAAGACCGAGAAAAATTAAAAGAAGTAGTTGATGATTACTCTTTTAATCTCTTAGGAGACAATCGAGATTTTGAATATGCAGTTCATTGGAACAAAGACAAAACAAATCTCCATGCCCATATTATTTACTCCGAAAGAGAAAGACAAAAGAAAGAGCCAAAAAAATATAAAAGAGATTATTATTATAATTATGAAGAAGGGAAGATGTCCAGCAAGAAAGATCCCAATGCTGTTATTACAAAGCATAAGGGAGATATTAAATACGATAAAGACGGACAAATAGAGTATACAGATCAGTTTTCTAAGAAAGATACTCAATTTAAAAGCATAGAATACAATGAAAAAATAAAAGAACAACTAGCTGAAACATTAAATAAGCATGATTTTAAATCAAGAGTCTTTGATGATCGAATCGAGTTACCTCAAGCAAAACTTTACAAGGGAGCAAGTAAGGATTACAAAGATAAGGTAAGTCAAAGCAATAAGGCAAGGCGAGAATACAATAAAGAGATCGTTAAAGCAGTAGATGAAAAGATTATGCCAATGACAATGGCGATTATAAGAAAAGAAAGCATTATGAAACAGGTTAAAGAAGAAAACAGTAAAACAAAGAGTATCTCTAGTAGAGGAATTGAAATTATTAAAGAGAGTGTTGAAGAAGTTAAAGCTTATATTAGAGAGAAGCTAGAGATCATTAAAGAAACATTTAAGCCAAAATTAACACCATTAGAGCTAGAAATTAAAGAATTAGAAGATAAAACCAAAGAGGAAATCAGCAACTTAAAATATAATATTGAAGAAAACAAAATTGAAATAAAAAAAGAATCTGAAAAAACTATTGCTGTGCGAGATCAGAGAAATCAAATCCCTCTTTACAAAGAAGAAAAGAAGCAATTTAAATCACATGATAATATGATTGACAGCTATGAACAGATGAATAGAGAAATTAGATATGTTAAAAGTGAATTAAAAGAGGTAGAAGAAGATTATAAAAAGTTAAAATTTTACGAGATTTTAAAAGAAAAACCTTTAAGCCTTAAACATGACAGACTAAAAAAAGAATTAGAAACTTTAGAAAATAAGGTTGAAGGTATTGATGTAGAAAGACATAAAGAGATACGAAAAGAACTTAAAACAAAGTTAAAAACAGTAGAGAATAAAGAGAATGAACTCTATAAAATAGAGAAACAATCCTATAATAAAATAGAGAGATTAGAAGAATTAAATAAAATTTATGAAAAAGAAATTGAAAAACTAGGAAGTTCATTAAAAGAAAAAATCTTTGAATTAAAAAATCCTGATCTTGTAGAAAAAAGAGAAAAAGAAAAAACTTCTATGAAAGAGAGGATTGCTTCTGCAAAAACAAAAGCAAAAGAAATAAATGAAAAAAGAAAAGAAAAGCCTAATTTTTCTATCGGAGAATTACAAAATACTCAAAAAGAAATTGACCGTAATAAAAAAGAAAAACTGAATAAAGAAAAAAATAAATCAAGAGGTATGAGCCGATAAATAAGAAAAAAACAAATAAAGTATAAAAATAACTGGGTATAATCGTAAAATTGTTATATAGTGAGTAGTACTAGAGCTGTTACAATAGTTATAACAAAGAGGTGGCATATGTCCAAGCAAAATTATACTATTACAGAGTTAAAAAAGGAATTAAATCAAGAACGACATAACATAAGAAGAAAACTTGATACACTAGGTATAAAGGCGATTAACGAAGATAAAAGAGCTTATAAAACAGAGCCTCTAAAGTATAATTATCAAGCACTTCTTGATTTAGCCAAAGAGTTCGAGGTTGAACTTAGTTATAACAATAGTTATAACAATGTCCAAGGTGTTATAACAAATGTCCAAGCAGATAATAGACTAATTGAACAACTTCAAGAAGATTTAAAACATGAAAGAGAAAGAACTGCAAATTTAGAAAGACTATTAGATCAGCAACAAAGATTAAGTCTTAGTGATCGAAATAAAATAATAGCATTAGAGTTAGAAATAGAAGAAGTTGAAGAAGAAAAAGAGATAGAGAAAAAATCTAAATGGTATCATATATTTAGAAGAAAAAAATAGGAGGTATTAAAATGAAAAAATTTAATGTAGCAGGAGCTTCTTTTAGAACTGAGAAAATAGACTTTGTATTAGAGAAATACTATAAAGATAAATCTAAACAAAATAGTGATTCTTACTTTGTAGATAATCAGCCACAAAAATATTCAAAGTATCCTGTTTTTATTACAAACAAAGTACAGTTAATACCAGAGCCAGAAAATAAGCATGATGAAAATGCAATTAAAGTTTTAATTGATGATGTTCATATAGGATATGTTCCAAGAACTGAAACAGAAGAGATCCATAAAGAAATAAAAGATGAAAATGAATATATTGCAGAAATTAAAGAAGATATAAAAAACCAATATAGTATTGAAATTTCAATATCAAAGAAATAAAGTAAAGTATTATCTCAGTTTGTCACAATAAGAATTGAGTAAAACTCAAAAATAAATCATATGAAAAGGAGGCATCAACTGTTGATTACAATAAAAAGAAGTACTGGATGGATAGGCAGTCCCACTAAAATGCAAATAATAATAAATGGAGCAAAAGTAGAAACTATTAGTAACGATCAAACGTTGGATGTAGAACTTCCAAGTGCTAAAAACAGTTTAAAAGTAAGACAATTTGGAGTTGCTAGTAATGAAGTAGATGTGAGGGATGGAGATATATTAGAAGTAAAATATAACCAATGGCATATAATGCTTTTACCTTTAATGATATTTGTTAGTTTTATAATGAGTGTTATTTTATTACTACCGTATAAATCAGCTATACTTCCTGTCCATATACTATTTTTAATTGTTATCTTCGTAACCAAAGGATTTAATATAAAAAAAACAAATAGTTGATGATAAATAAGCTATATATCAGTTTGTCAAAATGCTAATTAAGTAAAACTCACCAAAACAGCTAGAACAATTGATATAACTAGGACAGAGTAGGTTTACTGCTTTGTCCTTTTTTGTTTTTTTTGAGTTTGTCTTAATGTTCAATTTAACCTATTTTGGTAAAACTAAGGGATCATGAAGTTTTTAATAACAAAATATAGGATTTAGACTAAAAATAAAAGATTACTTTTAAAGGTAATATATAAAAATGAAATTTATTAGCATTGTTTGATCTCTTAGGTACACTCAAAAAGGACAGTGGAAAAGGGGAAAAGAAGATTATACTTAAAAAATGATTAGAGAGTGATATACTGATAATAAGTTAATGACCTGTCAGCAGTATTATATGTTGTAGTAATGTTATTCAACCTAAGAGAATAAGGAGGTTTATATAATTGAAAAAAATATCTCGAATTTTGTACAATCAGATATAGATATTATGTTTCTTCTTATCATAATGGTGAAATGAGTTTTGGCTATGGAAATGGAAATGAATATTCCTTTAATGATAAAAATAATCGTTTTAGTATAGAATGGGATAGTTTACTTATATTAAAGACCCACGTTTTATTTGATCTACAAACAAGAGCTTAAAAATGATAAAGTTATATTTCACCTTTAGTTTTGACAACTGAAATGCCATCTAAATATTAAGGATGTAAAGAAATTTAGTTTATTTCTTTACATCCTTTCGTTTTACGATTTATAGGGTATTTATTGTATTTCAAGATACGTTATAATTTACACTCCATCTCTCAGCCATTTAGCTGTCAGAGTATCTGTATCTAGCATATCTTTTGGTGTTCCTTCAAACATGATATGACCACCTCTTTTTCCGCCTTCAGGACCAAGTTCTATTATCCAGTCACTTGCAGCTATAAAGTCTAGATTGTGTTCTATGATGACTACAGAGTTTCCTTTGTTTACAAGGTTTTGGAATACATCCAATAGCTTTGCATTATCTTTCATATGAAGACCTAAAGATGGTTCATCTAATAGATATATTTGCCCTTTCTTCTTTAAATGGCTAGCAAGCTTTAGTCTTTGTATTTCTCCTCCGCTCAATGAACTTGTAGTTTGCCCAAGTGTTAGATATCCTAGACCTACATCTTTTAATGTATTTACTTTTATTATTATCTTTGGTCTTGTAAAATAATCTACAGCTTCATCAATCGTAAGTTCTAAAATTTCTACTATATTTTTCTCTCTATATTTATAAGATCTAGCCTCATTTGAATATCTTGTACCATCACAGGCTTCGCAGTGAATAGTCACTGGATCTGCGAATGCTACATCTGGATTTGTGACCCCTTTTCCTTTGCAGACAGGACAAGCTCCTATGGAGTTAAAGCTAAATAATCCTGCTGGCTGACCTGTTTCCTTTGAAAATACTGCACGAATATCATCCATGATTCCCATATATGTTGCAAGGGTTGATCTGCTTGAGATTCCTATTCTGTCTTGGCTTACCATTATAGTATCTGGATATTTTTCTGGAAATGCCTCTAGCATTAAGGAACTTTTACCTGAACCAGATACTCCGCATATAGATACCAATACATTTTTAGGAATACTTATACTTATGTCTTTTAGATTATTGTTATTTGCATCCTTTATTTTAAAATAATCCTTTATCTCTCTAGGATGATTATTTATTTCTAAATGATGATTTAATGTAGTGGAAGCATTGGGAGCATTTTTCAACTCTTCAGGCTTTCCTTGATATACAATTTCTCCTCCTCTTGTACCTGCTCCGGGACCCATTTCTATTATCTCATCTGCAGCTTTTATAACAGATAGGTCGTGTTCTATTACTATAACCGTATTATGCTGATTTTTTATGTTCTCTAACATCTCTATTAATAGACTTACTTCCTCTGGATGAAGACCCGCACTTGGTTCATCAAATATATAGGTCATATTGTTTAGACTGCTTCCTAAATGGCGTGCAATTTTAACCCTCTGTGCTTCTCCTCCAGATAAGGTGCCCACCTTTCTAGATAGACTTAAGTATCCAAGTCCCATTTCAATAAGCTGCCTTATAGGTGGAATGGCCTGCTGTGCTATGGATTGTCCCAGGGGATCTGCTATCTTTTCTAGCTCTCTTATTATTTCTATCATTTCAAGTTCTTGATATTCCAGTATATTGAAACCATTTATCTTAGATTCTAATACCTTTGGATTCAGACCAGAACCATGGCAAGTAGGACATAGTGAACGTGTGGACACTGCCAATACATCATCTTGTGATACTTGCTTTAGCTTGGTTATATCTCTGTTTATATATAGGCGTGTAAATCTTGGTAAAAGCCCATCCCATTGTGAATTATGAGGTCCGTCTTTTGTATGAAATGGGGCATAAACAGTTCCCCCTCCTGGTGGCCCATATAGAAAGAGATTTTGTGTTTCTTCTGTATAGTCTTTTATAGGCTTATCTGGATCAAACAATCCGCAGGTCATCATCCATTGACCTTGCCAACCTGAAGGTGACAATGGTTTAAACCTTACTGCATATTCTCTAAGTGATTTATCAAAGTCTACCAGTTTATTCACATCTGGAGCAACTACTTCTCCAAATCCATCACATTCTGGACATCTGCCAAATGTACTTTGTCTAGTAAAGTCTGTGGCACTGCCTACTAGTGGATCTCCTATTCTTGAGAATAAAAGCCTGATAAGTGGATCTATATCCATATAGGTTCCTACTGTCGACCTAGAGTTTCCACCTACAGATCTTTGTTCTACTACTACAATTGGACTTAAACTTTGCATAAGATCTGCATCAGGTCTTTCGTACCTTGGCATTTGATTTCTAACATAGAGTGGGTAGTTTAGAGTCATCTGTCTTCTGCTTTCTGTTGCCAATGTATCAAATGCAACTGAGCTCTTCCCTGAACCAGAAAGACCAGTAAATACTGTGATTTTTCCTTTTAATATATTTAAATCTATATTTTTTAAATTGTTCTCCTTTAGTCCTCTTAATATGATTTCATCTTTTATCTCTGACATTTTATCATCCTTTGCGAGAAATAATATATACTTAAAATAGTTATTACATAGTATTCCCTCTATTAAGATATAAAACCTATGTATAAACACCAAAATATACGTGTTTTACTTGTCTTCATGAAAATACTCATATACATACTCTTTTCCCCATATATCCATCTGTTCTAATATAGGCATTAAATTTTCTCCATATCTAGTAAGAGAATATTCAACCATAGGTGGTACTTGATTATATATTTTTCTATTTACAAGACCAGCTTCTTCCAAACTTCTAAGTTGCTCTGTTAAAACCTTTTGAGTTATCTCAGGAATTAATCTTCTAAACTCATTAAATCTTATAATTTCGTGATTTCCTAAGTTCCAAAGTATTAGAGCTTTCCATTTCCCACTTATTATCTCTAGTGTTAGCTCTATTTCACATCTATAATTACTACAACTTACTTTATTTGTTCTATCTTCTGGCACAAAACTACCCCCTTTCTTAAGAAAGAAAAAAACTTTTTAATTTTATTTCTCATATAAATCTCCATTTTCCAACATTTACTGTTATATTGGTTATCATTTGGGAACTACCTTACCTTAAAGTGCCTTCTTACAATTAATTTGTTAAGTATATATAATAATAATTGTTGAATGACACATAAATAAAAAACATTAAGCCAATACTAATATTATAACATAAAGAGGAGAGTTGATTACATGTCAAGATTTACAATACCAAGAGATATTTATTTTGGAAAAGGATCGATAGAAGAATTAAAAAATTTAAAGGGTAAAAAAGCTATGCTGGTAATTGGAGGAGGCTCAGTTAAGAGAAGTGGAGCGTTAGATAGAATAGAAGGATACTTGAAAGAAGCTGGGATGGAAACTAAAATTTTAGAAGGTATAGAAATAGATCCAACAGTTGAAACAGTAATGAATGGTGCAAAAGCAATGCAAGAATTTCAGCCAGATTGGATAATTGCAATAGGCGGAGGTTCACCAATAGATGGAGCAAAGGCTATGTGGATATTCTACGAATACCCAGAATTCACTTTTGAAGAAGCTGCAAAACCATTTAATTTGCCAGAATTAAGAAAAAAGGCAAAATTTGTAGCAATATCTACAACAAGTGGAACAGGAACCGAAGTTACATCTTTTTCAGTTATTACAGATAACAAATCCGGAATTAAATATCCAATAGCTGACTTTAATGTAACTCCAGATATAGCAATATTGGATAGTGATTTAGTACAGACAATGCCACCAAAATTAAAAGCATTCACAGGAATGGATGCATTAACCCATGCTGTCGAAGCATATGTTTCAACAGCAAGAAATGATTTTACAGATGCACAAGCCATGAAAGCTATTGAAATGGTAAAGGAAAATTTAATAAAGTCTTATAATGGAGATGAAGAAGCTGGAGAAAAACTGCATATAGCTCAATGTCTAGCAGGAATGGCATTTTCCAACGCAATTTTAGGTATAGTTCATAGCATGGCTCACAAAACAGGCAGAATATTTAATCTTGATAATGGAATTCCTCATGGACTTGCAAATGCAATGTATTTACCATATGTAATTGACTTCAATAAAAAAACTGCCGGTAAAATTTATGCTGATATAGCAAGAAGATTAGGATTAGCAGGAAACACTGAGGATGAATTAACAAATTCATTTAAAGAAATGATAATAGATTTTAATAAGAAAATGGATATTCCACTTACATTAAAAGAATTTGGATTAAACGAACAAGAATTTAATGATAAGCTTGACGAAATTGCTACAACAGCAGTAGGAGATCCATGTACAGGCACAAATCCAAGAGAGATATCAGTAGAAGAAATGAAAAAACTATTTACTTGTGTTTATTATGGTAAAAAAGTAGACTTTTAATAATATAATAAGCAAATAAATATATTTATTAAAATCAAATAAACCTCCTAAAGTAGACACAGTTAGAAAAGACTGTTAAGAATATACTTTAGGAGGTTTTACATGTCTTAAAAGTGAGGAATACACACAGAGTACATAAATTAATTCTAATAATAGTAATATATTATTAAGAATTTAAAAATGCTATAATAGTTGTAATAATGTTATATCAATGCTTAACCAGTTTTGGTTAAAGAAAGGAGAGGTGTAAAAATGATAAAAGAACAAATTATAATAAGTTTAAAAATGGCTATAGGAGTTGTAGTCGCTACTTTACTGACTAAAGCTTTAAATATGGAATTTTCTAGTTCTGCTGCAACTATTGTTATTATAAGTATGCTATCTACTAAAAAACAATCTATTAAATTGGCAGGGACCCTTCTTTTAGCCGCAATCCTTTCTTTAGGGCTTGCTTCTTTTCTGTTTACTATATTTGGCTATTCCTTGGGTGTATTTGCCGTTTATATTTTAATTTTTGCTTTCTTAATGTACAGATTTGATACTAAATCTGCCATTATAACAAATGTGGTACTGGTAATGCAGATTTATTCTCTTGAGTCAATATCCCTTTCCATCTTACTTAATCAGCTTGGATTGATGCTTATAGGGTTATCAGTAGCATTAGTCTTTAATATTTTCACTTTAGATTTTGAAAGTGAATTGATAGAGTATCAAAAGCAAGTTGAAACTCTATTTAATTCTATTTTTCAGAATATGGGAAGATGCTTAAATAACGAATGTGGGAAAGAAATAGTGAAAGAAGAGTTAGAGGAATTAGACGAAGTCTTATCAAAAGGCAGTACTAGATCGTATGAATATTTCAATAGTTTTTACATTAAACAAAATAATTATTATATAGAATATTTTACTATGAGAAGGCAACAATATCAGACTGTAGTATCAATGCAAGAATTCATCAAACTTAAATTTTTAGATCAAACGGAGGTAAAATTACTAAGTGACTTTACTGATCACTTTGTAAATAACACCCGAATATTAAATGCGTGTCAAGTACAAATGAAGCGATTAGATGAAATAAAATATCATTTTACTCACGTAGCAGAACTTCCAACTACGAACATTCAGCTTCAAAATAGGATTTCATTACACAAGTATCTTTATGGTCTAGTAAATTTAGTTGAATTAAAAATGCATTTTATCGGAAGCTATGAAAAAAAAGATTAGTAAATTTAGTCTTAATAATCTAAAACACACAAATCTTATTACATTTAAATATCAAAATTTCTTATTATTAAATTATTATCTAAAACATTTAATATATAGTTCAGTTTTACACAATAGCAATTATGACAAACTGGCAAAAATAACTGAATAGATTGATATGACAAAGATAGAGTAGGTTTACTGCTCTGTCTTTTCTTCTTTTTTTTCTTTGAGTTTGTCTTAAAGGTTAATTTAGTACACTTTTGTAAAACTAAGAGATCAGCTTAAAGTTTGATTAGATCAGGGATTAAATAAAACAATATCAAGGCTCTAAAATCAATTCTAAGGGGTTTTATATGTTTTCTGGTGCTAAGCCTTATAAGATTAAGTTAAAGCTCATGGACAAGCTAAGGAATGGTTTTATTTGCTATAATCATCAAGGCTAAAGCTAAATAGGAATTTATATGTTTTCTGTATGCTTTAGCCTACTTTTAAAGAAGCAAATAAAAAAATAAAATCAAGGTGGAGATTTTTAGTGGTTTTCTAAAAATACTACCTTTAATTTATTTAGTGAGTGGTTGAACATCAGAAGATCTTAGTCCCCTTTTAAAAAAGGTGCTAACACCCCTAAAACTTATATGAGGGCTTTGCCCTCTGCTAAAGCATTCACCCACACTTACAGAGAGTGAGCTTCAACTAATGGTTGAAGCCTTTTTTAGTGTTTTTAAGGGATAATAGTCAAGGTAGTATTTTAAAACTTTAAAAAGACAAACTTTTAAAATCTCCACCTTGACTATTGAAGCACTCTTAAAGTGTAAAAATAACTGTATTGATAATCTAAGTTCCCCTATACTCTTTTTAGGGGTTTCTTATAAAGACGGATATTTATAAGAAAATATGATATACTTAAAGTGTAAAAATAACTGTATTGATAATCTAAGTCCCCCTATACTCTTTTTAGGGGTTTCTTATAAAGACGGATATTTATAGTTAAATAAAGAGGTGAAAATATGGCTAATAATATAAAAGATATAGATAAAAATTATGTAAAGATAAAGGAGATATTTTCTAGTAGGTATGAAGAAGTAGGAGGGTATGATTTTTATAGGTATCTGTTTCCTAATAATCAAAATGAGGGAGAATATAGTGATAAGTATGAGAAGCCTAATGCTATATATTTATATAAAGATGATAAAGATGAAGGTACAGAGAGGACTCTAAGAAGAAGAATAATGCTTAATGATACTTGGGAAGAAGATTATATGAATTATGTAGAGTGTAATTGTTCAACCTTATGTAGTGGATTGACCTATAGACATAGAAGGAATAGATTAGAGAATGCTCAAAAGATGAATGCAATGGTATTTGATTTAGATGCTGTGGGAGAAGATGAACTTTTTAATTTAAGTGCAAGAATAGGAAGAGAACCAGAAGCTTATAGATCACTACCAAAGCCTACTTTTATAGTTATGAGTGGTACAGGTCTTCATATTTATTATGTATTTAAAGACCCAATAGATTTATATCCTAATATTAAGCTTCAACTAAAGCAATTAAAGTATGATCTAACCTTTAGAATGTGGGATTACAAGGGAACATCAAAGGAGAAAACTGTTCAATATCAGTCAATCAATCAAGGTTTTAGAATGGTTGGATCAATAAATGATAAATATAATCTACCAGTAGTAGCTTTTAAAGTTGGTGGTAATGTAACTTTAGACTATTTAAATTCTTATGCAATGAAAGAAGAAAATAAGGTAGATATAAATAGACCTTTTAGACCTACTCAATACACAAAAGAAGAAGCAAAAGAGAAGTTTCCTGAATGGTATCAAAGGGTAATAGTAGAAGGCGATAAGAATGCTAAGAAGTGGAATATAAAGAGAGATTTATATGATTGGTGGCTAAGACAGAGAGAAAACATACTGGGAGGACATAGGTATTTCTTTCTAATGTGCATGGCAATTTATGGAGTGAAGTGTAATATTCCTAAAAAAGAAGTTAGAAAAGATATGTTAGAGATATTTGATTATTTAGCAGATATAGATCATTCTAATCCGTTGACAATGAAAGATTTATATTCAGCTTTAGATGTTTATGATCGAGGATATTATAACTTTACAATCAATGATATAGAAAAACTTACAGATATACGAATTGAGAGAAATAAAAGAAATTATCGTAAGCAAGATGAACATTTAGAGAGAGCAAGAGCAGTACAGAAAATTGATTATCCAGAAAATGAATGGATAAATAAACAAGGTAGACCAGTAGGAAGTGGAACAAAAGAAGAACTTGTAAAAGAATATATTGAAAAAAATCCTGATGATAATCCAACAGAAATAGCTAGAGCTTTAAATATTAGTAGACCAACAGTATATAAATATCTAAAATAAAGGAGATTTTTAAAATGAGGAAATATATATCAAAAGGTAAAAAGAAAAATAAAGATGAGTGGGTAGAAGGAGATTATTTATTTAATGATAAAACAAAAAATCATCTTATAGCTGAAGAAAAAGAAGATCGAGAAGAGAAGAAAAATATAGATTATGGAACGAGTTATACTTTTTGGATAGTAGATCCTGATACAGTAACTTTAGAAGAAGTTAAAGAAGATTAATTTTTATATCTTAGTAACAAGTGGTATAGTAATGTAGTAAAAGTCTTTCTTTCCGTAAGGAAAGCGCAAATACCTAGTTATAGTACCTATAACTATTGCGCACCTGCCGTGGGCTAAAAGCAAAAGAATAATCCAGCCACTTTGTAGGCTAGATTAGAAGCATAAAAAACCTATCGTTTTTATGCTTCTAAAAGAGAAAGGAGTAAAGAAATGGCAAAAGCATTTGCAAGGCAAACCAAGCTAAAAAATGTTGTCGGTCGGAGTGAATATATTTCCGACAACCAAAGACAAGAACATATCGTTCTGCATTCCCAGGAAAATATGATCCACTCCTGGAATGAATATGCAGACTATGAAAAGCAAAATAGAAAAAATAAAGAAGAAAATATTCAAGGCAGAGAAATAATTATTGCCCTTCCAAATGAACTAGATCAAGACCTAGAAAAATTAAAAGAAGTAGTTGATGATTACGCTTTTAATCTTTTAGGATATAACCGAGATTTTGAATATGCAGTACATTGGAACAAAGAAAAAACAAACCTTCATGCTCATATTATTTACTCCGAAAGAGAAAGACAAAAGAAAGAGCCAAAAAGATATAAAAGAGATTATTATTATAATTATGAAGAAGGAAAGATGTCCAGCAAGAAAGATCCGAATGCTGTTATTACAAAACATAAGGGAGATATTAAGTATAATAAAGAGGGAGAAATAGAGTATACAGACCAGTTTTCTAAAAAAGATACTCAATTTAAAAGCAGAGAATACAATGAAAAAATAAAAGAACAACTAGCTGAAACATTAAATAAGCATGATTTTAAATCAAGAGTCTTTGATGATCGAATCGAGTTACCTCAAGCAAAACTTTACAAGG
>Ga0209723_1005625_pt1 | contig 12738 bp, 9 predicted proteins | sample BiotimSIPDNA_2_FD_185750 | JGI IMG/M metagenome (GOLD analysis project Ga0209723, IMG submission 185750) | Anaerobic biogas reactor microbial communites from Washington, USA - Biogas_R2 time_0 SIP DNA (SPAdes) (version 2) | ecosystem: Engineered > Bioreactor > Anaerobic > Unclassified | place... | reverse complement strand
TTCAAAACTCATGAATCGTTTAAAACCCATCTCACTCTCCTATAAATTGGTCAATTATTTATGAACAGCGCCGTTTGAAAATATTAACGAAGTGTTGATCATTGACTCAACTTGGTAATATTCCAGATTTGGTTCAAATAGACACTTGATTTTATTATATACATAATTCTATAATTAAAATAAATCAACGTTCCCACATTATTCGACTCAGAATCTCATAGCTGTGTAGGTGACATCTTAGGGTGTGTTCGTTACTGAAAGGTGAAGACATGTCTGTTATAACCATTTCACGTCAATCTGGCAGTGAGGGCGATAAGGTGGCGCATCTGCTGTGCGAACGCCTGGGTTACGCTTATTTTGACAAGTATTTAATGGTCAAACTGGCTCAAGAAATGGGCTGGAACTCAGAAAAGGTTTTTGATGAGTCTGAAGACCAGCATCATGCTGCGTCACTGCTCGACAAAATTCTGGGCTCATTTACGCTGCCATTCAGCCTGACCGGTGGTTATCAATCGCCCCTGCCAAGTGAGTCTTTGGAATCCTTGAAGGTCAGACAGGTAGAGCAACTCATCATATCGGCTTATGACCATGGCAATGTCGTCATTGTCGGGCGGGGCGGGCAGGTGGTTTTGGAAGGTAAACCCGACGTGCTGCACGTGCGTGTGGTCGCGCCTTTGGAAAAGCGCATCCAAACCTGGATGGCACGCGAAGACCTATCCTACGAGGCGGCCCGCAAGCGTGTGCACGAGCGTGATAAGGCACATATCGATTTCGTCGAGACTTTCTTTGATAGTGACTTGAACGACTGCTCGCTGTACGACCTGGTCGTGAACACGAACCGCTACCCGCCTGAACGCGCTGTGGATTTGATTTTGCTTGCTCTAAAGTCTTTGGAAGAAACTATCTAGAAGTGATAAAGCACAGCCATTTTAGGAGTTTTGGTCTTAGCGAGGCAGGTTTCATCCACTTTTGGGACTGCTGCTTTGGCATTTGCTTTGGTATAATCAATCTAACGATGGGCTTAGCGCAGCTCACCTACCTCAGCTTATCAATTGTGTGTAATGCCTGCTTTACAAACCGGGTTCGCCTGGTTTTACAAATCTTTGTTATAAGGAGTAGCTAATGGCAGTAATCACCATTTCCCGACAATCCGGCAGTGAAGGCAATACCATCGCGCAGATCCTTTGTCAGCGCCTGGGGTATGGCTATTTTGACAAGAATATGATGTTAGAAATGGCTAAAGAGCTGGGCTGGGACCCAGAGCAGGTGGCGGATATTTCCGCTGATGGGCATACGGTCAAGAGCAAGATGGAGAAGATCCTGCGCAATTTTGACCTGCCTTACGGGGTGGCTTCATCCGGACCGCTGCGCACCTACCTGACCTATGACGAGGCGCTCAGCGCTGCCATGGTGCAGTTTTTGGTCTTATCGGCTTACGACCAAGGCAATGTGGTCATCATTGGGCGCGGCAGCCAGATCATCCTGGGTAATAAGCCGGACGTGCTGCACGTGCGTGTTGTAGCACCGCTAGAGAAGCGCATTGCCAACTGGCAGGCGCGTGAGAAGCTTACCTACGAGGAAGCCCAGCAGAAGATTGCAGAACGCGATGCGGCGCATATCGATTTCGTTGAGACCTATTTTGACATGGACTTGAACGAGCCGCTGCTCTATGACCTGGTGATCAATACTGGCAAGTTTAGCCCCGAAGAAGCAGCCGAGGTGATCCTCGAGGCGCTGAAGAAGCTGTAAAGAAATTCTGATAGAAGATTAGATGGTGCGTTCAACTTCAGAACGGCACCCTACTTTATCTGCCAAACGCTCACCCTGCCCTGGTTACCACCACAAGGTGTTCCTTGCCTGGGAGAGGGTTGTTAATTAACGGTCTGTTCAACACTAGGTTTAAAGGTTAGGTTTATAACCTGACTAACTGAATTGGTAAACCCTCACCCTTCCCTGGTTGACACCAGGATGTCTCCCTTTCTTAAGAATTTTATTAATTGGAATCAACCATTAGAGGGAGAGGGTTTTTATACTACTGATGTTAGCAATTTGTGTGAACTGTTTTCTCAGTTGGCAATTTGTCCTTCAGGGTTCAGGTTGTGCGAACTGATACCCTGACGGGCAAGGTGCCCATTAGGGCACAGTCAGTGCGAACTAATACCCTATCGGGCAAAGTGCCCTTTAGGGTACAGGCAGTTCGCACTACAGTGATGTAGGATGAACTGTAAGTTCGTCCGTCTGCCAAAGGCAGACCCATTAGTTTGAGTAGGTTTATGATTTATGGCTCGTTACGGATGGTTAATATCTGTGTGCGAACTGATACCCTGACGGGCAAGGTGCCCTTTAGGGTACCGGCAGTTCGCACTACAAGACCTGTCACAAGTGATTTGGACTACTTGTAATAGGGTACAGTCAAAATATTGGTGCGTTCAAGTGCAGAACGAACCCTACCGTTACAATAATGTGGTTTATAGGTCAGGTTGCAAACCTGACCTACTTTGCTGGATTATTCGCATTCAACGCCACCCTACGGCACCAGACAATGTCTGTTGGGGAGGGTTTATGCCCTTATTCCCATGTGGAAGTTAGACTCAACAAACCCTCCCCTACCGCCGAACCGGCCAAATCGGTGCGTCCGGGTTTATAAATCAGGCTTGCAACCTGACTTAAAAAAACCCTCACCCTGCCCTGGTTAACACCATGATGCCTACCTTTTTCATTTTGTTGAGCATGGCGCCCATCAACATAAACGGGTTTTGGGCGGTATTGCCTAACCTTGTTTCAACACAAGCCTGCCATATTCATTACAATTGATGAATATTGGTGCGTTCTAATAATTAACGCACTCACTGACTTGAGGAGACCATGCCTAATAATTTAAGCGATTGCACTTCCCCGTATCTGCTGCAGCATGCAAATAACCCGGTTGATTGGTACCCCTGGGGACAGGCGGTGCTGGAAAAAGCGCGCAATGAAGACAAACCGATTTTCTTGAGCATTGGCTACTCTGCCTGCCATTGGTGCCATGTTATGGCGCACGAATCTTTTGAGGATCCTGAAGTTGCGGCGATTATGAATCGACACTTCATCAACATCAAAGTGGACCGGGAGGAACGCCCTGACCTGGATAGCATTTACATGGCAGCCGTTGTGGCCATGACCTCTCAGGGGGGATGGCCGATGTCGGTTTTTCTGACCCCGGCGCTTGTCCCTTTTTACGGGGGCACCTATTTTCCACCGCAATCCCGCTATGGCATGCCTGCTTTCAAGGATGTTTTGATTACGCTGGCATCCATGTGGCAGGAGGACCGCACACAGCTGTATGAGGCTAGCAAAAAGATACTGGCCGGATTATCTGGGCAAGCACAAAAAACAGCCAAAACAGGCATGTTTACTGAAGCAATTGTGGCCAGGGCAACAGCATGGTTAATTAGGACCTATGATTGGACGCATGGCGGCTGGGGCAGCGCACCGAAATTCCCACAGCCCATGGCGCTGGATTTTTTACTGCGCCGGTCTAGCTTGGGAGATGAAGGTACCCTGAAAGTGGTTGTGCATGCCTTGAAGGCCATGGCGCAAGGGGGAGTATATGATGTGATTGGGGGCGGCTTCTCCAGGTATTCGACAGATAATGACTGGCTAGTCCCTCATTTTGAAAAAATGCTCTACGACAACGCCCAATTAGCCCAGGTGTACCTGCATGCCTGGCAAATTACCAGCGAACCACTATTCCGCAGGGTGGTTGAACAAACGCTTGATTTTGTGAAGAATGAATTGCTTGATCCAAAAGGCGGGTTTTACTCCAGCCTGGACGCTGACTCAGAGGGCGTGGAGGGCAAGTATTATGTTTGGACGCTGGCGGAAATCAGGGCTGTATTTGGTGAGAAAGACGCGCTCTTTGAAACGGCTTTCGGCGTAGAGGCTTCAGGAAATTGGGAGGGCAAAATCATCTTACAGCGCGCTACTAGTGATATGGACCTGGCCAGTCAGTTTGATTTGGAACTTGATGAGGTCAGGGCTAGGCTTGCTGCGCGTTTGACCCAACTACTGGCAGCGCGAAACCGCCGAACCAGGCCGGGAACCGATGATAAGGTGTTGACTTCCTGGAATGCGTTAATGCTTGCGACCTTTGCGCAAGCTGCACGCGCCTTGGGAAGCGACGACTATCTGCGAATGGCGCAAAAGAACGCCGACTTCTTGCTCACCTCACTGCGGGTGGAAGACAAACTGCGCCGAGCCTGGCGGGATGGGCGGGTAGGCCGTGAGGTGTTCCTTGAGGATTATGCGGCGCTAATATTGGGGCTGATCGAACTCTACCAGGCCGACTTTGATAACCGCTGGTTTGCTGAAGCTTACACGCTAACCGAAGAGATGATTGAACAGTTTAGCGACCCAGCAGGTGGTTTTTACGATACAACCAGTGAAGCGGATTTGGTTCTCAGGCGTCCCCAAGAACTGCAGGATAACGCAACCCCTTCAGGGAATGCCCTGGCAGCGGAAGCTCTGCTTAAAATGGCAGCTTTTACCGAAAATGAAGCATGGCGGCAGCGTGCCGAAAAAGCGTTAGGGTTGGTCGCCGAGGACGCTGGTTATTATCCAACAGCGTTTGGCCGCTGGCTGGCTGCCGCAGATTTCAACTTGAATCCGACCGAACAAATCGCACTCATTGGCGACCCGCTTGTTGAAGAGTCTAAGGTATTCCTGCGGGAGATCAACAAAGCATTTCGGCCAAATACCATCGTGGCTGCTGCTAAGGTGCCTGTGCCGATCAGATCGCCAAGGTTGCTTGCGGACCGTCCGATGATCGATGGTAAAACGACGGTGTATGTGTGTGAAGGATTCGTCTGCAAACAGCCAGTAACGACGCTTGAGGAATTTACCTTAAGAAGTTGATGAACAAGATAGTTGGCTTATAAAAGCATAGTATTATTACTTTGAGAGGGGAAAATTGATAAGCAAGAGAGACTTTATGTATTCAGAATCCGATCAATAAAAAAAGGGAGAGACTTTTTTCTTTTGTAATGAGAAGAACTTTATACGAAGTGTTACCCTGGCGAGCACAGGCAGTTCGCACTACAGTAATGTAGGATGAACTGTAAGTTCGTCCGGCTGCTGGAGGCAGCCCAACTATAAGGCTGTGATAGGTGGTTAAAACTTGTTTTGGAAAGTAATAGTCTGTATGCAAACTAATACCCTGGCAGGCAAGGAGTCCTTTAGGGTAGAGGCTGTGCGAACTAATACCCTATCGGGCAAAGTGCCCTTTAGGGTACAGGCAGTTCGCACTACATAACTGGATAATGGTAGTTTGCTCTACAACGATGTAGGATGAACTGTCAGTTCGTCCGTCTGCCAAGGGCAGACCTATTTGTTTGTCTAGGTTTATGACTTATAGCTAGTTATGGTAGGTATATATTTGTGTGCGAACTAACAGTTCGCGCTACATAATTTGGTAAAGGCAGTTTGCTTGCACAGCATTTGCCAAATCGTGTACTTTAAAGAAGCGGATAGCTAATAATTTTTCCCTAGCTAACCATCATTAATCGACCTGTACACATCCCTGCTGTAGACATACTCAGATTCCAGGCCGGCTTTTTTAGGATTGGTTAAGACATAATAAATAACTCTCTCCAATTCGTCGACGCTTCGAACCACGTGATCATAGCTTTCATGCTGCCAAAAAGGTCCATGCCGTTGGAGTACTTCATTAGCCTTTCTGGCTGTATACCCCTTGAGAGATTGCAGAATACGAACCAGCGATAGGTTCTCATTACTTTCCAGCGTTGTAATGACAAGGTGTACATGATTAGGCATAAGGCAACATGCTTCCAGTATGTATTCACGGTTATTGCGGTAGGTAATGGCCTCCCATACAAGCGCTGCAATTTTCGGATTGCTTAACCAATTCTGCCCATAATCTGACTGATCTAGCATTTGATCCCACTTTCCAAACATTATCTTTTGCATATTGGTCTTAGCTGGTATTCGCTCTGTTTCACCGACAATCTTATTAAGCTTTCTTTCTTTAAGCCAAGCTTCGCGTTTAAGATGGTTAATAACTTCTTGGGGTAATGAGTTTGCTAGGCGAAAGGTAATGAAGAGCGTAGCCCCCTGGGGGTGGTAGTGGGGTAGTGACCGTTCATAGAAGATTTTCGAGTCAAATTGATTCATGATTCTTTATAAGGTTTAATTGTAATTTATTTTAGATATGGTATATGTTGGCTAAGCATTTGATGACTTTTCAATCATCGGATCAGGCATTTACCATTGAACATCTGATGGATGAACTGTAAGTTTGTTCGGCCGTCGGGGCGGCCTATTGTAATCAAATCTTCAAAACGAAGATTCAACCCATTTGAAGCTACCTTTGTTCGAACTGATACACTGACAGGCACAGTCTGTGCGAACTAATACCCTATCGGGCACAGGCAGTTCGCACTACAGTGATGTAGGATGAACTGTAAGTTCGTCCGGCTGCCAAAGGCAGACTTCTTGCTCCTTTAAGAGTGTACAATACAAAGTATTCTGAAGATACTAGCTTTGTGTGCGAACTAATACCCTATCGGGCACAGGCAGTTCGCACTACATAACAAAGCACAGGCAGTTCGAACTACAAAACTTGGCACAGGCATATCGCACTAGATTACTCAGCGCAAACTGATCGTCTTACGATAATTGTGCATTTAACCTGGTGGGTTGAAGGCGGAAAATTGTTTGCTCGAGGGGTAATTATGCCTGCCCTCAACCCACACTACCACCTAACCTTGAAGCGATTTCCCGTTTTGGGTTCCCCGAATAATTGATTAAAATAATCTGAGCATCTATAATTAAATTATTATCCACTATTTATCACCCATCATGGAGGGCTTATGCCAGCTATCCTGGAAGTTAAAAATTTAGTCAAAAAATATGGGGAACTGGTTGCCGTCAAGGGCATCTCCTTCTCGGTCGCGGAAGGGGAGATCTTCAGCCTTTTGGGTCCGAACGGTGCCGGCAAGTCCACCACTATCTCGGTCTTGTCCACGCTCTTCCCGCCCACATCCGGCGAGGCAACTGTCTGCGGGCACTCGGTTACGCGCGAAGCCATGGCGGTCAAGCGCAGCATCGGGGTGGTGCCGCAGGAGATTGCGCTCTATGAAGACCTTTCTGCCTTGGAAAACCTGCATTTCTGGGGGCAGATGTATGGGCTTTCGGGCAAGGCGCTTTCCGCGCGTGTGGATGAGGTGCTTCAGCAGATCGGCCTGCAGGACAAAGCCAAAGCGCGCATCAAAACCTATTCGGGCGGCATGAAGCGCAGGGTCAACATCGGTGTGGGCCTGCTGCAAAAGCCGCGCCTGCTGTTTATGGACGAGCCCACGGTCGGCATCGACCCGCAGTCGCGCCGGGCTATCCTAGATTCGGTCAAGGCGCTCAACCGCGAGGGCATGACCATCCTCTACACTACCCATTACATGGAAGAAGCGCAGGAGCTCTCTGACAGGGTGGGCATCATTGACCACGGCGAGCTGATCGCACTAGGCACGCAAGCCGAACTGACGCGCCAGGTGGGCGAGATGGATACGCTCGTTTTACACCTGGGCGAACAGGAAGACCCGTCCGCGCTGGCAGCTGCGCTGGAGGGCATGGACGGGGTCTTGCAAGCGACTGCTACAGACCACGAGGTTTCGCTGGTGACGCCGGCGGCGGAGGAAGTGTTGGCGTCTGTGGTGACTCGCGCGAATGAACTGGGCATGCGCATCCACTCGCTGGATATGCGCGAGCCAAACCTTGAAGCGGTCTTTTTGCACCTGACCGGCCGCGCCTTAAGGGACTGACACCATGGGCATCCGCAAATTATTCTTGATTGCACTAAAAGACCTGAAGCTGATCTTTCGCGATAAGTCTGCCTTGGTGCTGATGCTTTTAGCGCCTTTCCTACTGACCCTGGGTATGGGCGCGATCACGGGTCGTTTCTCTGGCAGTGCCAGCACTGGTGTTAGTGATATCCCTGTGTGGTTGGTCAACCAGGACGAAGGCCAGCTGGGGCATACATTGGTGGAAGTATTCCAATCTCAAGAGCTGGAGAAACTGCTGGAACCCAGTTTAAGCGACGACCTGGCGGCAGCGCGTGCCAGCGTCGACGCAAACCAGGTTGCCGGTGTGATCTATATTCCCAAAGGGTTTTCGCAGTCCATCATCCCCAACCCGGGTGAGTCGGCTGGCTTGGTGCAAGTTGAGTTTTATGCAAATCCCACCCAGCCCACCAGCACGGGCATCTTGCGGGCAATCCTGGATGGCTTCCTTAACCAGGTAGAGGTGGGGCGCATCTCGGCTGAGCTAACGGTTAGGCAGCTGCTTGAGGAAGGCTTGATCAGCCCTGCCCAAGCTGGGGCGGTCGGCGCAGAAATCGGGCAAAAGGTGGGCGAAGCGCCGCCCAGCGCTTCGATTAAGCTTAGGAATGTCACCGCTAGCGGCGAGGTGATCCAGTTTGATATTTTGTCCTACATGGCACCGGGCATGGCGATGATGTTCTTGATGTTCACGGTTACTTACGGGGCGCGGTCGCTGCTGCTCGAAAACCGTTCCTGGACGCTGCCGCGCCTGCTTATCTCACCCACCCCTGCGTCTTTTGTCTTGGGCGGCAAGGTGGTGGGCATTTTGATGACCGCGCTAGCACAGCTGGCAATCTTGATTGGCGGCACGTCGCTCTTGTTTAGGCTGGCATGGGGCGATGCACTAGGCGTGGTATGCCTGATCTTGGCGGCAGCTGTGGCAGCTTCTGGCTGGGGCATGCTCTTTGCGGCCATACTGAAGACACCCGGGCAGATCGCGGTAACTGGCTCGGCGGTGATGCTGCTGTTTGGCATTTTGGGCGGCAGCTTCTTTGACCTGAGCCTGCTGCCGGGCTGGGTGCGGGTGATCAATAAGATTACGCCTAATGCCTGGGCGCTGGATGGATTCCTGGTGCTTGCGCGCGGTGGTAGGTTGGCCAATATCAGCACCAATATCCTGGCGCTGCTGGTGATGGGGGTAGTGCTGTTTTTGGTAGCGTCCTTTTTAATCCAGCGGCGCGGCCTGGCAAGCAAGTGAGGTGAGCATGCGAAAAATCTTAGCACTCAGTTTGAAAGATACCCTGCTGCGCTTTTCCAGCCCGGTGGAGTGGCTGTTCTTCCTGGTAATGCCGCTGTTTTTCATTTACATGATTAGCGGGGGCACTAACCCAGATCAAGACCAGCGCATTCACCTGTACGTGGTGGACCAAGCCCAGGGCGAGCTATCCAGTGCCTTGATTGCCGAGCTGGAGAAATCGCCAGCAGTCAAGCCAATCCCTATGGCGCTGGAAGAAGCCTTAGAGGCATTTGATGCAAGGCAGGTCTCGGCGGTTTTGATCATCCCGACAGGGTTTTATACACAGGCGCTCAAGGATGGGCAAGCCGAGTTGGAATTGAAACAGCAGCCTAATGCGGTCAATGCGTTGATTGATCAGCAGGCTGTGCAGACAGCTATCGGGCGGCTTTCCAGCCTGACAGATATTGCCAATGCCAGCACAACACAGGCCGCGGCGCTCATGCCTTTTGAGAATGAGGGGGCACGCCAGGCTTACTTTGATGAGGCTTTCAGCCAGGCGCAGGTGCTGATGGCAGCTTCACCCAGCCGGGTGCGGGAAGTGCAGGCGATTACGGCTGACCCGATCGAGTACGATCCACGGGCAAATACCGTAGCCGGGCAGATGATCACCTGGACCTTTATCCCCTTAATTGGCCTTTCGGCTATGTTTGCGATGGAGCGGGCAAGCGGTACGCTGCGGCGGTTGTTGGTGACACCCACCAGCAAGGCGCAAATCTTGGGCGGTACCATCTTTGGACAGGTGGTAACAGCAGTGCTGCAGATGGCCATCTTGGTGACGTTTGGGGCGCTCGTGTTAAAGATCGACTGGGGGCAATCTCCACTGGGCTTATTGATGGTGATCGTGCCTTCCACGCTGGCAGCAGCGGCGCTGGGGACCATGCTGGGTACCTTTGTCAAGAGCGAGGGCCAAGCCAACGGGCTTTCGATCATGATTGGGATGGTGATGGCGATGTTGAGCGGCTGCTGGTACCCGATTGAGCTGTTTCCGCCCTTCATGCGCACGGCGGCTCAGATCTTCCCGACCTATTGGTCGATGCAGGGGTTCTTGGATATCGCTGTGCGCGGGCAGGGTGCGGCAGGGGTTGCCTTGGAGAGCCTGGTGCTGCTGGGTTTTGCGGCCGTGTTTTTCGTAGTGGGCGTGATAAGGTTTAGGTTTGAGTAGGATAGCTGAAAGCTCAAAGGTGAAAGCTGAAAGAAAGGTTTTAGCTGATAGCTTTTAGTAATGATGCGTTCAAGTTCGGAACGCAGCCTACAGCTGGAATTGAGTAGAATCACACCAACAAATTGGTAAAAGCATATTCCATAAGATAAACTTCCTCTCCCTCTCCGGAGGGAGAGGAAGGAGGTGAGGGTGGGTTGGTGGAGCAGCCTTTATGTTGCAAAGACTGCAGGCAAGGCAAACATCAAGAGTCAAATTTCGTCGTCAGTCAGTCAGCAGTAGCTCAGGTTTTCAACTTGACCTACAAGAGCCTGTTGCCCTGGCTGGTTGATTTATTGTATAATTTCATTAACTAGTTTCCAACTATTGTCCGAACAGGACGAAAAGAGGGCTTCATGAAAAGAAAGCTTTATATCCTTGTGACTTTAATCTTAGGCAGTGCGCTTCTATTTGCCTGTTTTCCCAGCCCGCCGGCCACCCAGACTGGCATCGAAGAGACGCAGGCACTGCTTTTCGCGCAGGCCACGCTGACCAAGATGTCGGTAGATGAGCAGATCAGCCAGATGCAGACCGAACAGGCTGCGCCAGTTGAGACTGAGAGCCCAACCACTGAGCTGCCTACGGCGACGGAAGTGCCGCCAACCCCGACGGAAGTGCCACCCACACCAACCAACACATCCGTCCCACCCACCGCGGTGATCATATTCCCTACCGCTGTGATTGTTTACCCAACAGCGGTACCCACTATCCCTGAAGTGCGGATTAACTTTGCCACGGGCACGACCAACGCCAGCGTGGTGGGGTCTGTGGCTGCCTATAAATCTCAGCGCTATGTGTTTTGGGCGGCTAAAGACCAGCTGATTGACGTGAGCCTCAGCTCTGGGCAGGACGCGGCCATTTCGATTTCCTCCCGCGCAGGTACGGTGCTGCTGAGCCCGATGGGCAACGCTAAGTCATACCGTGGCTACCTGCCGGCCAGCGGGGATTGGTTTATTGACATTCGCGCCGGGGCGAGCAATGCTAATTTCGAGCTGTACTTGATGATCCCGCAGCGGCTCAGCTTTGCCACGGGCACATACGGCCTGACCACTACTGGCAGCGTGCCAGCCGGCAGGGTGCATAACTTCATCGCCTGGGCTGCCGCTGGGCAAACCCTTAAGATGAGTGTGGCACCAGTTGGCTCGCTGGCGCTGTCCATTTACGGCGTGGATGGGACTGTGCTGCTCTCCAGCATGGGCGAAAGCACTAGTTATGAAGGGGTGTTGCCCAGCTCGCAAGATTACATTATCAACATACGCTCTATGCCAGGCACAGGCTCATATCCCTTCACCTTTACGATCGACATTCACTAATTTTGAAAAACAAATCAATTAAACCCGGGTTCACCACCCGGGTTTTTTTGATTAATTAGAAAGTAGGTTAAAATCATGTAAGAAGGATATGAGCGACCATGTGCCCAAGCCTGTATTACCAACCCTGCATCACCTTGGTTTTCAGCCAGCCTGAACTGCTGGTGCCTGACCCGCTGCAGATGGCCATGGCGATCAGCGCTGTCGAAGAACGCCCGCATGCGGAAGATGTTTTGGTGGATATCCGCCTGGGGCAAAAGGATAAGCTGGCCGCAGAGGTGCAGTTTGAGGGGCATAAGATCAAGCTCTTGGGCGCCAGCCTGCCGCTGCCGGAAGAGATCACCCAGCAGATCATCAGCGCGACCCGCTGGCAGGGCGATTTTAAGGAGATGCTGGCAGCGCACCGCTCGCAAATTGTGCTCAGCTATGCCGGTAAGGCCAAAGACGGGCTCTCCAAGATGATTGCGCTCTATAAGGTGGCGCATGCGCTCAAGCACAGCGGGCTGGTGGGGGTGGTGAACGAACTGGCCTGGACGGCGCACCCGGTCTTGGATACGCTGGAGAGCGAGCGCATCCGCAGCTATTACGACGCGATCCCCTTCCTGTTGTGGTTTGGCTACTTGAAGGTGCCCTTGAATGATGAGCTGTATTGGTTGGTCAGTAAGGGACACGGCGTCTTCAACCTGCCAGAGCTGGCTTTTTTGGTGGGTGCGGGGGATGAGCCAGCCGTCTTGATGAACCACCTGTTTAATGTGTTTTACTACCTGCTCAAGGTGGACGGCAACCTTAGAGCGGGTGATACGCTTGAGATGAGTCGGGGCGGTGCCTTTTTCCGAGTGAACGAAATGCCCGATTTGCCCGGCCTAGCGGAGGGGCAGATCAACCCAGAGGTCACCCTGTTTTTGGAACAGATCCCGCCTGATCAAAAAGCAGATTCAGATTTCTAATTCACCGTAGTTATTCTCACACTAAAATAGTAATCTAACGTTACACCTCGCAGGTTTGGTAATATTGTGTATTATGGTAAATAAATATTGCATAATAACAATATTGTGTAGTATAATAAATAAAATTAATAATATTTGAATTATATTTACTATGGTAAACAATATTTAGGAAAAGTAA
>Ga0209723_1005618_pt1 | contig 12748 bp, 12 predicted proteins | sample BiotimSIPDNA_2_FD_185750 | JGI IMG/M metagenome (GOLD analysis project Ga0209723, IMG submission 185750) | Anaerobic biogas reactor microbial communites from Washington, USA - Biogas_R2 time_0 SIP DNA (SPAdes) (version 2) | ecosystem: Engineered > Bioreactor > Anaerobic > Unclassified | place... | reverse complement strand
TTTCGGAGTAGTTCTTCATTGCTCATTTCGATAGTCCTTTTCATAGCTCCTAATAGTAATTAGGACATTTCTATTTTGCTACTTTAGGACATTATCATGTTGCTCTTACAAACTTGTCACAATTAATCAAAGCTACAGTATCGAACTGGTAAAATGGAGGATTTGAATACTTCGTATCAATGGACCACACCCCTTCAACAACCTTTGATTTGCCAAAGGTTGCTATAAGAATCTGGCTATTCATCTCTTGGTTTTCAAACAACGAAAAACCCTGCATCCACCTTGGTTTGGGTATATTCAATAGATCAAGAATTGTTGGAGCGATATCGATATTTTGCGTAGTTTTTTGAGGTTTTTTTATTGGAAGAGTGTTTGGTATGAGAATTAAAAGAGGTATTCTATTATCAGTGGTCCAACGTTGTCCGTGATCACTCGCAATAATAATCAAAGTTTTGTCCGCTTCATTGATTTGCTTCAGCGAATTATAAAGGTCCTTAACAGCATCATCAAAGTCTACTATCGCATCATCGTATAGATTATTGTCCCATGGTTCTTGAGTTGCGCGATCAATTCCTTCAGAGAACTTTGTCACAGCAGGGTAAAACTTACTCCCGTGAGTTCCCATCCAATGAACATGAACAAATACAGGCTCTTCTTGTTGTTTGAGAAGATTCACAGTCTGCTCGATTTTTTCCTTATCACCAAAATTTATCTGTGTTTGAGTAATTTGCGTATAGGTGTTTTCCATATCTTTGATAAAAAAGATTTGACCCAGTCGATCTGCCAACCGACTTTCAACCTCCTGAAGAAACAGTTTGCTATCAGATGGGAATTTTTGATTAATTCGGTAAGCCAAACCCTTGGATTCTATGGTTGCACCATTGACTTCATTAAAGCCGTTTTGAAAATTAAGAACGGTAGCGTCGACATAGTGTTCTACGCCAAATTGGGCAACATAGTAGCCATGCTCTCTCAGGATGGCCGGCAAGTGTTCTATCGTGTCGGTTCCTCGCAACAAATCAGGTGGGAACAACACTCGCGTGGTGGTGGGAAGTTTACTCGTTAATAATGAAGTGATCGAGCCACTGGTATTCCCGCTATTCGTAAAATGATTATCACTTACAACCAACTTGTCCTTCATGGAGTCCAGGAAAGGAGTGGTTTGCCTTTCATAGCCATAAACCGACATGTTGCTTGCATTAACTCCATCAGGAGTCAACAGAATAATATTAGGAAGAGATCCTTCATTAATATTAGTGAGACTATTGGTGCTTAAAGAGGACGAGTCGAATACAAACGGAAGAACGATCAGCCCACTAAGTATAATTGTGAATATCGTGAATACAATCGGAATCCATCTGGATTTCGGTTGCCACTCCCGGGTTATTTTTTTGTGAGTATGGGTTTGAATTGTTCTTAAAAATAATCCGAACAGAAAAACAAAACCAAGCAGGTAACCCACCCTACCAATACCAGAGGAGCTGACAATCCCGATCTTGAAGAGCGTATATGTAAAGTTATCGACTAACAACAATCCAAGACAAGCAAAAATAAATGCAGGCATTATCGATATAAGGAAAGCAGCTATCTTCTTATTACGATTCGTTGCAACTGCAAGTAAAACTGGAGGAACAGAGAATATTATTAATATCGCAGTCAAAAATATGACAGATATTGGAAGTACAGCCAGTTTTTCATTGAGGGGGGAAAAACTTAAGAATGACGGTTTGGTTATGATAAACAGCCACTCCATTCCAATTAATGCGAATACGCTGAAAAATATGTTAATGATGTTTTCCCGCCAAAGCCGAGCAATATCTTTTTGTTTCATTACGCCTCAATTTTTATCGAGCTATTCTACTGTCGATTATTCCACTTTCGCTCTATCGTTGTTTTGGTTTCTCCTAAATAAGACCAATGTCCGTTCCGATCCTGGCACTTTTTGCTCCAAAATCAGCTCAAATCGAGTTTCAAAAGATTTTTTAAAGCATTCAAGATTGTAATCAGGGAAAATATCAAGCCTTGAAGCTAATAATCGCTTTACTTGAGAGTCGCTTTTTGGAACGAACTCAATAATCAAATTTTCTGCCAAATCCGCTAAATAAATAGCCACGTCGACCAAAGGCACGTTATTCGAAATTGCCAGGTGGTGGATCAAAGCCAATGCCATAACCAGGTCAACTGGTCCACGGGCTTGCATTGATTCCCGCTCAGAACTGTGCCAGCCAAGATCAGGGGATGGATTATTCAAATCCATCACTAATGGAAGCATGAACTTTTCTTTGTTCTGTTTTACCAAATCATAGTTTTGCTGCACTGCACCGGGGTCAATATCAAAACAAACGGTCGGAATGTTCATGTCACTGGCAGTCCGGCTGAACTCGCCGGTATTTCCACCCAAATCCCAAACTTTTTTAGGTTCTACCCTCTCAATGAAAGATTTCACCAATTGCCGTTTAGCCTCAAACGAGGCGGGGGTGTAATTATTGTCCTGATAATAATCAGTCCATTCAGTCTGAATGGTTTTCACATTCAAACTTCTAACCGTTGAGAGCAAGCTGTCCAAGAGTGCAACCATCGATGATTTACTCAGGCGAACTTTTATCTCTTCCTGCGAGACTTGTTTGTCCGCATAGCGCTGCTGTGATTTTGCATGGGCGTGTATGTGGGTCGCCAAGCCAAAATTGAATTTTGTGCTGGCAGGAAGCAGTATGGATGCGAGGTCAAGTGGAATGCCATCAATATGTAACCGTAACAGCTTAGAAAGGCGAATGTCCGTCTTAGCCATAAGCGCAAGCGGAGCCAAAAAGTGTTGGCAGAACTGCTTGTATGCCACCCAAGGTAGACCCTCTTCGTATTTCTCAAAAGAGAGCGTGTCAATAAATATCGGGCGACCATTTTGAAATTGGATGTTGTAAGCACTGGCATCCTTGAGGCTCATGCCAAACTCAAGTGCCCTTCGGGAAATCGCCAGGGTCAGGATGGCCGCATCTTTGAGTTGGTTGAAACACCATTCATAAGGGTAGGAGATAAAGTCCACCATCTCTGGTTGAATGATTTTATAAGCAATGTCTGGCAATGGTGCAAGCTGAAGGTCAACTTCTTTATGAGCCACCAGAGTTTTTGACTTTGTCAACTGCTCATATAAACCGGAGGTCATAAGCAAGTCATAGTCTTCACGATACTTTTGGTTAACCTGACGGTACAGCTTGGCGCCATGCTTAAACATAAAACCGCTCGGATCTCTGAACGATCCGCTTACTTTTTCAGGCATATCTTATCCTTCCCGTTTGGACAATTTTGAAAGCCAAAAATCAATGCCCGCGAAATTATTCTTTAGTAGAAGTGGATTCCGTTGACGGAGCAGTAGGCTCTTCTTCAAGAACTGCTGTTAGATCTTCTGTGTCAACATTGCTGGCCTTTTTGCCAGTAAAAAACGCTTTAATGTTTTTCCAAAAAACACGGATAGCAACCCCTGTCCCAAGCAAGGCAGCGATAATGATTTGAATCAACATGCTCCCAGAGCCAGGATCTAAATAATACCTTACGGCGACATGAACTGCTGCATTCAAAAAATTGTGATACATTCTTTCTACTCCTAATTTTAATTACTTCAATTGAAGTATTATACCCACTATTCTCAGTTAAAACCTTGATGTTGGAAATGTGTTCAAAGACAATCTGTAATATGTCATCTTAGTAAAATTTGTCCAATGATTAAATCTTTTTATACCTCAGAAAGAGATAGGCGTTTAGAATCGGGTTTTTGTAATCTCTAGTAAATCTATTTCCCACCATCGTGACCTGATGTTCTGTTTAATCTTGCACCATGATAATAAGGTGATACAAGTTTTTAGGGACTATTAAATGATTAATAGCCAAAGATTGTATTTAACCGTTTCTTCGCAAACGTTGAACAAAACTAGGAGTTGTCAAAAGAGTGGTGCTTTACTTAGCTACAAACTTTGGGTTCTAAATAATGTAAATTTCTTCAAATATCCATGATTTGTGCCAAACCAAGGTGCCAACAAGGACATTGGATTAGTAAATTATTAATTCGTTCTACATTCAACACGCTCACCATTGGTCGATTGGCTGATACGGCGAAGTCAGTGCTTTTGGCGGGCAGCAATTCTTTAACCACCTGCTCTTCCTTATGAGGATCAAGTTCCAGTATGGCTTTTGCCCACTCATATCTGCTGCAGAAACCACCGCCGGCGCAGTGGTACAAACCGCCCTTTTCCTTGAGATACCCAAAGACATCATCGCGCCCCTGGGCTAATATAAGAGCAGTAATCTCAGCCAGCATACGTGCCGAAGTAGGACCGCTGATCTGGTCATCCACCACGCGCATGACCTCTTGCTCTCGAGCCCATTGCAGCACCTTGGTCACAAACCCTCCCTGTCGCATGGAGTAAACCCAGCTGGTACGCAGCACCAAATTCACACAACCAGAAGCTGCAACCGCCTGCTCGCCCTCCAGTTTGGTCTGTCCGTAAACACTCAATGGATTGGGAGTATCCGTCTCCACATATGGGCTGCCTTTGGTGCCATCAAAGACATAATCGGTCGAATAATGCACCAAAACCGCATCCATCTTTTTTGCTTCTTCTGCCAGCACTCCCGGGCCAGTGGCGTTGATCGCCCTGGCTTTTTCAGGTTCACTTTCAGCCCTGTCCACGTTGGTATACGCAGCCGCATTGATGATGATATCTGGTTTTACGCTCCGCACAAGTTCCCGTAAACCTTTACTGTCGGAAAGATCCACGTCAGGGTAATCCAGCGCGACCACCTCACCCAACGGAGCGCAGGTCCGCAGCAACTCCCATCCTAACTGGCCTATGGTTCCGATCTGAAAAATCTTTTTCATTTATGCAATCCATCCAAAAATCGTATCAGATATTGCCCATACCCATTACTGGCTAAAGGCTCAGCGCAGTTGCGCAGCCCTTCTTCGTCAATATAGCCCATGCGATAAGCAATTTCTTCCACACAGGAGATCATCATACCCTGCCGGTCTTCAACCGCCTGGACAAACATCGAAGCTTGTAACAAACTTTCGTGTGTGCCGGCATCCAGCCAGGCAACGCCGCGTCCAAGTACTTGAACTTTCAGTTCTCCATCGCCAAGATACCGTTTGTTGATATCCGTGATTTCGATCTCACCACGGGGAGAAGGTTCCAACTCCTCAGCATAGCGAACTACCCGGTTATCGTAGAAATAGATTCCTGGGACGGCATACTGAGAGCGGGGATGCAAGGGTTTTTCTTCCAGGCTGATTGCCTTGTCATCTTCATCAAACTCGACCACACCATAGCGCTCAGGGTCCCTAACAGGATAGGCAAAAACTACCGCTCCCTCATCCAACTCTGCTGAGCTGCGCAAAATCTGCGGCATGCCCTGCCCAAAAAAGATGTTATCGCCTAAAATCAGGCAGACTTTATCGTCACCAATAAATTCTTTGCCAACTATGAACGCGTCAGCCAAACCTCTCGGAACAGCCTGAGTGGCATACTGGAATTGCATACCAAGGTTTTTTCCATCACCAAGGAGTCGTTGGTACTGATCGCTATCTTCCGGAGTTGTTATCAACAACACATCCCGGATACCAGCCAGCATCAACATGGAAAGCGGGTAATAAATCATGGGCTTATCATAAACCGGCAGCAACTGCTTGCTGATTGCCATCGTCAGCGGATAAAGCCTTGTTCCTTTACCACCTGCCAGAATAATTCCCTTCATAGTTATGCCTTTCTTTCAGTGTAGTTTTGCTTCACCCAGGTGTTGTAATCTGATTGTTTCACAATTTCTTCCACCCATTCAGGGTTATCCATATACCACTTCACTGTGTCCAAGAGCCCCTGCGCCAAATCGTGCCGGGGTTGCCAGCCTAATTCCTGTTGAATTTTGTCGATATTGATATCATACCGCCGATCATGACCCGGCCTGTCTTGAACATACTTGATCAGTTGCTCGTGAGGAGTGAATTCAGAATTTGGTTGAAGTTCATCAAGGATCGAGCAAATTGTTTTTACAATTTCGATATTGGGGGGTTGATTGTCGCCACCGACACAGTAGGTCTCGCCAACCCGACCCTGTGTCGCGACCTTCCAAATCGCTTCACAATGATCATCAACATAAAGCCAGTCGCGAATTTGCATGCCATCGCCATAAACAGGCAGAGCTCTTCCGTTTAAAGCGTTCAAAACCATCAGAGGAATCAGTTTCTCCGGAAATTGCCTGGGGCCGTAATTGTTGGAACAGTTGCTGATAGTCACTGGTAGACCGTAGGTGATGTGATAAGCCCGCACAAAGTGATCACTTGAGGCTTTTGAAGCCGCGTAAGGCGAGCGGGGCGAATAAGACGTGTCTTCTTCAAAAGGCGGTTCTTCAGGGGTAAGCGTACCAAACACTTCATCTGTGGAAACATGATGGAAGCGGGCTTGCTCAACCGGAACATTTTTTTCCACCAACCAAGACCGTCGGGCGGCTTCAAGCAGGGTGAAGGTACCCACAACATTGGTATCCACAAAAATGCCCGGGTTCAGGATAGACCGGTCCACATGAGACTCAGCAGCAAAATGGATCACGGTGTCAATTTTATGTTCTGAAAAAATACTGTCAACCAAAGCCCGATCGGTGATGCTGCCCTTAAGAAAAGTGTGCCGCGACGGGTCAGGCAAGTCTTTGAGGTTCTCCAGGCTGCCGGCATAGGTCAGCGCGTCCAGATTGACGATGTGGACATCAGGATTCTGCTTCAACAACCAATGAATGAAATTGGAGCCAATGAAACCAGCCCCTCCTGTGACAAGTACTTGTTTCATTTATTTTCCTCCATAGAACTAAACGCGGTCCAACCAACCGGAAATGTTTCTGCATCAGCTAACAGGGAAGCATTCGCATCTTTTTGTGAGAGAACTGGCGTCAACCCATCTACTAATGGCCATTCGATACCAATAGCAGGGTCGTTCCAGAGGATACCGCGGTCCCATTCAGGCGCGTAATAATCTGTGGCTTTATAAAACACCTCTGCCCACTCGCTGATCACATAAAACCCGTGCGCGAATCCGGCTGGTATCCACAACTGATGCCTGTTTTCTGCTGAGAGTACCTGCCCAACCCATTCGCCGAAAGTTGGTGAGCCCTGACGGATATCAACAGCCACATCAAAAATTTCGCCAATTGCTGCCCGCACTAGCTTCCCCTGGGTGTGTTTCAATTGGTAATGCAGCCCTCGCAGTGCACCCTGGGATGAACCGGAGTGATTGTCCTGAACAAAATTTACCACTCCACAAAATTGATTGAATTCGTTCTGCCTATAAGTCTCAAGGAAAAATCCGCGGTGGTCGCCAAACACTTTCGGTTTCAGTAAAACAACGTCATGAATTTTTGTGTTTTGATATTCCATGGCTAACTTGCGTCACGATAGGCAGCGATTACCTCGTGGGGATCGCCGATTTTTTGAATTACGCCATGATCGAGCCAGGCAACCCTGGTGCACATTTCTTCCACTTTCGATAATCCATGTGAAACCATAATTACTGTGGCTCCTTGCTCCTGAAAGCTCATCATGCGCTCGTTACATTTATGTTGAAAAGCTTCATCACCAACGCTCAAGATCTCATCAAGGATTAATATTTCAGGTATGTGCGCCGTAGCCACCGAAAAGCCTAAACGAGCATACATTCCGGATGAATACGAACGAATAGGTGCTTCAATAAAATTGCCTAATTCAGAAAATTCCACGATCTCATCAAAGACCTGATCCATCTCTTCTTTGCTGTACCCTAACAAAGCCCCGTTCAGATAAATGTTTTCACGTCCGGTCAATTCCGGGTGGAAGCCAGCGCCTAATTCAAGCAGCGGAGCAATCTTGCCGTAGGCTCTGACCCTACCTTTGGTGGGACGCAAAACACGGGAGATCACTTTAAGCATGGTGCTCTTACCCGCGCCATTATTGCCAACCAAACCAAAAACTTCACCTTTTGAAATTTCCAGGTTAATGTCATCCAGAGCCCAAAAATTTTTATAGGAAACCCGTCGCTGCAAAGTGCGAATGGCAAATTCCTTGAACGTACCAATCCGCTCCGTTGGAACGCGATACTTGACCGCCACATTGTCAAGAATGATCATCGGTTCCGTTGAAAGGATTTCGTTAATGTCTGTAGTATTCATAAGTTTAGATTCGGTAAGCATATTCATCCGATTTTGAGGTAAAGAAGAGCCAACCAATAACTAGAACTCCCACTCCCCATCCCAGAGCAGGCAAGAACTCAGCCAATGAAGGTAATCGCCCTTCAAAGATGGATAATCTAAACATCTTTACCAAATGATACATGGGATTAAAACGAAATGCCCAAAGTAGATTCTCGGGAATGATCGTTTCAGGATAAATAATCGGGGTCAAATACATCCAGGCGGTCAACAAAATCTGATACATTTCAGAAACATCTGGAAAATACGCTGAAAGGGTTGAAAGGATGAGTCCAATCCCTAAGGTAAAAAAGGCCAACAAAATAATGGCAACCGGTAAGAATAATAGTGTCAGGAACAGGGGTGAGCGGGTTGTCAAAATGACGATCATCAGCGGTACAAGACTCAGGAGTTGGTTAACTAAGGCTGTTCCAATGGCTGAAACCCCAAAAATAGTACGTGGTACATAAATCTGCTTCATCAGACCGCTGCCCCACATTAATCCCGACATGGCAGCATTGGTGCCCTGGGCAAAAAAGTTCCAGGCTAAAAGACCACTTAAAATGTAAACCGGATACGAGCCACCCGCGTTAAATAGATTTGAAAACACAAGGCTTAGAATCAACATTGTGCCTAACGGATTTAGCATTGTCCAGGCCACGCCCAGCACAGATCGCTTATAACGGGTAAGAATATCTCTGCGTATCAGCTGTCTCAGCAAGTAGCGATACCGGCCCATTTCTCCTAGCTCAGTAAGCGCGAGGTTAGTTCTTTTATCAGAATCGTATAGAGGCTTAGTTACTGTTGTCAATTTAACCACCGTAGTTGATCTACATCTAAACTATAATATTACCATATGAAGAATTGTTAGCCTTAAGGAAGCAGGCTAAATCGAGCTCTTATTATGACACCTTTTTTCTCTATAATTATCCTTTACTGGCAGAGTGATCAATATCTACCTGCATGTCTTGAAGCACTGCAATCCCAAACTTTCCGGGATTTTGAAGTGATACTATTGGACAATGGCAGTGATGTGCCTCTTGATGAAAATCTTTTATCTAAAAACGCCAACTTAATGCTTCAGGTTACCCACTCAGACATAAATCTGGGGTTTGCGGGAGGAAACAATTTTGCTGCCAGATCAGCCAAGGGAGACTACCTGGTGCTTCTCAATGGAGATGCTTTTCCCCAACCAGATTGGCTTACCCAAGTCTATGAAGCTATCCAAACCAATCCTGCTCATTTCTTTTCCTCACGCTTGATCCAGGCCAATCAGACAGACTTGCTGGATGGAGAATGGAACGTCCTGCATGCCAGTGGTCTGGCCTGGCGTAAAAACCACAACCAACCAGTTGAAAAATCCCTCACAAAGCCAAGAGAGATTTTGAGCGCTTGCGCGGCGGCTGGTGTCTATCCCTGCGAGGCTTTTAAAGCAGTGGGCGGCTTTGATGAAGATTTCTTTGCCTACATGGAAGACATCGACCTCGACATGCGCTTGCAGCTGGCCGGCTACCGCTGCCTCTACCTCCCCGACGCGGTCGTTTTGCACGTCGGTTCCGGTAGCACCGGCAGCCGCAGTGATTTTGCGGTTTATTACGGTCACCGTAACCTGATCTGGGCTTTTGTGAAGAACATGCCTGGCATTCTGTTTTATATCTTATTACCGGCACACATATTCTACAATTTGTTATATTTGCTTGCCGCAGCATTCATGCCGGCTGGAAAGTCTCTGATCAAAGGCAAAAAAGATGCCCTTAAAGGCATCAGGCCAATTCTGCAAAAAAGAAAATTAGTCCAATCCTCAAGGAAAATATCAATCTGGAAATTCGCCAGATTGCTTGACTGGAATCCGTTTTCACCTCTTTCAAAATTAGCTCATTCAGAAAAAGTACAGGTGCATGATGACTGAGAACAAGCCTACAATCCAATCCGCACAACTAAACCCTCGTTTTTTCTCCATTCTGCCAGATGGCAAACTCACTTCCCATAAGACCATCGAAAAAGCACTGGAGAACACCCGGGACCAAGGCTATGTCTGGTTCGATTACTGCGAGCCGACCCTCAAGCAACTTGAACCCCTGATCCTCCACTTTGGCATCCACCCCCTTTCGATCGAAGACAGCTTGTCAGAAGATCAACTGCCCAAGTTGGATCTTTACCCGACCTATTCTTTTATGATCTTCAATTTTTATGAGAACACCCAGGAAGGTTTGGTCACGCATGAATTAGACATCATGCTTGGTGCCAAATTCGTGATCAGCATTACCCATAAAAACCAATTTGGGCTGCCTTTGTTAGCTGGGATAGAGCGGTCTATTGAACGTGAAATTGACAAAGTCGCCCTTGGACCATCATTTTTGTCTCACCAATTGATTGACACAGCAGTAGACCGAAAGTTTTACACCATCGATAAGATCGAGAGTAAATTGGACCAGGATGAAAACAAGATTCTTACGGAATCAACCACTTTCAATCTGGCAACCTTGCTGGAATCCCGGCGGGACCTGTTGACCATTCGCAAATCTTTGTTCTATGAACGTGAAGTTGTCAGCAAACTAATCCGTCAGGACAGCCCTTTCATTGCTGAAAAGTCCTTGATTTTTTATCGGGATATCTATGACCATATCTCAAAATATTACGAAATTTCCGAAACCGCCCGGGATCAGGTAACCAGCCTGATGGAAATCCACCTTTCCATGACCAACAATCGCATGGCTAAAACATCCAATCGCACCAACGCGATCATGAGACGGCTCACGCTGATCACCACCATTTTCATGCCACTAAGCTTGATTGCTGGCATCGGTGGTATGTCAGAATTCACCATGATGGTGGGTCAAAAAAATGTGAATATTGGGTATTTACTGCTTTTTGTGGTAATGATTCTGATTGCGCTTGCCAATTACTTCCTGCTCAAGCGCATGGAGAAAAACCTGACTTTGGATGAATAACTGATCAGGCTGAATCGCCGGGGTCCTCTGCCTCGGCCTGGTCCATTTTTTGGAGCAGTTTGATCGCCTCAGCAATATTGAGCGGGGCATTTATCAGTGTTTCCAATTTATCCCACAAGCCTGTTTTCCGCGTCTTGTCCCATTCCTGGATGAAACTGGCGTAATCCTGCTCCCGAACCCTTTTCCGGTCTTCAGCAAATTCCCTCAAACCAGGCAAGAGCCTGCGTAAAGGTCGGGAATGCCCAAAATAAGTCTTCATGCGCTGCTCTTCCTCGTCAATAAATTGAGGGATCATCTGCATCCAAACATCGGCGTCATGAATAGAACCTAACAAGTCCTGTAGCTTTTTTGTCTGATTGATAAAGGGTTTGATTTGATCACCATAAAGGCTTTCAAAGGTCTCCATTGTGTAGCGTAAGCGTTTGGCACTGATGCGCATGGCGTGTAGTTCGCTCACATTTTCAGGATCCCGGACGAGCTCCTCAAAAGCCATCATCTCCTGCAAGCGGTTTTTGATTGCGGTAAAAGCCAATTCAAACAAGGCAGGGGAATAGAGGTAGATACTTTCTGCCTTCTCCAGCCAAGGGGCAGCCCATCGGGCAATGTTACGCAAGGTCTCATCCGACTCCAGGATCTTCATGGATTCGACCACTTGTGTTTGAGCGGCTTCACGCTGCTGTTTCAATCTCAATTGAATCCGCCTGATCCCGGGGGACGACCTGGCATCAGTATATTGAGGTAATAGTTTTTCAATCAACTCGATCTGCACATCCAAATCCCGTGCTGCCCCCAGGGCTTTGGTGACCGCGCGAATGTCTTTGGAATATGATTTGTAGTCCTTTTTCGGGATTGTATCTCTAAAAATGACAAAAGCGCTCCGCAGTCTCCGGGTAGCCACACGCATGCGATGTACATATTCAATGTCATCGCTTGTCATCACCCCTTCCACTTCAGACTGCATGTCAGAAAGATATTGGTAGATGGTGCGGGCACCGTATACCTTGATCGCTTCTGCGCTTACTTTTACCATTTATGCTCCCGATATGAATAATTTACCCCAGGCAGGCTGGGGTAAATGGTGTCTTAGAAAGGTCTTTCTGATTTTGTCAATCTATTATGCAGCAACAAGCGAATCGGACGTTTCAAGTCTTCAAAGATTTCACTTGGTGTTCGGTCTGCGTCAATCGTAATAAAATTATATTCACGCGCAAGTTCTTCCAGCTCTTTCAAAACTTGCGTTTGATAGATTACAAAACTGTCATAAAAATTATCGGCAAAATGCAAATCCATGCCTGATTCCCAATAATTGAGACCGCGGCCGTGGATCAGGCGCTGGACAAGCGACGGGATCGATGCCTTGAGATAGAGAACAAGATGCGGGCGCAATGCGATCCCATACAGACTGCGTGACCAATTTTTGTCAATACCACGAATGCTATCCCGTGCAATTATGGAATAAAAATATCGGTCTGAAAGGACGATAAAACCTGCTTGCAGGGCTGGGATGATCTTGTTTTCCAGGCGGTCAGCAAAATCGGCCGCGTAGAACAAGCTCATCGTATAGGGTGCCAGGGTGTGGCCGCTTTTTGCCGCGTCAAGTCCGG
>Ga0209723_1005615_pt1 | contig 12752 bp, 10 predicted proteins | sample BiotimSIPDNA_2_FD_185750 | JGI IMG/M metagenome (GOLD analysis project Ga0209723, IMG submission 185750) | Anaerobic biogas reactor microbial communites from Washington, USA - Biogas_R2 time_0 SIP DNA (SPAdes) (version 2) | ecosystem: Engineered > Bioreactor > Anaerobic > Unclassified | place... | reverse complement strand
AACACCGGTTTGTGACTCGAAAACGGCTCTGAAAAATCCGGTTTCGTCGTAGTGAATCTTGACGCTTCCCGGAGGTGTTGCCCGGAACTTGCGCGTTGCATCAATCAGCGCTTCGGCGATTTCTTCATCGAAGAATCCCTTGGGGGACATTCCGCTGACGATACCCGCGCCGCCAACGGCGATGTTGCAGTCCTTGTGGGCAAGAAGAATGGTCGGACTCACGCCCTGATAGCCTCCGCCCGCCGGGTTTGTCCCGTAGATTCCCGCCAGGACGGGGATTCCCATCTTTTCCAGTTCCGCATGACGGAAGAAGCAGGTTCCACTGCCGCGCCGGTTTGCATAGAATTTTTCCTGTTCAGGAAGTCTGGCGCCCGAGCAGTTGACCAGCCAGACGATGGGGATATTGAGGATCTTTGCCATGTCGGTGGCGCGGAGATTGTTGTCCGGCTGACCGGGAATCCAAGCACCCACGGTGACTTTGTTGTCGAAGCCGATCAGCACGCACCACTTGCCGCTGATCCTGGCCAGGCCGTCCATGACGCCCGTAACGCCTTCCTTGTTTCCGGCCGGATTATAAAGAGTATGCAGAGGGCAGAAAGTCCCGGGATCCACGATGTATTCAATACGCTCCCAGACAGTCATATCCCCTTTCTTGTGAACATCTTCTGCAGGGACCCCCGCATTTTTTGCCTTATCAACTGCTGCTGCAACGTCGGCATAGACTTCCTCAATCTGGGCGACGTTGTCTTTCATCCTCTCAATCTGCGCCGGCTTGAGAGCCTTGCCCAGATCGTCCATCTTTTCAAAATATTGTCTCATTCAAAACTCTCCTAAACTCACATATATATCAACAGCATAATATCTCGAGAGGTGAGAACACCTCGTTTCGGTTGGTTATCTCGCACCAAGCAGTGTGCCGCCGACGATCATCTTACAGACGTTGGTCGAACCTTCCACCATGGCGTAGGTGGGGGCATCGCGGTAGAAACGGTTCACGGGATATTCCGTGGAATAACCATAAGCGCCGAAGATTCTCATCGCGCCGATGGCGCACTTGTAGGCCACTTCGCCGGCAAGATATTTGGCCTGGGCGACTTCAAAGGTGTTACCCAGATTTCCCTGATCCTTCTGCCAGGCGGCCTTGTAGACCACCAGTCTGGCGGCTTCCAGATCACAGGCCATCTCGCCGATCAGGAACTGGTTCGCCTGGAACTGACCGATCGGTTTGCCGAACTGCTCACGCTCGTTGGCGTATTTTATGGCGGCATCAAGGCAGGCCTGGGCAAGACCGATTCCACCCGCGGCTGCGGACAGGCGGGTTCCGTTGAGGGACCCGAAGACGATCTTGGCGCCGTCGCCGGGTTTGCCAAGGAGGTTTTCCTTCGGAACGATGACGTTGTCGAGATAGATCTCGCCCGTGGGTGAGGATTTGCTGCCCATCTTGTCCAGATCCGTCGTGCGGATGCCGGGGTTGTTCTTCAACTCCACTGCGAAAGCGGACAGTCCCTTGCCCTTTGCAGCCTTGTCCGTGTAAGCATAGTACACAATGACATCGGCGCAGCTGGCGTTGGAGATCCAGGTCTTTGAGCCGTTCAGCACATAATGATCCCCTTTGTCCTCAGCGGTGGATTTCATGGACATGACGTCGGAACCGGCGTTGAATTCGGTGATTCCGAAGCCGCCGAGGTACTGGCCCGTTGCCAGTTTTTCCACATATTTCTTCTTGGCTTCTTCCGTTCCATACTTCCAGATGGTGTAGGCGCAGCCGAGTCCTTCCATGTTGATCTGGACACGCAGCGCACTGGAGGCGCGGGCGACTTCCTCGGTGAGGATAATGGCGGCCAGCCAGCCCATGTTGTTTCCGCCGTACTCTTCCGGAATAACGGTGCCGAAGAAGCCCAGTTCGCCCATCGGTTTGACGACTTCCTCATAGGGGAAGTAATGCTCTTCATCCCATTTGTCTGCAAATGGCGCAATCTTTTCGGTTGCAAAATCGCGTGCCATAGTCCGCAACATTTCGAGTTCTTCTGATAACGCAAAATCCATGGTAAAGCCTCCTCTTTTCATTAAGTATTAGTGCCACAGCAAACCGCTCAAATCAGTCCCAGCCGTATCCCCCCGAAAAAATAAGGATATCGCGTATCCGGCATGTCTGGCATTTTCTGATGTGTCTGGATAATCGGCTTATAATTTTTAAGCATTCTGTGACTATCAACACCGTGCCGGAATTCAAAGGCCGACACGGTGTTTCTGTATTGATTTCCCTGCATCCTGAAGCGTCAAGCCGCTCTGCAAAGATCGGTATAGGGGTGTTCTTGCTTATTCGGTGTGTAGTATCTGGAAGATCTGGTCTATTCGATGATCATCAATGCCTGCTCAGCTGCAACTTTGTCACCGACCTTGACCTTTATTTCTTTAACAACGCCGTCTGCCGGGCATACGACAGGCATTTCCATCTTCATGGCTTCCATGACCGCGACTTCGTCATCTTCACTGACCTTATCGCCAACGTTAACTTTGATTGCCACAATCTTTCCTTCCATGGGTACCGTAACTTCCATAATTTCCTCCTAACAATGTGTTTAAATGTCATTCAACCGCTTAAGGGTCAGCCCATCTGATAATGGAAACCCTAGTAACCCTTGCCCGCCTAACCGCTATCAAATTCTCTGGGCTCTTACCCCATTAGAGTCAATTTTGTCAATGAATATTTTCAATAATTTGATGATATCTTCCACCGGTCAGTTCATGTGATTCTGCGGAGATATGGGAAGGGGATCGGGTTCGAAAGTGCGCACGGATGGCATTCTCCAGGGTTCCAATCCGGGGGCAAAGATGATATCAAAGCGGCTGAAGCGATAAAATGCGGACTGGGCGTCCCCATCCCATAGCGGGGAAACGATAAGGCTGCAGATACAACGGACGCTCCGTTGAGAAAGGGAACCCGGGACAGGGGCTGGGGCCATGCACGATATGGGCGGAGATTCGGTTGCCATGTCGTGCTTGAAAAGAAGCATGAGCCGGCGGGAAGGGGAGAATGTTATGAGGGCGGGATTTGTGCAGTTTGAACCAGTATTCGGTAACGTTGAGCAGAATCTGAAAAAAGCGGAGGGCCTGATCAACGAGTTGAACGCGGAAGTGATCGTGCTTCCCGAACTCTTTAATACGGGCTATCTCTTTACCTCTCTCGATGAGGTTGGAAAAATCTCCGAGGAAATCCCTGATGGAAAAACGACGGAATTTCTTTGCCGGCTGGCTTCCCGGAACCAGTGCTGCATTGTCGGCGGGGTGGCGGAGCGGGACCATGGCCGCTTTTTTAACTCAGCCGTCGTGGTATCGCCTGAGGGGTACATGGGAACCTATCGGAAAATTCACCTCTTCAGTGAGGAAAAACTCTGGTTTCAGCCGGGGGATGAGGAGCCGGGAATTTATGATCTTGGGTGCTGCCGCATGGGGGTCATGATCTGCTTCGACTGGTTTTTCCCGGAAACCATGAGGATCCTTTCCCTGAAGGGGGCGGATCTGATCTGCCATTGCGCCAATCTGGTCCTGCCCTTCTGCCAGGACGGCATGAAGATCCGCTGCCTGGAAAATCACGTCTATGCCGTGACGGCCAATCGGACCGGACAGGACGATCGGAACGGCAAGACGCTTCAGTTCACGGGCAGAAGCCAGATTACCGGTCCCCGTGCCGATGTCCTCTATTCCGCCGGCCCGGTTGGAAATGAGGTCGGGGTTGCCGAACTTGACATTTCCCTGGCCAGGGACAAACATCTCAATCCGTTTAACCATCTTTATCGGGACAGGCGGGTCGAATGTTACCGGAGACTCTGCGAAGGTGAATCCTGAAATGGAGACGAACTATTTTTCCCCTTGAAAAAGAGAATTCTTTAGGATATAGCTTGCACCCGTAAAACGATGGGCGGTTAACTCAGCGGGAGAGTGCTACCTTCACACGGTAGAAGTCACTGGTTCAATCCCAGTACCGCCTACCAATGAAATCAAGAGGTTACGAATCATGGCGTAACCTCTTTTTTTATGTCTGCTACCATTTTGCTACCATGCGAAAAAATGGTGTCTTCTAATCTGCAAGCCGCTTCCTGATTCTCGTTCTTCATCAGATGTGAATAGACGTTCAAGGTAACGGTCGGGCTTGAATGTCCCAACTGACTCTGAATGTACTTGATGTTTTCCCCCTGACACAAGAGAAGCCTTGCATAGGTGTGCCTCAAGTCATGCCAGCGAATCCTTTTGATTTTGGCATCCCTCAAGGCTTTGTGAAAATACCTCTGGACCATATTACTGTAGTTCATCGGTCCCCCGGCCTCATTTGCAAAAACAAGGTCATTGCTATTAGGTGGACTCGCTATTTTCCATAACCTAAATTCATGTAGAAGGGTAGGGGGGCAGTCAATGGCTCGGACGCTCTCTTTCGTCTTTGGTGGGAAGAAACGCCCGGAATTGAAAGTTCTATTGATATGAATCTGTTTCCTATCAAAGTCCACATCGGCCCATTTCAACCCCAGGGTTTCACCTTGACGCGCGCCTGTCATAATCGCCGTCAAGAATAAGGTTTTGTATTTTTGATCCGGCGTTGCTACCAACAAGGCCCGGATTTGCTCAGGTCTTGACCCTACCTTCTATTACTCAGGCCGAATACCAAATCTCACCGAACCCGAATCCCGAAAATGGCATCATCTCCATCAGTACATCGGATGCAGTAAACAAAGAAAGATTTATAAACCTGGGTACCATAAATATACTCAGCCTCGGCACGCTTAACAACTCCGGTACGCTGAACAACGGCGGCACGGATGAGGAATGGTTCAGCAGCTTCGCCACGATTACGAATTACGGTACACTGAACAATCTCTATGGCGGCATCGTGAGTAACGGTGGCATACTGAACAACAAAGGCATGCTGAATAACTCCGGTACGATTTACAATGGAACTGATAACGAGTTGAACAACCACGGGACGTTGAACAATCTCTATGACGGTCAGCTGAACCTCGGCATACTGAACAACAAAGGCGTGCTGAATAACTCCGGTACGATTCATTATGATGAAGGCGGTCAGCTCAACAACTACGGTACACTGAACAATCTCTATGGCGGCATCGTGAGCGTCCGAGACAATACTACAAACAACTCCGGCACTCTGAACAACAACGGTAGAATGGCTCTCGGGAGCCTATTATTAAACTCCGGCACTCTGAACAACAACGGTTACATATACGTGGGTTGGCATTATATTGAGAACGAGGGCATATACAATTCCGGCACTCTGAACAATAACTCTAATTTGGAAATCTGGGGTAATTACATACAGACTTGTAGCAATGCGCGGACGACAAACAACGGTACCATGTTAGCGCCGTTTCACATGTATATCAACGCTGGTAGTCTAAGCGGTACTGGAAACACAGAAGGAAACGTAGTCATTGCGAATGGAGCATCTTTAAACCCCGGCGATTCCCTTGGTACGTTCACCATCATAGGCACCCTTGTTAGCGGCGGAGACATATATTTTGAGATTAGTGGACTGGGAAATGGTGAGTACGATGTCCTGAAAATCAATGGTAGTGCAACATTTAATGGAGGTAATGTTGAATTTGACTTTATTAACGGCTTTCACGCCAAGGCAGGTGATTATTGGAATTTCTTGTTCGCAGATAGCCTCATCGGATGGGGAACCCTTAATTTAGCGATGAATGGTCTAGGTTCTGGACTGAACTGGGAAATTATAGATATTACAGGTGGAAAACAGCTTTTAATAACTGAATCACAGTCCGTTCCCGAACCCGCAACCATGCTCCTTTTCGGTCTGGGTCTAATGGGATTGGCAGGATTCAGAAGAAAGTTTCTGGCATAGTGAAACACATGATTGTTTAATAACTACCCCAAAAATAATGTGGTATGGTGATAACGAAAAATCGGAAAAACCGAAAAAACCGAAGTCCTGATATTAATTGTTGGGCATTGAGACAATGAAGAAGAATCCCAAGCGCTCTGAACAGAAATTCTCAAAGTTTGTTGAAAGTTTACTGTCAATCTGGCGCTATGTCATCGCATTTGCCGCTGGAGCAGCAACGTTGTTTGGAATTCTCAGCTACCTCCATCCCAACATATCTGTCACGCCTTTGATGGCAATAGACGCGTCCAGGCCTCTATCAATGCAGTTTCTGGTGACCAATAACGGGTATTTGACTATGCATGATGTCACGTACGCGTGCGCCATCGAGAAAATAAAAGGACAAGTCACATTTGGATCGTATGGTGGTCCGCCTGGTCTCACGAAGAAAAGCCCGAGATTCGTTGCACCTCAACATGAATCGGGAAAATCACTTGGCCCAAATCATTCGGATACGATAAGCGTCGATTTTGATCTTTTTAGGCAAGCGGACCCTGTAGAAACTGCCGACATAGGTATAATCGCTTCATTTCGCCTCGGTTTAATTCCGTGGCGACAAGAACGGCTATATCATTTTGTTACACAAAAATGCTCTGATGGAAAGTTATACTGGTTTCCGAAACCGCCCGATGACTGATTTAACCACTCACAAGTCGTTATCGTAGGGTTCACAGATGAGATTTGGCCGGTCCAAAACAAGGTTTGATACGATCTGGTTTATCTGGGACGGCAACGAAAGAAAACACGAAAAGCATTGCCCAACAACGCAATCCCGCTTACGTCTTACGGCCGTCGCTGATTTTGTCGTTACTCTTTTTTGAATGGTAATCAACTTATCAAGTCTACAGCTACTGTTGAGAAGTTGGTAGATGGAGTCTACTGTCAACAAGATTTGAATTTTCAGCAAATAGCTTTGCTGGTTACTGGGTGAAATTAATTTCATAGAAAAAGGGGCAGAGATTCCCAGCTTTCAGTAAGCCTTCCCTAGCCCCTATTTTACTGCGTTTCAGGTCAAGAATCTTGCTACCAAATTGCTACCAAAACTTTGAAAAATAAACTCAAAGAGGGTAAACCAGCATAAGATGGCCGCCGAGAAAATCCTTTTTATTTCTTAATGTTATTCTGTAATCGTTTGTTTTATTAATGATTTCAATGAGATTCACACGGTAGAAGTCACTGGTTCAATCCCAGTACCGCCTACCATGAAGCGTTACGGGGTTATGGTATGTTCTGTAACCCCGTTTTTTATGTCTGCCGCCATTTGGGTCCATGTGAAAACATGGAATCTTCCAACCGGCGATCATTTTATTAAACAGCCGAAAATGCTGGAAGTCCAGTTCACATATGGAGAGCCTTCATAATAAGTTATGAAATTCCAAAAGATGAGGGACTCATCTTGGGAATTCAAGGCATAGAAGGGGCGGGCACTGTGCCCATCGACAGTTTCCGGGGATTTTATAATCATATATTGTTCCCACGTGTCTCCCTTCCTTACAAATCCAACCAAGTCTTTCCCGTATCCGTTTTCATCCGGGGGACTGGCAAATACCATATTCAAATACTTTCCATGAAGGGTAGCCATATTCGGATAAAAAAAACGGGCCGTTTCACAAACGGTTTCTGTCCGCCATTCACCGTCCTGGCGAAAATGATACAAAACGAAATCCTTGATATTCGGGTCAAACCTGTCCCGCGAGCCTCGATCCTGCGAATTGATGCTTACAAGAACAGGATTCCCGCGGGCATCCACTTTAATATCTGACAAATAGGTCCAGTCTTCCAGCCCGGGCGTATCATCGCTCTGATAAACGACATCTAACTTGTCCAATGTCAAGGGTTGCGAAACGATTTGTCCGTCGCTTTTTTCCCATTGGTCAAGAGGAACATCATAACAGATGTAGTAGATGTTCTTATAGCGCCTTAATCCGGGAGACGGATTATCATAGATGTAGCTGTTAAACGTAAAATGCAGTTTCGAACCAGCAGCATTTTTATTCACGGTGACATAAATGGATTCATGCGTGCCAGGATTGATGTCAACAAGCAATTTCGGCTCGCTCCAAGTCGTGCCGGCATCAATGCTTTCCCAAAAGTAGAAGGTGTTGGTGGCATTTGCCACAAACCTCTGCAGTCGGCAGAGCAGCCAGATTCGTCCATCCGCCAGTTCCATTAAACGTGGATAAGTGGCCTTGGTTGACCGAAGAGAAATCGTATTTTCCCAGGAGTCTATCGATTCCGGGAGCTTCGATCTCCTTACTTCCAGTCTCCCCTTTCCTGTCTTGTCGGATCCATGTTCTGCCGCAGCGACCAATAGTTTACCATTATGCTCAATGTGTCCCCCAACTTGCTTCTCCAAGACAATGACAGATGGATTCGCATGGTCATCGCCGAGCAACGTCCCACCGGAATTCCAACCCCAATCCTCCCATAGGATCACGGGATTGCCCGGCTGATTTTGGGAATGGTTCCAATACGCCAAAGAAATGCAATGATTGGAAGAATAATAACCAAAATAGGTTCTGTCGAAAGTTCCCTTATATCGATATGCCGGATAAGAACCTGAGGGGGACATGGTGAAAATGCCGTCTTCCACCAACTTGACGGATTTCATTTCGTGGGGAAGCTTGAGGCCGTAAACCGAATATTGACTGATGATTGCCAAGTCCAGATCGGTTCTGAGTCGTTTGTAACCGAGTCTTGTCCCATCGTTCTTCATAAACCAGAGGACGACCTGGCCGGTATCCGTGCTTCTCCAGAGGATGTCCGCAATTCCGTCCCTGTTGAAATCATGGGTTCCCGCGATGGTCCAATCCGGATTTTTTCTGAGGGGCTTGTCTCCGGCATGGTCGCCATCGGCTTTCATCGACCAGAGATTCACCTGGCCTGTAACGGCGTTTCTCCAGAGAATGTCGGGAATATGATCCCCATTGAAGTCATTCTGGGAAGCCTGGAGCAGTGAAGCGGCTTCAAAAAAAAGAAACAATGTTATTAGGGGAACCAATAAAGAATGTTTTACAGTAAACATGACATTCACAAACGTTTAAAGATAAAACCAGTCATGGCGGTAGAAAGCCCTGGGGTTATAACGGGGTGAGGGAATAAATTCCCGCAGACAACAAAAGGATATGGAAATCCATGAGCGGCAATGCCTGATTGGGCATCAGTGCCTGACCGCTCCAGGCTGACCGTCTTCCATCATAAGCACGGTTAATTTCTGAGTTCCGGTTTCACGAACAGGTAATACAGACGGCCTTCCCGGTATGTCTTTCCAGCCAGCCTTCCCGCCGTATCGCCTTGTCCCATGTAGACATCGCACCTCCCCGGTGCGCGGATGGCGCCGCCGGTGTCCTGATCCAGGGCAAAACCGGAGTATGGTTTCTGGAGGACATCGTTACCCGACGTCCGGGGCAGGGTAGTGGAAATGAATGTCAGCCCCGCTCGTGGGAAGATAGACTTGTCCGTGGCGATGGTCCGGTACGGAACGACCGGTTCATTGAGGGACCCCCGGGGCGGTCCGTCTGCTACCTGAAAGAAGACGAATCGTGGGTTTTGCCGGGTGTATTCTGAAATTTCATTGGGGTGGGCCTTGAAGTATTCGATCATGGCCGAGAGGCTCATCCGGTCTTCCGGTATCTTTCCGTCTTCAACCATCTTCTGGCCGATGCTCTGGTAGGGGTGACCGTTATTTGCGGCATAGCCGATCCCGACGAGCGAGCCGTCGGGCTGACGGATCATCGCCGATCCCTGCACATGGACGATAAAGACCTGAAACGGGTCGTCAAGCCACATGATTTCCCTGCCCTGCAGCATACCGGAATCTTCGAGTTCGGCACGCGGCGGATAGGGGACGATTCCGTCAACGGTGCGTCTGCCCAGCGTGACGCCCTCCGGGTTTTTCTCAAGATCTTCCGGCTGGCTGTAAAGGGGGTACTTGAAACGTCCGCTGGATTCCCTGGATCCGTCAAAGACCGGGGTGAAGTAGCCGGTGAAGAGCACGGTGCCCTTGTCGTCGCAGCCGACGGAGGCATAGACATCGAACTGTTCCCGGATGAGGGCATTGAGATCGGATCCCCTGTGGCCGGAATGAATGAGCTCTGCAAAGGCGTTCAGGCTCTCTTCCATGTGCTGATGAGTTATCTCCCCGTAGGGAAAGAACAGTTTGCTTGAAGGTTTCTTGAGATAGTTCAGGCTGTTGTGGATGGCCGTTTCCAGGTTGGACAGGTCCTCGCAGGCTTCGGTAAAGTCGGGGATCTCGGCTGGGTCGGTTATTTTCCGCAAGGCGAGTTGGCCCGACGGCAACTGCTTGGAGTATTTCTGCAGGGGCAACTCCTCTTCCTGGATCCGGGGTTGCGGCAATTCCTGCTTCGGGGGTTCCGTCGGGAAGGGTTCCAGAACGCGGGGTTTTTGACAGCCTGCCGCACACATTAAAAAGACGAAACAAAGGGCCAGAAAAATCCTTGCCTTCATGATCTTACCAACTTCCTTTCTTGAATCCGTTCATTTTGTGGAGAACTTCTCTTCTGGAAAAATCATTCTCTGATATCATAACAGGGCGGTGTTTTGTAAAGAAGATTTTGCTTCGGCAGCGGCCTGAATGGTACAACCATTGTCATTGACACATTAAAACCCTTAACCTATATTGGAAGCTGATGGTTGTGTGTCAGGGTGGTAACGCGGCTTTTATTCTGTTTTGTGGAGGAGGTAAGGTTATGAACCGTTTCTCGGCAATCTGTGCATTGGTGATGGCCGCTGTTCTGGCCGTTATGGTGGGAAATGCCTGTGCGGGTGCTCCCCCCCAGGCTGGTGGGACATTGCCCGATTTTGAACTGGCCGTGCCCCAGGATACAGCGGCTAGAAATTATCTTGGCCTTTCCCGCGGCCTGCCTTTCATGGGGAAGGGAACGTTCAAGGTTACGCAGATCAAGGCAGACGTCGTTATTCTGGAAATTTTCAGCATGTACTGCCCCCATTGCCAAGCGGAGGCGCCCACGGTGAACGCGCTTTATGAAAAAATTGAAAAGACGGTTTCCCTGCGGGGTAAAATCAAGATCATAGGGATCGGTGCAGGTAACAATGCCTATGAGGTGGACACGTTCAGGAAAAAATACCAGATTCCTTTTCCCCTCTTTGACGATGGAGACTTTGTCCTGCACAAAAAATTCGGAGAGGTTAGAACCCCCTATTTTATTGTGCTCCGGAACTATCCCAACGGTTCCTATCGGATTGTCTATTCAAAACTGGGGGCTTTCGGCAATGCCGACTCGTTTTTGAACCTGGTCATCAAACTGACCGGTATTTAATAAGAGGTGGATCATGGCAAAATATTTCAGGAGTGTTGCAGCGTTCTTTATGGCCGCCGCCCTGTTTCTCCTGTCCGGCCCGGCAGCCTACTGCCTGTCGGACGCCTTCAAGGACAATGTCTATGATAGGGGAAGCATGAAACCCGTCGACAGCGTGCTCAAGGTGAAAGTGGGCGACCCGGCTCCGGATTTCACCCTCAGGTCCCTTTCCGGGGAACTCGTTTCGCTCAGCGATTACCGGGGAAAAAAGAACGTGATGCTTTCCTTTATCCCCGCCGCATGGACTCCCGTCTGTTCCGATCAGTGGCCTGGCTATAATATCGTCAAGGACATTTTCGACAGCAATGATGCGATCCTGCTGGGAATTTCGGTGGACAATATCCCGACGCTCTACTCCTGGACGAACCAGATGGGTCAGTTGTGGTTTCCCGTTCTTTCCGATTTCTATCCCCATGGCGAAGTCGCATCCAGGTTCGGGATCCTGCGTTCCGAAGGGATCGCTGAACGGGCCGTGTTTATCATCGATAAGCAGGGCATCATCCGATACATCCATGTCAAGGATATCAATCAGCGGCCGCCCCTGGAAGTCCTGGTTCGGGAGCTGGAAAAACTGCAGCAGCCGCCCGCCGGCGGCTTGAAATAAGCGAAAGGCCGCTCTGGGTCATGATGATGAAATGGCGTTCGCTTGAATTTTATTTCGAGACGTAAGAGAGATGTCCAGCATTCTTGTGATTGACGGGGATCATTCAGCCCTGGAAAAGATCAGGCACTTCCTGGCTAAGGAGGGGTATGAGACGTATACGGCCTCCACGGGAACGGACGGGTTGAATCTCTGCGTTCAGAAGTCACCGGATCTGGTCATTATGGATCTGGCCCTCTCCGATGTAGACGGACTGACGATTCTGGAGGAGCTGCTGGAGGAAAATGAACGGATCAAAGTGATTGCGATGATGTCCTGTCCGGAGATGGGAAGCATCGTTCGGGTCATGAAAATCGGCGCCTTCGATTACATCCATAAATCGGAGGATATGAGCGAGCTGTCTGCGTCGGTGAGAAAAGCGATGAGTACCCTGGATCTGGACAGGAGGACGGATCGGTTCTCCAGGGAATCCACCCTGGAATTCAGGAAGGGGGACATCATCGGCACCGGGAAGGACATGAGGGAAATCTTCAAGATGGTCGGAGTCATCTCCCAGAGCCGGACGACCGTCCTGATTGAAGGCGAGAGCGGCACGGGAAAAGAGCTTGTTGCCAAAGTCATTCACAGCCATACCTCACCCAATGAGCCCTTCATTGCCGTAAACTGTTCCGCCATTGTGGAGACGCTTCTGGAATCGGAACTGTTCGGCCACGAAAAAGGCTCGTTCACAAGCGCCTTCAACCGGCAGCTGGGAAAGTTCGAGCTGGCTCGTTACGGGACGCTCTTCCTCGATGAAATCAGTGAAATGTCCGTCAATCTCCAGGCCAAGCTGCTCCGGGTGCTCCAGGAAATGGAGTTTGAGCGCGTGGGAGGCAAGGATAAGGTGCATGTCCACGCC
>Ga0209723_1005614_pt1 | contig 12754 bp, 9 predicted proteins | sample BiotimSIPDNA_2_FD_185750 | JGI IMG/M metagenome (GOLD analysis project Ga0209723, IMG submission 185750) | Anaerobic biogas reactor microbial communites from Washington, USA - Biogas_R2 time_0 SIP DNA (SPAdes) (version 2) | ecosystem: Engineered > Bioreactor > Anaerobic > Unclassified | place... | reverse complement strand
ACGGATCTGCTCGGTGAGGCTCTTCAGGAGGCATTCAGGTTCGATCCCAGAGCCCTGGTGGAGGAGTTTATTCCGGGAAGGGAACTCACGGTAACCGTACAGGAAGATAACGGAATCCCCTCCTGCCTTCCCGTGATCGAAATACAGCCCTCGATGGGTTTTTACGACTACGCGTCGAAATACACTCCGGGGGCCTCCGAATATATTGTACCGTCACCTCTTTCGGAGTTCGTGCACCGCAGGGTTGAAAAAGCATCCCTGGAGGCTCACACCTCCCTGGGATGCCTGGCATACAGCAGGGTTGACCTTCGTCTCGGGGATGACGGCTTCCCGGTGGTTCTTGAGGTGAACACGGTGCCGGGAATGACGGCAACGAGCCTCGTCCCGAAAGCTGCCGCAGCGGCGGGCATCTCCTTCGGCAGCTTTCTGGACCGTGTCGTTGAAAATTCCCTCAGGAGCGGCCGTCCCTAATAATCAGTAACGTACTGGAAGCGTTTCCGGAATTCCTCCGGCGTCATTTTTGCCGCTACCGCGAGTTTATCCAGCTCAATGCCCGGTTCGAAGTCCCGTTTTTCAAGCCGGATCGTGTATTCCCTCGCGATCCGGTATTGGATGGAATCGGTATTGACCATGCGGACCTGGGTTTTCTTTGTGACGGGATCCATAATGTCTTCGAAGGGGATGGGGACGATCCTGTCGTTCTGGATCGTGATCATGGCGTTCGACCCCCCGTTCCTGAGGAATTCCATGGCCGAGTATCCGAGATTTCGCGTGTACTCGATGTCATAGGCGCAGGGAGGAGCGCACCTCACCTCGTACCCTACTTCCTTGTTGTTCACTGTCATTTTGATGCCAAGTGAATTCAGGTTGGCCAGCAGCTCCTTCTTGAGCACGTCGGAGAAGTTGATCTCCGCATAGCGAATGTGCCCGTGGTCGTCGTACTCAACGCAGTCCGCGGCCTCGAGGTCCTCTATCCGTATCTTTTCGATGAGCCCTTCCGCCGTGACGGCCACCCCGTAGTTTCGGCCTGCCGCAAGCCTCTTGATGATGGATCCCGTGATAATGTCCACGACAAGAGAGAGGGGAATCTTCCTGTCGGAAGGAAATTCTTCCGGGATCATGATCATCGTGGCTCCGGCACTCTTTCCGATACCCAGGGCGAGATGCCCTGCGACCCGTCCCATGGCCACGGCGATAAACCACCGGCCCGTGGTTTTGGCGTCCTCCATGAGGTTGGAGACGATCTGCGTTCCAAGGGCCCGTGCCGTCTCGAATCCGAACGTGGGAATTCCCTCCGGCAGTGGAAGGTCATTATCGATGGTCTTCGGTACGTGGGCGAAGCTGATGGTCAGCCCGAGGCTGTTCTTCGCGTAGTCCGCTATCCGGAAGGCGGCATAGGCGGTATCGTCACCCCCGATCGACACCAGGTGCGTCACTCCGAGTTCTATCAGGGTATCGACGACCCTGCGCAGGGATTCATCGCTCTTTGTGGGGTTGAATCTGGATGTCCGGAGAATGCTGCCTCCGTCCGAGTGGATCCGGCTGACCATGTCGATGGTGAGAGGGATGACTTTTTTCTCTCCCAGGGCGAGGTGAGAGAATCCATCGTATATCCCGAAAACCTCCCATCCGCATTTCTTTGCCTCGATCGTCACGGAACTGATGACGCTGTTGATTCCCGGGGCGGGCCCTCCTCCGCAGACTATTGCAAGGGTATTCTGTATGAGAGTGGGCATGATATCCTCCTGATTTTTTAAAATTTCTATATGCGGAAGATTTTATCATAATCCTCTCGGGTATAATGGTGTCGTTTTTTCCAATCTGGGGTATGTGCGGACAGGAAAAGGGAGCGGAGCCGGACGATGGTTTTTCTGACGGGGGACACCCATGGAATCCTCGAAATGAAAAAGTTTGCACCCGGGAATTTTCCCCAGGGGCAGACGCTCACAAGGGATGACTTCGTTATCATCCTCGGTGACTTTGGTCTGTTCTGGAACGACCCCCCCCTGGACCAGGAGCTGGAAGAGCTTGCGAAGCTCGAGGCCATGCCGTGGACGACGCTCTTCCTTGATGGTAACCATGAGAACTTCGACCTGCTCGATTCCCTTCCCGAGGAGAAAAAGTTCGGTGCCCCGGCGGGCATTGCGGCACCCCATGTTTTCCACCTGAAAAGGGGGTACGTGTACTCCATAGGGGGCAGGAAATGCTTTACATTCGGAGGAGCGAAAAGCCTGGACAGGAACGGGCGTACTGCAGGGAAATCATGGTGGAGAAGGGAGATCCCATCGGAGGAAGAGTACCGGCGGGGGCTTGATTCTCTTGAAAACGAAGACTGGAAGGTGGATTGGGTGCTCACCCATACTGCGCCGAATGCCGTGCTCAGAAAGACGAACCTGTACAAGTACCTTGAAGGGGATCCCGTATCGGCGTACCTGGACGAAATACAAAGGGAGATCAGGTACGAAAAATGGTTCTGCGGTCATATCCACAGAAACCGTTTTTTTCAGGAGGACAGATTCTTCGTCCTGAAGGAGAACATTATAAACGGCGAGACCGGGGAGACCGTCTCCCTGCAGCGTGACCGGCCATCCTTCAGGGAATACATCCGGAAGTACCAGGCCGGAAAACCTCTCGACGGAGATTAAAAAAGACGAAAGCAAATAATAATTCTGATCATATTTCATTATAAATTAGTTCTAATACCATCGTTTTTGTTATATAATCCATAGAAAACAGGTTTATTTATTTTTTCTTATGTTCTTGCTGCATATAAAAAGATGCCGCTCAGGAAGCGAGGCAGATTTTATGGCGGTTGGGATACGATTCATCAAATGAAACAGTTTCCCCGAACAGCCGGCAGAAAAAGAAACTTCCAGGGACTGCTGATGGTCACCCTGATCGCAGTGCTGGCGACGGGTGTCTTTGCCGGATGGATGAACATGCGCGAAGAGGACGGCTACATGCGTTCGGCACTTCTCCGTCAGGCACGGCTGTTCGCCGAAACGGTCAGCATGGGCGGGATACAGGGCCTGAAAGGGGATGCCTCTGACCTTTCACGGCCTGAATACCGCCGGCTGAAGGACCAGTTTGTTGCTGCGGCAGACATCTTCCGGGGAAGCAGGTTTCTCTACCTTGTCGGCCGTAGGCCCGGCGGGGATGTGTTTTTTTACCTGGATTCCGAGAAGGCCGGATCCGAGAATGAATCACTGCCGGGCCAGGTTTATTCGGAATCCGACCCCCGTTTTCTCCCAGTGTTCGAAGAAAGTCGACCTGTCGTCGCAGGACCTGTTTCGGACCGGTGGGGGACGTGGGTTTCGGCATGGCATCCTGTCGTTGACCCTGCGTCAGGCGGGGACGTCGCCGCAATCGTCATCGACTTTGACGCCGAATACTGGCGTCAGGCCGTCAGGGATGCCGCCATACTTCCGAACATTGTCGCAGCCCTCCTTGCAGCAATGATCTATGCCGGATTCATAACCATAAAAGGCCGGAAAACAAGGGAAGAGGACACAAAACCGGGATTCAGACATGCTGAGGCTGTTCTTGTCCTCTATCTCGGGATTCTCGTCTCACTGGTCTCCGCTCAATTCATGCATGGACAGGATCTCAAGCGGCAGCGGGAATCCTTCGAAATCATCAGCGAAGCAAAGTCCACGGAATTGAATATACGAATTCACAGGATTTTCGGACAGTCACTCAGGGCTCTCGGCGGATTTATCGAGGCATCCGATCTGATTACCCGGGATGAATTCCATATTTTTGCGGGATATTTTTCGAATACTCCCGGTGTGGAGAACGCCCTGTGGATTCCTTCGGTGAACCGGAAAGACAGGGTATCCTTTGAGAAGTCTGCAGGGAGTGAATACGGCCGGAAATTTTTCATCAGTGACAGGAATGGAGAGGGTGGTTTTTCCCCGGCAGGGGAGCGGGAGACTTATTTCCCCGTTCTCTATTCCTGGCCGGACGTTACTGAGAGGAACATTGTCCTCGGAATGGATCTTGACCGTGATCCTCTCTGGAAAGAGGCCATGAGAAAAACTGCGGAAAGCGGCGTGGAGACGGCGGCGGTAGTCCCATTTCCCCCATCGGGCTCTTCTTCTCCTGAGAGTATTGCTGCTCTCCGACCTGTTTTCGGAGGCGGGGGCATCCTTGAGGGGTATGCCGTAATGACTCACAGGCCTGATTTTCTGGTCAATAACGTTCTTGATGGTATGCAGGGGCTTCTCTCCATGAGACTGTGGCGTTTTATGCCCGACGGGGAGCCCCGGCTGCTGGCAGACTCATCATTCTCCGATCCGGGAGAAGCGCATTTTGAAAGAAAAGAAATCTCTTCCGGAGGGGACCTCTGCTGTATTCGGCCCGTCCTGTTCCTCGGCGGGACGTTCATTGCCGAGGTTCATCCCGGAGACGAATTCTATACCCGCCATCCCTCCCGCACCGGGTGGATCACCCTGGTCAGCGGAATACTGGTCACCCTCTCCGTGGCGTTTCTCGTCCACTCCATTGTCCGCCGCGAGGAGATCCTTGAGAAGAAAGTGGACCAGAGGACCGCACAGCTCAGGGAGAGCGAGTCCCGCTTCCGTTCTCTTATCGAGGATGCGCCCTTCCCTGTGGCCGTGATCACTCCTGATGGAAAAGTGCTTTTTTCCAACGCCCAGGCAGCGGATTTTTTCGGGGTTCCTGCGGCATCGGTCATCGGCAAAAAGTTTACCGAAGAATACTCCATATTGGAGCACCCAGAGAACTTCCCGGGTTTTGCAGAGGCCCTCAGGTCCCGGGGCTCCATCCGGGCGAGGGAAGCCCATTTCAGAAAGTCTGACGGAAGCAGTGTCTGGGGCCTTCTCTCCGCCCGGGCATTCCTTTTCGGGGAGCGGGAGGCTATCCTCGTGGCGCTGCAGGATATTACCGAGAGAAAAACGCTTTTCGACAGGCTGCAGTTGTCGTCCCAGATATTCCGCACAACGTCTGAAGGGATCCTGGTCACCGATGCGAACATGGTGATCGAGGACTGCAACCCGGCGCTTGAAAATCTGACAGGCTATTCCCTGGAGGAGATAAAAGGGGAAAAAACGGAAATGTTTTCCGCCCAGAAAGACAGTCCCGAAAACAGGGCGCTTCAGGATGCCCTCGAACAAAAAGGAGCCTGGCAGGGGGAGATGTGGAACCGCCACAAGAACGGCGAGGCCTACCCTGTATGGATCACAGTGACCTCTGTAAAAGACGGCCAGGGGGTAACGACCCATTACGCGGCAATGATGACCCATATCGGGGCTTTCAAGGACGAGCAGCTCCGGCTGGGGCACCTCGCCAGCCATGATCTGCTAACAGGACTTCCCAACCGTATGCTCCTTCTCGACAGGCTTGAGATGGCCTTGGCAAGGGCTAAGCGGGATGGATCCCTCGTGGCGGTCATCTTCATCGATCTCGACGGTTTCAAGGAAGTGAATGATGTCTATGGCCACGAGACAGGGGATATTCTTCTTTCCTCCGTGGCTGAGAGGTTATCCGCCAGTATCCGGGAACAGGACACTGCAGCCCGGTACGGCGGCGACGAATTCGTCATCGTTCTGGACGGGATTCCGGGCATAGAAGACGCGAACACGGCTTTTCACAGGATTTCCCTGGCTTTCTGTGTTCCCTTTGATGTAAGGGGCATGGCCCTTTCCATCGGGGGGAGCATGGGCATGTCTCTTTTCCCCATGGACGGGAATGATGCCGGGGAGCTTCTGTCGAAAGCTGATATGAGGATGTACAGCGAAAAGAGTAAGAATAAAACGGGCTCCGGAGGAGTTGCCGGCGAAACCGGGGCTCGGGTATCCCCTACCCGAGGGACCGGAGGAGTTTTGCCTGGGAAATAAGGAAGTAGCGCTGCAGTGCACTCCAGTTCGTCTCACGGAGCATGACCGGCCAGGGATCTTTCTCGGCGTCGTCGAAGAAGCTCAGGCTTTTCACCATGTGGTAGAGGTTGAGCTTCGTCCCGGGGAATTTGCGGGGAAGAAGGAGGAAAAGCTCTTCCAGTGATATGCCCTGGAGGAACAGTTCGTAGATGTCCAGAAAATCCTTTTTTGCTCCCCGGTCTGAGAGTGCTGCCCATTTCATCAGCCCCGTGTCCCTGGGGGACGACATGAAAAGGCCGGGCAGTTCGGAGGGCTGTTCCAAAGGATCGAGAAGGGGATTGGGATAGTGAAGCCAGGTCACCCGTATGCCGTCGATCCATCCATGGAACGTTCCTGCGCGGGTTTCGGCTACTGTTACCCTGCCGAAGGGCGCAAGAAGGGAGGGGAGTTTTCCGGGATCGAACGTTCCCGGGAGAAACCAGTCGAAGTCCTCGGACTGGCGGTGTCCGTACATGAGGGCGAGGGCAGTCCCGCCGGCTAGATATGCCCCCTGCAGCGGGGGCTGGATGCAGAATTGCTTCAGAAGAGATTGTCTGGGTTTGTCGAGAACATCCCAAAACATTTCATTTCCTCCTCTTTCAGCCCGAAATAGTTCTGCCAGCACCGGGCAGTCTTCCTGCTCAGCCGTCGGCTGGAGGAGACCACCGAAAGGATTTCTTCCTCTGCAACGTTTTTCAGAAGCCACGCGAGCTGTTCCTCGTTCCCGAGGTTCAGCACCCGTTCGATGATCGCGGTCCTGTTTCGCTGAAAGTCGACGCAATTCCAGTCAGCGTCCCAGAAAAGGGGGCGCAGCATTTCGGGCAGACGGCTGCATTTTTCGGCTGTTTCGAACGCTGTTCCGCTCATAATGGCCATATTATACCGCCTTCTTTCGCTCCGTGCCCTTCGTGTCACCTGCAGAGGTTCAGCGACTGGAGAAGGGATGTGCAGTAGTGCTCCACGTCCTCCGCCGTGGGAAGAGAAAGAACCTTTTCGGCTGCCTGTTCCAGGTCGCTTTTCCGCAGGTTCCGGATGATCCACCGGGCCTGGAGGATCGATGATGCGGTCATGCTGAACTCCTTGAGCCCCATGCCGAGAAGGACGGGTATCAGTTTCGGGTCTCCTGCGGATTCTCCGCACATGCCCACCCAGATGCCCGCCTCGCGGCCGTTGTCGATGACCGTCTTAATGAGGCGCAGCACGGCGGGGTGGTACTGGGAGTACAAATGGGAGAGCTTTTCATTGCCCCGGTCCACGGCCACCGTGTACTGAATGAGGTCATTGGTGCCGATGCTGAAGAAATCCACTTCTTTTGCGAAATAGTCCGAGAGGATCGCCGCCGAGGGCACTTCCACCATGATCCCGGACTGTACGGACTCGTCGAAGGGGATCCCTTCCGTTCGTAATTCTTCCTTGGTTTCTTCGAGAATTTTTTTTGCCTCCCGCAGTTCTTCCAGGCTCGATATCATGGGAAAGAGGATGCGGACGCAACCGAAGGCGCTGGCCCTGAGGATGGCCCGAAGCTGGACCTTGAAGATCTCCTGCCTGTCGAGGCAGAGGCGGATCGCCCGGTAGCCGAGGAATGGGTTCTCTTCCTCGGGAATGGCGAGATAGTCCAGTTTTTTATCTCCCCCGATATCCAGGGTCCTGATGATCACGGGGCGTCCCTCCATGGCCTCGACCACGTTTTTGTAGTCTTCGAACTGAAGGTCCTCCGGGGGCAGCAGGGAACTGTCCAGGTAGAGAAATTCAGTGCGGTACAGGCCAATGGCCTCACCGTCGTTCTTGAAGACATCATCGAGGTCCTTCGGAGAAGCTACATTTGCGGCGAGTTCGATCTCAACACCATCCAGGGTCACGGTGCTCATTCCGCGGATATCCGACAGGCTTTTCTTAAAGCACTCGTACTTTGCCAGAAGGTCCTCGTAACGGGCGACAGTCTCTTCGTCGGGATTTATGAAGACAAGCCCCGTTTCTCCGTCGACGATGATGAGATCGCCGTTTTCAACGTAGTCGAGAATGTCCCTCACCCCCATGACGGCCGGGATCTCCAGGGTCCTGGCGAGGATGGCGGAGTGAGACGATTTTCCCCCCGTTTCCGAGATGATCCCGAGGGTGTTGTCCCTGTCAAGCTGGGAGATGTCCGAGGGGGTTATTTCCCTTGCCACGACCACGGATTTTTCTCCGAGATTTGAAAGGTCTACCCCTCCCACCTGGAGCAGGAGCTTGAGTACTCGATCGGAGATATCTTTCACGTCGTCCGACCTGGCCTTCATGTAATCATTCCCCATGCTTTCAAAGATCTGTATGAGGTTGTCGGCAACAGTTTTGACCGCCCATTCGGCGTTGATGCTCTCGTCGAGGATCATTCGCTCGATCTGGCCTACGAAATCAGGGTCTCTCAGCATAAGACCGTGGGACTTGAAGATCGCCGCCTCTCCGGGACCTACCGTTTCCAGCACCCGGGAATAGGTCTCCCGGATCTGCTCTCCCGCAAATTCCATGGCAGTTCGGAAGCGCCCGATTTCTCTTTCGGGCTCCTCGACGAATTCCCTGAGGATGTCGATCTGTTCCTTCCAGTGTATAACGACCCTGCCCACAGCAATGCCCGGGGACGCCCCGATTCCCTTCATAATGGTCACCACCTGCCTGTTTTTGCTGATATCTTATTAGTATACCTGTAAATTGCTATTTTTGGTGGAAAATAGGAATTGCTTTCAGAGTATTGCCCTAAAAGGTTCTCCATGGAGGCAATGAATGATAAGGATTATCATTGTCGATATAAGGAAAATATGGTAATATTCAACTGCCTGTATGTCAGGTTTCCTCCGAGCCGCACCCCCTCCCGGTTTCTCCCTGGGGGTCGGCCGATGGGTTCTTCCGGAAACGGAAGGGCCTCCCGCGTTCGGAAAGGAGGAGCGGCCGTCGCCTTTACGCCGGGGACCGTCTCCTTGTTTTAAGGAGACGGTCCCCTTTGTTTTCCGGGAGGGCAATAATGCACCGTTCGTCGAGAGAGTGCTTCTTTCTTGCGCTCATGGGTTCGTTTCTTGTGGTGTATATCCTCTGGCCGCTGGGGGGTCTTTTTCTCCGGGCCGACTGGGGCCTCGTAGCCTCTGCATCCCTGGAAAAAGAGGTTGTCGGTGCGCTCTGGAGAAGCATCTGGACTGCCGCTGCCGCTACCGGGGTCATCGCGCTGTTCGGAACGCCCCTTGCCTATGTCCTGGCCCGGAAATCATTCAGGGGGAAGGCTGTTCTTGAAGCAATAATCGATGTACCCATCATGATCCCTCACACAGTGGCGGGCATAGCGGTCCTCATGGCTTTTTCGCCCAAAGCGCCTGCAGGGGCCCTGCTGGTGAAGGCTGGGCTTTCCCCTGTCAACAGTCATCTCGGCATTATTCTCGCCTGTATGTTTGTCTCCATTCCCTTTTTCGTGGACGCGGCGAAAGACGCGTTTTCGGGTGTTTCTCCCAGGATAGAGAAGGCGGCCAGGACTCTTGGAGCTTCGTTTCCCCACGTTTTTTTCCGCATATCGCTGCCCATGGCGAAAAAGGGGCTCATCTCGGGCCTGATCATGAGTTGGGCCAGGGGAGTCAGTGAATTCGGGGCCATCGTCATCATCGCCTACCATCCGATGGTGGCCCCGACGCTCATATATGACCGCTTCGCCACCTTCGGCTTGAAGTATTCAACTCCTGTGGCGGTACAGCTTATCCTTGTCTGTCTCGGCATGTTTGTCCTGCTGCGGCTGCTGGCCGCAGGAAAAAGAAGAGAGGACGCAGAGGCATGATAGAGCTTGAACACCTCTCTCTCGACCTGGGCAGTTTTTCTGTTGATTCCCTGAACCTGAGGGTGGAACGGGGTGAATTCTTCATGGTCGTGGGACCGAGCGGTGCGGGAAAGACCCTGATGCTTGAGGCAATTGCGGGGCTCAGACCCCTCTCCGGCGGCAAGGTGCGGATAGACGGTCAGGACGTGACGGGGCTTCCCCCGGAGAAGAGAAACATTGCCCTTGTCTACCAGGATTACGCCCTTTTCCCCCACATGTCTGTGGAGCGCAACGTTCGTTGGGGGCTTCGTTTTTGCGGAAAACCTGACGAGGAGAGAGTCAATGGGCTTATCGACCTCTTCAGGCTCCGCCCGCTTCTCGGCCGTTCCCCGGAGACCCTGTCCGGAGGTGAGCAGCAGAGGGCAGCTCTTGCCCGGGCGCTTGCCGTGAAACCGTCAGTGCTCCTGCTTGATGAACCTCTTTCAGCTCTCGATCCTTCTTTCCGGGAGGAACTGCGGGATTACCTGGCTGAAATAAACCGTGAGGGGATGACCATCGTCATGGTGACCCACGATTTCGGCGAAGTGCTCTCGCTGGGAAACAGGGTCGCTGTCATTTCCGGAGGGAAACTTCAGCAGTGGGGAAATGCACGGACCGTGTTCAGGGAGCCGGCAAACAGAAACGTGGCGGAATTTGTGGGGATGAAAAATCTTTTTGAATGTGAGGTTCAGGGAGAAACTGCTCTCCTCAGCAACGGGGTCTCCTTTCTGTTGAGAGGGAGCTATTCCCCGGAAAGGCGCCTGATAGGGATCCGGCCGGAGGATGTGGTCCTTTCATCGACGCCTCCCCAGTCCCTGGCGAATCTGTTTTACGGAAGAGTGGTTTCCCTGGTGTCGCGGGGCATGGCTTTTGAAGTGGTCCTTCATTCTAAGGGAGGGGTCAGGATCACTGCGAGTGTTCTTTCATCAGCGCTTGTTTCGGGGAACATCCGGGTGGGAGAGGAATGCTGGATGAGCTTCAGCCCCGAATCCATTCATGTCTTCAGGCAGTACATACAAAAAACGGAGGTGCAGGCAATATGAACAGAAACAGAAAGTTTTCAGCGGTCTTTGGTGTACTTCTTCTCGTCCTTTTATGTGTTTCGGTCTCATCTGCAGCAGAAAAGGTTACGGTGTATCATGCAGGCAGCCTTTCGGCCCCCATGGCAAAGATCGAGTCCCTGTACGAGGCAGCCAACCCGGGCGTGGACGTCCTCAGGGAATCCGGAGGCAGCGCGGCCCTTGCGAGAAAGATCACCGACCTCGGCGGAGGCTGCGACGTGTTCCTCTCAGCGGACTACATGGTGATAGAGAAGCTGCTTCGCCCGGCTGCGGCGGACTGGAACGTGCTATTCGCGAGCAACGCCATTGTTCTCATGTATGGTCCGAAATCGAAGTACGGCGAAGAGGTGAACACGGAAAACTGGACGGAAGTCATGCTTCGTCCCGATGTCCGTTGGGGACATTCCGAGCCCGATGCTGACCCCTGCGGCTACAGGAGCCTCATGGTGCTCCAGCTCGCGGAGAAATTCTACGGTAAAAAAGGACTGTACGCCGAAGCCATGAGCCACAAGGGCCGGGCTGTCCGGCAGAAGGCAATTGAGCTTGTGGCCATGGTGGAGAGCGGCACCATGGATTATGCCTTCGAATACAAGTCGGTAGCTGTTCAGCATGGCCTGAAGTATGTTGAACTCCCGGTGGAGATCAACCTGAAGGATCCGGCGCTTGGAGATGCCTATGCTGCGGTTTCGGTAGAACTTGCAGGTAAGGAGCCGGGCAAGAAAATGACGGTAAAGGGAGAGCCTATCGTCTACGGACTTACGATTCCCAAGGGTGCGCCTGATAAGAAGGGTGCGGCCGACCTGGTGAAGTTTATCCTCGATCCAAAGGGAGGACTTGCGGTCTTCCAGGAAATGGGACAGGACGTTGTGGGACCCCGTGCATGGGGTGAAGCCGGTTCGATTCCTGAGGAGATTGGGGCGCTGCTGAAGAAATAGCGCCGGTTTTTCATACGGGAGAATTTGGCTGCACAGGTGGCCGGGGCAGGTTGCAGCTCCGGCCACCTGTGTTTCTGTTATAATATGCGGACAATTCTGAGATAAAACTGGGGAGGGGATTTCATGTTTCTTCGGTTGCGTTTTAGCTTCCCTGTAGTCTTTGCATTACTGCTTTCAGTGCTTTGTACGGGAGCGGCATTCGGGGCAGATATTAAGGGGAGCGGAGATTCCCCGCTGTTCAAGCGGTACGAGGGATCGTTCATCGTACAGTACGCTGCAGGGGAGTATGACAGCACGGTCATTCCCCTGGGCCCGACTGTCTACGAGGGCGGACGGTACAGGTTCACAGCCTCGGAGAAGGCGGAGGGAAAGACTGTCCGGATACTGTACATTGCTCCTGCGGGAAGGAGTGCCCTTGAGGTATTCCGGAATTACGAGGGAGAGCTGAAGGAAAAGGGGTACGAGATCCTGTTCTTCGGTTCTCAGGATGAACTGGGACCCTATGACAGCTTCGCGGAGACCCTCTACGGCCGTGACAGGCATTATCCCATCCCGGGGGACGAGGACACGAAAAACCAGCACTTTCTCTCGGCCAGGCTAACCCGGCCTGCAGGGGACGTCTACGTGACGGTATGCGCATTTGAAAACCATTTCTGGGGTTCAGAAACAAAAATGGAGAAGAACCGTACCTACTGCAGGGTGGACATCGTGGAGACGAAGCCCATGGAAGCCAAAATGGTGGTCGTCACGGCGGACGAGATGGCCAGGGGGCTTGAGGTCTCAGGAAAGATAGCGCTCTACGGCATCTTTTTCGATACAGACAAGACGGACATAAAGCCTGAATCGAAACCTGCCCTGGAGGAGATCGCAAAACTTCTGAAGGCTTTCCCCGATCTTCGGGTGCTTGTTGTCGGGCATACGGACAGTACAGGCGAAAGGGAATACAACACGGGGCTTTCACGGAGAAGGGCCGAGTCGGTGGTCAGGTACCTCGGGAAGCAGTACGGAATAGCATCGGCCAGGTTGATCCCCGCAGGGGTGGGCATGCTTGCCCCGGTGGCTTCCAACAGGACG
>Ga0209723_1005612_pt1 | contig 12762 bp, 9 predicted proteins | sample BiotimSIPDNA_2_FD_185750 | JGI IMG/M metagenome (GOLD analysis project Ga0209723, IMG submission 185750) | Anaerobic biogas reactor microbial communites from Washington, USA - Biogas_R2 time_0 SIP DNA (SPAdes) (version 2) | ecosystem: Engineered > Bioreactor > Anaerobic > Unclassified | place... | reverse complement strand
TCGCATCATCGAAGAGGGACATGCCTATCCCTCCGAGATACTTTCCGTAACATTTACGAATAAGGCCGCAGGCGAGATGGCGAGTCGCGTGGAAAAACTGATCGGCTCGCGTGCGCGCGAGATCTCTATAGGAACATTTCACTCCATCTGCCTGAAGCTCCTCAGAAAACATTCCGAGAAGATAGGTATGAGTCCAAAATTTTTGGTGTACGACGATTACGATCAGACGGCTCTTGTGAAGGAATGTCTCGCTGCGCTCAACATAGATACGGGTAAAATTCTCCCCAACGCGGTAGTTGACAAGATAAGTCGTGCTAAAGACTCCTGTCTTGATCCGAAGTCGTTCGCTCTGAAATTAGGAGACAATCCTTATCTGAGAAAGATTTCAAAGGTGTATGATCTCTACCAAAATAGGCTGATGCAGCTCGAGGCGGTGGACTTCGGCGATCTGATACGCTTGGTTGTCAAGATGTTCGACGACTATCCCGAGCTGCTTTCATTGTACAGGCGCAGGTGGAAATATGTCATGGTCGATGAGTACCAGGATACCAACAATGCGCAGTACAGGTTCATCGAACACCTTGTAAAAGAGCATAGGAATATATGCGTGGTTGGGGATGAGGATCAGTCGATATACAGATGGCGCGGTGCGGATGTGAGCAACATCCTGCGCTTTGCCGAGGATTTCCCAGGATGTGATGTGGTCAAGCTGGAACAAAATTATAGATCGAGCAAGGCCATCATTCGCGCAGCAGCAGTTTTGATAAATAACAACGCTGGCAGAACCGATAAGGAGATATGGACCGACAATGGAGATGGTGAAAAAGTCTCCGTAGTTTCATGCGATAGCGAGCGTTCGGAGGCGGAATTTGTTGCATGTAAAATTCAGGAGGTCGCATCGCAGGGGAAGCGCTACGGCGACATCTCCGTATTTTATCGTACGAATGCGCAGTCGAGGCCATTCGAAGAGGCTTTTAGCATCAAAGGCATTCCATACAGGATTTACGGAGGTGTTCGTTTTTATGAGAGGGCCGAAGTCAGGGATGTAATATCGTACCTGAAACTTGTGGTCGATTCAAACGACGATCTTAGTTTTTTGAGGGCCGTGAGTAGCCCTTCGCGGGGTGTCGGAAAAACATCGCTTGAAAAATTGAAGTCATACGCCGCTTTTCGAGGGATTTCCTTGAGCGCCGCGATTCCCTCCTTTGTAGGCTCGGGGGCGATCAGGCGTTCCACCGGTGAAAAACTCCTGGAATTTTGTTCCGTCATTGCATCGGTAAGGGATGCTTCTTCGTCGATGGGCTTGGGTGAACTGGTCCGTGAGCTGCTTGAGAAGTCCGGATACATATCCGCGCTTGCGTCGGTTTCATCGGTTGAATCCGAAAGCCGCCTGGAGAATATAAACGAGTTGCTTACGGCTATGGAGGAGTTCGTTCCCGCTTCAGACTCCGATCCGCTGGTGGAATTTCTTGATCGGATCGCCCTCGTTTCCGAGATCGACAGAATGGACGACGACAGGGGTGCCGTTACTCTAATGACCATTCATTTGGCAAAGGGGCTCGAATTCCCCTCCGTCTTCATGGTAGGCCTCGAGGAGGGGCTTTTTCCGCACTCACGTTCATTGAACGATCCCAATGAGCTCGAGGAGGAACGCCGTCTTTGCTATGTGGGGATGACTAGAGCGATGAACGACCTGACGATATCCTACACCTTCAAGCGCAGGCTCTTTGGAGCGGAAAAGTACAGCGTGGCATCGAGATTTCTCGGTGAATTGCCGGAGGATTCCATAAGGCGTATTTCCCTTTCCAGCCCGCCCTTTTGTGCCGATGACAACGATTCCTCTGTCTCGGTAAACAGATCTTTCAAACGGAGGTCTTTCCTTCCCGCGGATGAATTCGATTATTCATCCGATGATTTCTCGGGCGAGTTTGATCAGAGGCCGCAGGAGGAGCGAAGGGCGCCATATTCAAATGGAATGAGGGTGCGTCATCCGGTTTTTGGAGTCGGTGTCGTGAGAAGCTGCGAGAAAACGAGCTTCGGTCACAAGGTCATGGTCAGTTTCAACAGCGGAGAGGTGAAACGCCTTATTGCAGAGTTCGCCGGGCTGGTTTGCCTTTGATATTTTAAAGCGCACATTTTAGAATTTCCACTCGAGAATTTCCGGAAAATCCTTATTTTCGGTGAATGAATCCTCGTTCATGTCTTCGTAATTGGGGTCGTCTTCGATAAGATGCACCAGGAGCTTCTTGAGTTCTTCGAGGTTGGAATAAGGTTTGTAAAGTATGTGAAATTTTTTATGCGGAAGATGAAACCGGGACAGCTCCGTGCGATATGCTGTCGTGAGTATGATCCTGCACTGTTCGCACGCGCCGAGCGCGATCCCCGCCAGGTCGAAGCCGGATATCCCCGGCATGATTAGGTCGCTGATGAGCAAGGCGCACGGAAAATTTTTGATCATATCAGCGGCTATCACGGGGTCGTCGATCAGTTTGAAATGTATGATGCCCATATCGGTGAGAATCCTGCGCCAGAAGGAGAGGTACACCGGGTCGTCATCGACAACTATCGCATCGGTAAGCGCTGTGCTTTCCGTTTTTTTCTTCAAGGATCTGATCCCCCGAAACAGACCGGCTCCTTCAATATCCATGCCATAGAGCTTCTGCCAGTGTGCGCTATAACTACTTGAATATAAAATGTTATATCTTGTGAGGGAAGGTTTGGATGCTGTCAGGGGGTATTTTCTGCCCGGCTCGCGTCAAAATGCAGGCGTTTTAAATGGATGGATAGAAAGAATCAGGTTTCCTGCCGGCAAGGGCCCATTTCATGTTTTCGCCTCTGCTGAGCTAACCGATCTTAGCCGCATGAAACTTCTTGGCAGCTTCTATATCATCAGCGATTTTTTTTCTTAGATCATCGATGTTATGGAACGCTATCTGATCGTCGAGGCGCTCAAGGAAAAATATCTCTATCCTTTTTCTAGAAAGGTTGATCTCGGAGTCGATTATGTGGGTCTCCACGGTGAACTCTCCACCACCGAAGGTTGGGTTGTTGCCTATGCTGGTAACCGAAGGAAGCGATAGTGAGCCTTCGTGTTCACCGAGTATCGAAGTCGCGGTTACATATACGCCGTTTTTAGGAATGATCTCGTTTTCGGGGTCGATGTTTGCGGTGTGGGCGCCGAGTTTGCCGCCGATCCCTTTGCCCGATATCACTTTGCCACGTATCGAATAATGGCGTCCGAGCATCTTTTCTGCAGCCGACACATCTCCGTTGAAGATCAGGTTTCTGATGTTGGTGGAGCTTATTGCAGTTCCTCCGACTGATTGAGACTCTATGACGACAACTTCAATCCCTGCTTCCATGCCATATCGGGTGAGCGACTGCGCAGTACCTTCCCTGTTAAGGCCGAAGGTGAAATTATACCCGACTATCATTGCGCGCGGATCTATCCTTTGCATGATAATGTTTTGGAAATAATCCTTGGAATGGATCTCCGAAAAATTTCGCGTGAATTTCTCGATGATGCAGATATCGATTCCGGCCGCATGCAGAGATTCCATCTTCTGCTCTAACGTCTGCAGTAGCCTTGGCGCGCAACTCCTGGCTATGACGCTTGCCGGGTGGGGCGTGAATGTATAGATGACGGTCGGGGCGTTCATGGCGCCAGCCCGTGTCTTTGCTTCCTCGATGAGCGCCATGTGTCCGAGATGCAGCCCGTCAAAATTGCCAATCGCTACAACGGCTCCCTTCGATTTTTCCGGGTAATCCTGTGAGTTGGTCAGTATTATCATTTTTTCTCTATGACTATCATCTTCGTCTGCATCAATTTTTCATCATCCCTCGCACCTATGACTATGTTGTTGTTGCCGCTTTCGAGCGGGACTGATGTCTTGAAAGTTATCTCTTTGAGTCCTTCCTCGTTGGTCTGGTACAGAATCTTTTTATCGCCCACGAATATGAAATAGTCCTTGATGGGATTGTCATCCGATATCGTCGCTGAAATATCGACGTTTTTTTCCTTTGTGGAATCGGGGGCTGAGATTACGGATATCTTCGGGGCTGCCAGTTTTGTCCCAGGAGGTGGGATGCTCGTTCCTGAGTCGGCCTTGAGCTCTATCCTTTTCACAAGCGCCGCGCGTTTTTTTATATCGGTGATGGCAAGATTCATATAGCACCCTTTTCGGGGGTATCCTTCCATCATGTGAAATTTCAGCTTCGATCTCTCCGATGCTCCCGGGGGCATCTTATTCATCTTTACGCGCCCCTTTTCGATGAAGATCTTGTCCGAGCATTCTCCGGAAAGCGTCAGTATCGCTTCGTCGCTGGTTTCACCATCCCCGATATTTTGCACCGCGACGTCCATCGTAATTGGGGTGTTGGCTTCGAACTTTTTCCCGTAGGAAGTGGATGAAATTTTATATTCCATCGAAAACGTCGGTGCTGGTGACGCCTTTACAGGGATTATGACCTCGGTCTTGGCCGGAGCATTTCCATTATCCTCCTCGAAAGAGAGTTCCATCTTTAAATTTTGCGAAGGAAGATTTTCCGGCAGCTCTATGGGAACCTTCCACGAAGCGGATTGCCCGGGCTTCAAATGGCCGAACGGAAATTCCTTGTTCGCCAGAAAAGCCAGGTCTTCCGATTGTCCGATCCCCACCAGTCTTGAATAGTTTCCGGTTCCCCTGTTGGTAGCCGTGAGTCTCAGCCATATTTTTTGGCCGGAGGAGGCGCTTTCCAAAGGTTTATCGTCCAGGAGTATCCTTTTGGAGAGTGCTATGGATGGCATGCCTTCCGCCCTTGTCTTGCTCCAGTTGACGCCCAGAGCTTTGAGGGCGGCGTCTATCTTTTCATCTTCAGAAGCAGCGGCGGCATCAATCACATCCTTGCATGACTTGAGGGTTTCCATCCTCGTCGGACGTCCTGCCGCGGCAATCAAGTTGCGCGCGAGCGTGGCCTCGAAATCTTCGCTGAGATCGAGTGCCTTCGAATATTCCTTGCGTGATTTTTCCTCCAGAATTTTTTCGTCTTCCTTAGCTTTCAGATATCTGATCACGTAGTCTGGTTTTCTGTTTTTCTCGAGGGATGTCTTCGAATTTCCAAGATGTTCTTTAAAATCCTCTTCGGTGAAAAATTTGTCTGGGAACAGGTTGATCTGTTCCTTGTCAATCACCACGGGAATCAGGCGTATGTCAGGGACCACTCCTTCCAGCTGTATGGATTCGGTGCCGGCCGGTTTGTAGGTCGCTATTGTGAGTTTCAGTGCAGTTCCGTTTCCGGTTTCGAAAAGGGTCTGCACCGAGCCTTTTCCGAACGAATAGTTTCCCATGACCGTGGCTCTCCCGCGTGCCTGCAGAGCGCCTCCTACGATCTCGGATGCGGATGCCGATCCTTCATTGAGCAGGACCGCTATGGGATAATCAGGTTTATTTCCGTTGCCGCGCGCCTCTTCTTTTTCGAGCACCTCGCCATCCTTCCCCACCGTAGATACGATCACTCCCTCCTTGAGGAAGATATTCGCTATTTCGGTTGCGGCGCTAAGAAGCCCTCCTGGGTTGTTCCTCATGTCGAGTATGAGCCCGTCGAGCTCAGCGTTTTTATCGTGCATCTTTGCCAGCGCTGCCTTGACGTCCTTCGTCGTGTTGGATTGGAAATTCTTTATCCCAAGATAGCCGATTCTCTTTCCATCTTTTTCAAGCAGCCCCGATTTTACGCTGTCTATATTGATGACAGCCCTTGTAAGTGTGATCTTATGCGCCGGTTTTCCATCGCGCTCTACCACGATGGCCACCTTGCTGCCTACGTTTCCGCGAAGTTTGTTCACTGCATCGGTCAACGACATATTGATGGTCGATTCGTCCTCTATCTGCGTGATGCGGTCACCGGCTCTTATCCCCGCGCGGTAAGCCGGTGTGTCCTCTATTGGTGCGATGACGGTGAGCTGCCCGTCCTTGACGGTTATGACTATGCCGAGCCCTCCGAATTTGCCGCGCGTTCCTATCATGAACTCGTCATAGGTTTTTTTAGTCAGAAAATTGGAATGGGGATCGAGAGGGGCGAGAAGTCCGTTTATGAGCGTCGATTCCATATCCTCGGAAGAGATTTCCCCTTTGTAATTTGCGGAGAGAAATTGCGCGATTTCGTTCATCGTTGATTTCAGATCGCGCATGCTCATGATCTTCTTTATAGGAAATCTTTTCTGTGCGAGCCCGACTTTGAGAACTATTGCGTCGGATCCCTTTTCTTCCATCATTATTTCCGGAACTGCTTTTTGAAGATGTGAGAGGGAGCGCAGCAGCATTTTTTTTGGATCGGCTCTCTCTATGTCCAAATAGTGCGCATCGACCGCATCCGCCGTTCGCTCTATGAGCTTGGGATCTATGGCCGTGAAGTCGGAGAAGGCCGCTATGGAGTGCAAGAGAGTCGCCGACAGAAAAATTGCGATCGCGAGGGTCGTTCTTGCAATATTTCGTAGGCATGGAGCTGTTTTTTTGGATTTTATGTCGTTTTTTCTTTCATGGTATGCCATTTGGGATCCTTTTTTCCAGTTGGTGCGACATGATGCTTGTAGCTTTCAATTCAGTCAAGGGGAACTCTTCCCTTCAAAACAGTTAGTTCTTGGACAAAGGTAATGTTTTTATGCAGAAAACCTTGTCAACCTATTGAAATATCCATATAATGCGACTAAGCTATGTATCTGGGGGGGATGATTGAGCATCATGCAATTGACATCTCAGTATTGGAATGCAGCGATGCCCGTCATCCTGGTGAGTTCCGGGGTTATTTTTACACTTCTAGGCGTGAGCATGGTGGTTTTGCGCTGGCACTTTTTGTATCCCCTGATCCGTCGCTACCTTCTAAGAAAACCGGAATATGATTATAGGAAAATATTCAGAGACTACCTCGAAAGGTTCAGCGCGCTGGAGGACAGGCGCGAGCTTTATGTCGCCATACTTTCGGCGACCTGTAGGATAGTCGGAGCCTCCGGTGCCTCATTGGTGGTAAGGGATGCCAAGGGGTGTCTCCAGATAAAGGCCACATTCGGACTCAAACCCTTCAGTTTCGACGTGGGAGAGGTGAGGGGCTTTATCTCTCTTCTCGAAACCCAGAGGGCGGTTGTGGCAAGAGGTGATTTCGTAAATTCTGTGAAATACAGGGATATAAAAAATGAGGGGCTTCGCTGGTTCGTGCAGTTCAACGCCGAGGCATGTATTCCGCTTTTTGTCGGAGACAGGCTCTATGGCGTGATCAATCTCGGGTCGCGCAGAAAAGGGATGTACGACAGCGAGACCAAGGATCTGCTCAAACTGCTCGCCGTCCAGTTCGCAACCTCCATTCACAATGCAAACCTCTATCAAGCCGTTGTGAGGCAGAACCAGAAACTTCAAGAGACCGCCCAGTTTAAAACTCAGTTGCTGGCGAATATTTCGCATGAGCTCAGAACTCCGCTGACAGCGGTAATAGGGCTTACGGAGTTGATGGCGGAGGGTGGGGATGGTCCATTGAATGAGGAACAGCACAAACATCTTTCCCTGATATTGAATTCAGGCAAGCGTTTGCTCGATACGGTGACGGCTATGGTCGATCTTTCAAGGCTTGAAGTCGATAAGCTCGACCTGCATGTTCAGAAGGTCAACCTCGGGAAGGTCGTTCAGCAGGTCGCAGAGGAGATATCCCCGAATAAATACACCAAAGTGGAAGTAATGATCGGCAGCGAGACGCCGGGTGTCTACGGGGATGAGGCGCGTCTCAAACAGGTGGTAAAGCACCTCATGGATAATGCTGTAAAATTCACAAAGCGCGGCAAAATTTCTATTGAAGCCGAAAAATGCGGAGAAATGCTGAAAATTTCAGTAAAAGATACAGGAATCGGAATAGAAAAAAAGAAACAGAAGGCGATATTTGAGGGATTTCGTCAGGGGGATGGGAGCGCCACTAGGGAGTATGAAGGGCTTGGCCTCGGTTTGACCATCTCCAAGAAATTGGTCGAACTTCATGGCGGGAGGATGTGGCTTACGAGCAAGATAGGTCAGGGGAGCGAGTTCAACTTCACCCTCCCTCTCAGGCCTGCCGCGGTTTACCACCACCAAGCCGAAGGGCCAAAAAGGTTTGTTTCCTGAACATCTCTTTTCTACGCGCTGCGCCAAATCAGGGAAAAATCACGTTGCGTTAAAAAAAACCATCTGATAGATGGCTCGGACCTGCGTTGCTAAAGCTTTTGAAGATCATATACTTGATTGAGAAAGGCGCAAGCTGTTCAAAGATGAAAATCAGGCATCATTTCAACATAACGCTACCGTGTCTTCTGATCGCAATTCTCATGGCCGGCGAACTCCATGCGGGGAGGCATAGCGCAGTCAGAAAGCCTGTTGCGCCCGGCTCCGTTCAGATAGAGCCTACGTCGGAGGATGTCGTCGTAAGGGAAAAAACTGAGCCTCTTTACCCTTCGCTGGGTTCGGGCTCGCCGGATCTTTCAGAACACTGGATTAACGATATGGGCGCGGAGCCCAAGTCGAGGCGCTATTCACTGGAAGATTGCGTGGATCTGGCGCTCGAGCGCAACAGGAGGATAACTGCCGCTGGTTACGATGTCGAGGCCGCCGAGGGACAGCTGACGGAGGCCAAAGCGCTCTTCTGGCCGGTGATGGAATACACTTACAGGGTGGCGCCTGTCCCGAAGGATCTCGACAACGCCTTCAACGATTTTTTCAGAGGCAACGTAACTCTCTTTAACAGCTTTCACGTCGGCATCGCAGCTCCCATCACGACATTTGGGCGTTTGAATACAGCCAAGAAGATGGCCGAGCGCGGAGTAGATGCTGCTCAGGCGAAGAGGCGAAGCATGCAGTATGATACGATATTCCAGGTGAAGAAGATCTACTTCGGTCTTCAGCTGGCGAGGGAGACGGAGCGTATCCTTGAGGATGCGATATCCAAGATGAATAACAAGATAGCGGAGGAGGATGAGAAGGATATCAAGGATCTCGACCCCTTCGACATCATCCAGCTCAAGGTTTTTAGGAACGAGCTCGAGAGGCGCCTTGCCGAGACCAAGGAAAATGGCATGCTGGCCTTGGAGGGTCTCAAAATTCAATTGGATCTCGATCCAAACGCCGAAATCGAGCTCGACTCTTACAATCTGAAGCCGCTGCTCCACAAGCTGGCTGAGGAGAAGGAATACGTAGAGATGGCGATGGAACATCAGCCTGAGTCCAAACTTCTGGATATCGGAGTAGATGTGAAACAGAAACAGTACAAGCTGGAAAAACTCAAGCTGCTTCCAAAAGCAGGAGTGGGGTTTTTTGCTGATGTCGGCCGCACCGTCGGAGAGGTGGTGGGTCCGAATTTCACCGACGATTACAGCAACCCCTTCAATTACACCAGGGCTGGCGTTGGCATGCAGCTGTCCGGAGATCTGGATTTTCATGGTGCTGCCGGAAGAATTCGCAAGGCGCGTGCCGAATACTACAAGGCTACTTACGAGCGCCACATAGCCAGGCGAGGCCTCGGACTTGAGATGAAGAAAGCTTATCAGCTCGTTCAAAGGCTGAAAGACGATGTAGGAAGGGCCAATGAGGCGCAATCGCTTGCGCAGCAGATGACATTTCTTTCTAAATTGAACATAGATACGGGTATAGGGGATGAGTCCAAATATGCCGACGCTCTTAAACTCATCCTTCTGACAAGGGGACAGTATTTCAAAACGGTTTTTGACTTTAACGTGGCGCTGGCGGATCTCGAACGCAAGATTGGTATGGAGAAATACAACACCCTCATGAGCGTTTCCGATACGAACGAGCAGGAGTTTTTTGGAATCGATCGTGGGGATTCGTTTGATTTCTTTGAAGAGGATGCTGTCGGGCCGATGGAGGTGGAAAATGAAGATTTCTAAATTTGTATCCTGTTCGTTTGTAGCGGTCTTTACTCTGGCGTGCTTGTTTTCGTTTTCCTCGGAGGCCGCAAAACGCTCCACGATAAAATACTATCCCCCTGGCACGGCGACGAGAGCTATTCAGGATCTCGATGATATGCTGGACGATTTTATAGTCAAAGAAAAGGGAGAGAAGCTTTCGCCCAGTGAAGAGGAACATAACAGCAAACTCAAACGGGATATCATGAGGGGGACCTTCGATATTCGCGAGCTCGGAAAGGTGTCGCTCGCCAAGCATTGGGGGGAGAGGACTCCGGCCGAACAGGATGAATTCGTGACGCTGCTCACTGACCTACTCGAGGAGAAGGCGCTTTTTTCAAAGGAACAGTCGGCGGCTAAGAGCAGGAGCGGCGGAAAATATGCCGTGATCTACCTGGGCGAGAAATACATCAATCAGGAGAAGACGAAATCTTTCGTGAAAACGAAGGTGAACGTTCCTTCGGAAAATATAACTATCACTTTGAACTACAAGTTGAAAAAGGAAGGCACCAACTGGAAAATTTACGACATCATAGTCGACGAGGCTAGCTTGGTCGATAACTACAGATATCAGTTCAATTCGATAATCACCAAACATGGCTATCCGGATCTCATAAACAGGATGAAGTCCAAACTCGCAAGCATCAAGGCCCAGCGGTGACCCTTTTCGGGAAGGCGCAAAACGCAAGATGACTCCATCGTCGAAATACAGCCGCGCTATCGTGATGCTGGCCGATGGCGCGCGTGCCGATGTCATGGAATCCCTCATATCCGATGGGAGGCTTCCCAATATCTCCTCCCGCATCGTTGGCGCGGGTGCGAGTCTGAGGGCTGTGACCAGCTTTCCCTCGACAACCGGACCTGCCTATCTTCCGTTTCTTACAGGGTGCTTCCCGGGGACATGCAACATCCCCGGCATCAGGTGGTTCGATAAATCAATTTACGATGGGCCCTATTCGTTCAACAATACCGTTCGTATGTGGGGCTCGAGAGTTTTTGCATGGCCAGCGATATGTGGCCGCACATAAAGACTGTCTTCGAGATAATTCCCGACTCATACAGCATATTCAATCCGATAGCGCGCGGCGCACGCGGCAAAAGGAATTTCACCAGGATCAGCAGGATATGGTATTGGTACTACGCCCATCTTACCGATCGCTGGGGATTTATCGATAAATCGGCAACCGTGAAACTCAAAGAGGTTTTGGAGAGGAATCCAAAATTTATATTCTCCGTTTTTCCGGCGATAGACGAATATTCGCATCTTACCCATCCTCATAGCGAGCTAGTGATACAACAGTATGAGAATCTCGATCGTCACGTGGGTTCGATTTTTGAATCCCTCGATGATCGCGGCGAAGCCGACTCGACACTATTCATGATAGTGAGCGATCACGGGCTTTCCAAGACGGATTCTCATTTCTGCGTGAACACCTTTCTCGAGAAACATCATCTGCCGGCGTTTTTTTATCCCCTGATATTCGAAAAGAGGGGAAAGCTCTCAGCGAATATGGTTTCAGGGAATGGCATGACCAACATCTATTTCAAGAGAGGTGATAAGTGGAAGCCCAGGGTTTTTGCTCAGGATCTTGAAAAGATAGCCCCCGGAATCATCGATGACCTGCTCGCGCAGCGGGCGGTCGATATAGTCGCTTGCAGAAATGCCGAAGGCGGCGCCGATATATTCAGCAGGAGAGGGCGCGCATCGGTCAGGCTCGACGGATTTGTACTTCATTACGAGGTACAGGGCAGCGATCCCTTTGGATATTCCGGGCTTTCTTCCAACATGAGCCCTGACGAGACCTTGGCTGCTACCATAAACTCCGAATATCCCGACGCCCCCTTCCAGATAGCGCATCTCATGACTTCGCCGCGGGCGGGAGATATGGTTATATCAGCGACTCCCGGCTTTGACCTGAGGCTCAAATACGAAGAGCCGGAGCACTTCGCTTCGCATGGTTCCTTGCATAAAACCCACATGAGGATTCCGGTTCTATGTAATGCTTCGCTCGATCCAAAACCTGTGAGGAGTGCCGACGTATTTCCAACGGTGCTTTCAGCGCTGGGTTTAGAAAAGCCTTCTTATATAGATGGAAGGGAGATACCGTTTTTTGGTCGATGAGATCCCTCCCTTTGCAATGCAGGCGAAAGATAACAGGCAGGAGGAGTATATGAGCGGTTCCGATTTCAAAGTGAAGGACATGGGTCTGGCCGGGTGGGGGCGCAAGGAGATTTCTCTCGCTGAGCACGAGATGCCGGGGCTTATGGCGATAAGGAAAAACTACGGTCCGAAAAAACCTCTCAAAGGAGCAAGGATAGCCGGCTGCTTGCATATGACGATTCAGACTGCGGTGCTTATTGAAACGCTCATCGAGCTTGGTGCCGAAGTGAGATGGTCGAGCTGTAACATCTTTTCGACGCAGGACCATGCGGCTGCCGCTATAGCTGCCGCAGGTATTCCCGTTTTCGCTTGGAAGGGTGAGACGGAGCCCGAATATGACTGGTGTATAGAGCAGACCCTCCTCTTTGACGGCAAACCTCTCAACATGATTCTAGACGACGGCGGCGATCTCACCGCTTTCGTATATAAAAAACGACCGGATCTCATAGCAGGCATCAAAGGGATAACCGAAGAGACCACCACCGGAGTTCACAGGCTCTATCAGATGATGGAGCGGGGCGAGTTGAAAACTCCGTGTTTCAACGTGAACGATTCGGTTACTAAATCCAAATTCGACAACCTCTATGGTTGCCGGGAATCTCTGGCGGACGGAATCAAGAGAGCCACAGACGTAATGGTGGCGGGGAAAATCGTGGTCATATGCGGATACGGCGACGTCGGTAAGGGATGCGCG
>Ga0209723_1005608_pt1 | contig 12765 bp, 9 predicted proteins | sample BiotimSIPDNA_2_FD_185750 | JGI IMG/M metagenome (GOLD analysis project Ga0209723, IMG submission 185750) | Anaerobic biogas reactor microbial communites from Washington, USA - Biogas_R2 time_0 SIP DNA (SPAdes) (version 2) | ecosystem: Engineered > Bioreactor > Anaerobic > Unclassified | place... | reverse complement strand
CTCTACGGAGTACATCCCTCGCGGACCTTGATCCAGTGATCAGCCTTCGCGAGGGAATTTTTTCGCGCCCATCAGGCAACTTGCGCAGATTCTGCCGGTTATCCCGCCCTGATCTCGCCCACGCTCACAGGAAGCGGTGTTGATATTGCCATGCAACGCTCGTAAGTCAAGGAAAAAGTGGCAGCTCGAAACGGCCACGACGGATCAGTCGGCGGCAGATTCACTGACCATCAAGGACCGTCCGCCGTCAGAATGCCGATGAGGAGCGGGTAGCAAGCCCAGGCGAGCGGACGTCGCCTTCTGAGACAAACGATGCCAGCGGCATCCACGGGGTAGCACTGCGCATCCCTGATCCGTCAAGGTCGCTCAGGGGGAACCGCTGCAAGAAGTTCGCGGCGCCGCGGCTTGCGAACTTGCGCGGTTCCACGCTCCGCTCCCCTTCTCTCCCTTGACGGCGGGATGCTCGTGCTTTCGGAACGCGATGCCGCTTGGCATCCGTTCCCCTTTCTTCCCTATGCCGGACCGCACACCACCGCGCCGCACACACAAAGTCAAACCGCACGAAACCGTGCGTTTCTATTCAGCATTTCCCATTTTCCAAATGCACTACTGCACGTTCGTCATCATCGGTCCGGAGGGCGATCCGGAGACGCTTGTCATCAACACACTGGCGCCGTTCAACGAGCAACTGAAAGTCGCGCCCTACAGGAAATACTTGGAACAGTACGAGATTGTCCGGATGGCAAAGCACTACAAACTGGACCAGCACAACTTGCACGCGCTCGCCGAGCGACTGGCAGACTGGGTCGGCTGGCCGGGAGGCGTCGACCGCCGCGGACTCTTCTACACCACGACCCTCAATCCCGATGGTCGCTGGGATTGGTACGAAATCGGCGGCCGTTGGAACGGCTACATGAAAGGAGCGAAACGGAACGTCATCAGCACCCGCGCGCTGCGGACGTCCCCACACCTGAAGGACCACCTGCCTTGCTACGTCGTGACGCCTGGCGGCACGTGGCTCGAACACGAGCGTTTCTTTCCCGATGGATTCTGCAGTGGCCGAATCGAACGAAAACCCGACGACCTGTGGCTGCGCGAAGTGACCGAGGCCCTCGACCAGAACGCCGAATGCCGTGTCGTCTGCGTTGACATCCACAACTGAACGGGACACCGGCACCCACTCGAAAGATTGCCGGGTTTAGCATCCTTCCCCCATCACCATGATCGACGAATTCATCGACGCACTTACCGACAGCATCAAGGAACGCTTCGGCGTCCTCGACCAGGCTTACATCGACGATCTTTTGCTCGAAGTCAGGAGAGACGCCGAACTCGAACTCGAAAGCCGCTTCACCGTCCGATACGTACTGGTTGACGCCGACACGGGCCAACTCGAATCCCGCACCTTGTTCACGGAAGAACAAGCCGCTGAAGAGGCGGCGAAACAACCGAGCAACGGAAAATCCTGCCGCGTCGCCATGCTCCTCCTCGACACTTAGCCACGACCGCGCACTCCCCTGACTCTTTCCCATTTTTCATCATGCCCAAATTTCGTGTCACCTACGTTGATTCCGTGCTCCGCGAGGCGGTCGTCGATTCGGTCTCGCCAGAAGCAGCCGAAGGAGCCGTCCGCGCTCAGATGGAAAACGCCGAACACCACCACGCTTGCGACGCCTGGAACGACGATTGGCAAGTCGAACCGTACCGCCGCCCACCTTTGGTCAACCGTAGCTGTTTCGAGTGCGGCGAGAACCGGGAGTAGACTGTCGCCCGATCACCGTGCCGGCCAGCGGCACGCTGGTGGACTCCGCGTTGCGTCCTTAACGCCCAGGAGTGGACTTGGCGTTGCGTTTCCCCGGTCACCTGGTGGACTTGGCGTTGCGTTTTTCGTCGGAACCAGAACCAGCGCATCGCAGCTTTTCCGCGAGAGCGTGCCGCGTGTCGGCCTTTGTTGTCCAACGCCATCGCCTCCGGCAAAGTATCTGTATCAAATCATTCTGTAAACAAAGCACGGCGGCTTCTTTGAAAGCTGATTTCGATAGGGGATCGGCTCCGCGGAGAGCGTTCTCATTGCCCGAAATTGTTCCGCAGCCGGGAAACGTCCAGCCGCTCGAACCCGTCGCGATGCGGTTCGGGATGTTCGCGGCGGAACCGGTTGAGGAAGTGCAACCGTGCCATGTATTTCCCCGATTCTTCGGCGTCCTCGCGAGATTTGCCGTGCTGGATAAGGTCTTGCGTCAAACGCTGCGCGACCTGCTGGAATGCTTCGCGCGCCTCGTCTTCCAGGTACGCCCGGAACGCTTGTTCTTCAGACTCCGCTCCGCCCGTACCAGCCACATCGGCCAAGTGCTCGCGGTCGGCCTCGCGCTGCCGGCGCAGTTCTTCCCGCCGCAGTTCGCGCCACCAGTCGGGTGCGGTTCGCGTCCCGGCCGCCGCGTGCCGGACGTTGTCCACGAAGTAGGCGGCAGGCGACTTTCTGAAGAACTCTTCCCCATGCCGCTCCCTGGCAGCCAGGGTGATGTCCGCCCACTCCCGCACGACATGCGGTCGGTACTCGCGCAGGATTCGCCGGATGGCCACATCGTCGAAGCCGATCGACCGTAGCGGATCGACCAACGGCGATTCTTCGGCTGAGAGGGGAGCGGGCTTACCCCGTTTTCCCTCGAAATACGGGCCGCGCGTGAGGGCCAGACGGTACTTCCCGACGCCCTGTTTGACGAACAGTTCCTGCGGTCGTGTCGCTTCCGTCGGCAGACGCACAACTCCTTCGGTCGCGAGCCGGTCGATGCACCGTGCCAGTTTGACTTTGAGATTCCGCATATCCACGGTACGGGAGAATCCGAGCACATCCACGCAGAGCCGGCCAACGTCGAACGTCGGCGAGACGGTGGAGCGATAGAAAACCTTCTGCAGCAGAACGAAGAGCCGGCGGCTGGCGAAGTCCAATCTCCGGTACGTGTCCAAGTCGAACCACAATCCGCCGCCCGTCGCCTGGCAGAACTCGAAGAATTGCTGGTCCCAAACGAACCGCCAAGTCCGCGACGAATCGGCGTCGATCGGCAGGCTGTACTTGAGGAACCCGAAGGCAACGTCGCGATGCTCGCCGCGGATCGGATCGTAGAAGCCAGTGTTCTCGTAGATCACACGGGACAGGCGGCGAACCGTCTCGCGGAACAGCCGGTAGTCCCTGCCCCCTTTCGAGCCGTTGCTTTCGATCAGGCCGAGCTGGCGCAAGCAGTAATGCGGGGTGGCATGGAACTCCGTACTCGGCTCCTGCTGGGAAAAGGTCAAAGCCAGCAGGCCCCAGAGCGTGAACTCATCCGCCGCCGACAGGCCGGACGGGCACGTCACCCGCACGTTTGCCATAACCAGGTGGCCCTTCCGGTCGCGATAGCCGTACGTCGTCCCATGGACCAGGTGGTCGCGCAACGACGCCACCGGGTCGAGCGGGCACAGGGCATGCTCGACCAGTGACAGCTGGGCGCGTCCGCTGCCGACGTGTGGCACACGCGCGGGCTTGGCCGCGGGTCTCGAACGCTCCGTCGAGCCGGTGGCAATCGCCCCTTGGGGCATATCGGAGGTCATTTCCGAAGAGTTTACGTCGCGCCCAGCCGTGTCCCGTAGGACTTCGGCTTGCCGGCCACGTTGTTGATGGCCTGGTTGGCATCCGTCACTCGCAGTCGACGGCATCGCAAGTTTGTGGTACGATGCCATCATGAAATCTACAACCGTCCTACATCGTGTGCTTGAGCCTGTCCTACGGTCACTGCCGCCGGAAGCGGCACGGCAGATTGCCCGCGCGCAGGCCGACGAGGAACTTCAGCAGCGTGTCGAGGAGTTGGCGTGCAAAGCGAACGAAGGCACGTTGACTGCTGAAGAGCAGTCGGAGTACGAGGCCTACGTTGATGCGGGCGACATCGTCGCTACGCTGCAGGCCGTCGCACGGAAAACCCTCCAGGCGGTGGCTGGTTAATGAATGCCGAGACACGCCGAACGGTCCGAGAACGGGCGGACGACCGGTGCGAATACTGCCGGCTCCGGCAGGACCACGCTCCGCTTTGGCGTCATCAGATCGAGCACATCATCCCGCGAAAGCACCGCGGCACGGACGATCCAGGCAATCTGGCCTGGACATGCGTTCGGTGCAATCTTTCCAAATCGTCAAATCTCAGCGGAATTGACGTCGAGACTGCACAGACGGTCGAACTTTTCAACCCACGGAAGCAGACTTGGTGGGAGCATTTTGACTACGTGGGCGCGGAGATTATCGGCCTGACGCCGACGGGTCGGGCGACCGTGGCCGTGCTCAACATGAATGAGCCGCGGCGGCTCCAATTGCGGCAGGAACTTCTGGACATCGGCGAACTCGATTGAGCTTCTGTCCAAGAACCGGTCAGTGTAGATCGGGATCTCCGAGAACGACACGGGCTCGTCGCCCGAAGCCGATTCCGAATTCCGGGTTGCTCGGAGCAACTTTCGCCAAATTTGGCTTCTGGACGCGAAGAACGCCAAAGAATTGGTGCCCGTCCCGTGCGCCGCGATACGTTCCCCGCAGCTCTGCCCCTGCATTACTCGTGCTTGTGGTTCCCCTTAACCATGCCCCTCACCCGTTCCAGCACTTCGAGCACGTCGGCGTCCGTTACTTCCCGTTTGCGGAACGTAATTTGAACCGTCGCTGGTCCGACCAGATAACGACGTACGGTCGCCCGGCAGCCGCGTGCCGGCTGCCCGGTCCGGCTCTGCCTCCAGCGAGCGGCCTCGCGTTCGGCCTCCGTCGCAGACAGCTGGCCGGTTTGGATCTTGTCCACGAATCTCGGCTGTTCGTCGGCGGGCAACTGGGCAACTGCAATCAGGTGTCGGCGAGACAACGTACCTGCCTCGGTGGTACGAGCCTGCTGCTGGATCGCGGGTGCCACTTTCTGGATGGACAGCAGGCGAGAGATTTCGCTTTTGGGCTTACCGGTCTGACAAGCGATGTCGTCCTGCGTCAGCCCGTGCTTGTCACGCAATTCCGCCAACGCGTCCGACAGCTCGAACGGCTTCAGGTCGGCCCGCTGCCAGTTCTCGACGATTTGATCCACCAGGATCTCCTTGCGGAGCAGCACCCCCGGGGTATCTTCCACCAAGCACGGAACTGCCGTCAGGCCGGCCGCCAAGGCCGCACGATACCGCCGCTCGCCAGACACAATCTGGTAGATTTTGTCACTGGCGACAAACCAGACTCGCAAAGGCTGCTTAAGGCCGCGTTCTGACACCGAGGTCGTCAATTCCTTCAACTCCTCGTCGTCGAAGGCACGCCGTGGCTGCTGGGGATCAGGACGGATGCGGGCCACGTCGATGAGGAAAGCCCCTTTGAGCCGCTGACGACCCGCTTGCGAGGGATCGCCCGTCCCCGTAGCCTCAAACGGCAAGGGCCCGCTTGCCTGGAACGTCCGCTCGGCCGCTGCCAGGGCCGCCTGCGATGAGTTCCGCGCAGCAGAGGCGGGGGTTCTCGGCATGTTCTCGCCCGACATAGCCCGCAGAACCGGCCGGCCCGATGTGCGTGAGGAGAATAACATATGCGTTAAACTGCCCGAAGTCTGCCCGAACGCGCACGGATACGTCAAATCGCCATCAAACGCTGATCGGAGGGACGCCATCTAACCGATCAGAAATCAACTCAGACTGGGTCAGACTCCGGGCGCAAGAACCTGTACGATCACCTGCTCAAGCTCTCCGGCGATCCTAGAGCTGTAAGTTTTCACTCCCATTTCGTGGGCCCCAGACCGAGTGCCCCGGTATGAAAGAAAATTGAAACTGGATACGATGCTTACCGAATGATCGACGACAATCGTTTTAGCGTGGACCGGCTTCGGTTCGGAGTTGATCAGAAAACGAGCGGGATCAGCGGCAATCCGCTCTCGAAGTTCTTTGACGAGCTGTATGGTGGCTTGTCGTTGCTCGTAATCATCACCTTGGAAACCCCACAGCACCCTCACCTGAACGCCGCGCGCCACAGCGTCCGCAAGATACCTGACGAATACTGGGTCGACCGCAGACCTGGTAAGATCCCCGGAGGTGATGGTAATACTAGAGGAGGCCGAGTGTAACGCCGACAAGAGTGCGTCGCGATGGCCCTCGTTTGTCACCAGTTCCCAGCAGGAAATGTTCTCCGCAGCGTTCCGCGCCTGCTCGTCAGCAAACCAGCTAACAGGATCCGGAGCCGCGTACAAACCACTCAATACAGCACTGGACGAAGCCAAACGAGACGTGAGTTCCTTTTGGTCCAAGCATTTCCGTAGTTTCGCGAGCAGCTCAGGCGCTAGATCACCGGCACCTAACCGACGGAGAATTCGCATTTCTAAGGCGTCAGCGCGGGGTGAATCGGTCGCAAAACGCAACCCCAGGTTCAACTGCGGGTTTGCGGCGGTCGCACCAAGAAAATTGAAGCTACTAATAACGCCTTCCACGCCGTCACGAATGACGAATTTCGCGTGCGAATGATGGGGTCTGCTGCTTACGAATAACCTACCAGGGAGTCTGCTTGCAGCTTCGACCAATTCCCTCAACACCGGGGGGACGTCAACCACGCCCAACACGTCTTCCGCTAGTCCACGAAGAAGGAACACGTCTACGTTGCGTTGCAACGCACCGAGCACGTCATCATAGTACTGTTGAATGCCATCTTGAGACCAAAACGCGGAATGAACGACACAGAATTCCTCTGCGCGGCACAATTGATCGCGGCACTCGGCCACGTTCGCATCATCCCGTACAATCTCGAATCGAGTAGCCGTCTCCAACAGAGACTGGCATTGATCCAAAAAGTCGGCCTGTTCTTCGCGGACGTGCTCACTCTCCTTGTCGACCTGAGATGCCAAGTGCTGAAGCTGCGCCACCGCTGCGAACTCTTGAAAGCGCACGTGACAGGCGAGGCGAATGCCGGGCACTGGGGACGACGTTGTCGTGGGTTTCGTCGACAACTTACGAAACTCAGGCAGTTCGTTTACGCGCCGTCGCAGTGTGCCGATAAGTTCGCTCAAGTCGGACCGGTCACGCCAGCGAAGTGTCGCAATTGCGGGGTACAACTCGGTGAGGCCCTCGTGCTCTAAAGCCAAGAGATCGACATGCAGGATGCTGCCGTTCACATCAGCGATGTGATTTACGGCCACACCGATCGTATCCTCATCGTCGGCCCGTCGACTTTCAAAACGCATCGTGTTGTACAGCGCCAGGATCTCCGTGGAGTCGTATTGGGTAAGCGGGTTGTCCACCGCTTGAGTCCGCAATACTTGGAGCTCTTCGCGACCAACAACCTCGAAGGTATCCCTGGCAGTCTGCCACTCGAAAACGGTGCCCCATGCCAGTTCCTGCGCAACCGTAAAAAAACGTTCCTCCGGTTGTCCGAGAAAGGACAGGGTTCGCATTCTCCGGAAATCATACGCGCGTTGCGCACGGGGCGCCAGACGCAGGTGCCCAGTCTTAAAATTGATGGCCAGCAGGTCATTTTCGATGAGGCTTAAACAACTGGTATGAACGAGCCTCAGCGGAAGTCCAAGGTGGTCGGCCAGTTCCGGGACCGTAGGCTTTCCGTCGCCAACCGCCTGCAGAAGAGCGGCGTCCAGAGGCATCAGCCCGGTGCGCCGAATTGCTTCAATTTGGTACGTGATTTTGGTGACGGGCAGTCCGATGCGAATAGGGTTCATGCCAAGACCTCGGGCAAGACTTCGTGTGCCGACAGGACAAAAGGCCGGATATGTTCAACAAGCTTAGGAATATAGAGTTCATCCTCTCGCAGGTTCGTAGCTCTTTGCTCAAGCATCGCAAGACAACCGACTACAATCAGTAGCCTTCTCGCACGCGAGAAGGCAACGTCCATGCGATTCTGATCCAAGAACCCGGTTTTGAACAGGCGATTATTCCGAACCAGGCTCAAGATGACAATGTCCGCTTCATGCCCCTGATAGGCGTCAGCAGTGAAGACACCCTCGAACCGCACCCAATCTGGCAGATTTAATGACCTGACCACCTTCCGCAATACGTTCTGCTGCTGGCGATATGGGGTAATCATCGCCAGTTCAAGAGGTCGGTCTTCGGGAAGACTTGCTTGCTGACAAATGATGTGACGGAGCAGATATTCGACCACACGAGCTTCACTGGCATTGTAGTAGGAGAATTCCCCCGGTGGCTGCGTGTCGACCGATGACTTTCTGTTCGGCCAGACAAGATGCGGCACGTTCAGCCATACCACCGCACGGCGACGCAAGAACGTACCTTCATGATCAAATAGGTGCTGCGCCAACTCCGGCCGGTTATCAGCAGTGCGCAGCTTGCCGCCGTAGAACACGTTGCTCACCAGATCACAAATATCCGGATGCATTCGATGCTGTTCCCAGAGAGATCGGCTCTGCCGAGTGTGTTCCAGCTCTCGGTAAACATTCTTGAACGGTTCAAGGAGTCGTTTGGAGACCATCTTGACGTCTTCATCGCGAACAATCACGTCCGCTGGATCTTCATCTTCAACGCCGAGAACTCCAGCACGCGGATCCTCGTCAATCAGCCACATAAAGTCGTCTCGACGGTAAGCGCCCAACTGCTCCGGATCGCCGATCAGTACCCAGCGATGGCCTAACCGCATCGGAATCACCATATCACAGCCCACAATCCGACTGGCCTCCTCCACGATTACCCAATCAAACTCAATGCGTCTCATGGCATCAAGGTATTTATCGGTACACGTGGTAAAGATGATACTTGCTGCGCTGATAAGTCGCTGTTCCAGAACTGGTGAGACCTTCTCTGCGGCCAGCTGATACGTTAACCAAGTTCGCAGATCGCGGTACTCCTGAGCACTATATTCACTGATGCGGCGAAGACAGGGGGCAAAAATATCTCTTGCGGAGCACACCAACTCATCCGATCGTGTCTCGTCGTCGGTCTTACCTTGCGAGTTGAGACGCAGCAGCAACGGTGGTCCCCAGCTTGACTCGCCGCTTTCGCCAGCGAATATTTTGTCGACCCGCCTTCGGAGGTCGTTGATTGCTGAATGCATTTGTGCAACAACGAGAATCCGACCCGTAGGATCTTCTCCGTCAGACAACAGGTGTTTCATTAGTCCCCGCACAAACGTTGATTTTCCCGTTCCCGGCGGTCCTTGGACGAGGTAAAGCGGGGCCGTCGCCAGAGTGCATGCTACGAGAGCATCCTTTTCTTCGCTCCAATCCTTGAACGGGAGCTTCAAAGGGAGCGGTTCAACTGTGACTGTGCGAGAATCAGCGTCGACTAACACATCGGCCAAGGTCGCGTGCCGATCAAGGGATTGGATCGCTCGTTTCCGGCGGTTGAAAAGCCCCATTTGCCATCCCTGGTCAAGTGTCTTTAGGTAGTAGAGATCACCCTCCGACTTACTGGGCTCGTTTGGTTCCAGTAGTCTGTACAGCTGGAGTACTTCTTCGTCGGACTCTGTTTCCTGTAAGCCGGTGACCTGATAGGGGGCTGTAACCATTGGGATGATGTCGGTGTGCCGGTTGTACAGCAGTGCTTCTTTGGATAAATCAACTCTAATTCCCCATTTCTTTCCGGCTTCCAGTGCCTTCTCAAACAAAGCGCTGAATTGGGGCGGTTTGGGACGTCGTATTTGCGGATTCAGGGGAAAGTTGGGGTCCGCTGTGTGCAGCACAACCTCCACGGATTCTTGACGCTTCCGTTCGGCCGTTCCGCGAACTTGGACGCTGCTTATCCTAACCGGTACCACATCTGCCTCCCAGAAGCCAAGCTCTAACATGTTCAATTCTTCTAGGGCGCGAACCACCAGATTCGGTTCCTCTTCCTGGTGTTCGAAAAGCAAGTCCCAGCGGGCCGCATTGATTGGCACAGATGACCTATGGCTTTCCAGAACTTTCAGCGGACGTTGTCCCATGCCAATTGCCTCAGCGCGACGCGACTGTCCCCCGCGACGAATTCGCGATACCCAAAGTCGTCGCGGGTCGAGACTACCGTCTGACCTTTTGAAAACCTGTCCCTCAAGAAGCAAGTTGCCAGTCAGCAGTTTCAGAGGGTTTGTGGCTGCTGGCTCGTGCCACATAACCCCCTGCTGGCAAGCTTGCTGAAACACGTCGCTGCGCCAACGCCGTTCCAGCTGGCCCTCCTCGCTCGGCCACCATTGGCAGAACTTCTCTTGAACATCGGGGGACACCACGACGCACAGTGGGGCTTCGGCCACTACTGAGCCTTGGCGAAGCTTTTGCGCGATTCGGGCCGCATCCCGACTGAACCTGTTAGGTACGTGCTCGGGAGAAAACTGGTACGTTACGAGAGGGGAAAAGAAGTCCTGCTCTACGGTAGGTAGGCTCGCGACGGCCTCTCGAACGATCTGTTGGCGGAATTCTGCGGCACGTTCGGCGTTCGAGCGAAGGCCGAACGCACGCGCCAATTGGCCGTTGCTGGGCTTGCCCGAAAGCAGCCATAGGCAGGTGGACAGCATTCCAAATACGTCGGCGGCGAATGTTCCCACCAGGTGCTCCGGTAGTCCTTGGCCGTTGAAAACCTCGTCAAGATATCCCGGCGCAAACCATGACTGTAACAAAGACGACTCAGAAGAACCCTCACCGCTGTATGTCCCAGCGATGCTCGCTTGGTAAGCCCGGACGAATGTGCTGGCCTCAAAGCCGCCCAGTTTGAGAAAGCCCTGCTGGTCGCGTGGATGACTCTCGTCCACGAGGACGTGCATGGGCGAGATGCGGCGGTGAATGATGCGGCTTTCATGAATCGAGGCCAAAGCCTTGAATAACCAACTGACGTGGTCCCATAGCTCCGGTCGCTCCCCGCCTTGGCCACTACGCCATTGCAGCGAAGTGGCCTTTCCAGCATCGTCCGTTGAAAGCCAGTGCAGCACATTGGGAAGATCTTGCGCGGCTGTGACGAGCACTAGGAGACTGTTCTCGGTATCGAGGCCACCGTGGACAAACCCCACAAGAGCAGGGTCAAAAGGCTGACATGAAAGCCGAAACAGCTTGCGTAGCTCCGCAGACCAGAGTGTCCTGGCTGTCGCAGCGCCGCCCTGCCCTTCGTTCCATGGGTAGCAAATCACTTTCACGTCTGGCCCGTAGTGGGATCGTTCAGTTTGTGTGTCCGTTGCAGCGTAGACACGGGCCCCCAAATAAAGCCCCTCTTCGTGCTCCAAAGGCCGAGTCACATCAAACCGTTGTAGAAGAAGCATGTCGATAGGTCTCCGGTTAAAAAACCACGTGCCTTTGCCGGAAGAAGTAGCCCCCGGCCGTTACGCGCGATTCAAGCGAACGACAGGGCAGCTCAATTCGCCGCGACCGAGCCGATCTGCAAATCAATCGTTCCCTCGCAGGGACTCACCTTTAGACACCCGTACGATCATCGATCCCGCTGATAGCGGTATCTGACAACTGTCACAAGCGAATTTGAATCCCGAGTCGCTTCGGACGCAACCCACCCACCGTCCTTCTTGGCCCAAATCAGGCCCCTGGTCAGCAGCGCTTACGGTCCAATACCGCCAGTCGCGTGCAATCCAAGTCGCCTAAATCGGCGGAGCGTTTCGTCGAAGAATTCGCGGGCGATGCGGGCTGCGGGGCTGGTTGTAGCGTGTTCGGTCAGAAGTACGGCATCGGTGACGGATCGCTCAAACTGAGCCAAATCGGGGATCACCGTGTCGAAAGTACTCGCGCCAAAGTGCGATCGAAGCTGGTTCAGGTAACTCTGCTGATACGCCCGACGCCGCTTGAAGCGGGACACGAGGTAACCAAGCAGCTGCAGGCGCCGATTGAACCGGCTCCGAACGTAGTCGATCGCTGCGGTCACCTGCATGATGCCTTGGGCGCCCCAGTCGGCGGCTTCCAATGGGACGATCACGAAGTCGCTGGCACACAAGGCGGCGAACGACGTGAGCGAGAGCCGGGGCGGACAGTCGAAGACGATCAAGTCGTACCGGTCCCGCAATTCGTTGACGGGTTCGACGAACGAGCGATGCAGGTCCGCCTTCTCCCAGGCCCGCTGATCGGACAGGTCGAACCGTACCACGGCCGAATTGGCGGGGATGATGTCGATGGTTGGATACTGCGTTCGACGAATCAGGCCATGCACGTCGGCATCGGTCGATGGGTCAAGGAGGCGTTCCACGCCGGGCGTCTTCTCGCCGTCGCGAAGGAAAGAGTTCGTCAGGTTTCCCTGCGGATCGGTGTCGATGGCCAACATCCGCTTTCTGCGCTCATGCGAAACAGACGCGAGCAGCCAGACCGCGTGTGTCTTCCCGACTCCACCTTTCAGGTTGAGGACCGTCAGGACTGTCGCGTGAGGGGACGGGGAGGCAGGCATCGGCCCAGAGCGTACCATCGCTCGGGCGGGACGCGCAAAGCGCGGGCGGTGAATGTTCCACCGGCAGATCGTCGGCTTGGTTTTTCTTGAGTGGATAGAATGGGGAGGAGACCTTCGGTCGGCGGTTGCGGCGGGGTCAGAGACCCGCGCCGAGCAGCTAAGACGGGGGCGGAGACCTGCGCCGAACCCGGGCCGAAGACGGACTGCAGGAGCAGTCCGGACGAAAGAAATCAATTCAGGAGAAAACAGACGGCAGGCCGGCGCAGGCGGGGCGAAGGTTGCCAGGGTTCGCCGGCCGATCGCCGAGCGGTCGCCTTCCATGGCGGTCGGCGACAAGGAACAGGCGTGCGGAGCACGACCGACAATTCGGCTTGGGAAAGCCGCAAACGCCATGCTACCAGGGACAACGCGTCGCGGACCTGCGGCCGCGACCCCCGGGCTGAC
>Ga0209723_1005602_pt1 | contig 12785 bp, 9 predicted proteins | sample BiotimSIPDNA_2_FD_185750 | JGI IMG/M metagenome (GOLD analysis project Ga0209723, IMG submission 185750) | Anaerobic biogas reactor microbial communites from Washington, USA - Biogas_R2 time_0 SIP DNA (SPAdes) (version 2) | ecosystem: Engineered > Bioreactor > Anaerobic > Unclassified | place... | reverse complement strand
AAGGGAAAAAAGTCACGGATGACGAACTCGACGAAGTATGTATTCATCGCAACAAGTTTCAGGGTGAGTGGAACTATGAGATTCACCCAAATCATATACACATATTACGGTAGGTTATTGTTGGACAGTGCCTAAACGATGCTCGGTGGCTTCGCAACTCGGGATTCTTCGCGACGCAATGCACCAGCGGCGGCCGCCAGGGCTACGACCGGCATGACGACCGCCCGCATCCGCATGTCGGTCCAGTAGATCGAGTGGACGCATGATAAGCTCAGCACCAAGAGCATGCCCCAGAGCCATGTGCCGGCAAAATGTTGAGCCGCCGCACTCGTGCGAGCAGGCTGCTGAAAAAGGGTGCCACTGCTGGCTTGCCCAGCAGTGTTTTCCGGGGTTTTCTCGCACACACTGCTGGGCAAGCCAGCAGTGGCACCCGATGTTTCCAAAACAGATTTTTTTAACAGGTCGCTAGTCGCGTTGCGATACTTTGCGATGCGCCAAACGCCGGCCGCCGCCAGGAGATATTCCAGCATATACCAAACGTCCACGGCGTATCGCGACGAGCGCCGGGCTGCCGATTCCTCCGTCGCTAGCCGATGCGGCAGCGGAGACCACAAACGGCCGAGCCGGACGAAACATGAATAGACGAACGTGCCCGGCTCGGAGCGGATTGCGTGCCAAGCCTCGTCGTAGGCCAACCGATCGGCGGCGAGTTCGTCGCGCGGTCGGCGTTCGTTCCATAGGGCGTTGAACTGGTCGCCGCGCCACACGTCGCCCCAACTCCCCGACCGAAGCCACTGGTAGAAATCCGGATTGTTCGCCAGCAGCAGCGTGTAGCCGCCGTGCGTGGTCGAAGCGATCGGCCGGCCGAATTGCATCTGGTTGCGGATCACCCAGGGACTTAGCACAACCGCCGCGCCGAGAGCGAAAGCGGCGGGAAGGCGGAGACAACGAACGACGCGACCGGAGGCTGTTAGCCTCCGGCTATTTTTTCTATCGAAAAAAAGCAAAGCAACGCCGACGGCGGCGATCCAGACGAGCGTCGTCGGGCGGCAGAGCGCGCCGAGTCCCAAAACCGCGCCGGCGAGCAGCGCGGGCAGTAACGCCCCGCGACTGCGGTCGCGGGGGAGAGCAGCGGCGCTATTTTCCCCGCGACCGCAATCGCGGGGCGTTCCGTTAAAGGCCGCCGGTTTTCCGACACAAGTCAAGGCGGCCAATCCGAGCACGGCGAACAGCGTGGCGGGCGTTTCGGTCATGACCCGCGCCGATTGGAACATTAGTATCGGGTCGCAGGCAACCAGCAACGCGGCAAAAATCGCTCCGCGCCGGTCGAGTCCCCAGCGATTGGCCAGCCGAAAGACTATCGCCACGGTTGCCAGTCCGAGCAAAACGTGTAACGCGCCGATGGCCGCCCGAGTGAAATCGCCCGCGGCGAAGCAGCCGGTCAGCAGCAGCGGATAGAGCGGCGGGCGGTATGCCGTCGGCGCGTCGCCGCGGCCGAATGTGCCGTGTTCCACGATGTTTTCCGCCAGTCGTCGATAATCGTCCGGATCGGCCGCGAGTGCGCCGGGCGCGATCAACAGCACGCCGACGCGAACGAGCAGGGCAATAGCGAGAACGGCGGCTAGGGGGGGTACACGCATGGTTGACGCAAAGCGATGTAAGTTGTGGGAGGAATGGGAGATGCAAATCCCATGATTCCCATTTCTCCCATAATTCCTATCGATTTTTCACCATTACTGTTGCAGCGAATACAGCAAAATATTCAATCCGATTTTCGCGGCGTCTTCGCGGGTATAACCTTGGCAGCCGATCGTGGCGTGCCGTTCCAGCGCGCAGCTTATGTCGAACGGCGAAAAGACGACTCCCCAACGGTCGCCGAACTTGATGCCTTCGAGCACCGGCGGAACTTTGCTGATTTTATCCTTAAGCGGCTCGCCGGCAACCACCGGTTGCGGGTCGCGGCGCGAAACCAGCCGCAGATCGTAACCGCCGTATTGCTCGGTCAGCATCGGATCGTCGGCCGGGATGCGTTCCAGCTTCAGGTCGGGAAATACGGCCTGCATCTCGCGGCGGAACGACTCTGTGAACGCCTGGCTCGCGCAGATCGAGTCGGCCAGCAACATGCCGCCCCGTTCAATGTATAGTTTCAATCGTTTCCGTTCGGCGTCGGTAAATCGGAACGCACTGCGGCCGTGCATGAACACGAGGTGATGATCCATCAGTGCCTCATCCGTAACGGCCAAAGGCCGTTCGCCGACGTGCGTGCGGATGCGAAGTTGCTCGGAGGCGGTTTCCATTAGGTTGGCGACCGCCCTGGGCGCCGAATTGCATCCGCCCGAATGACGGAGCGTGGCGGCATAAAGCCGACCGCGCTCGATGCGGTCGCTCGACCGGCGAGCGGCCGCGGTTTGCCAGGAGTCGGGCTTGTCTTGAAGTTCGCGGTTGGTGGCGTAGGCGAGGATGTTGATGCCCAACGACAACGCGGCGTCGATCTGATCCTGCACGACCCGGCTGTATGTTTTTCCGCGTCCGGGGCGCGAAAGTTCCCAAAGGCAGGATAACGACGGACGCGAAGCGCCGGGCGGATCGAGCGGCGCGTAGACCAAGCTCGTCCGGCAGCCGAACTCGACGCCCCAGAGCGGCCGCAACTGCTCGGGAGCGACCTTTTCCTCGGCATACCAGATCGGATGCTCCGGTTCGAGCAGATGCAGACGATATTCCGGCTCGGGGAAAATCAACTCTGTCAGTTTGCGGAAACCCCGGTCGAAGTCCGAGCCGCCGCAACTACCCTCGGCCAGCAAGAAGCCGCCGCGATCGAGATAATCGCGGAGTTTGCGGGCCATTTCCGTTTGTTCGGCCGGGGCGTCGGGCAGTGGACTCGCCCTGCCGCAAAGGTAAAGCACCGGCGTTTGCAGCAGGTCTTCGACCGTGGCCAGCCGCAGGTCGACCACCTGCCAGGTCAGGTCTCGCTTCCATTGTTTTTCGATCCGAGCGGTCAGGTTCGCCACGTCGGCGCGGTGGCGGTTCCAGTCGTTGCCCGAGCCGTGCTGCAGTTTTCCCATCAACACGGGCCAGCGTCCCTTGGAGAGAAACAGCAGGGCGAAGGAGGTGCCGATGACCGGCTGTATTTCCGCCCCGCCCATGCCGGTCCAGTAGCCGGAAAGGCCGTCCTGCCGGCGGACGAGCATGTCGGCGCCTTCGCGATACCAGTCGGCGCGGCCGGGTTGGCCTTCTCGCGAGGGAAGCGGTATGAACCGCCTCGCGGTGAGCCGCCCGGCGCGCTCCAAACCGTAAAGATAGTAGAGCAGCCAGATTTGGTTTTGCGGGTTGCGTTGGACGGAGAAATTCCGGCCGAGCCACTGTATGCCGTTTTCGATAATTTGGGCTTCGCCGGCGTTTTTTCCGCCGCTGCAACAGGTGATTCGGTCGCCGCTGACCGTCGCGTCGCCGGCGGTCGCCCTTCCCGAGGCGACTACCATCGAACTGATTCCGGCGCAGGTCATGCTTCCCGTGCCGGGCGATTTGCATTTGTATCCCCACGAGCCGTCGCTGTTTTGGCACCGTTCCCAATACCGTTGAGCCAGAATCCAGGTGCGGTCGCTAGCCGCGACTCCGACCCGCTCGGCCTCGTGCAGGGCCAACAAGGCGAACTGGGCGTTGGAATTGTCGCCATCGTTCGAGCCGGGATACGACCACGAGCCTCGATATTCATCCCCTTCGGTGATCTGCTGGCTTTCGAGCCACTTGACGTTGCTGCGGATGAGCGACATGTCGCGTTCCGGCTCGGCTCGGGCGAAGACCATCGTTTGCAGCGAGACGACGTATGTTTTGTCGGACTTGATCTTGCGAAGGTGAGCCAGGGCCTTTTGCATTGCGGGGTCTTCGGGCGGAATGCCGGAGTTGAGCAGCGCCAACGTGCAGAGCGACGAGATGCCCCCCTCGAACGCGACCGCGTCGATCCACGAGCCGTCGGCGCGCTGTTGCCCCTTGAGATAGCCGACCCCCCGATCGATCGCTTGACGTACCTGATCGGCGGTGACTTCGGCCCGCAAAGTTCCTACAATCATCCCAAGCGAACAGATCAGGAGCGCGAAGATGGCCGTTCGACGCATCATGCAAAGATTCCTTTCAGCCGATTGTCGAAAAAACGGAGTGAAATCTACCATAAGTATCTTAGAATTAAGAAGTTAAGTTGGCAACCACCCGGTTTCGGCCCCTGGGTGATTTCGTCGACCGCATGTAGAATGATACCATGTATTGTTTAGCCGCCGCGTCCACGCGGCGACGCACTGTATAAGCCGGCTAATACTATCAAGATGAATCAACGCCGCGTGGACGCGGCGGCTAAACATTTTTCCCGAACCCCGATTCCCCCACATGTCCACCGTAAAACCCCGAAACCTCGGCGACGTTTTGCAAGAGTTCAGCCAGCACCGCCGGCTGATGCAGGAAGAATTGCAGAAAGTGATCGTCGGCCAAGACGAAGTGATCGAGCAGATGTTCGCCGCCGTGTTTACGCGAGGGCATTGCCTGCTGGTCGGCGTGCCGGGCTTGGCGAAGACGCTGCTGGTGAGCACGCTTGCCCGGATCCTCGACGTGCAGTTCAAACGCATCCAGTTCACGCCCGACCTGATGCCCTCGGACATCACCGGCACGAACGTGTTGGAGGAGGACGAGCACGGGCGGCGCGACTTCCGCTTCGTCCAGGGGCCGGTGTTCACCAACATCCTGCTGGCCGACGAGATCAACCGCACGCCGCCGAAGACCCAGGCCGCGCTGTTGCAGGCGATGCAGGAGCGCGAGGTGACCGTCGGGCAAGAGACCTACCCGCTGCCCGACCCGTTCTTCACCATCGCCACGCAGAACCCGATCGAGCAGGAGGGGACATACCCGCTGCCCGAGGCCCAACTGGACCGCTTCATGTTCAACATCAAGGTCGATTATCCGTCGTCCGAGGAGGAGCAAAAGATTCTGGCCACCACCACCCGCGGCGAACGGCCCGAGGTCCGCAAAATCCTCTCGGGCAAGGCGATCGTCAACCTGCAAAACCTGGTGGGCAAGGTGGCCGTCAGCGAGTACATCGTGCAGTACGTCTCGCGGCTGGTCCGCTCGACCCGGCCGAAAGACGAATCGGCGCCCGAGTACGTCCGCGAGCTGGTCGATTGGGGCGCCGGCCCGCGAGCCGGGCAATTCCTAATCCAAGGCGGCAAGGCCCTAGCGGCGATGGACGCCCGATTTTCCGTTTCAATTGAAGATGTGCAAAAGATCGCCATTCCTGTTTTGCGACATCGCATCAGCACTAACTTCCAAGCCCAAGCCGAAGGGATGACGAACGAGGACATCATCGAGCGTCTTATACGTGAAACGCCGCCGCCGGTGATTCCGAAGTATGAGAAGTGAGGAGCGAAGTTCGTTGCCGCCTAATTGTCTTGTCACGACAATCAATAAGCAGTAACATCCAAGTGGAGGTGTGATATGGAACTAACAATTGATGAACGTCATGCCGTGGAAAATGGAGACGTACTCAAGTACGTTATTCCCGGCTCTCAGATCGAGTGCGTTGTGGTGCGTGAAGATATGCTCGATCCCCTGCGAGCGCGGCTGGACTATTCAGAGTGTGACGCGGATGAGCTTGCGGCACTGACCGGCGAGGCCTTGCCGGACGAAGACTGGAACATGCCGGAAGGGTATCAGCCGCGAAAACCGTCGTAAGGAGAGACCGCAAATGCAAGTCAATCGCGGCGACGTGGTGATGGTCGATTTTCCTTTTGGCGAAGGGCGCGGATCGAAAATTAGGCCAGCAGTAGTGGCTCAATGCGACACGGACAATCGCCGTCTCGGCACGGCCATTGTCGTGATGATTACAAAGCAGACCGCGTTCGTGGGCCGGGAACCACGCCATATTTTGATCGACGTTTTAACGGAAGCCGGAAGGTCATCGGGGCTGTGGCTCCAATCCGTGGTCAATTGCTCCCAGATAGCCACGATCAAGTCCGACCGCGTCGTTCGCCGGCTAGGCTGCTTGTCCGAATCGCTGATGGAGCAAGTCTCGGCATGTCTTCGCGAGGGATTAGGGCTGTAAGGTGAAGTATTAAGAAGGAGGTTGAGGGTAATGCCAATCTACGAAGTGCTAGCCGATGAACTCAGGAAGATTGAGGAAACGTCTTTTTGCGCGGCTGGCATCCAAGAACGCGCCGACCTGCAACGACTGCTACGCGCTAATGTAGATGTAATTTCTCCTGACACGTTGGTCATCGCGGAGGAATTCGGTGAATGGGAAGATAGTCGGCGCCGAATCGACCTCTTGGGCATCGACAAAGCTGCGAACCTCGTTGTGATCGAACTCAAGCGTACCGAGGATGGGGGCCACATGGATCTCCAGGCAATTCGCTACGCGGCGATGGTATCTGCAATGACGTTTGAACGTGCCGTAGACGTATATTCTGAATATCTGAGCGGGATCGGCAGCGACATCGATCCCAGGTCATCGATTTTGGATTTTTTAGACGAACCCGATGAAGATTCGTTTGGCCAGAATGTGAGAATTCTTTTGGTGTCCGCCGATTTTTCAAAGGAATTGACGACTTCGGTAATATGGCTGAACGAACAAGGGCTCGATATTCGTTGCATAAGGATCAAGCCATACGTTTATGGTGAAAAAATACTGACCGACGTGCAACAGGTGATACCACTTCCTGAAGCAGAAGAGTACTTGGTGCAGTTCAAGGAAAAACAAAGAGAAGCGGCGGCCCGCAAGTTTAATCCTGATTTCACGAAATATGACATAACGATCAACGGCCAAACGAGTAAACGATTGCCTAAACGAACTGCAATCTTCACCGTCGTCAAGTTCTTATGTGATTCCGGTATTTCGCCGAATACGATTGCAACACTGATACCTTCGCGAATAAACAGCATGTTCCGTGATGTAGAGGGCACACTGGATACCGAGGCTTTTGTTCAACGAATGAGACAAGAAGAAAAGAGTGGTGGAAAACGTTTTGTAGAGCGGAGATTCTATTGTACAGATGAAGAATTAATTCATGCGGATGGACGGACATTTGCTTTTACGAATCAATGGGGAAATCGCACTATCGCCGCCATCAATACCCTAATACAAGCATTCCCTGACCACAAAATCACATGTATTAAAAGTGAGGTCGAATCATGAAAGCAACTGCCTACGAAGGAGTCGTGGAGAACGGTTGTGTCCGGATTATGGGTGATGTCTTGCTTCCCGAAAATACCAAGGTCCGGATAGTCCTTTCCGGAAACCACGATCTGGAATTACCGCCGATTATTCGTGTTCGTAGTCCGAAATTAGCACATCCCGAACAGGCCAAAGAATTTTTCAAACTTGTTGTTGAAGAAGACACTAGCGAGTAAATCAAACGTTGCCTGAAACGAGCATATTTATTATTCATGTCAGGCTGAATCTGACCTTCATCTTCGTCATTTGTTATTTAGTTTTGTCATTCATTCGACATTTGATTTTTGACATTTAACATTTTCCCCCCATGTCCACCGCCGAGCAATACCTGAAGCCCGAAGTGATCAACCAGATCAAGCGGTTGGACCTGCGCGCTCAGTTCATTGTGAAGGGGTTCTTGCACGGCCTGCACGCCAGCCCGTTCCACGGGTTTTCGGTCGAGTTCAGCGAGCATCGAAAATACACGCACGGCGACGATCCGAAGGACATCGACTGGTTGGTCTACGCCAAAACGGATAAGTATTACGTCAAAAAGTTCGAGGCCGAGACGAACGTCACTGGCTATCTGGTCATGGACCTGAGCCGCTCGATGGGCTACACCTATCGGCAGGAACTGACCAAGTTCGACTACTCGATCTGTCTGGCCGCCGCACTGTGCTATCTGATGGTCAATCAGCAAGACCCGGTCGGACTGATTACGTTTGATAAAAAGATACGCCAAAGCCTCAAACCGAAAGCCCGGCGGAGCCAGATCGGCGACGTGCTCTCGCTGTTGGCGAACCTCAAGCCGGAGGGCGAGACCGACATCGCCCAGAGCATCGTGCAGGTGGCCGCCATGCTCCGCCACGCCAGCCTGGTGATGATCTTCTCCGACCTGCTGGCCGACCCCGAGCCGGTCATGCAGTCGCTCTACCGGCTGCGGCACGGCGGGCACGACGTGATTCTCTTTCACGTACTCGACGAAGCCGAAGTAAACTTCCCTTTCCAGGGTATGGTCGAGTTCGAAGAGCCGGAAAACCGGCAACTACTAGCGCTCGACGCCGACGGCTTTCGCGCCGCCTATCTCGACGAGGTCGAATCGTTCCGCGACACCTATCGCCGCGAGTGCGTCCAGGCCGGCGTGGACTACGTGCCTCTGGACACCAGCATGAGGTTCGACAGAGCGTTGGCGGAGTATTTGATGCGGAGAAGCGGGCGGGGATAAAGGAGATTGCAAATTGAAAATTGTAAATTGTAAATTGAAAATTGGGAATGGAGCAGCCATTAAGGATGTAAAGAGGCAATTTACATTTTGCAATTTGCAATTACCAATTTGCAATGAAAACACTCTGCAAAATACCCCATGACCTTCCTTCACCTCACACTTCTGACCGGGATCGCGCTGGTAACGCTGCCGATCGTTTTGCATTTGATAATGCGGCAGCGACCCAAGCGGCTGGAGTTTCCGGCGTTGAGGTTTATCGAGAAGCGGCACGACGCCAACCGCCGCCGGCTGCGGCTGCGTCATTTGCTGTTGTTGTTGCTTCGGGCGGGGGCGATTGCGCTGTTGGCCTTCGCCTTGGCCCGGCCTAGCATGAAATTGCCCGGCGCCATCGGCACGCAGGAAGCGCCCGTCGCGGCGGCTTTGGTCTTCGACTCGTCGCCGCATGCGTCCTACAAGCACGAAAATCTCACCCGGCTCGAGGCCGCGCGTGATTTCGGCCAATGGCTGCTTGCCCAACTGCCTGAGGAGAGCGAGATTGCGATAATCGACGCGCAGCCGGGCACGGCGGCGGCCTTTTTGCCCGACCGGGGTGCGGCCAAGGACCGCATCGAGCGGCTCGGCGTCGCGGCCAACTCGCGGCCGTTGCCCGAAACGTTGGCCGCCGCCGCCGAACTGCTGAAAACGAGCGATTTGCCGCAGAAGGAGATTTACGTATTCACCGACCTGTCGCGCGGCTCATGGCCGTTGGACCAATCGGCGGTCATGCAACGGCAAATCGAGGCCCTCGGCGATTGCGGACTGTACGTGATCGACGTGGGCGTGGACAATCCGACCGACTACGGATTGGCCGAGACGCGGCTCTCGGCCGAAGTCCTCTCGAGCAACGGTTCGCTGGGCATCGAGAGCGGGGCGACGTGCCTCGGGCGGCCTGATACGCGCGGCGTGGAGTTGTTCATTCTCGACGACGAAGGCGAACCGCAGAAGCGGAGCGAGCAGAACGTCGAGGCAGTGCCCGGCGAAATCCGACCTGTCGAGTTCCGTCTCGGCGGATTCGAGCCGGGCATGCATCAGGGGTTTCTACGGCTGTTGGGCGAAGACGGACTGCCGGCCAACGACACCCGATACTTCACTTTCGAGGTCAAGCCGGCGTGGCGGCTGTTGCTGGCCGCGCCGCGGCCGGCCGAGCGATACGCCTTGTTTCTGCACGAGGCGTTGGCCCCGGAGATATATCGCCGCCGTGGCGCCGCCCGATTCGCCTGCGACGTGATCGATCTCGATGTGCTGCCCGCCAAGCCGCTGACCGATTACGCCGCCGTATTCCTGCTCGATCCGAAGCCGCTCGAGCCGGCCGTTTGGAAGAAGCTGGCCGATTACGCGGGCGAGGGGCATGGCGTGGCGGTTTTTCTAGGGCGAAACGCGATGCCGATCGACTCGTTCAACCAACCGCAGGCCCAAGAACTTCTGCCCGGAAAGCTTCTCCGCCAATCGCGGCGGCCGGACGGTGATACGCATCTGGCGCCGCGCGATTATCAGCATCCGATACTATCGATCTTCCGCGGCCGCGAAGGCTCGATTCCCTGGGAAATGTTTCCGGTGTTCCGCTACTGGGAACTCGACCAGTCGGCGATAGGCGGGGCACAAGCCCAAATCGCAGGAGGCGCGAGCGTCATCATTCCTTACAACGACGGTCGGCCGTCGCTCGTGGAGCGGCCGATCGGACGCGGTCGAGTGCTGACGATGACTACGCCCGTTTCCGATCGGCCTACCGAACGGCCTTGGAACCTGCTTCCGGCGGGAGAGGCTTGGCCCTTTGTTATGCTCGCCAACCAAATGGCCTCGTATCTGGTGGGCGGCGACGATGCGCGCTTCAATTACATCGCCGGGCAGACGGCCGTCCTGCAGTTGGACGCCGACCGGCAGCGGTGCGGATACCTGTTGTTCTCACCCGACGGGTTGACCACGCAGTATCCGGCCTCGCTCGACCGCCGCGAATTAGCTATAACAACAACCGAGCAGGTCGGCAACTACCGGCTCCTTTCGGGCGGCGCGGGGCGGCTGGACCTCGGCTTCAGCGTCAACTACGCCCCCGATCAGACGCAACTCGAACGAATCTCCGAGGGCGAACTGGCCGGCATTTTCGGACCGGTGAAATTTCGCCTGGCGCGAACGCAACAGCAGATCGACCGCGACATCAGCACCGGCCGCGTCGGACGCGAGTTGTTCCCGTCGCTGATTTTCATCGTCGTATTGGTTTTGGGATTTGAATTGTTGGTGTCGAATAGATTTTACAAGGAGTGATTAGTGGCCGGTGGTTAGTGGCTGGTGATTAGTGGCTGGTGGCTAGCAAAACAAAATACCACCGGGTGCCACTGCTGGCTTGTCCAGCAGTGCCGGATCACCGGTGAACAACCACATTCACTGCTGGACAAGCCAGCAGTGGCACCCGACGAATAAACGATAACACATTTTGCAATTTTCAATTTTCATTTATCAATTTTCATTTATCAATTTGCAATTCCATGTTCCGACTCACTTTTTATCCCGTTTTCGACAGCTACCTGTTGGTGGCGACGGTCGCGCTGTTGCTGGCGGGATTATTGTGGTTCGGACCGAGCCGGGCGCGAACGACCCGTCGGCAACGGGCGATGCTCGTGCTGCTCCGGCTGGGAGTGATTGTGCTCGTCGCGTTGGCCATGCTTCGTCCGACGCTGATCTACACGCGGACGACCAAGCAGGCCGCCACGCTCGTCGTGCTGGCCGACCAATCGCGGAGCATGGCGGTGCCCGACGCGGTGGGCGAGAAGACCCGCTGGCGTGCGTTGCGCGACACGCTCGACGGCGCCGCCGGCGAGCTGCGCGATCTGGCACGCGACTTCGAGCTGAAAGCCTACGCCTTCGACGACGATGTGCATGAGGTGAACGCGGACGCCGGCCGGCTCGATTTACCCGATTCGCCCGAGGGAGTGCAAACCGCCATCGGCGCGGCGCTCGAAGACGTGCTTCGCCGCGAGGCGGGCAAGCGGCTGCTGGGCGTGATCCTGCTCAGCGACGGCGCGCAGCGGGCATACGCGCCCCGCGACCTGGCGCCCCATGCCGCCGCCGTCCGGCTGAAACATCTAGGATACCCGCTCTATACTTTTCCTTTCGGCCAGTCGCGCGGGCTGGGCGACGCACGCGACGTGGCCGTCAAGGATTTGATCGTCAACGCCAGCGTCTTTGTCAAAAACGAGTTGGGCGTCGGCGGCCGAATCCGCGTCGATGGCTACGCGGACGTCGATATTCCCGTCCGGGTGCTGTTCGAAACATCGCCCGGAAAAATGGAAGTCGTCGTCCAACGAAACCTCAAGGCCGGCTCGGACGGACAACTGCTGCCGGTCCAATTCAGCTACGTTCCGCAAATGCCGGGCGAGTTCAAACTGACGCTCGAAGCCGTCGCTCAATCGGGTGAGCTGGTCACGACGAACAACGAACTCAGCACGTTCGTCAACGTTCTGAGCGGCGGGCTGAACGTGCTGTACCTCGAAGGGACGCTGCGGGTCGAACAGAAGTTCATCCGCCGCGCGTTGGATTCCTCGCCCGACATTAAGGTCGATTACGTCCGGCTCGATGCCCGCGACCCGCGGAGCCGTCCCCCAGATCTGGCCGAAAGATTCAAGCCGGGCAAGTACGACGTTTACATCATCGGCGACGTGGATTCGACTGCTTTCGACGCGAAAGAACTGGCCGATCTGGCCGAAAGCGTCAACCGCGGGGCGGGCCTGATTATGCTGGGCGGATTCCAGACGTTCGGCCCCGGCGGATACGGCGAAACGCCGCTAACTAACCTGTTGCCGGTCGGCATGGACCGTCTCGAGCGGCAGCGGCTGGAAGAGCCGATCCGCGACGACCTGCATTGGCCCGGCCCGTTGCGGATGCGCCCCACGCCGCTGGGAGCGATGCACTTCGTGATGTCTTTGGCGGGCAGTCGCAGCGAAAACACCTCGCTCTGGTCAAAACTTCCCGACCTGGAGGGCGCCAACCGATTCCACGATTTTGCCCCGGGCGCGATCGTGTTGGCCGAGGCCGACGAGAACAAGCCGCTGCTGGTCGCGCACAACTTTGGCGACGGACGGGTGCTGGCCTTCGCCGCCGACTCGACTTGGCGGTGGTGGATGCAGGGATACGAATCGGCCTTCAAACGTTTCTGGCGGCAGACAGTTCTTTGGCTCGCGCGGAAAGAAACGCAAGAAGGCCGCGTTTGGGTCAACCTTTCGCAACGCCGATTCGCACCGATGGAACGGGCGGAGTTTACCGTGGGCGCCAACTCGCCGACCGGAGACCCCCTGCCGGACGCCGAGTACAAGGCCGAGGCCGTCCTGCCCGACGGTTCCC
>Ga0209723_1005600_pt1 | contig 12786 bp, 10 predicted proteins | sample BiotimSIPDNA_2_FD_185750 | JGI IMG/M metagenome (GOLD analysis project Ga0209723, IMG submission 185750) | Anaerobic biogas reactor microbial communites from Washington, USA - Biogas_R2 time_0 SIP DNA (SPAdes) (version 2) | ecosystem: Engineered > Bioreactor > Anaerobic > Unclassified | place... | reverse complement strand
TATAAAGTCGAACTGAAAGGAGAATCTATGCGGAAAACTACCACCTGATCCGGCACCTTTAGTATACTTAAACCAATGCGTCGCTTCGCTCCGGATCAGGCTGCCGAATAGCGCCGGAATCGGGTGCCGAATAGACCGGAATACGCAGTCCGAGCCTTCAAATCTTTTGCTTTTCACGGTTTCGGGCGCCAGGAGAATGGTGCCGATGATCTTGAGTACGGGAGCCGGATCGGGCAGATCGCTCAGAAATTCAAAGGAGTTCCTCAGGAATTGAGTTTTGGGAAACAGTGCCGAGAGAGTTTTTTCGAGGAGATCATTCGTTCGCGGCGCAGAAGCCCTGCCCGTCTGCAGGTCCACGAGCCGTTGTTCCGCTTTCGACACACGGGCACGCAAATCGTCCCGCTGCTCCCGCAATACGGCTGCTTCCTGGTTTTTGACCAGGAACGAATTTTCCAGGCGTTTTGTTTTTTCCTGGTACTCAAGTGCTTCGCCCATGGCTGTCTCGGCTTCGGATTTGTGGAGTTCTATCGCTTCGCGCGCTTTTTCACGCTCGTCCTTCGCGTTTTCAAGCCTTTGCTGGATCTCTGCGAGTCGGCCTCGTTCCTCGTCGAGGTTTTTCTGAAGATCACGCATTCTCCCGGCAAGGGAGCAGGTGTTGAAATGCTTTTTGAAAAAGGCGTCGATCTCGCCCTCTTCCGGTTTCTTCGCGTCGGGCGCTGGTTTTTCCACCCTGATGAACCAGTCGTACTGTCGCCCGTCTGCGGCGGGCTTGTGGCTGCGGTCGGCTTTGACGCAGATGAACCCTTCGGCACTGAGTACGTCGGCGACTGATTTGATTTGGTTTTCCGCGCCGTTCAGCATGATGTAGGCGTAATGGCCAGAGCAGTCGGCGAAGTATTCGATGCCGGTTTCCGGATCGCCGCCGGTCTCGAGTGGGAAGGATATCCTGATCCGTGGTTCCGGTATGTGGCGTCCGCCTTCAAGGCCCGACACATGCGCCCTGACTCTGCCGCCGATGCGGTCGAGCACGGGCGCGATTTCCGCGGCGAGTTCCCTGGCGATGAATCCCAGCTGTTCGCCGGTTTCAAGGTCCACCCGTATGGCGTTCGCGTCTTTGGGGTGGTCCGGAACCCGTATGAGCACCACTGGATCATCGAGGTAGAGCCCGTCGATGTATTGCAGGCCTTTGAAAAAGTGCGTTGCAGTGATTTCTGTAGTGATGATTTCCGCCATGGACAAATCTCCGGCGTGAAGCATGGATCATTATATATAGAATCTTTTCACTATATCATCAATATAAAGGGTTGTCAATAAAACTGGAAAAGATGGTTATACGTTGGGCGCAGAATAATACGCTTACATATTATTTTGGAAACTGTAATTATTATTAGTATAGTTCTGGATGTTTCATGGCAAATAGATGATCAATTTTTAAGCCCCCACGTTTTCGTTAACATCTCTTCCACAGAAACGACAAATTTTAGCTTCTGGTTTAATAAGTTCAGCGCAATAAGGGCACTTTATCAAATCATTTTTTATACTATTAACTGCTTTCGGAGAATCAGCAGGGATCATTGTATTAATATTGTCGCATCCAGGACATACCATCATTTTAGAGGCAGAAATACGCCATAGTGAGTATATTAAACCCGGAATTATAAAAAGTAACCACAGCACTATTTCAATTAAGAAACTACCTTTTGTTTTAAATTTTGCCTTTCCCTCATATCCGCAATTTGTACAAATTCTAGACATGCTTTTGTACTTCAAATCATTTTCGATGGATAAAACAACATATGCTATAAGACCGATAAGTATGATCATCACCACACATGTACTCATAATATGTCTCCTTATATAGTAAGAATGGAATAGTGTTCAATAGTTGTCTCTTGACCGGGCAGCGGCCATACGACCCGCTCCTATAGCACCTCCGGAGATGATTTCTGATGCGTCATATTCTTCGACAGTTGAACGGAGAAGCTATTCGTCATTAAAAGAACGTGAGCCGACAGCCGCTATCTTCATAGCTTCTTATCCTCTTGCTTACTGAGATCCTTGTCATTGCCGACATCATTCACTTAAACAAACGTAGAAGGAAATTTAATATCACTATGCGGCAAAAAATGACGCAGTAGCTATTTATTTTAAAATTTTCATCAATCGGACCGGGGGAAGTCAATTCACCAGCGACAATTTCACTTCGGTACTTCTGGAAAGAGGTATAAAAATCAGCATGGACGGCAAAGGAAGGGCTCTTGATAACGTTTTTGTCGAAAGGTTTTGGCGGATTGTCAAATACGAAGAGATGTACATACGGGGGTATAGCAATATCTATGAATGTAGATCCGGTCTTAATGGTTTCTTTAAACGGTACAACACAAGGAGGAAACACTCATCACTACTTTACAATTTTCCAACAGATGTTTATATTGGGAAGGTCACGTTGCCTGCGGCAGCCTGCTTTATCACCTCAGCAGCAGTCGCTCGACCCCCCACTGCAGTCACAAGTTCCCAGATCCGGATCACCTTTGGTTATAATACCGTTTATCATGGCGGAAGCACAACCAACACCACTATTAACTGATAGTGCACCGAAGCTGCAGTTTTGGGCACATGCACCACATTCCATACAATTATCAAGTGCCACAATTTGTGCCTTGTGAGCTTTCAGGTCAAAAACCGCATGCGGACAAACTTCGACACACCGTCCGCAACCAGTGCATTTTTCTGATGTCAATTTTAATGTAGAAACTCCTGCCAGATACTTTGTTTTCATAACAGCCCCCGGAACTTAATTAAAACTGAAACAAGAAGTATGGTTGATATCCCTGCCCCGGTGAGATACAATGGCCATGCGGTTCTCAACTCTTTCTTTACACCTGATGGGGAGGTAAATGTGGTGCTGCCGGTAAAAAGGAAGGAGAGGTAAGAGCTGAACAGTGGAACAGCAATGAGGCAAAGAAGGAGGAGAAAAGGATTGTTACGGTAAACATCAGCAAATGAAACCAATGCGATTGCTCCAAGAGAGCCTGAAATAAAACCTTTTATCGTGAAGGCTCTGAACGGGATCACAGGAAGAAAAAGTGGTGTAAGGATAGAACCTGTAAATACGGCTGTTAATCCTGCAAAGACCAGTGGGGTCGCTCCGGTTATTGCCTGCCTGAACATGATGCCTTCTGAAGATATTCCAAAGAGAACTGCGATGACAAGAGAAAATAAAGCAACCATCTTCAGTGCCGGGATTGCTTCCATAGGGACAAGTTTTGCGCGATCTGTAAAATTGAACCGTACACGGCGCATCTCCGGTGTAGCTGAATTACCGCTATCAAGATAATTCGTTATATCCGATGCGCGTACCGGTCCGAATTTAGAAGTGAAACCGCTTTCTTTGTACAATCTGGCAGCATTTACACCCGATGCTCCAAGCTGTGGCAGGATAAGTTGACGATGCGTGATTCTGGAGCTGAGGTTACTGAGATTTATCTGTTTAAGGATCTCTTTTGTACAGAATGTTCCCTTACCGGCGGCACACCAGACATTTATCCCCTTTGTGTCCACAACCAGTATCCAGGCATTTCTGTCTTTCATGGAAGATCGTAAGATATTAAGGCTTAATTTATAATTTGCTGTTACTAAAACAGGGGAGTCTTTATCCGGATTCCCGAGTGCATAAAGACCCGGCCGGGCTCTATATGACATTCTGAACCTGTTGCTTATTCTGCACATGACTGCAGCAAATCTGTCTGCTAAAGTCAAAGATGATGTGAGCTGAGCAGCCGCGGTATCCAATTCTCCTGAATCTTTTGATTTTTGATCTACAGAATTCATTGTATGGTCTCTTTGTTTTAAAGATTGTCATCTGGTTATTGTTTAAAACCAGTGGTTAATAATTAAGTAAACACCTGCGAGTAGAAAAATGACGGCAGTTGTTTTTCGAGCCCAGAAATCTATGATCTTAAGTACCTTGAATATCCTCCCGACGGCATTAAAAGTAAATGCTATTGCCACAGCGAATATAATGACCGGTATGGCAGTACCAAATCCGTAGACAGCAGGGACAATGGCAACCGAGTTACTTTTAACAGCTATTGGGATCAGTCCACCAAAAAACAGTCCCGCTGAAGTGGGACAAAAAGCCAGGGCGAATAGAAATCCTATAAGCCCGCCCCCCCAGATACCTAAAGAGTCAACTTTTTTTTGCAAATTCGGACCGGCACCACCGCTTCCGAAATCAAATTTGATTATGTCAAGCAGCAGGACACCAAGAACCACACATGCAGGGCCTGTAAGTTTATTCATGTATTGCTGCAGAAAGTTCGAAGCTCCAGGAATAGAGAGTATTCCCTTGACAACTGCTGCATCAACCAGTATATATGCGGTCATTCGGCCGGCAGCATAGAGTAAACCTGAGAAAAGTACCAGTTTCGGTTCACCTGTACGCCTTCCAACATACGATATGGCGGCAATATTAGTTGTTAAAGGGCACGGGCTGATGGACGTTAGAATTCCAAGCCACAGAGCAGTTCCTATTCCAATCAGGATATCGTTCATAGGCATGTTCCATTAAGGCAGGCTTTAACTTCATCTCTGATATATTGACGGTACTTATGCTCATCGTGCACAAGCTGCCATATCTTATCAAGGTTTTTCCAGGCTGATTCGCTGGTATCTTTATGGATAGAAACAATAACGGATTTTGTATAAAGCTTGTAGTAGTCGGTAAAATGTTCATTACCATTCTCTTCCACATTGATACTTTTCCATTCAAGTTTACCGGCTTTAATCTCATCAGAAAATGATAATTCTATTTCAGATTTTGCATAATTCTCAAGCTTGTGGCAGGTCGGGCAGCGCATACTTCCATGGAAGTAGTAGACTATAAGTTTGTTGTCTGTTTGGGCCTGGTTATCAGCAGTAATAACCGCCGTTTCTGTCTTGGAAAATTTATCCGGAGATTTTGATTCAGCCTGTTTGATTTGACATCCTGTAACAGCGAACATCAAAATAGAAAATACCGGGTATTTGATAAGGTGCATAATTTTTGATAGAGAAAATCTATGCATGGTTAATTCCTTCACGTTGATGAAAATGCTGCCGGTCTGTTTTCAGGTGATTAATTTTCTTATTTCATCCGGTTTTGGTATTCTGCCTGTAACTTTTACCTCACCATCTACAACAAGCGCCGGAGTCATCATGACTCCAAACTGTATGATCTCATTGATATCTGTTACTTTTATCAGCTCATAGTCAATACCGGATGATTTTGCCACCTGTTCAGTAATTTCCGCCAGTTTTTTGCATTTAGAGCATCCCGCTCCCAGTATTTGGAGTTTTTTCATAGTTGATAATCCCGGGATCAATGACATGCGATCAGTCGCATTCAGTTATCTGCCAAAAGGTCAGGATAAAAAAATCAGGAAACAAGCATCATCTGTGTTTCAGCACGGTCCTGAATAACGTTCTCTATACAGGAAATAAATTTCAGAATGCAGGGGCACTTCAGCTTATAAAAAACCATCTGTCCCCGTTTTTCGAGCTCAACGATACCGGAGTTCTTAAGTACCAGAAGGTGTTTTGAAACCGTTGATGTGTCGGCACCTGCCATCGCCGTCAGATCAGAAACACATCGTTCCTGCTTTCCAAGCTCTTCGATTATCATCAGGCGGGTAGGATGCGCCATGGCTTTAATTATGAGAGCACGTGCTTCATATTGTGCTGATGTTTTTTTATTCATAATTTTCCGTGATTATGTAAAACTCTTGGTTAGTTGGTAAAATAACCAAATGACGGGTGCAGTGTCAAATTCTGAATTAACCAGGGATTATCATTGGCATAGTGCCCCCCTTTGGGTCACAGAGTCATCTTTGGGGTGAAATTACAGGTTCCCGTCACAACTCCCCTCATTTATATTACTACCCTGATAACCATATCGGCAGTGGCTTTAAACGATTAAATCCGGGGGTAAAGATGTCGCTTTTCAGGGCAGGTTTAAGCTCTTTTATAATGTGTTCAGCGCTCTGTTTTGGGGCTGCTGCCGCACCTGTTAATGACATCGGGGCTTTAAGCGTTGCCGGTAACCAGATAAGAGGAGCAAATGGTGAGGTCGCACAGCTTCGCGGGATGAGCCTTTACTGGAGTCAGGCCAAGGCAGGGAGAGATTTCTATAATGCAGGCGTTGTAAACTGGCTCGCTGATGACTGGAGGGCAAATATTATCCGTGCGGCGATGGCTATAGAGGGAGACTGGAGTGTTGTAGAGAAGGGTTATCTCAGTGACAGGGATGGGAATAAAAACCGGGTAAAAGCTGTTGTCGATGCTGCGATTGCAAAGGGAATCTATGTGATTATCGACTGGCATGACCATAATGCAACCAGCCATCAATCCGAGGCGGTCTCTTTTTTCTCTGAGATGGCACAGACTTACGGGTCATACCCAAATGTAATCTATGAGATATTCAATGAACCGGTTGACCAAAGCTGGAATGACATCAAGAACTATTCAATTGCGGTTATCAACGCCATCCGTCAAAACGACCCTGACAATATCATCGTTGTCGGGACTCCCAAATGGTCTTCTGAGGTGGCCGAGGCATCCCGAAGTCCTATCACCGGAAAGACAAACATCGCATACACCTTCCATTTTTATGCATCTGAAAAGTGGCATTATAATCACTACATGAACAAGGCAGATTCAGCTCTTCAGAACGGAATCGCATTGTTTGTCACTGAATGGGGAAACTCAGAAGCCAGCGGGAATGGAAACCTGAATACTGAATACATGAACGCATTCATGAACTGGATGGAGGGAAAGAAGCTGAGCTGGTGCAATTGGTCTATTTCCGATCTCACTGAAACCTCCTCTGCGCTTAAGGCCGGTTCCTGGGATGCACAGGGAAACATTGTTCACTCAGTTTCCACAACAGGCGGATGGAGCACATCGGACCTTACTGCATCAGGCATCTACACACGGGAAAAGATGATCGCATACAATCGGGCCTGGAGTCCTGTTGTCACGATCAGAGAACCTTCCACAAAGGCAAGCCTTTCTTCAGGAATGGACCTGCGGATTATTACAACTGGAGCGGGGGCTGGACTCAAACTTGATGCCGGGCACTGCTGGTCAGTCGCGGAGCTTTTCGATCCAGCCGGCCGGCGCGTGTGGAGCAGAGCTGTTCTTCCTGGTAAATCTCAGATCGTAAAGCTCCCTGGCTCACGTGCGGCCGGAACTGATGTTATTCGTTTGACCGGTGACAAAGGCAGGGTAACCGCCCCGGTTATAATCGGCAGATAAGCATAAATCTATAACAGCCATAATCCTGTTTCTTCTCTCAGGATCGGGTGTTCAATCCGATCCTTCGATAGTACGCTATTCTAACCGCGAGTAGTCCTGTTTTAAAAACGCGATTTATTTCTGGGGCTTTGTTATCTCTTTTCTTTCCGTAAGACAGGGGAGAGTAAAATCTTTTTTTCCTTTTTGTCGATAAGCGGGTTTGGCGGGTTGATCGAAGTTCTATTTTTATAAAGACGTCCATCAATGGTGAAAACCGCTGGTTTGCTTTCAGCCTGGCTCACCAGCTTTTTACCGGCACTCATTTTAGCAGGAAAAACATGTACTTCGCTCATAATTTCGCTCTGGTAAGCCCCGATATCCCAGGCATGTCCCCGCGGACGTAATCGCTGCGGGCCGATTCCACTAAGATTGATCGCACCCGCAAAAGTATTTCCCAGATCGGCGCCGCTGTTTATCGCGGCCCCTGTAATAGAGAGTGAAAGCCCGTCGGGGGCTGGAACAAGGTCATGACCGTATTGACCACTGAAGCCGGCGGGAACCATCGATGTGTCCTTAAAGCCGGGGGCTCCGGTAACTGAGGTCGGCTCCCAGGAGGATATTGTCTGCGCGTTATAGCGTACTCCATCGCATATGACAAGAGTTCTGTTTTCAGGATGAAAATAGAGGTTGTTAGAGTGGGCCCTGATTGATCCTTCATCATCAAGAAGCGCCCTGGATGATGTGCCTGACGGGCAGTAGAATATATTGTTTTTAACTTCGAGGATCTCAAAGAATGCAGAGCTTGGCGCTATGCGCACCTGCTGGGACCAGTCACCCGGAAAATTCTGAAAAAAAGTGTTGTTTATAATCCGTAATCTAACGGTTCCCCCCATCTGCCCTGAAACCCTTATTGCCTCGTAACTGCAGCGCATGAAAATGTTTCCATAGATGTCATAACTCTGCACTCCCGGGGAGCCCAGATATATTCCGCAGTGTGGAATATCGGCCACGATATTGTGGCGTATAATTGCATTTTCGGGCCCGATGAAACCATCTTCAGGATGAACATCAAGGCCTATACCTGTTCCATTGACAATATCATGTATATAGTTGTATTCGACAATTGTGTTTACGGTATGGTTTTTAATGGCAATTGCTGAGCCGGAATAATCTGGATCGGTTCCGGTTGAACAGATAGTGTTGCCGCGGATCAGAACATTATCGGAGCGATTTCCTGGAATGTCATTTCCCATGTAGTTATTAATACCACCGCGGGAAATGTGGTGCACATCGCAGTCAAGTATTTCAAAGTTGGCAATATGAAAACCACCCCATCCACCTGAAAGTATACCATACTCATACTGGTCTTTTGCCTGTTCACTCCACACGTTCTGTATCTCACAATCCTCAACTTTTTTAAGTGCGCCTGTGAGATTGCGGTCCGCGTGAGGCCAGTTGAATGTTACCCCTGAAGTCACAAAGTGGTTTGCATCTACATTGAAACCGCACAAGACTGTAGGGTATGTCTGATCATCCTCCATGCAGTTGATGACTGCCCGGTTAAAAGCCCCCTGCGCTTTAAGAGTTGCCCTGCTGCCGCTTCCCCATGATCGTCCATCGTAGGTTACTCCCCCTGTAACCTGCACCATTGATTGGCCCGCGGCTGCCTCCCAGGTATCAGTGTTACGAAAGTAGACTGTATCGCCTGCATTAAGCGTCTTTACACCGGACCACCCGGACATACCGGGACAGTGTAGCCAGGGGAGAGTTGAATCGGTGCCGGAATTAGAGTCATTACCGGCTTGAGATACATAATAGACAGTTGCATCTGTCAGTATCTCAGCTCCTGAACATAATAGAATAGCAGCCGCTGTTGTAAAAATTGATCTGATGCTCTTTTCCATTGTTGTCTCCTGACGGATATGATTTCTATTATAATGTACTTCAAGTTCTTTTGCACTGCATTTGCGTTGCAGAGTTCTGGGAAAGTTCAAGTAAACAGGTCTTTTAATCGTGAGCAGCAGATGTGTTTTTCAAAGGCCTTTGCGCAGCCTTCACTGCAAACGATGTTGCTTTCGACCGATAATATTGCTGGCGGATTATGGAATTCCGGGGTAAAACTCCGGCCATATAGTTTATTTGTATTATGAACAGAATCACATCAGCGCTCTTGATTTCAGTAATATGCATGATGGGGTTTGAACCATTTTGTTTTCACGGGTAAAGTGCCTGTTCTGATCAAACCCTTAGTACAAACCATCAACGTAAATCATCCTGTTGCCAGGCTGAGCATGCCGGTTCCTGTTGCTGTGATCCGGCCCCCGGTTCATCATCTCAGGATAACTCTGAATTTGACATCGTCTCAAAGAGAGTGAATTTCATTTACTCTGCCGTTGTTTCCAGTCAAAGTTTTTCAAGCTGGTTCTACCATGAAAGTAATCCGGATAAAAAGGCCGGATTTTCGCCCGCCAGAAGCCAGCGGGAATGGAAACCTGAATACTGAATACATGAACGCATTCATGAACTGGATGGAGGGAAAGAAGCTGAGCTGGTGCAATTGGTCTATTTCCGATCTCACTGAAACCTCCTCTGCGCTTAAGGCCGGTTCCTGGGATGCACAGGGAAACATAGTTCACTCAGTTTCCACAACAGGCGGATGGAGCACATCGGACCTTACTGCATCAGGCATCTACACACGAGAAAAGATGATCGCATACAATCGGGCCTGGAGTCCTTTAATCGTAAACACATTGCCTAATACAATGTCAATGCCCTCAACCGGATCGGATTTGCGGATTGTTATCACCCAGGCAGGGGCGGGGCTTAAAATAGATGCGGGGCATCCGTGGACAATCGCGGAGTTTTTTGATCCGGCCGGGCGATGCCTCTGGAGGAGAGCTGTTATTTCCGGTAAATCTCAAGTTGTAAAGTTCCCCGGTCACCAGAGAGCCGGTGCAGGCTTTATTCGGTTGACTGGTGACAAAGGCAGTGTCATCAGGGCGGTCATAAACGCCAGGTGATAAAAGCGTTCAGAGGTTAAGAGGTTCAGAGGTTCAGAGGTTTCATTCTTTGCGAACGCTGAACCTCTGAACAGCGAGAGGTCCATTCTTGGTGAACGTTGAACGCCAAACGATGAACCTTTTAACCTAATTTCCGCAGTTGGGGTGGTTGAAGTAGCGCAACATGTTGAATTGATAAGACATGAAGGTGGCGCAGGCTTTATCGACAAGGTGATAAGGCCAAGACGCCTGAATGGCTTAGCAATCAACAGGTTGCGCTAATACGCCGCATCCAACTGCGGAAATTAGGTTTAACGCTGGGAGGTTCATTCTTGGCGAACGCCGAACGCTGAACATTGAACCCTGAACGATTATATAATTAAAAGAGGCGGGTGGTTCCCGCCTCTTTTAATTATGATTGAATTCCATTTAAATGCCGCCCTTAAAGGCGGCTTTTGCTGTAAGAAACAATCGTTTTACTTCCCGGTCACAGATCCGAAGAATAAGTCTTCAAATTCACCCTCAGACAAATCAATGTCCATCAATCTGGCCCATGTAAAAATCTGGAACTTCACATTTCCGGAATCCCAGGAGTACCATTTACCCCAATCGATAGTGGCTTTTGATGTAAGAGCTACCCAGTGTGTTGGCAGAGAAAGTGTCGGATCGGCTCCGCGTTTGAAGTAATCACCGTCAACAAGCAGGAATGCCACACCGTTGTTTTCTACAATATTGGAAGCTTCATTGAGTATATCCATTTCACCGTAAACCATCGACAAATCAATATCTATGTTGTTAAATCCAAGGAGCTCGTATGTCCATTCTTTCATTTCCCAGGGGGTGGTTATACCGTAGGCTTGTGTAAACCAGTTGTAGTTGGCACGGACATCTATCATAACATTTGCCTCATCACGCAGGAAAGCCATAAACATCCAGTCCGAGATGTCGCAAGAGTCTAAGAAAATTTGTGGAAGGGCTTCTTGCAGTACATCCTGATCAGCTGTAATGGAGAATGTTTTTGTACGAGCGGGAAATGAAAGGTCTTCGTAAATTCTCTGGCAGATTTCAACAAATTTTACAGGATTCTGCTTTATAAGAGAATACATGATAGCGGCCAGACCGCACATCGGAGTGCTTGCTTGTGACGGTAAATCTGCTGTATCGTTTGTTACCTTACGTTTGATGTCATCGATCAGCATATTTTTATCAATATGGGGCCATAAGCCGGGTTTGGTGGAATTCTCAAAATTCTCTATGGCCATTTCAAGATCTGTCTTTGAAGGAACGATTCTTTGTGATTCAGAAACCGTATAATTGACTGTGTAGTGAGAATGGTGTGTAAACTCACCGGAATGAGTGCCCTCTGAAATATCAAGTATGACAGTTCCCAGGGTATCGTCATCATCCAAGGCATCTATTTCAAAAAGCTGAAGGCTGGCAGAGGAATCCATCTGGTAAGAGGCTCCAATCTGCCAAAGGTCGCCGTCTTGCATTTTTTTGGTAAGTCCGGAAACGTACTTTTTATCGATTGATACCCTCAGCAATAGATCGTCACTGAATGTGTAGTCTTCCTGATCGTGACATTTAAGGGAATTGATTGTAAGAGTTTTGATTGTCTCTACTCTGGTTCCAGGTACGACTTCTGTATTTTCAATTACTTCATAGTATAATGTATAGTCGGTACCGTCCTGGTTGAATTTACCTTCATGTGATCCGATCTCATTACTGATCACTACTGTACCAAGAAAATCGTTCTGATCAAATGGACCTCCGGCATCCTCGTCTGTAAGAGTAATCTGCATATTTCCTTTGAGCGGAAATTCTTCATTAAGACTCCAGTCGTTACCATCCTCCATATCACGATTGAAAGTTTTTATAACCGAACCATCACGATACACATCGAGTATGCATTCATCACCTGTGAGATCTTCCGAGGAAGAGCAATGAAGTTTTGTAAGCCGCAAAGTGGTGGTTTTTATTGTAACAGGGGGTGTTGTTCCGCTGATCGGAACCGGTGAATCAGGCATCATTACAGGAGCATTGGGGTTCAAGGTGAAAGATGGTGTGCTGTCGTAGGAGAAAGAGAGACTTTTGTCAATTGGTATGGAAAAGTCGCTGTAGTAGATTCCCACTACACTTCCACTGAGATCGGGTGTTATCTGGCCGGGATTGAGTGTTTTACCTGAGTAATCAAGTGTTAATCTGTACTTAATGTCTGTGATGCGATCGAGTGATACATTACAATCTGGTGTGTAGTAATCGTCAAGCATCAGGTCATAACCGGGAGTAGCAGTGATGTAGTAGTAAACTTTGAAATTTTTGATTGATTTTGTACCGTTGTTTTTTATATACCATCTCGGCTTTAAGATGTTTGACTCGGTTATTGCTTCGTCCTTTGTGTAAACTTCAATACTGCCTGCTTCTGGCTGTGTGAACGGATTTTCCGCGGGAATGCTGGAGAAGCTGCCGGGCTGGTCTGTCCAGCTGAAGTTATCAAAATCGATAATAGATTCCC
>Ga0209723_1005597_pt1 | contig 12789 bp, 13 predicted proteins | sample BiotimSIPDNA_2_FD_185750 | JGI IMG/M metagenome (GOLD analysis project Ga0209723, IMG submission 185750) | Anaerobic biogas reactor microbial communites from Washington, USA - Biogas_R2 time_0 SIP DNA (SPAdes) (version 2) | ecosystem: Engineered > Bioreactor > Anaerobic > Unclassified | place... | reverse complement strand
AATCAACACCTGAATGACTTTGGGGGGGTGCTGTTTTTTCGGTTTGCTCTACTATAGGCTTGACACTGAACATTTGTTCTGTTATTATTGGACTATAGAACAAGCAAACCCGGAGAAAGCGGTTACTATGGCAAGAAAAAGCAAAGGACTAAGCCAGCGGCACAAGAATATTTTAGCCTGCATCCGAGATTGGCAGGAAGAAAAGGGTTATCCCCCCTCCATTCGCGAGATCGGCGCACACACCCAGATCAGCTCCACTTCTGTAGTTAATTATTACCTCAACCAATTGGAAGAAATGGGCTATATTGACCGTCAGAGCAATGTCTCGCGCGGAATCAACCTGATCAAGGACGGTGCCGGTGAGTTGGTGCAAAATCTGAAGAGCGGGGTTTCTCAGTTAGTGGAACAATTGGTTTCCGTCCCCTTGGTCGGTAACATCATCGCCGGTGAACCAATGCCTGTACCCGCTTCCGATTTTAACTACTACGATCCCGAATCTGGAGTGGATATCGCTCGCAGCTTGCTGCCCCAGGGAGACAATTTGAGCGATCTCTACGCCCTGAAGGTTCAAGGGGACTCGATGATTGACGCCATGGTAAACGATGGCGACATCGTCGTAATGAGGCGCACCAACCAGGCTCGCAATGGCGAGATGGTAGCCATCTGGTTGAATGATCGCGATGAAACCACTCTCAAATATTTCTACCAGGAGAATGGACGCGTTCGGCTTCAGCCCGCCAACCCATCTATGCAGCCCATCATCATCAATGATCCCAGCATCGTTGAAGTACAAGGAAAAGTTGTCCTGGTCATCCGCCAATTAGACCAGTAAGACCTTTAAATTTAGGGGAAAAGCTGAGCCAGGCTTCCAGGCTCAGCTTTTTTAATTGCGCAAAGAGTATAATCTGACCCGACCGTAAAAGAGAAAACATTGGATCTAGAACAACGTGCCAAACAACTGAAAACTGACCTACCTGCTGTATACCTGAGCCTGAAAAGCCCGGATACACCCTGGTATGTCAAGGCTCTGGCGGCTATCACCCTCCTGTATGCTCTCGCGCCCGTTGACCTTATCCCCGATTTCATTCCGGTTCTTGGTTACCTTGATGATCTCATTATTCTTCCTGCGCTGATCGCTTTGAGCATTCATTTCACACCCAAGGAGGTATTTGGGCGTTATCGGCAGGAAGCCCAGGTGATCTGGCAGGATGAAATTCCAAAAAAATGGTATCTTGCGATCCCAATTGTTCTGGTTTGGTTATTCATTTTCTGGTTGATCATAAGGAGTTTTTTTCTCAGTACATGACGAATAGGAAAACCTTTACAAATCTATCCATAATTTGAGCTTGGTCTTACAATCATCCTATGCAAACAGTAAGATCTAACGATGGAACTTCCATCGCCTACGAAACCACTGGCACTGGACCATTGCTGATCATCATTACAGGTGCTCTAAACACCCATAACTTTGGCGTGCCGGGCGACATGGTGCCCTTCCTGCAGGAACACTTTACCGTCCTCACTTATGACCGACGCGGGCGCGGGCAAAGCGGAGATACCGCTCCGTACACGGTCTATAAAGAACTCGAAGACTTACAAGCACTGATTGATGCGAATGGTGGAAATGCTTACCTTTATGGTCATTCCGCTGGCGCAGCCCTGGCGCTTTTTGCTGCGGCTGAATTTCCCGAAAGAGTTCTGAAAATTGCCGCCTATGAACCGCCACTAAGCGGCGGTCGGGTTGAAAGCTTGTTCTCAAAACTGCTAATGCGTCAGGTTCAAAACCAGGTCGCCAGGGGTGAAAACCTGGCTATTGTTACCCGTTTCATGCGTTTTGTGGGCATGGATGAGGACCTGATCGCAGAAACCTTAGCTGGTGAGCACGGGCAGACGATCATCGACATGGCTGCCACGATCGCCTATGAAGCCAGGATTCAAGCCGCTTCCAGGCATTTTCTGAAAAGCCGCGCCCAGGATCTGATCCAACCAGTCCTGATGCTGGCTGGTACCAAGAGCTTCAAGATCGCCCCTGGCATCATGGTCGATTTCACCCACGCGATTCCCTTGGCAGAATCGCGTCTGTTAAAAGGTCAAACTCACTCTGTCGAACCCCAGGTGATCACCCCGTTATTAACCGAATTCTTTTTACGGCCGTGAAAACGGCTGGGTATCTGAATATCCGTTCCAACTTCTAATTTACACTAATTAGCGACATCATCATGGCATCCAGTGCTTCCAGGCTGGGGGTCAATATTCCGCCATTTTGCGTCCTGATCGTTTCGGTCATACTTTCGATGTAATCAGGGTATTCATTAACTATTTTATCCAATTCATCGTTGCTCAACTGCAAGTCCGGAAGCAAAGAACTATTAATAGGTAAGACCGCTGCAAAATAGTATCTTCCGTCTGCGCTGAGTCCCTGGTAGGTATAGAAGATTTCGTAATTCGTCACACCCACAATCCCCTGAGAGTACAATGTCAGGAATCGGATGCCGCGACCATTTTCAGAATCGAGTCTTTTCTCCATTACATGGAAAACCTGGGCAGCATTGAAAGGAGGCAGGAAAGGCAGGTTTTCTGTGGCCTGCAGATCGATACTGGGGTATTCCAAGATTGCCAGAAGGTTGCTGGCTGTGTTTCCACCATACACACCTGCCTGAAGCATCTTTTCAAAGGGGTAAACATAGACCACCGGAGTATGAAAATGATCCTGGATCACATAACCCGAAAAATCGATCTTACGGCGGGCGGGTAGTGCAAATTCAGGCCAGCCTTCGTTCGGATCATCGGGCAGGACGCTTGTCACTTCAGCATTGGCTGCTACTTCGACAGGAAGCTTAAAAACTAATCCACCTGATTCGATGACATTGAACTCCCCCGTGTAAATGGGGATGACGGTAACCTCAGGAATGACAGCCTCCTCGGTGGGTATTGGGGAAGGTGTTAGCGCGACGGACGTGGTAAGGCTCTCAATTGTGGCAGCTTGTTGGGTGAGGAGCACCTCAAGGGTTGCTTCCAGTCCCTGTTCCTCCGTCACCTCGGCTGGTAAAGTTGGTGTTGAAACTACAACCTGGCAGGCTGCCATGATAAGGCTGACCATTATCAGGCAAGACAAGTAAGCAAACTTTTTCATGATAAACCTCTTTGTGGTACTGCATATACTGGATTTTTGTTTTCTATATTTTTGGACGTTCGAATACAAGTTTTTGTTCCAAAATTCAACGTTCGTTCCATTCTCTTTTTCTTGAGATTTCAAGGACACTAAATCGGAACTACCCTCATAGCGGATGGTTTGCTTTTTCGAGCAGGCTGCGTTTTCGGCTGACTAAATGCGATAAAAAAAAACCGCTCTATGAGAGCGGTTTTCATTTGAAGTATTATCGCCTGGAATTAGAGAACGACGACTTCGGCGCCGGCTTCCTTGAGTTTGGCAGCAGCGTCGTTGGCGACGTCTTTACCAACAGCTTCGAGGACTTTGGCATCAGCAGTTTCTGCCATATTCTTGGCATCAACCAAGCCGAGGCTGGTGAGCTGGCGGATAACTTTAATGACTTCGATCTTCTTGGGACCAGCAGATTTGATGACAACATCGAACTCGGTCTTTTCTTCAACTTCTTCTTCAGCGGCAGCAGCGGCAGGGCCAGCAGCAACAGCAGCGACGGGAGCGGCAGCGGAGACGCCCCATTTTTCTTCCAACATTTTGACGAGGTCAGCAGCTTCCAAGACGGACAGGGTGCTCAGTTCCTCAACGATTTTTGCTAAATCAGCCATTTTTTATCTCCTAATAATTTTTCTTTTTAATATTTTCTCGTCTTGAAACGAGCCTGTTAAGCAGCACTTGTCTGCTTTTCTGAGTTTGCTTTAATTACAGCGGCTAAACCACGGGCGGGTTCCGCTAATGTACGGACTAACTGGCTGGCAGGTGCCAAAATGGTGCCCAACAGCATGGAACGCATTACCGGTAAGGTGGGCAAGTCTGCCAATGCTTTCACCTGGCGTGCGTCTAACAAAGCTTTGTCCAGATAACCACCAGTGACAGCAAATGTTTCATTGCCTTTAGTGATCTCTGTCAATGCCTTGGCGGCAGCAGGGGCGTCTTCAAACGCGAAAACCACCACATTATTGCCTTCCCAGGTTTTCGGATCAAACTTGTAACCCTTCTCTTCCAAAACGAGGGAGAAAAGCCGGTTTTTGACCACATGCATCTCGCTTTCGGACTCTCGCAGTTTTGCGCGAGCCTCGTTGATGGCGGGCATGGTCATTTTATTGTAGGTCAGATAGTAAACCGCTTTGCTTTTATCGATCCATTCACGATATTGCTCAACAATTACTTCTTTATGTTCTCTCGAAAATGCCAATGTACTCTACCTCCTTCCAATAAAAAATCTCTTTCCGTTTACCCGCGAAAAGAGATTCATAGTATCGACCAGAGTCTGTCTTGAACCTCCACCTCGGCGGGATATTAAGCCGTTAACGGCACCAGCTTTCTTAAGCAGAGCGTGCAATTTTGCACTATTCTGTTGTCCAGCCCGGCAAGTATACCACGCTTTTTTTCCTGTCAAGGACTGACTGTTTCATTTTTGGGATAAAACGGCTGACTGAACCCAAAACATTCCTCACTTCCCCAACAGTTGGGGAAACCCTCAAAATCGATTGTATATTCACCAGTTACTTTGCCTTGTTGATCAATGTAATATGCTTTTTTATTGTTGATATAAATGAAGCTATCCCCGTTTGAAACGATCTGATTCCATATCAACTCATCGTCATTCTCAAACTCCTCCAACGCAATTACCTTGGATCCATCTCGCAGGCGGCGAATCCAATTATGAGAACAACCTTCGTAATAACGGTCTGTAAGAAAATACCCTCCAGCAAAACGGAAGACATTATTCGAACAGCAAGCTTGCTCGGTCATTACAGGCTCGGCATGAGCACTGTCGTACAATTCCAGGTAGGCACCTCGATAATCGGATTCATCAGAATTGATGCCAAAACACAGTAAGGTGTAACCATTTTCCGGTTCAACAGCATAAACAACAGTGTGAATCCGGTCGGTAAGGATGTCTGTTTCAGACAAATCATCCGTTTTCGTGTTGAGAATAGGCAAAAAATTTTCCTCCATTTGTTTGCTCATTGGGTCGAAAGTTAGATACTTGGCGTATAAACCCCCATCTCTTCGAATTGGGTAGGTTGCTACCCAAAGCACGAATGGTTTTTCCCCGCTGCTGGTTCCAAGCACTCCCGATTCCGCTTCTCCATCGTATCCCATCGATAAGGCTGGGGCTGAATCGACTTGCATTTCGGTATTTACCATGACAAGCTCTTCACTTCCGTTGGAATCTAGTACTAATGTATCTCCCAACCATATAGACTGTGGAGCCCAAATCCTGGGCAGTAAAACCTGGTCAACTTCTCCGGTGGGCGAAAGTCTTACAAAGAATTCGTCCTTTGACCGGTAGGCAAAATAGAGATTTCCTTCTCGGTCAGTTCGGATAGGTGAAAGGAGTTTTGCTTTACTATCAACAGAAATTTCTGCATATGTCACTTCTCTCGTTAGAGATTGTGAAACTATCACCGCATTATTTGTAGAATAGCCTTGAATATAGACTACAACTGAATCGCTTGTATGTAATACAGTTTGACATGGTTTGGTATGTTCGATTGTTAAGCCAGAAGAACTTTTGCACACACAGGCTGTGAAAAGTGTCACAAATAGCATCATGAACACCCATAGCCGAACTCGCCTCTTTGTTATGTGAATATCTTCCATGGTCATTTGCACCCAGGTGTAACTATCTCAATAAATATTGATGCACCTTGTATAGGAACTCGTCCAAGGATAATTTAGCCTATCATTGGTGTGGCCACTGTATCTCAAAGGGTTGATGGCAGTGACCATCCCAGTATGCTGTTGAGGAATAATCCCTATGTCACCTAGTTGCACGATAGCGCAATCGCGATAGTATCCATAACCAGAACTAATCATTTTGTTTTCAAAAGCTTGTACTCCTACCCAGGCTGACACATAAGGTTGCCACGTTGAAGTCTTGATCTTTCCTGCATACACTAATGCCTGTGAAACATAGTTCACACAATCAAGACACTCACACATTTGACCACAACCACCAAATTGGTCATTTTCATAATCTTCATTGTAGGCAGATCGGTCTTGATAGACTCCATCACAGTCAATTCTGTTAACTCTTACATAAGTTCTCATATATGCTGCAGCATTTGAATCAGAATACTGGATCTGGTTTCGAGGGCCGATTGCACTAGAGGATTCAGGAATACGATTAACGTCATCTAGAATTATTTTAGCAAGTTCTTCAATTCCTAGAGTATAAATCAGGTTGTCCTGCATAACGGCATAGTTCGGATGTATTCGAACAGGTTTCTCTTTATCCCATATAACTGTATCAATACCTGGATCGTCTTTCGCTCGACTTGTGAACTCATCTTTAATAATGTTATTACTATTCGGATCAAATTCAATTGTATGTAAATTAATAATGGTGAATTTGAACTCTCCTTGAAATATTGATTCTTTGACGGCTCTCAATATGTCACGAGCGTTTGATTCAAGATACAACGATTTCCTAATATCTTCTACTTGTTTTTCAGCCAATAGAGTAGCTTGATAGATAGGGTAATCCTCTGCATTCTTCAAAATCGGCACTCCACTTAACGTAACACTTTCCACTACATTTATTACGTTCTCCCCTGCTTTTGTAATCGCTGCGTGGTCAAACTCAGCTTTTATATTTGTTAGATCAGAGTGTAGACCGAGGTTAAAATAATCTGAGTAAAACTGTCGACGTTCTGTTATCTCCAAGGAGATTAGTCTTGACCAATATTCGCTCTGGACCGTTATATCACCTGAAAGTGAATCTGAATATTTGTCAAGAATATCAAGACGTGATTCATCTGTCCATATATACATACTTTGGCTATTTACCGTGATTCCAAGAAAAGAAACTATCATTACACACAACACAAGTGACGAAAAAAATTTTCTTATTTCCATGATATTCTCCTTTCGAACTAATGCTTAATTAATAAGCTTGCTTAATTATTCATAACTGTTACTGTTTATTTAAGTTTGTGACAATTACTATACGAACGGAGGAAGACAGATAGGCGATGACAGAATTGGATCTAATTTTATGAGTGTAAACTTGAATTTACCATAACATGAAAAAATGGAAACGTCAAATATTACAAGCGTTGAAACACTATATCAACGCTTTCTTAAAAAGCCAAACCCCTATATCCGACTGTTTAAACCGCTTCGGTCTCCATGTCCAGTTTCTATGTTCTCAACTGGTCGAAATCGACTCATTAGTCGGGTTGCCTGGTCGCGGGTCAGAGTATGATGATTAATTCTTGTATACTTTCTTGTTCTGGCATCCCTCCCTTCCATACCTATTTACTTTGAGGCATTACGATAACGGTTTGGCCGATCCCAAGATCCTCAGTTTTGATTAATTGATAGGTATCGCCATTCTGTTGCCATACCAAGCCTTGATTGTTTAAGTACCAACTTACTGCTTTCCCACGAGATGCATTCTTGTATTATTTTCACTAACAATAAAACAGCCCCTGCATGATTTGCTCAGCAGAGGCTAGATGTTAACCAGTATAGTTAACGATTATACGGCTTCGGTTTCCATGTTCATGGCGGAGTTGATATCAACCTTCACGCCAGGACCCATGGTCGAGGTCAGGGTCACTTTCTTGACGAAGGTACCCTTGGCACCACTTGGGCGGGCTTTGCGCACGGCCGTGGTCAGCGCAGCCATGTTTTCGTAGAGGGCTTCAGCAGTGAAAGAGACCTTGCCCAACGGGACGTGAATGTTGGCGCTTTTATCGAGACGGAATTCGACACGACCAGCTTTGGCGGATTCGATCGCTTGGGCGATATCGCCCGGCTGCACAACCGTACCGGCTTTGGGGTTTGGCATCAAGTTGCGGGGACCCAAAACACGACCCAAACGACCAACCTTGCCCATCATATCCATGGTACCAACGGCGACATCGAAATCGGTGTAACCACCCTGGATGCGAGCCATATCATCATCGGTTTCGGCAACAAAATCAGCGCCTGCTGCGCGGGCAGCGGTGGCTGCTTCACCTTGAGCAAAGACCAAAACGCGCACGGTCTTACCCAAACCCTTGGGTAATACACAAACGTCGCGGATTTGCTGATCAGCCTGGCGGGGATCCAAACTCGTGCGGATATGGATCTCGACAGTTTCGTCAAACTTGGCATAAGCCATTTCTTTGACTAATTCCAGTGCTTCACGGGGGCCGTAAATCTTGTCAGCTTCAACTTTCTTGCTGGCATTTACAAAATTCTTTCCTTTTTTAGACATTAAGACTCCTTCGTGGTTCCAACGGGCGTCTCAACCCTCCCACTTTGCTAGTTTCCGGTTTACTTTTCGACGACTTTAAGCCCCATATTGCGGGCTGTGCCTTCCAGCTGGCGCATGGCGGCTTCAATATCATTCGCGTTCATATCTTTGAACTTGATTTCAGCAATTTCCTTCAATTGAGCCCGCGTAACCTGACCAACTTTTTCAGTCTTGGGGTTGGCGGATGCCTTTTCAATCCCAGCTGCTTTTTTCAACAAAACAGCAGCAGGGGATGACTTCAGGTCAAATTTGAAAGATCCATCCTGGAAGATGGTGATTTCGGCAGGAACAATCTCACCCATCCGGCTGGATGTGCGAGCGTTATAGTCCTTGCAGAATGCCATGATATTGACGCCATGAGGTGCCAACGCCGGACCAATCGGGGGGGCGGGATTCGCCTTACCGGCCTGGATTTGCAGTTTTACGATTGCTTTTACTTTCTTTGCCACAGATAAATCTCCTTGGTGGTGCTAACGGGTGGTTTAAACCCTCCCACAAATTTCCGGATTGCTCCGGTTTACGCTTTCTCCACCTGTAGAAAATCGAGTTCCACAGGAGTTTCACGCCCAAAAAAGTTCACCATAACGCGAATCTTTGAGCGATCCATATAAATTTCATCCACAATACCGCGAAAGTCATTGAAAGGACCATCCACGATACGTACCCGATCACCAGGTTTGTAAGTAACCTTAAAGGTCGGGGCTTCGTTTTCCATACGACGCAAAATGCTGGCGACCTCTTCAGGACGCAGCGGAGTCGGTTCGTCACCCATACCAACAAAGCCAGTCACGCCAGGTGTGTTTCTGACAACGAACCATGAATCTTCTTCCAGGATCATGTTGACTAAAACATAACCTGGAAAAACATGGCGTTCCACTGTTCGGCGCTTGCCATCGCGAACTTCGATCTCTTCCTGCGTGGGGATGACCACGTCAAAGATCTTATCTTTCATCGCCATGGTTTCAATGCGCTGTTCCAGGTTCTTGCGCACTTTGTTCTCATAACCCGAGTAGCAGTGAATCACAAACCATTGACGGTTATCGTCAGATTTGTTTTCATCTACTGAGCCAGTATTGGAAGAATCGCTCGCTGTTTGATTACTATCTACCGCTTCGTTCTTCTCGGGTTCTGGCAGGTCTTTATCAAAAAGATCAGTCATGATCTGGTCTCGTTTCTATATCCTAACCAACCAACAGACCAACCAGGCGGGAGAAGATAAAGTCCAAAACGCCAAGAATAGCCGACATGATCACGGTCACGATCAACACGATCCGGGTCAATGCCAGGGCATCTTCTTTGGTTGGCCAGGTCACTTTGCGCAGTTCGCCTATGGTCTGGCGCCACCAGTTCTTGGTTCTCTGGAACAGATTCGGTTTTTTCTCTTTCAGTGCCATAGTTAACTCCTGGTTGACGTTACAACGCCGTAGGTAGTACGGCGTTGAGTTTTTTCAACAGGTCAGGTAGGAATTGAACCCACAACCCCCGCTTTTGGAGAGCGGTGCTCTGCCAATTGAGCTACTGACCTACGCGCTTCCTTTACAGGAAGCTTATTTTACCTCACGATGCAGCCTGTGAACACGGCAGCGCGGGCAATACTTTTTCATTTCAATACGACCCGGGTCATTGCGGCGGTTTTTTACCGTAGTGTAATTACGTTCTTTACATTCGGTGCAAGCCAGGTGAATGACTGGTCTGATGTCTTTTTTCTTAGATGCCATTTTAGTCTAACATGGCTGCCTTTTTCAGGCAGCCATGATTCCTTCCTGAAATTCTTATCGACTATGCAATAATCTTCGTGATCCTGCCAGCACCGACAGTCAAACCGCCTTCGCGGATAGCGAATTCGGAACCGTCTTCGAGAGCGACTTTTTGGATCAGTTTGACTTTCAAACCGTTGACGTTGTCACCGGGGAGAACCATCTCAACGCCATCGGGCAGGGTTACATCACCAGTAACATCGGTGGTGTGAATGTAGAACTGAGGGCGATAACCGGTGAAGAATGCACTGTGGCGTCCGCCTTCTTCTCTCTTGAGAATGTAGACAGAGCATTCGAATTCGGTGTGGGGGGTGATGGATTTGGGTTTTGCCAAAACCATACCGCGTTCCACCTGCTCGCGATCGATACCGCGCAGCAAAATACCGGCATTGTCACCAGCCTGACCCTGATCAAGCTGCTTGTGGAACATTTCGATACCAGTTGCAACAGTTGCCAGAGGTTTGTCCATCAAACCAACGATTTCAACAGGATCGTTCAGTTTCAAAGTACCGCGTTCGATACGACCGGTCACAACAGTACCGCGACCTTTGATCGAGAAGACGTCTTCGATGGGCATCATGAAATCTTTTTCGAAATCACGAACAGGTTCCTCAAAGAAGGAATCAACAGCGTCCATCAGATCAGCGATCGGTTTGTATTCCGGAGCGTTGGGGTCAGTGGAGGCGCTGTCGAGAGCCACCTTGGCAGAGCCGCGGATGATCGGCACATCGTCGCCGGGGAAACCGTTTTTGGTCAGCAGTTCGCGAACTTCCATCTCAACCAGCTCAAGCAGTTCAGGATCGTCCATCTGGTCGGTCTTGTTCAGGAAGACCAGGATAGCGGGGACTTCAACCTGACGAGCCAGCAGAACGTGCTCTTCGGTTTGGGGCATGGGACCATCGGGGGCGCTGACAACCAAAATAGCGCCGTCAACCTGGGCTGCACCGGTGATCATGTTCTTGATATAGTCACGGTGACCAGGCATGTCAACGTGTGCGTAGTGACGCTTGGCGGTCTCATATTCAACATGGGTAATGTTGATGGTAATACCACGAGCTTTTTCTTCCGGAGCGTTGTCGATCGAGTCGTACGCGCGGAATTTGCCAAAGCCACGCATAGCCTGGACTTTGGTAATAGCAGCGGTCAGGGTGGTCTTGCCATGGTCAATATGACCCATCGTACCGATGTTCATATGAGGCTTAGAGCGGTCAAATTTTTGTTTCGCCATCTTTTCTCCTTAATAATGACTAAATATTTTCTCTTTTTCGGCAAGAGCCCTCAATCGGATTCGGACCGATGACCTCATTCTTACCAAGAATGCGCTCTACCAACTGAGCTATGAGGGCAGCCGTACCTTCACGCTGCCTATGCAGAGTGAAATGGACGGTGAAGGATTCGAACCTCCGAAGGCGCCAGCCAGCTGATTTACAGTCAGCCCCCGTTGTCCACTTGGGTAACCGTCCTATTTGCTTTTTCCTTTGGGCGCAAGCTTTTTACCCGCTGGAGATTGTGATCCACCAAGGTCGATCACAATCGCTAAAGAGTAAAACTGAGCCGACGATGGGAATCGAACCCATAACCTACCACTTACAAGGCGGTTGCTCTACCATTGAGCTACGCCGGCGCCCGGGAAATATTGCGTTGTTAAATGTTACTCACAGACTAAAAAGTATATCAAAATTTGCACGCTTGCGCAAGGCTGAATACTTCCAGTCCTTCAATTGCAAGTCGAGAGTTTATCAGGTTAACCCTGCTTAGTCAAGGGAAATCGCTTTATCCAGTGTTTCTTTTTCAGGAGAACTTTTTTACCAAATCTGTTTTTTAGTTAAACACTGCCTAGTGAATCTGCATGATCGACGGGATCCTATGGCAGATTGTAGAGATACTTCCCATCAATCCTTCAAAACAAAATCAATCACTTGATTCGAGGATTCTTTCCAACAATCCCACCACGGTCAGCACCTGTTCTTTGCTGACTCGCGTAGAAGGTTCACCTCGTCGTACACAATCCAGGTAGTGCGACAATTCCGCCTTGAACATGCCGGTTGGCGGCAGATTGATCCCGGTGGGTATTTTTTCTTTCTCCTCTGTATCAAAAACGATTGGTTCGGCTTGGGCAGGATAGGCAATTAAGCCTTTTTCATCATTTACAACGACTGCTCGCTCAAAGTAAATCCGCCAGCGGGCAGTGAAGGGGAAATTCGCATTAAACCAGGCTGCCTCAGCAGCCACTGAATGGTCAGCAAACCGGTAAACAAACCGGCAGTGTTCCTTATAAGTGTTGCCTGGATTGCCGCTGCAGGTGAAACTGAAACTTTGGGGGGCGCCGAAGAGACTGACAATCGTATCAAGATCATGAATATGCAGATCAAACGGGAGCAGACCGCTCTTTTCCTTATCGAAGAGCCAGCCATTCTTGATCCAGGTCGGACAGGCCGAAAGTCTTTCAAAATATCCATCCAGGGCTTTTCCAAACCTCTGACCATCAACCAACTCATGTAAGATTTCAACTTCCCTGGTGAATTGCAGGACCTGCCCCACAAACAACAACTTGCCCTGTTTTTCGGCAAGGGCATACATTTCTTCGGCATCGGCAAGGTGGAGCGCGATCGGTT
>Ga0209723_1005585_pt1 | contig 12811 bp, 9 predicted proteins | sample BiotimSIPDNA_2_FD_185750 | JGI IMG/M metagenome (GOLD analysis project Ga0209723, IMG submission 185750) | Anaerobic biogas reactor microbial communites from Washington, USA - Biogas_R2 time_0 SIP DNA (SPAdes) (version 2) | ecosystem: Engineered > Bioreactor > Anaerobic > Unclassified | place... | reverse complement strand
TAAATCAGCGCTACTTATGCAACAGGCTCTGGAGTCTGGGTTTTATTTTTGTTGTCCCTCCAATTGTATTGCTTCTTCTTTTAAAGCATCATCTTCGGCCTTACTCCAGTCTTATGGAAAACCTCATGTATCTTGCGCAAAAGGATCCGGATCTTTCAGGAGCAAGGAAAAGACTTGAGCAGAAATTTGGGACAGGCGGTGATGAAACCTCTGCCGTGGCTTCGGCAGTCATAAGAATTCTGAAACTGCTGGAAGAAAAGATCGCACTCCTTGAACAGACATCCAGGACCGATCCGCTGACCCAGGTGAGCAACAGGCTGCATCTTGACAGGCTTTTGCAGGCGGAGATGGAACATTCGGCATCAAAAGGGGGGCCTTTGTCTGTTATCATCATCGACCTTGATCATTTCAAGGACGTGAACGACGTTTTCGGTCACCAGGCGGGCGACCGCGTACTCTACAGGGCAGCGCAGATCCTGAAAGATACCGCCGGACCCGGCGCATTCGTTGGACGATGGGGCGGAGAGGAGTTCCTGGTCATTCTTCCGTCGATAGGGAAGGACAGTGCCTACCTGGAGGGAGAAAAACTCCGGAAAGCAGTTGAGAACGGGGATTTTGCCATCGAACGGTACGTTACCATAAGCTTGGGAATTGCGACCTTGTTTCCGGGGGATACTCCGTCAACGCTTGTGCACCGGGCTGACAAAGGACTCTACCGTGCCAAGGCCGGGGGACGGAACAGGACGGTCCTTGGTGAAGGATAGAAGAGTCCGTATCACCGGATGGATTTATACCGCTGAACAGCCTTTCCCTGGAGGGGCCGAAAGAGTGTGAATGTTCGCTCCCGGCGAAGTGGAGCCAGATTTCCCCGTCTTTTTTCTCAAAAGCCTTTTTTCACTTCCTGCAATGCTCTATAATTGAATCTGTTTACAACAAAACAAAGGAGGAGATGTTTTAATGAGCAAGATCGTGAAGATCATGGCCGTCCTTTTGCTGCTTGCATCCGCAGTGATGAGTGTGACCGTCCGGGCTGCTTCGGCTGAAGAGAAGCAGTACGCCATGCTTTATTCCTCGCTGAAGGATTCCCAGCTCGCGGCCATCCGGGAAGGCTTCATGAAGAAGCATCCCAACGTGACAATGGACTATTACACAGCCGGCACCGGAAACGTGATGACCAAGCTTGCCACCGAGCACCAGTCGGGCGGTATAGCCGCCGACATCATCTGGGTGGGCGATCCCACCAACTACCTGACCTTCAAGGAGCAGGGCCTGCTGATGCCCTACGATTCACCCGCGGCAGCCGAAATCCCCGACAAGTTCAAGGATCCTGAGAGGCTGTACATGTCCGCACGGCTCATCATGCTCGGCTTCGTGTACAACACCAACCTCGTGAAGGAAGACCAGATCCCCAAAACATGGGAAGACCTGCTCAAGCCCGAGTTCAAGGATTACATTTCCATGACCGACCCCACCACCAGCGGCACCACACTCTTTACTGTTGCCGGACTGGTCCAGAGCCCGAAATACGGCTGGGAATACCTGGAGAAACTCAAGGCCAACGGGCTGAAGCTCGAGAACGGATCCAGCGCCGTGGTCAACAAGGCCGCTGCCGGAGAGTACAAGGTCTCCATCGGGGTGGACTACATCGCCCGAACCGTCATGGCCCAGGGAGCAACCGTCGGCTTCGCCTATCCCGAGGCTGACATTCCCATCATCGAGAGTCCCATTGCCATCATCAGGAACACAAAGAACCTTGAAGCCGCGAAGAAGCTCTATGACTACATCATCAGCGAAGAGGGGCAGTCGGTGCTCCTCGAGGAGTTCACCATGCCCATCAACCCGAACATGAAGCTGGAGAACGCCATCGACGTGAAGGCCGCCGAGGCGAAAATGCTTCCCGTCGATCCTGCGGTGCTGGTTCGCGACAAGCTGGACATGCTGCAGAAATTCGACTCCATCTTCAAGTAAAACCTGGTTTGCCCAAGTAATTTCCCCTGCGGTCCGGAGGACATCCCGGACCGCAAATCATATCCAGGAGGTGTGCCCATGGCGATAGTCTCGATGAGGGACATCACCGTTCAGTATGGAAAAAATACCGTCATAGACGGGTTATCCCTTGATGTTGATCAGGGGGAAAACCTTGCGATAGTCGGTCCCTCAAGCTGCGGCAAGACGACCCTGATGCGGGCGTTGTGCGGATTCATCAAGATTTCCCGCGGTGAGATCCTGATCAAGGACACCGTGGTTTCTTCACCGTCACGACGGGTCATGATCGCCCCGGAGAAACGGAACATCGGCGTTGTGTTCCAGGATTACGCCGTCTGGCCTCATCTTACGGTCTATGAAAACATCGTCTACCCTCTGAAAAAGCGGAAAGTTCCGAAGGAGGAGGCGAAGGAACGCGCCCTCGCCGCCATGGCCCAGGTGAAGATGCAGGATTTCGCCGAACGGCTGCCGTCCCAGCTCTCCGGAGGGCAGCAGCAGCGCGTGGCCCTGGCCCGGGCGCTGGTTTCCTCGTCTGAACTTATCGTCCTGGACGAGCCCATCACCAACCTCGACGCGAAGCTCCGGGAGGAGATGGCCTACGAGATCCGGAACCTCCAGAAAACCATAGGGGTCACCGTCATTTACATCACCCACGACCAGGAAACGGCCATGACCATCTCCGACCGCATGGTGATCATGGACAGAAAAGGAGCCATCCGACAGCTTGGAACCCCAGAGGAGATCTGGAATCACCCCAATGACCGGGACGTCTACGCTTTCCTCGGGGTATCCAACTTCCTCCCCGTCACCAATGAAAAGGGATCTCTTCATCTTGTCTCCCCTTCGGGAAAGCGGAAACTCGAGAATCTTCAGCTGGACATTCCGCAGGAATTCGGTTCCAGGCTCCTCCTTGCCTCCAGGCCGACCAATATCCGGGTTTCCCCTCTTTCAGATTCTTCCGCAGGAATAGAGGGAACAGTGGAGCGGGTGACATACCTGGGACACCAGTTCGACTATTTCGTGAACGTGGGCGGCCATACTGTCCGGGTGCAGGAGGATTCCCTCGAGGCCTTCGGCCGTGGGGTTCCCGCCGAGGGATCGGCATGCGCGGTGGAGTTCCTCCAGCCTGCGGTCTACGAGGCGGATCCCATGGATTCCGTATTTGACCGTTGACTTCCCCTCTACAGGAGTATTGACATGAAATTCTTTCTGACAAGCATCTTCGGAAAAGAAACATCCCGGGGGGACCGGCGCTTCGGCCTTGACCGGATCGTCTTCCTCCTTTCGCTGTTCATACTTATCGTGACGGTCCTGATGCCCATGCTCATGATCGTCGTCAGGACCTTTTTCAAGGGTACGCAGCCAGACTGGGCCCTGTTTGTACGGGTCGTTCTGGCACCGGAAAACCTTTCGGCCATCTACAACACCGTGAAGATCGGCTTTTTCGTCACCCTCTTCGGTACGGTGCTCGGCCTGTTCTACGCCTGGCTGATCGGCCGGAGCGACATCCCTATGAAGGGCCTGATGAAAGCCCTGTTCACCATCCCCTACATGTTTCCTCCCTTCTTCGGGGCAATGGCATGGAGCCTTCTGCTCGCCCCCAGGTCGGGGTACATGAACAAGTGGTTCATGCAGCTCACCGGGGGGACGGCCCCGCTGCTGGACATCAACAGCATCGGCGGCATCGTTTTCGTTGAGACCTGCTATTATTTCCCCTTCGTCTTCCTCCAGGTGGTGAGCGCCCTCGAGCGCATGGATCCCACCCTCGAAGAATCCGCCCGGATAGCCGGAGCGGGACAGTGGTACGTGATCCGCAAGATCACCCTTCCCCTTGTCCTGCCTGCCATCGCCGCGGGGGCAATGCTTATCCTCATCTCTTCCATCTCCCATTTCGGCGTGCCGGCCATCCTCGGGTTCTCCAACAACATCTTCACCCTGCCCACGAAGATCTACCAGCTCATCAACCGGTCCGCCGGCAGCTTCGAGGGGATCCGTGAGGGGGCGGCCCTGTCCATCCTGCTGGTGGGCGTGGTGGTGGCGGCCCTCTACATCCAGCGCATCGTGCTCAAGACGGGCCATTACGACATCATCAAGGGAAAGAGCATGCGCCCCATGCTCATCAAGCTCCGGGGGGCGAAGATCCCCCTTCTCGGGATCAGTCTGCTCTCCCTGTTCGTCATAGTGGTTGTTCCGTTGTTCATGATATTCATTGTGGGGTTCCTCAAGGCCTACGGGCTGCCGCTGACGCTGCAGAACCTCACTTTGCGGAACTACGAGTACATTCTCGGGCAGTCGAAGATGGTACGGGATTCCATCGTGAACAGTCTCTTCCTGTCGGTCTCCTCGGGAGTCATCACCATGTTCCTGGGCGTGATGATCGCCTACGTGGTGATCAAGGTGAAACCCAGGGGGAAGGGCTTCCTGGAGATGCTCTCCCTGCTTCCCTATTCCATTCCGGGGCTGGTGCTCGCCATCGGCGTCATCCTGGTCTGGAGCGGCGCCTTCGGGATCAACCTCTACAACACCATCTGGATCATTCTCATCGCCTATATCGCCAGGTACGTGTCCTTCGCCATGAAATCGGCGTCGGCCTCCCTTGAGCAGGTCCACTACTCCCTGGAGGAGGCGGCCCGGTCCTGCGGGGCCACCCATCTCGAGTCTCTCCGGGACATCACCATACCCCTGATACGTCCGGGCATGATCGCCGGCTTCTTCCTCATCTTCCTGCCTGCCATGAGGGAGCTGACCACGTCGGTGCTGCTCTACGGTCCCTTCACCAGGACCCTCGGGGTAGCCATCTACGCCATCAACTCGGAAGGGAACACGGTGCAGGCTTCGGCCCTCGCCACCGTGGCAATCGGGATCATCATCGCGGGGCACTTCGCCCTCCGGTATGTGACTAGAGACAGGAAGGGTTTATAACATGAGCAAGATTACGCTGAAGAATGTGACCAAGGAATTCGTCACCCGGGGAGGCCACCGGGTCACTGCGGTGGACAACTTCAACCTCGAGATCCGGGAAGGGGAGTGCTTCTCCTTCCTCGGCCCTTCAGGCTGCGGGAAAACGACGACCCTCCGCATGATCGCCGGGTTCGAGGACCTGACGGAAGGGGAAATCTGGCTGGGCGACAGGCCCGTGTCCGTGAAATCGAAGAACCTTTACGTCCCGCCGGAGGAGCGGGGGCTGGGCATGGTCTTTCAGGCCTTCGCCGTGTGGCCCCACCTGAATGTCTTCGAGAACGTGGCCTTCCCTCTGAGGGTCAAGAAAACTCCGAGGGACGAACTCCGGGAGAGGGTCATGACCGCCCTGGAACACACGGACCTTCAGGGTGCCGAGAAAGTCTATCCCTCGGACCTGTCCGGAGGGCAGCAGCAGCGGATCGCCCTGGCGCGGGCCATCGTCACGAACCCGAGGGTCATGCTCCTTGACGAGCCCCTGTCGAACCTCGACCCGAAGCTCCGGGAGTCCATGAGGTTCGAGATCAAGGCCCTGCAGAAGAAGTTCAACTTTACCATCATATTCGTCACCCACGACCAGTCGGAGGCCATGGCACTGTCGGACAGGATGCTTGTCATGGACCTGGGCAGGATCATACAGGTGGGAACGCCGAGGGAGATGTACCAGAATCCTTCCAACAAGTTCGTCTACGGTTTTCTGGGCCTGTCGAACTTCCTGAAAGTCCGGGTGAGGGACGGCCGTGTATTCCCTGCGGAAGGGACCGTTCAGCCCATTCCCTTCGAGCTTCCCGAAGGCATGTCGGACGGGGAGGGTCTGCTGGCCTCCCGGCCGAACGAGATCGGCCTCAGCAGGACGCAGGGAACGGGGTACCCGGCGCGGATAGAGAAGCGCCTCTACATGACCTTCTGCATCGAGTACCACGTGAACATCGCGGGCCAGGTCATCCGGGTCCACACGGCCCATGGCAATGTCCTGCCGGAGGGATGTGACTGCTTCGTCCAGTTCCGGAACCCCCGGTGGTATGCCGGGGAGTCGGAGCAGGTGGAGCTGGAGCGGATCGAGCGGCAGGTTATTTAGGGACTTTTTGTGGTGGCGGGATCGTCCCCGTTTTTGTCATCCTGAGGAGCGATGTTTGCGACGAAGGATCTGATCCTGATTCTGAAGGCCTTAAACCCGAGATCCTTCGCTCCGCTCAGGATGACAACCAGCTCGGGATGACAGCAGGGGCGGGATCGTCCCCGTTTTTGTCATCCTGAGGAGCGATGTTTGCGACGAAGGATCTGATCCTGATTCTGAAGGCCTTAAACCCGAGATCCTTCGCTCCGCTCAGGATGAAAACCAGCTCGGGATGACAGCAGAGGCGGGATCGTCCCCGTTTTTGTCATCCTGAGGAGCGGTGTTTGAGACGAAGGATCTGATCCTGATTATGAAGGCCTTAAACCCGAGATCCTGAGCGGAGCGAAGGATGACAACCAGCTCGGGATGACAGCAGGGGCGGGATCGTCCCCGTTTTTGTCATCCTGAGGAGCGGTGTTTGCGACGAAGGATCCGGTTTTGATTCTGAGGCCTCAAAACCAGATTCCTCGGGCTGCGCCCTTCGGAATGACAACCAGTAAGGGAGGGCCCGGGGAAATCTTCCCGGCCCGCCCTTTTCATCTACGTGCCCTTTTTCCGGATGTACTTTCCGATCTCGTCCATGGAGAGGCGGGAGAGTTCCTGAACGGGAAGGGTGGAAAGCAACTCCCATCCAAGGTCCAGGGATTGCCCGATCTCCCTGTTTTCCTCAGCTCCCTGGCTGAGGAATGACTGTTCGAAGGCATCCCCGAAAGCGAGAGACGCACGGTCCGCCGTACTGAGTTCGTCCTCGCCCACTACTCCCGCGAGAGAGCGGATCTCGTGGACCTTGCTGTACGAGGCGAAAAGCTGTCCCGAGAGGCCGGGGTGGTCCTCACGGGTGTATCCCTTGCCGATGCCGTCCTTCATGAGTCGCGAGAGACTCGGCAGGATCTCCACCGGAGGGTAGACTCCGCGTGCTTCGAGATCACGGGAAAGGACGACCTGCCCCTCAGTGATGAACCCGGTGAGGTCCGGTATGGGGTGGGTGATGTCGTCGTTGGGCATGGTCAGTATAGGTATCTGGGTGACGCTTCCCCGGCCGTTCCGGAGTACCCCGGCCCGTTCGTAGAGGGATGCCAGATCGCTGTACAGGTAGGAAGGATATCCTTTCCTGCTGGGTACCTCTCCCCGCGCCACGGAAAGTTCCCGAAGGGCCTCGCAGTAGCTGGTCATGTCGGTCATGATGACCAGTACGTGCATGCCCAGGTCGAAGGCCAGGTATTCCGCCGCCGTCAATGCGAACCTGGGCGTGGCGATCCTCTCGATCACCGGGTCATCTGCCATATTGAGAAAGAGGACGAGGTTTCCTCCCTGTCCGTGGGCGGAGAGGCGGTTCTGGAAGTATGCCGCGTCGTCGTGCTTGATTCCGATCCCCGCGAAGACCACGGCGAAATTTTCGGCTCCCACGAGCTTTGACTGTGTGGCTATCTGAACTGCAAGCTGGTTATGGGGCAGCCCGTTTCCCGAGAAAATGGGGAGCTTCTGTCCACGAATCAGCGTAAGCAGCACATCTACGGACGATATGCCGGTGGAAATAAAATCACGGGGGTATTCCCTGGCGAGAGGGTTTATAGCTGAGCCGTTCACCGGACGGCGTGCGCCGCCCAGTACGGGGCCGCAGCCGTCCCGGGGTTCTCCCAGGCCTGAGAAGGTCCGGCCGAGGATGGAGGGGGAAAGGGGAATCTCCAGTTCCCTGCCGAGAAATCGGACCGAGGTGGAGGAGGGGACCAGCCCCTCAGTTCCCGAAAATACCTGTACGAGGGTCGAGTTCTGATCCACGAGCACGACCCGTCCCTTCCGGACAGTACCGTCAGGGGAGAGAATGTCGGCTATTTCGTCGTACCCGATTCCCGGAACTGCGGAGAGAAGCAGAAACGGGCCGTTTATTTTTTCAACCCCCATGTATTCAGCAATAGCCATCCCCTATCCCTCCCTCGCGGGTGCGATCCGCTCACGGTCTATGGTTTCCATCTGTTCAAAGAGCCGTTTTTTCAGGTCTGAAAATACGTCCTGCTGTTCCGAAGGTATTTCCCGCAGATGCGTCAGCTCGATGAGTTCCTTCATTCCCCGGAGGAGCGAAAGGGGGCATCCTCTTTTCAGAAGCCTGTCCGCTTTTTCGTGGAAGCCGAGAAGAAGATCCAGGATGGCCAGCCCCTTGGCCGGAGGGCAGTATGAATCAGGGCCAAAGGCGCCCTGCTGCAGGTAGCCGTTTTTGAGCAGGGACGCCGTGAGAGCTGTAAGTTTCTGGTCGTCCGGAAGGACATCCTCGCCCACGAGGCGAATGATCTGCTGGATCTTGTCATCCTCGGCCAGTATAGCCCGTGCCCTCTCTCTCAGGGATCCCCAGGCGGGATCGACATGCAGCGCGTACCATTCCTTCACCTCGTCTCCGTACTCACTGTACGAGTCGATCCAGCTGATGGCAGGAAAGTGCCTGGACCGGGCGAGCTGTTGGTCCAGGGCCCAGAAACAGCGGATGAACCGCTTCGTGTGCCGGGTCACCGGCTCGGTAAAGTCACCCCCCGGAGGTGACACTGCTCCGATGATGGAAATGCTTCCCTGTGTTCCGCCAAGCGTAGTGACTTTGCCGGCCCGCTCGTAGAACTCGGCGATGCGGGTTGGGAGATAGGCGGGAAAGCCCTCCTCTGCGGGAATTTCCCCGAGGCGGCCGGAGATCTCCCTCAGGGCTTCAGCCCACCGGGACGTGGAGTCGGCCATGAGGGCCACGTCGTACCCCATGTCCCGGTAGTACTCAGCCAGGGTTATTCCCGTGTAAATTGACGCCTCCCTGGCCGCCACGGGCATGTTCGATGTATTGGCAATGAGGATCGTGCGTTCCATGAGCGGTTTCCCCGATCGGGGATCCTCGAGGACGGGAAACTCTTCCAGCACCTGGGTCATTTCGTTGCCCCGTTCGCCGCAGCCTATGTAGATAACGATCCGTGCGTCGCTCCACTTGGCGAGCTGGTGCTGGGTCACTGTCTTTCCCGTGCCGAATCCGCCGGGGATCGCCGCCACGCCCCCCTTTGAGAGGGGAAAAAGCCCGTCTATGACCCGCTGCCCCGTGAGCAGCGGTTCGTCAGGCAGAAGGCGTTCGGCAATGGGCCGGGGGGTCCGCACGGGCCATCGGGTAACCATGGGGATGCTTTGTTCACGTCCATGAGTATCACGAATTCTGGCCACCGTGGACGAAGCCCTGTGAAACCCTGAGGGAAGGATGGATGTTATCTCTCCCTCCAGGCCTGCAGGCACAAGGATCATGTGTTCCACGAGCGAGGTCTCCTTTATGGAGGCGAGAGCCATTCCCTGGGTGACCACGTCGCCGACCTTCCCGAGAGGGGTTATTTCCCATGTCCTGTCCGGGTCTATCTGGGGTACCGATACTCCTCTCGAGACGAAGGATCCCTCTTTTTCCAGAAGGCGGCCGAGAGGACGCCCGATGCCGTCAAATATGGAGCCCATGAGCCCCGGGCCCAGAGACATGGAAAGAGGGCTTCCCGTTCCCTTCACAGGTTCACCCACGGTAAGGCCGGCGGTATCCTCGAACACCTGGATAAGGCCATCGTCGCCGTCGAGGCGGATGATCTCACCCAGCAGGGCAAGGCTGCCGACGTTCACCATTTCCCGCATGGCGAAATCTCTCATCCCCGACGCCCTGACGACCGGCCCGTTCACCGTTATGATCCGTCCGGAGGTCATCGCTTTGTCCTCACAGTATATTCAGGATCCGCTCGGCGAGTGGATCCTTCACTTCAGATATGATCTCCCGCCAGTCGGCCGGGGCCCGCCACGACCCATCCTGTGCCGAGAGCCAGACTCCCCCGAGAATCGGCGCAGGGTCATGGTCAAATGACACCACAAGTTCCGGACGCATTCCGGCAAGCCGTGCGGCAAGGTCTTCGCCGAGAGATTCGTCTTCCTGGGCGAGCTGTATCTTCACAGCCGTTCCGGAGGGGAGCTTTTCCGAAGCCTCGAGGGCGAGTCCCGTGAGAACGGAGGAGTAGGATGGTTTTTCCCTGATTGCTGCAAGTTCTTTCTGAAGCATGGAGATCGCCTCGTCAAGAAGGCTGTTCTGAAGGCGGAGGCGGTCTTTCGTACGGTTCATCTCTGCTCCCGATATCTGTCGTTTCGATATCTCCTCAGCCCGCTTCACGGCCTCTGCGTGGATCTGCTCAACCATCCGGTCAAGGGCGGAGTTCTGCTCTTCAAGCCAGGAAGCCGCCTCCTTCCTTGCGGACTCCAGTATAACTTCCCGTTCATCGTCGGCTTTCCTGAGAAGCAGGTTTTTCAGGGAGGCAAGTTTTTCGGGATTGCGGACCTCGTAATCCCGTCCGTCTCCGGAAATTGAATCGGTCATTCTATTTTCACTCCAATCGCATCGCGGATGTACCGCGTCAGAAAGTCTCCCTGCCGCATGCTCCCATGGCGGTCGGGGATCTCCACCAGGAGAGGGGTTTCACCCCGCTGCCGGATCGTCCGTACGAGAGCGGGGACCTCGCCTGCTGCTTTTTCTGTTATCACGAGCACTCCCACGTCAGGGCGGTTTTTGAGAACGTCCTCTATGGCTGCCGCAGTCTCTTCCGGGCCATGGGCTTCCACGCCGGGAATGCCGGCAAGCCGCAGAAGGACCAGGGAGTCATGGTTGTCACTTATAAGAAAGCCTTTCATATCCCCGGAGGGCCCTTTACCCTAGAGCTTGCCGAGGATCAGGAGGGAGACGATTACCCCGTAGATAGCGATGCCTTCTGCAAGCCCGAGATAGATAAGCGTGGTTCCCAGCATGGAAGGCTTTTCTCCGACAACGCCAAGCGCAGCCGCTCCCACGACCGCCACGGCAATACCCGCCCCAAGGCATGCCAGTCCTGTGGCCAGGCTTGCTCCCAGGAAGCCCAGTCCCGATGCTGCGGAGGCCGGTGATGTCTCGGCAGCGGTCGATGGTGAGGGCAGAAGAGTCAGCGCAAGACCAAAGACGAGAAGTACCCCCATCAGGGCAAGAGCCCCTCCAAGGACCGTCCGCGGAGAGCGCACCGTACGCCCCCTGAGATAGAATCCAGTGACGCAGGCGAGTGCCGTACCTCCTGTTATAAGTACAAGTCCGCTCATGAAAAATTCCTCCTCGGTAGTCTATTCTTTATTTTTTCCGTTCCAGGTCACGGGGGCGAAAGGACGGCCGCCGCCGTGGTAGAACTTGCTGAAGAACTCGTAATACTCGAGCCTGAGCGTCTGGATGAAGACGATAAGTCCCTCGAGCCCCACGATCACTATGTTTCCCAGGATAAGCACCGCTGCCCGGAAAAGAGTACCTCCGGGAAGGGTGTGAACCATGTCGCTGAGCATGAAAACTGCTGCAGAAAGCCCGGCGTGGTTCAGGGCAAAGGCCGCGAGACGGACGAAGGAGGCAGTGTTGCTCAGAAACGAGAGCAGGTCGTGGAACACTGTAAAGGTGTGGACCACACCACCCTCGTCCCCGCCCTGGGGGCCGAAGATGAGCCGTTCAAGCACCGAGCTGAAGAGGATCACAATAAACAGGATCCCTGCCAGCACGAGCAGCGGTTTCGGAGCCCCTGATCCCGATGTGAATCCTATGGCAGCTGCAGCGGCCGCAGTCCAGTAGAAGAGGAGCCCGGCTGCTCCCTCTCCGTCGAAGAGCATCTTCCCGATCCGTCCCTTCCGCTTCAGGGAGACGATGTTGACGATGATTCCCATGCTGAGAAATGCAACGCCCACGAAGAGAGATGTCTGAATGAGGTCCGATATGCCGTGCATGGGAGAGGTCCAGAGTGAGGGCAGAATTTCCTCCGAGCCGAAGACGCTTCCGTAGAGAAAGCCGAAGACCATTGCCGAGATCCCTGCGATCCGGATCACAGATGCGAAAGCTTTTTTCAGTATCCCCTTCCGTGCCAGGTACCATGCTCCTGCTGCCAGGAGCAGACCGTGCCCCACGTCCCCGAACATGAATCCGAAGAAGAGACAGAAGCTGAGCGCCACCAGCGGCGACGGGTCGGTCTCCCCGTAGGAGGGCAGGCTGTAGAGGGCTACGATTTCCTCGAAAATTCGTGCGAGGAAATTATTCTTCAGTAAAGTGGGCAGCTGCTTCCCCCGCTTTTGCAGTTCCGACCCCTTTTCGGTAAGCAGCAGGGTATTCGGCCCAAGCCTGTTAACCGCTTCACCGACCTGTTCCAGCGTGGAAGCAGGGATGACTCCCGACAGGACGAAAATGCCGCTCATCTCCCCCCGTTTCTGGCAGAGGGCGTACACTCTCTGGAGGGAGTGTACGGCACAGTAGAGCCGCTCCAGCTCCTTCCGCCTCCTCCCCAAATAGTTCCGGGGAGCGTCCTGAAGCCCCCTTATGGCCCGTTCATAGTCAAAACGGCGTTCCCTGAGCCGGTCGCGGAGATTCTCGCCGGCACCCTCGAAAATATCCCCGAGGTCATACTCTTTCACGTAGACCGTCCGGTATATTTTTTCGGCTTCCTCCCTGTAGTCCCTGGAACAGAAGATGATGGCAAGGACATATCCTTTTTCCGCCACCACCGGGAATACCAGGAGCGGGGTCACCTCGGCCATTTCCTCAAGCCTTCTGAAGTTTTCCGAACTCAGGCGGCCGAAGGTGATGGAGAGGAACCTGGTTTTCAGCGTCTCTTCCACGTCCCTGTCCGCGGAGGCCAGGGCGTCGAGGAAAGCACCGGCAGCCATGAGCTTTTCCCGTTCCTCCTCCAGGACCTCGGCACGCTTTCTCCATATCTCGAG
>Ga0209723_1005584_pt1 | contig 12812 bp, 11 predicted proteins | sample BiotimSIPDNA_2_FD_185750 | JGI IMG/M metagenome (GOLD analysis project Ga0209723, IMG submission 185750) | Anaerobic biogas reactor microbial communites from Washington, USA - Biogas_R2 time_0 SIP DNA (SPAdes) (version 2) | ecosystem: Engineered > Bioreactor > Anaerobic > Unclassified | place... | reverse complement strand
TGCTGTATACGCTGATAAAATACAGAAGGTTATTGCCTGGATGCAAAGGAAACAGGAGCCATTCTGCACAGCCAGAGACCTCCAATCAGCGAAAGTTGGTAAGATGAACGCCGCAGAAGCTAAAACTGTCCTTAATATGATGGTGGATTATGGGCTTGGAATATGGTCGACTGGAGAGCAGAAGATGTATATATCGTTTTAATCATTGCTGCCAGTAATTATAATGAACATTGCTGCATGCTGCTGCAAATGGATGCAGCAGCTCTAACGCCCAGTATGACTGGGATGCCACCGTCTTGCTGCAATGTTGAAAGTGTTGCAGATAAATTATAATAGTCAGTTGATTCTACCAGCAGGGAAAAAGAATATATTATGAATTTTCTTTTTGGCAAAAAAACATCTAAAAGAATTGCAGCATTTGCAACAAAACTAGCAAATGCCTATACGGCGAAGTTAAACCCGCTGCAATCATCAGCAGCAGCATGCAGCAAATTCAACAAATTAATCTAGAGGTAACAACAATGCGTATTCATCAAAATCATTTTCAAGGGAAGGTAAATATAGACAATAAGGAGGAAAATAATATGGATGGAATTTTTAAATGTGATGTCTGTGGAGCAGACATAAATAACGATGATGGATTTTTATGTTGGCGGGAAGATTATAATGGAGGCTACCACGACTTCAAAATTACACATCGTAGGTGTTTGCCCAAGGATACTCTGGATATTAACATTGAAGATGCTTACTCTATCGATGGAAGGTCCAAACTGATTTTAATGGTCGAAAGAGGAGATGTTGCAGACTTTGCCAGCTGGGCGGAAGTATTCAAACGGTTCCATACCCCTAATTATGAAGAAGCCCGTCCCCATTTGCCCCAGGCAAAAAAAGATGGCTTCTTTGAAGGAGCATCAGATGAAGCGATACTAAATCAGGAAAGCCTGCTGGCTGTAATCCAGCAGTACGGTCGAAAAGATTAATAAATCAGAGGGCGGGGGCTTCCCCAGCCTGTCTGCACCGGAACAGTAAAGGGAGGGGTTATGCCCCTCCTATATCCCCTATATTACTGGTGTTTAGACCAGTACACAGCCGAGTTGAGGCAGTTTAACGTCATGCCCAGGACAGTTTGGAGTTACACTCTGGCAATCAGAGATTTTTCAACCTTTAGAATAAAGGTCACTACGAGTTCGACTTCGTTGAGCAAATTCCCAATGTGCTGAATCGTTTTTACAGGATCGCCTCCGCTGTAGTGCTGTATATATTGCCACCCTTGATATTGGTACCCCTGATAACCATAAAGCTCGCATAAGATGCAAGCGGATAGTTCTGCGATTATTTCTTGATCAGCATCCTGGCCTGGTCTTAATGGTTTTATCTTATGATGAGCTAAATGCGATATTTCGTGGTATAGGACATCCACATCATGGCTGTACAAAGAGATTTCACCACATGGATTAAACGAGCCGAAGGCTGAATGATTAAAGGGCTTGTATGAAACCGCGCAGCCCAGAAATTCAGCAACATCAGTTAAAGGCGGTAGGACTGGAGGATTATAATCAGGCGTGGATAACGCTTCTCCTGCCGTGTCTTCATACCTGAAAACAGGTATCAGTTTAAAGCCCTTTAAAATGCTTTTATCCTCAGTGATCACATAGCCAGTGTCCAGGTCAATTTTCTTGTCCATGATTCTGGTAACGATAGGCGCGAAGATATAGATTGCCCGTGCTCCTTTCATCACACTTCTCTTAACCTGCTGCCACTGTCTGAAACCCCTGGCATCATCGGTCCCTGATAGCATCATTATGATCCGGTTGGTAATGCTCCATTTATCAGAAGGTTTACAATCTCCCTGCATACGGTTGATGATGGTTCTGCTTAAAGCAGGCGGGAAATCCTGGCGTGAGAACATGTCTATAAGCTTCTGGGAAGCTTCTTTAATGCGTTCATCGTTCATTATAATACATACCCCCTTACATTTGCTTTTGTTCTCTCAAGCTGCAGTAGATGCCGTCACCGATGATGATATGGTCTAAAACGTCAATACCCAGCACCTTTCCTGCCTCAGCCAGGTTTTGAGTGAGTGCAATGTCCTCTTTTGATGGAGCGGGGTTACCTGACGGATGGTTATGAAGGGCTATAATGGAGCAGGCACTCCGAGCAATAGCAGGTTTAAATACTTCACGGGGATGAATAAGAGCCCCATACAAGCCACCCACAGCGATGGTTTCTTCACAGATCAGATGTCCCTTGCGGTTGAGATAAACGCATTTGAATATTTCTCTGTCCAGGTATCTCATCTGGGGCATGAAATGAGCAGCAACGGAAGCAGGAGAAATGAAAGCTATGTTTTGCTTCGGGGGTGCGGAATAGATCTTCTTGGCCAGCATCATGCCAGCAATAAACTGTCCTGCTATCTCTCCATCCATGCCTTCGATCTGTTCCAACTCCTGCATGGTGAGTTCAAGGATGTCCTGCATAGAATTGATCTTTCCAATCAGCTGTTTGACTACTGCGCTATCGGGGTTTTCCCGCAAACTCATCGACAGCAATTCGTATTCCGACAAATATTCCAGGTTCATATTCATATGATCATTCCTTTCACCTTTAATAGAAAAAGCTGTCCAGAAAACCAATTTCTTTCTGTAACAGCTTTTAATGTTTACCAGATGGATTTGTATACCGTGATATAAAACGTGGATTAAAACGCAAAATAGAAGCTCTTATTTATTGTCATCACTCCTTAGGGGGAGTTGTAATACATATGTCGTGACAGTTGTTTAGTTATCATCCAATACATCTCCTTTCATATCTCCAGCCATTACTGGCGTAACCCAGGGCTTGAATTTTCCGGCAGACTTGTGATAAAATGGTCCCTGATAGGGAGCTCATACAGGGTATCTTATCGCACGAGACCGAGTGGTTACTTTGGCGGTGCACACTCGGTCTCAGTCTGCCATCTAATAATCAAACAACCATTTACAACTCTGTTTGTTCCTCCTTTCTTTTTATTCGGATCGTAGGGGGTGGGTTCGTTAGGAATTTCCTAGAACCACCATAAAAAAGGGAGGCCGAAGCCCCCCAAATGAGTTATTATATACTTAAGATATTTATAGCCTTTCTCTTTTCTGAGCAGGCATTATCAATCCTCCCTTCTTTTTGGGCATAAAAAAACAGCCCTTTCGGCTGTGTTCCTGCTGATTAGTTTACTTATGCTATCCGTTGAGATCCATCAGGTGTTGAATAAAGTCGGATGCTTGCCTGCTCGTTAACTGTTTGCTGTTTTCTACGCCGTAACGATCCTGCATAAGCAATCTGGCAGTTTCATTTGGCATGCCCATCTCTTTTACCAGATAATAGATTTTGCCAAGTTGCTTCTCATTGGCCATTTTCACTTTAGGGCTCTCCTGTGTGGTAGGTTTGTTTTCTATGGGGCGGGAATTAGTTGGATTCTGTTCCACATAAGATGGCTTTTCGCTCCCCATATCCTCGATGTCTTGAGTGAAAATAGCAGAAGATCTGGTAGCTGAGAGTACACTGTCAATTAATGCCCGCTTCTTTGCCATCTTAAGTACCGTGTTACTTATGGTATATCCGTCCTGCTGCTTGTATTTCTTCTCCCGTGAGTTGCAGGAGCCAACCCCTTCTGATTCAATCAGACCTGTTCTTTTATTGATCAAGGTCGCTTTTACTTCATAGGCAAACATGCCCTTTTCCCAATCAACCACACGATTAATAATTTCGATCTGTTTGGAAAAACCAAAGATATCGCAAAGTTTCTCCGCTCCTGGTTTAAACAGGCTGGGCTTCTGACATCCAGGAATATAGCCGTAATCGATACCAGGCACCATCATCTCTGCTACAAAGGTCTGCAGCATCAGGATTCTTTCTTTGGCTTCGTTTAAAGTGATAGCAAAGTCGGGTACTACACTGGCTACTTCAGGCAGGTTTTCTACGACTTCAGGAACGATAGTGTTGTTCAGTTTTTCCCACTGGTTTTGCAGTTTTGATTCTAAATTCATACTCATGATTATTCCTCCTTTTATTTCACTGAAAAACGCCTGTAATTGGACTCTTTAACATACTGCTCATAGATGTCAGGATGGTCCACTTTAAGAGATTTGGTATCTAACCGCTCACTCTTAACCGATTTCCAACTGACAACTCTTCCGTCGATCTGGCCTGCTTCATGGTCTTTAAGAAGATCTTTTAATTTATTGGCAGCCAGGTCTTTCATCTCGATTATTCGCTTTTCTTCCTGCTGTGCTTCTTCAAACTGGGTAATTAGATCTAATGCTTCGGGCGGTAGTTCAATATTTTCTTTAATTCCGTTGGGATAGAGCCTATTCAGTAATTCTACTGACGCTTTTGAACCGTCTATTTCTGGAGCTATTCTGGTCTCCACTAGCTTCCAAAACCTTGACTCCATTTGAATAAGGAGATCGATCACCGCTTCATCTCTCTCAATCAATCTCCAAACAAACTGATTGCCCCCGATTAGAACAGCGACCCAGGCAAAAGAAAGTCCTGTTACCACCATATAGTGCTGAACCTGAAGGGCATACTCATCAGGTATGCCATGCTCCCATTCAGCTGCTCGGTAAGCACTGGCTGTTTTGGCTTCAAAGATGCCATCTCCCAGATTCGGATCGGTTACTATACCATCGACATTGGCAAACATGAAGGGGAATCTACGGTGCTGGAGGATAGCATTGACCTGTCTGATCTTGAATCCTGTACGATCAGCAAACTCCTGTCGGATGATCGGCTCCATGAGGGTCCCCCAGTAGGCTGCCTCACCTGCTGGAACAGGATCGATCTGTCCTGTCTTATCTAACCATACTTCCACAGGGGATTTCCATTTGCTCAGGCCACAGACGGCAGCTACATCACTTCCTCCGATCCCTCTCCTGCGGTACTCAAGCCATTCCTGATATTTCATGTGTTTCGTTGATACCAGTACATTTGCGTTCATTTTTTAACACTCTCCTTTTTTCTAAAATGGGGCATCTGTGCTTTCATTCCTTCTGCTACGACTGTAGATGTTGGCTTCGCCGTACAGCTGCAGTTCCAGCATGGATATCCTGGCTAAAATGCCTGCCAGTGTCTGCAGGGCTGCAGGGCTGAGCCGATCTCTGTTTTGCAATTTGTCTGCGAGAGCTGTTAGATCTGCATACTGCCGGGATAAATCCGTGATGTTTTTGCTCATAATTTCACCTCCTTTCCAATTGAACGCCTCTCACCGTTCGTGTCTTCCCTGTAGATGGGCATAAAAAAACAGGTCCGAAGACCTGCTCTATAAAACACCAGAAATTTAACTATTCTCCATTTCAATCATTATTTAAAGCTATCATCTATACATAACTCTAAAAGCAGATATTATGATTACCGCAATTCCGAAAGAAAAAATTATCCCGATGAAAGTTAAAAAGATTCCAACAATTGAGTTTAATATGGAAGGATTACCCTCTTTGTTTAAAATTTTTATTAATTCATCATTGTCCCTAGTTATGTATTTATATTTAAAAATTGCTTTTCTAACTTTATTTAGATAAACATTGCTACCATAGAATCCCAAACCAAGTATAATACCCATAAATAAAAGCGAAGATAAAAAGTAGATTAATCTAATTAACCCAAGATTATGTGCGTATATGAGTATTAGGGGGTAAATACCAAAGATTGCTAAAATCGGTACCAGCAACAATAAACATAAAGCAAATAAACCATACATTTTTCTGTGGAACAGCCAGATTGGACCCAATACCGCAGAAGACCAATTCCAATAGGTTTTTTTATTAGTAGAGTCAAAATGATTTTGAGCGGCTATATATTTTCCCGCTCCTTTACCTATATATGCCTCTAGCAGCTGCGGATCGTTATTCTTTGACTGACTTACAGTGGTAATAGGCTCAACTACTTCCATAGCTTTGCACCTCCGTTTTTTCATTATTTACATAATTTATATATTTTCGCTAATATTATAAATATTCCTCCTAAATATACCATTTCACATTATCTCCTAGCTGTAAATGGGCATAAAAAAAGCAGGTCCAAGACCTGCTATGATAGCTGTTATTATAAGGGGTGGGTTCATTAGGAATTTACATAGGTTTTCCTATATGACCTATATCCCCCCGATTAAATATAGGGCTTGTGATGATTCAGTGAGCTGTGACGTGCTCCAAAAATTTATTTATTATATTGGTCAATTCTACCCATAGCTACGAAAAAATTTAAGAATCCATAACCAAGGCTACTAAGATTGAGATCACCTTCTCTAACTCCTAAATACTCATCTTCACCAAAACCACCAAAAGTAAAAGGCTCTCCCACTATAATTAACCCTAATGATTTCAGATGTTTAATCCTATATAATGACTGTATGCCCGGATTTGAATCGTCTTGTATGTTATTTGCTATTGGACCACGATGGTAGAGGTTGAGAAGAATACTTAAGTCTTTTATTCGAATTTGCCTTAAAATATCATAGTACATTAGTATAAGGTCTTGATCGGTCAAATTTTCTCTTAATGATGTTTCAAAACCTTTGACAATGTAACTAATTTTTTCAACTTCGATTTCATCAATTGCATTATCAAATAGAACTGGCAAAAGCATTTCTTCTATGAAATTTTGATCTTCATATTTTGCTAAAAGATATTTAATTTCTTGAATGTCTTTTGATAAGATTTCAAGGACCTGATTCACATTTCTTTCATATCTCTTCTGCCGATATGCGGTTATCGCACTTATGAATCCAGGCGTTAATTGTCCTATAAGCGATTCCAAAATAAGTTCTGAAACAGTTAATGCCCCAGCCTCGGCAGCCGCTTCTTTAAAATCTTCTACCTTCTGACTGATTATCAATACTAGCACCTCTTAACCTAGTTAATTCCTCTACATAAAAACTATTTGGAATGTTATCGATGAAAAAGTTAACGCTCTGTGTAAATACGTGCGGTTACTCATTTCTTATAAAGCCGCCGATGGCCAGATTAGAACCAACAGCCTGCTGATTACGAATCCGTATAAACTCATTTTGTAATGTGCCACAAGTTATCATAATCCTCAATATTCAGCCATTCGTAAAAATATTATGTTCACTTTAGTTCATAACTTATTAAAGGTCTTTACAAAATTAATGTCCAAATAATGACCACAAAACATAAAGAATATATACTGAAGTCAGCTCCATATGTTTGAAGTAATTTCTTTTCTCCCACCATTTATTAGTGATTTTAATTATCCTTATATTTTAACTACCAAATACTCCCCCCCCATTCGGTGTTGATAATCCCACAGTTCCCCATTATATTTCCGAGCCACGGCTCGTAAATCCGGCCAGGTGAACCAGTTAAAAATGGCCGGGGGCAGCTGGTTTAAATCGATCTGCGGGGTATGACGCAGTTCTCTGGACCACAATTGCAGCATAATAGCCGCTTGCTCTTCGTTAATTTTCAATGGCTTATCAAGCTTCAGTTTTTTATCTGACTCTGTAATCACTTCAAAAAACTGCAATGTGTTTACAAACGAACCTGCTGAACGGGCCACCACATCCCGATCCCCGGCTCCCTCGACCATTTTTCGCTTTAGGAAGATAAGGTTTATCTCATTGTCCCATTCATACAGGCGGAAAATATGCTCGGAAATCTTTATCAAGGTTTCGGTACCCCCGATAAGATAAAAGAGATAGATCGGCGTCATAAACGCCAGATCATGTTGTTTGCTAAGTTCCTTCAACCACAGTTTTTTTCTCACCCTCATCTTGTTAGCAGGATCACGCAGGAAGCAACGGAATAAAACGGTCCGAACTTTTCTTTTCCCCTCTTTCCCGGTCAGTTCGCGGGCTATTTCCTCAAAGGGAAGATTTAATTCAGTTAATTTCTGACCCGGTTCAGCCAGCAACAAGCTGTCATAGATCCAGCGCGGCCTTATCGGGCGGTCAAATCCGATCATGAGAGTACCTCCACAAATGGTATTATGACTTCTTCAATATGTATTGCACCATGACTGATTCCCAGCTTATCTGCCGGGTTGAACATTTCCCTTCCCGGCGGTAGGACCAGAACTTTTTCTCCCAAAATACGTTGATTTTGTATTATGGCAAAATCATGCTCATGAGCAAACTCTTCCGCCAGCTTCAAATTAGGGTAAATCAAGGCCCGCAGAGCTCGCTCCTCAACCAAATACTTATCTGCTTTCACCCCATTACCGGAGCACCAGATGGAGCCATGATCAGCAGTTAAAAATACCCGATATCCTTCCTTCAGCAAATTTGAAATAGTTAATGCGATCTGGGTTTGTCCATATAGCTCCTCTAGCTGATTATGCATATTTTTCTTGCTCCGGGAGAATAAAATGCTTTTGTGACCGACATTATCAACAATATTAAAAACAATCCCCAGCACATCATAATTTAGATAATCGCGCTCCCAACGCGCATCGGTATTAATAAATAACCGCTTGGTTTTACTTTTGCCATCGTGGAAAAAACGATCAACTGCTTTAATGAAACCTGATGATTCTGAGCCCATGTTGTCCAGAAATACCTCGCCGCTGAATAACGAATTACGCGACAAGGATGTCAACGTGGGGATAAGAGCGAATGTGGCATTCTCACAAAAATCCCAGCATTGATTAGCCCGCAAATATGATTTTAGCCCAACCCATTCGGGAAAACCCATACCATCGAAACACAACAAGGCAATCCGTTCATCCTTCAGTGTACTGAGATAACGCATGGTCTGGTTAATAGTCACCGGGCAGTTTATATAACTGGCAAAAAACAACTGGTCATATTCTTGAATTATATAATCCTGAAACAGCTGGCTGATTTCATGATCCAAAGCAAAATAGCTTTCGGTTTCCAGCATTTCAGCCGGGTGGAGGGATTCCAACTCTCCCCAGCGCCGCGCTATAAGCGGCCAATCTTTCTTGTCCTGCTCAAAAAGTTGCCTGATATCCTTTACCAACCGGGTATAGTCATATGCTGAACTGTCTTTCTCAAGCACTTCGCCATGCTTTCTAATCTTTATTACATTGGCAATGCCACCATAACCTTTTTCATGAGCAAATACCTTGCCAAGGGTAATCCATTCCCTGATTAAAAACAATGTCTGCTGCTCGTCCAGAATACCAAGGTTATCGACTGATTCTTGATAAGCCTCATAAATAGACTGATAGCCATCCATCTCAAACATTCTCAGGGCTTTGCTGTCAAGCCGGGGAAAGATATCCGCCAGGGTCCAGTTGATTAAATCCGCGTTTTGTTCAATATCAAAGGGCAGACATAGTCCATCTTTTTGCAGCAAAATCAATATTTGCCGGCTCTGGTGCTGGCGTATGAATTGGCGCAGAGATAATTCCCCCTGAAAGCTAACCACTGCAAAATCCTGTTTCAGCAGGTCAAGCAGCAAGGGATCGCTCCCCAACTGATCCGGGTCATTGACAACAATCAATTGACTCCAGGACTGTTTGGCCTTATCAATTAAAATATAAAACCACTTTTTCATCATACAAACTCCACATAGGCAAATTGTTCACAATTCAGGGCCGGAATCAGTTGTCTTCTCTTGCGGGACTGCAGTTGAAACACCCTCATCTCTTCCTGTAATTCCTGTAGCCTGGCGTTACGAATGTTATCAACTGCAATACGCAGCAATGCTTGTTCGCGAGCCTTAAAATAGGCCTGCCGGCTTTCTTCCTGCTTACGAATCTTTTCCTCCAGATTTAAGGTTTCTTCATAGTAAATCGATTCGGCCAGCCGTTCGGCATTGTTCTGCCCATTCTCCATTAGCATGTCCCAATCCAGCTCAATTTTAATTTCAATTAAATCCCTTACTCGCTCCGGCATATCCTGAAAATATTTTGAGATCCGAGAATGATACTGGCCGGCTACACTAATAAAACAGGGAATAATGAACAGCCTCTCCTTATCTATATAGTTGCTTAATTTTAGCTTATATATAAAAAGAACGCCTGTCTCCCCAGCAAATTTACCTTCTTCCACCTGCATCCGGGCACTTATATCCATGGTCAATTCCTGAGCCGCTTTTGCAGATACAGTCATCATATAGGGATGGCCTGGCCCCAGCAGATCACATTCTTCCTTCTCCAGTGCCTGAATTTGGTGAAATATCACATTTTTCCAGTGCTTTCCGCTGGTTGGGTCATCAAAATAATAAACCCCTTGGCGTCCCTTGTAATGCTGTAGTGAGGCTCCGAAAAGGCTCAGATATCCGTCCAGGAGCTGTTTGCTTTCTTCCCCTTTTTTCTCCAGTTCCCAAGCAGATACCGAATAGCGTTCCTCTAGTTGGGAAAACGGCAGTGCCAGCTCACCCTTACCGATCACATCCACCGCCCGCTGATAAATCTCCTCCGCCAGTTTTTCTAGCTGTGCTGCATCGCGCAATCGCTTCTGAACCGCATCAATATAAATTTGCTCAAATGAGAATTCTTCCTCCAGGGTACTAAGGATATCGGCCAGTTTATCTTCTCCGTCGTTAAATTCTAGCTTGATTCTTTCCAGCTTGTCCTCAATGACTGTACGCACTTTCTGCTCAACTGTGTCTTCCAACTGAAAATTAACAACTTTCACATCGTATTTTTGCCCAATCCGGTCAATACGCCCGATCCGCTGCTCTAGACGCATCGGATTCCATGGTAAGTCATAATTAATGAGTATACGGCAAAACTGCAGGTTAATTCCTTCTCCGCCTGCATCAGTTGATATCAGGAAGAGTGCCTCGGTGCGGAAGAACTCTTTGGCCGCCTGCTTTTCTTTAGCGGACATGCGGCCATTGATCATGGCCGTCTTGTAGCCTAAATTCTGCAGACAAGTATTCAAATAGAACTGGGTTTCCACAAACTCGGTAAATATAATAAACTTGAGCTCGGGTTCATTTTCCCTAATCCTGAACTCATCAATAATCTCCAATAATGTTCTAAGCTTCGCATCATTGCGTCCCAGACTAGCCTGGCGGGCCAGGTCCACCAGTTTTTCCAAAAGGTCGATCTCCATCTGCAGATATGACACGTTTTTCAATAAATCCTGGTACGGCTGGCTTTCCAGATAAACCATCTGGGCTTCCGCCACCAGCTCCTGGATCTCATCGGCTTCGATCTCAGTCGTTTCGCCCTCAGCTCGTCCTAACTCGATCGTCTTCTTGAGTTCATTTAAGCTAGCCAACCGGATGCTCAAAGACTTCCAAATTGCCTGGGAACTACTGCTGACCATACGTTGGTAGAGCAGGAGCAGAAACATCATGGTCTGATTCTGTTCTTGTCGGGCCAGGTTGTAAAATTCGCTTACATATTCACTGACAGCCTCATAAAGCTGTAGCTCAATCCCATCCTCGGCTTTATCGCGGCTAATTTTGCACAGGGAAGTAATACGCTGTTTGAAAATCCGCTGGCCTTGAAAGTCCACCACCGCGCGTTTATTGTTGCGTACGGTTATGGCTTTCACGTTTTCAGGATTGAGATCACAGCCGCGGTAAAAACGATGGGGATCAATCAGGCTAAGTAAATACCGAAAGCGAGCTGAATCCCCCTGATGAGGTGTAGCTGAAAGCAGCAGAAAGCAGGGAACTGTTTCGGCCAGGACCTTCCCTGCTTTAAAACGAGCTGTTTCCTCACCGCTCATATCCTTGGTCAATTTATGGGCTTCATCAAATATCACCAGGTCAAAACCTGCTTGCGCCGCAGCTTCGCTGACATGTTCATTATGCCAGTCGCGTCTGCGCAAGGCTGCTTCCTGGATCTCCTCATTCATCTTTTTGGGTTTGATAAAATCAAGTGAGGTAATGATGCGATCCTTTAATCTCCATATGTTTGTGCTCTGCCCGTGCAGTTGCTTTAATGTCTGGACCGTTTCCCGGTCGTATATCGCAAAATCTTCGTCGAACTTCTGCCGCAGCTCTTCGTGCCACTGCAAACAAAGACCTGAAGGAGCCACGATGAGGACCCTGGTCACCATCCCCCGAGCTTTTAATTCTTCATAAACCAGGGCGGCTTCTATGGTTTTGCCCAGTCCCACCTCATCTGCGATAAGTACCCGAGGCGAAGGCTGGTCTAATACATATTTAACCGCCAAAAGCTGATGCGGTAAGGGAAGAATCTTAAAATTGGCAGCTGTCTGCAGACCATCGCCGGTATAGGAGGCCTGCAGCTGTTGATTGAAAAGGCGCAGTAGAAAGCGGCTAGCTGGTGAGAATTGCTGCTGGCGGACCATATCCGCAGGAGATTGAACCGCCAGCAATTCACTTACTGGAAAGCTAATAGTCTCCCCGCTGCCGGCAAAAAAGACCTCTACATAATCATGCTGAAACAGCTTCTGCTGTCCGACAATTACCCCGAGACCTTTTTCAGCCGTTGCCTGGCAGCGAACCTGGTCGCCAATCTTCATCTACAGATCCTCTCCGGTTTTGAAACGGGCAAACTCAACAAAATCGTTGATTTGGGAATCATTTTCGATAATTTTGGGATCGAGGCGTTTGGCCACATCGATGATATCTTGATAACGTTTTTCCTGGTATGCCTGGGTAAAACCGAGGACAATGGCCTCTTTACGGACTCCTTTTATCTTCTTGGTGCTGGTCCGGGCAGCATTAATTACTTGATCAAAGCTGCGCAGGAGATCCCGCTGCCGCTGCGCTTCGATCTTCTCTTCCTCTTCCCGGGTCCGCGGCCGGCGGTAGCTGCCTTTCTCCATTATAAAGTTCTGGTCCAACAGTTCTCGAAGTTCTGGAATCTCATCCTCGACTCCGCTGATGATCTTGCGGGAAGCTGTGTAAATATCACTATATGTCTGG
>Ga0209723_1005583_pt1 | contig 12813 bp, 7 predicted proteins | sample BiotimSIPDNA_2_FD_185750 | JGI IMG/M metagenome (GOLD analysis project Ga0209723, IMG submission 185750) | Anaerobic biogas reactor microbial communites from Washington, USA - Biogas_R2 time_0 SIP DNA (SPAdes) (version 2) | ecosystem: Engineered > Bioreactor > Anaerobic > Unclassified | place... | reverse complement strand
CCGGGCCGCCAGCTCGGCCGGGGCGAACCCGCCGAAGACCACGGAGTGGATCGCTCCCAGTCGGGCGCACGCGAGCATCGCGATGACGGCCTCGGGGACCATCGGCATGTAGATGACGACCCGGTCGCCCTTGGTCACCCCCAGGCTCGTCAGAACACCGGCGAACCGGCTCACCTGGTCGAGCAGCTCGTCATACGTGAAGCTGGCGGTCGTGTCCGTGACCGGGCTGTCGTAGTAGAGCGCGACCTGCTCGCCCCGTCCGTCGCGCACATGGCGGTCCAGGGCGTTGAAGCAGGTGTTGAGGGTTCCGCCGGTGAACCATCGGTAGAAGGGTGGGTTGCTGTCATCGAGGATCTTCTCCGGTGGGGTGATCCACTCGATGTCCTTGGCTGCTTCGCCCCAGAACGCGTCGGGGTCCTCGATAGACCGGCGGTAGGCCGCCTCGTATGCACCGTTGCCCATGGTCCTATCTTCGCCGACACAGGGGTGCTCGCGCTTGTCCTGTGATCCGATCGTTCCGTGGGCGGCGGGCGAGCAGCGACGAGCGGGCATGGCGTAGCCGACTGACGGATCGATGAGCGGCGCGCTCGGCGGCTTTACGTCTCTTCCGTCTCTCTTCCGCCGAAGCCGTACCGGCTGTCGGACCACTGACCTACTCTTCGGAGAGTCTTACCTCTACCTGGGAGCTCATATGCGTACAGCAGCCACCCTTCGGCTGGTCTTCTCGATGTTGGTGGCTGCGGTGCTTGCCCTCCTGCTGCCGGTTGCGGCACCCTCTCCGGTGGGTGCGGCCGGGCTCACAGCCGGAGCCCAGCCGGTGGAGAACCCCATCACAGTGGAAAACCGACACCAGGGCAACAGGTCGTGGCAGATCCCCTGGGCGGGATACACCGTCGCCGACGACACCACTATGGCCGTCAAGGGCTATGCCTCGGCGACGAGCGTGCGGGCGGGCGACGCGATCGGTCTCCACGTGCGCTCGCAGGGATCGTTCACCTGGACCGTCTACCGCCTCGGCTACTACCAGGGCCTCGGAGGGCGTTGGATGGCCAGCGGCACCGCGGCCAGGGTGAACCAGCCCGCGTGCACGACGAACACGAACACCGGGATGGTGTCCTGCAACTGGGCCCGCACAGCGACGGTCCAGACCCGCTCGAACTGGACCTCCGGGGTCTATGTCGTGGTCCTCACGAGCGGCACCTACCAGAACTACATCACCTTCGTCGTGCGCGACGACCGCCCTGACGCGATCCTTGCCCTGTCGCCGACGAACACCTACCAGGCCTACAACAACTTCCCCGACGACGGACGAACGGGCAAGAGCCTCTACCCGCACAACTCGAGGGGCGCCCTCAACACCGCGAACGGTGCGGTCAACGCCGTGACGGTCAGCTATGACCGGCCGTACGCCCGGACCGGTATCAGTGACGTCCTGCGCGACGAGGGCCCCATGATCCAGTGGGCCGAGGCGCGGGGGTTCGACATGACCTACGCGACCGATGTGGACCTCCACGCCAACCCTGGGCTCGCGAGTGCTGCCCGCAGCATGTGGGTGCCAGGACACTCCGAGTACTGGAGCGACACGATGTACGAGGCGGTCCGCACGGCGCGGGCGGCTGGAGTGGGTCAGTCGTTCCTCGGAGCGAACAACCTGTACTGGCGGGTGCGGATGGAGCCGAACGCCGCCAACACCCCGAACCGGCTCGTGACCTGCTGGAAGGCCGACTGGGCCAAGGACCCGATCAAGACCACCGGCCTGCAGACCGGTCTCTTCCGGAACTTCGGCAAGCCTGAGCAGGAGGTGCTCGGACAGATGTACGGCTCGCCGATGGGCCTGACCCTGGGCAGTCACCCGTGGGTGGTGACGGCGCCGAACCAGTGGTTCTACCGCGGCACCGGGATGGCCAAGGGGAGCAAGATCGCGGGCATCGTGGGTATCGAGACCGACTTCCGGCACTCGGCGATTCCCTTCCCGGAGTCCGAGGAGAGCTATGTCCTCGCCCAGTCGCCCACCGTGAACCGTTACGACGGGCCCGGCATCCAGGAGGCGGCCCTCTACGAGGCGCCGTCGGGCGCCTGGATTTTCGACGCCGGCACGATCCAGTACACGTGGGGGCTCGGCAGGGCCGGCGTCGTCGATCCCCGGGCGCAGGCGATGACGACGAATCTCATGGCCCGTCAGAGCGGGTTCCGCTCCAGCGTCGTCTCCGACCGGATCGGCGGGAGCAACCGGTATGAGACGGCCGCCATGATCTCGGAACGCACCTTCGAGCCCGGCGTGCCCACCGTCTACCTCACGACCGGCCTCAACTTCCCGGACGCCCTGTCCGCGAGCGCAGCCTCGCGGGGCGTGTCGCCGGTGCTGCTGGTCGAGCCCGGTGGCATCCCCCCGATCGTCGCCGACGAGCTGAGCCGACTGGCTCCGCAGTCCGTCACCGTTCTCGGCGCGCCGGCAACGGTCGACGATGCAGTGCTCCAGGAGGCCGAGCAGCTCACCGGCGTCCCGGCGACCCGGATCGCCGGCAGTGATCGGTACGCGACCTCCGCCCTGATCAGCGCGGCTGCCTTCGAGCCCGGAGTGCCGGTCGTCTACGTCTCCACCGGCTTGAACTTCCCTGACGCCCTGGCTGCCGGAGCGGCAGGTGCTCAGGCCGGCGGGCCGGTCCTGCTGACCAGACCCACGTCTCTGAGTGCCGCGGCCCTGGCCGAGATCACGCGTCTGCGGCCCGCTCGGATCGTCGTGACGGGGGCGACCGACGCCGTGTCCGAGAGTGTGCTCACCACCCTTCGTGGGGTCGCACCCACCATCCGACTCGCCGGGCCCAACCGGTACGCGACCTCGCGCCTGATCGCGAGGGATGCCCAGGCTGCGGGAGGAGCTGAGACCGTCGCCGTGACCACGGGGCTGAACTTCCCGGATGCCCTCGCAGGAGGACCGATGGTCGCCAGGCACGGAGGCGCCATAGTCCTGGTGCAGGGTGCCCTCGACCCGGCGACCGCCGAAGAGATCGTCCGCAACGACCCGGCTCAGGTGTTCTTCCTCGGCACCCACCCCACGGTGACCAACGAGGTGCGGACGGCTGCTGAGGCGCTCTTCGACGTCGTCAACGGCACCGTCAGGCCCGTCATCGTCGACCCGAAGCCGCCGGTCCCCGCTGGTAACAAGACTCTTGGGCCAGAGGAGGACGAGCTGATGATTCCGGAGGTGTACGACCGGGAGGAGCGGGCGAGGGAGGAGCTGCCCTGGCTCTCGGCCCCGCTCGACTGAGCTCGTAGATCTGGAGCTCGCCGACCGGTCGACCCGTAGTCGTGCCGCAGCGGCCCATGAGGACGCTGTGGCACGGCCGCGCCCTGGTCAGCGGCCTGGCGCTGTCAGCGCCGTGTGCGGACACACAGGGCACCCTGGGGATCGTCGTCGTGCGCGAGCGTGGTCCGAGAAGCGAAACAGCCTGAACCCTCGAGAGGGTTCAGGCTGTCGCCGATGTCGTGAGACATCAGTTGGCGGAGGATGGGGGATTTGAACCCCCGAGGGTTTTATCCCAACACGATTTCCAATCGTGCGCACTAGGCCACTATGCGAATCCTCCAACGGAGGAGATTACCCGAGCCGGGGCACAGCCACGAAATCGCTGGGCACGGCCGGTCAGGCCCTCCGATGCTCCACGTCGGCGCACTGCTCCGATTAGGGCAGGTGCCTTCCCGTCCGTAGACTGGGTGACGGCGCCCCGCGTGGTGGTACCTCACTGAACTCCCCCAGGGCAGGAATGCAGCAAGGGCAGGTGAGCTCTTCCAGGTACGCGGGGTGTCCTCGTTCTCCGGCTGAGGAGCCCTGCGACCATCCGCTCAGTGGTGGTGTGCCGCCTCCGCGGCCTCGTGGGTGCCGCAGACCCCGCCGCCGCAGCCACCGGCGCCGCATCCACAGCCTGCGTCGGCGGTGACGGCGCTGTCCACGGTGTCCTCGGCATCGGCCGAGGTGCCGCCACCACACCCACCACCGCAGCAGCCGCCTCCACAGCCACCGGCGGCTGGTGCCGGCCGGTTGCCCTGGTCCTCCCACGCATACGCGAGCGCCTTGAGGATCGAGTCGACGCCCTGCGCGCCGGAGACGCCGTACTTCTGGTCCAGGACGAAGGTGGGAACGGCGGTGATGCCGATCTGGGAGGCGAGGGCGAGGTCGGTGCGGACCTCCTGGCCGAAGTCGTCGGACTCCAGCACCTGGGCCACCGCGGACCCGTCGAGTCCTGCGTCGGTGGCGAGCCGGAGCAGGGTCGTGTGGTCACCGAGAGCGGCACCCTCGGAGTACCAGCCCGTCATGAGCCGGTCCATGAACTCGCGCTCGCGACCCACGGAGCGGGCGTAGTGGTGGAGCCGGTGGGCGTCGTAGGAGTTGCCACCGGTGACCTTCTCCCACTGGAAGTCGAGGCCGACCTCGGCCGCCTGCTCGGCCATGTGCCGGTGCGTCTCCTCCATCTGCTCGATGCTCACGCCGTACTTCTCGGCGATCCGGGCGACGTTCGAGCCCTCGAGCACCGGCGGTGCCGTGCGGTCGAGCTGGAACGAGTGCCAGACCACGTCGATCTCGTCGGCGTGCTCGAACTGCTCGAGCGCGAGGTCGAACTGACGCCGACCGAGGTGGCAGAAGGGGCAGTGGAAGTCGGACCAGATGTCGATGCGCACCCTCATACCCTAAGGCCGGCCCGCAGGGACGTCACTCCTGCGGCCTCCGGGCGAGCGGTCCGTCGCCCCGGCGCGGCGACCCTCGTGGGGAGGACTGCTGCCGCCATGGCGACAGTCATCCTCCTCACGAGGCGTCACCCCAGCACCTGTGGACGCTGGTCGGATGACACGTCACACTCTGCTTGGATTGGGGGATGAGCTTCGACGTCGATGAGGTCCTCCGCGCCCTGACGATCGAGGAGAAGGCTGCGCTGACGATCGGGCGTGGCCCATGGCGGGTCCGGCCGATCGAGCGGCTCGGGGTGCCCGGGCTGACGCTCTCCGACGGCCCGCACGGGGTGCGCAAGGCCGCCAACCTGGACGACCCCAAGGCGCGCGGGACGCTCGAGGCCACCTGCTTCCCCACGGCCTCGCTCCTGGGCTCGACGTGGGACGTACCTCTGGTGGAGCAGGTGGGTGAGGCCCTCGGGGCGGAGGCCCGGGAGATGGGCGTCGACGTCCTGCTCGGTCCGGGCGTCAACATCAAGCGCACCCCTCTGTGCGGACGCAACTTCGAGTACTTCAGTGAGGACCCGTTGCTGTCCGGGGCGATGGGTGCTGCCTGGATCCGCGGCGTGCAGAGCCAGGGAGTCGACGCCAGCGTCAAGCACTTCGCCGCGAACAACCAGGAGCACCGCCGCTTCTCGATCGACGCCATCGTCGACGACCGCGCGCTGCGGGAGATCTACCTCCCGGCGTTCCGCGCCGCCGTGGAGGCCGGCACGGCGACGGTGATGAGCGCATACAACCGCCTGAGGGGAACGTATGCGACCGAGAACCCCTGGCTGCTCACCCACCTGCTGAGGGAGGAGTGGGGGTTCGAGGGGGCTGTCATCTCGGACTGGGGTGCGGTGAACGACCGCATCGCGTCGCTCGAGGCGGGCATGGACCTGCAGATGCCTGAGGACGGCGCCGACCGGATCGCCGAGACCGTCACCGCTGTGCGGCAGGGCCGGCTCTCGCGGGAGTCGTTGGACCGCGCGGCCCGGGCCGTCCTCACACTGATCGCCCGGGCCGACGATCACCGGCGCGTCGCCCGGGAGCCGGTCGACCGCGACATCCACCATGAGCTCGGCCGGGTCGTCGGTGCCGCGGGCGCAGTGCTCCTGCGCAACGAGCTGATCGACGGTGCCCCGCTGCTGCCCATCGAGCCACCGGCCGAAGGGAAGCCGATGCGGATCGCCCTCATCGGTGCCTTCGCGAGCGAGACGCGCTACCAGGGATCGGGCAGCTCGCGGGTCATCCCGACGCGGAAGTCCAATCTGCGCGACGAGCTGCGCGAGCGGCTGCCGGGGGCGGTCGTGCGCTACGTCCCCGGCTACCGCCGCCACGACGCGCTCGACAGTGCGCCCATGCGTCAGGTGGCGGTGCGGGAGGCGGCCGAGGCGGACCTCGCGCTCGTGGTCGTCGGGCTGCCCGAGTACGCCGAGACCGAGGGCCTGGACCGCAAGGAACTCGACCTGCCGGCGCCGCACGACGCGCTAGTCCGCGAGTGCGTCCGGGTGAACCCGCGCACCGCGGTCGTGGTCGTCTCGGGCTCTGCCGTGGCCCTGCCGTGGCGGGAGGAGGTGCCGGCGGTGCTGCAGGCCTACCTCGGTGGACAGGCCGCGGGCGCCGCCATCGCGGATGTCCTCACCGGGGTGAGCGATCCCGGAGGCCGGCTCGCCGAGACCTTCCCGATCGCCCTGTCCGACAACCCGGTCCACTCGATGCCGTTCGGGCCACGGCAGACCGAGTACCGCGAGTCGATCTTCGTCGGCTACCGCTGGTACGCGACCGCCGAGGCGCCCGTTGCATACCCCTTCGGTCACGGCCTGTCCTACACGACCTTCGAGTGGAGTGACGCCGAGCTGAGCGCGGAGGACGTCACCGCGGACGACCTCGTCGCGGGGCGGCTCGCGGTCTCGGTGACCGTGACGAACACGGGCAAGCGCGATGGCAGCGACGTCGTCCAGGTGTATGTGTCGCGGCGGGACCCAGGGATCTTCCGGGCCAGCAGGGTGCTGGGCGGGTTCGCGAAGGTGCATCTGGAGCCCGGGGCCTCGCAGCGGCTCACCATCGAGGTCGACAGCAGTGGATTCCACCACTGGGACACCCGTCGACGGGACTTCGTCATCGAGCACGGTTCGTATGAGGTGCTCGTCGCGGCCTCCGTCAACGACCCCCGCGCCAGGCTCGCTCTGCAGGTGCGCGACGGGTTCGAGCCGGACTGCACCGACGCGTGCCGCGCATACCGCTCGCTCCACCCGGCCCACGTCTTCTCCCGGCGTGCCTTCGAGGAGCTGCTCGACGAGGACCTGCCGGACAACTCACCTCCTCGGCCGGGCGAGTACACCGTGAACACACCGATCGCCGACATGCAGAGCGTCATGTTCGGCAGACGGCTGCGCGAGCTCATCGCCACCGCCATCAAGCGACGCAGCACTGACGGAACCGTGTTCGGCGGCGACCCGGCCGACTTCGCGATGGAGCTCGTCCCGCGGATCACGCTGCAGGAGGGCCTGACCCCCGAGATGGTCTCGACGCTCGTGGACGCCGCGAACGGGGACTGGCGCAACGCCATGAAGGACGTCAGGGATGCGGTCAAGGCGCTCGCGGGCACGCCCCGGCAGCGGCTCTGGCGGCGGATCAAGGGCGACGACTAGCCCGGTGGGTATGCGGGCTCCGGCTCACCGGATGCCCTGTCGGCGACTGCGGCTAGTCTTTCGGGCGTGAGCCAAGCCCTCTACCGCCGCTACCGTCCGGAGACGTTCGCAGACGTCATCGGCCAGGAGCACGTGACCGGGCCGCTCCAGCAGGCGTTGCGGACCGGGCGCGTCAACCACGCCTATCTGTTCAGCGGTCCGCGCGGGTGCGGCAAGACGACGAGTGCCCGCATCCTCGCCCGCTGCCTGAACTGTGAGCAGGGGCCGACCGACACCCCGTGCGGCACCTGTGACTCGTGCGTGGCGCTCGCCCGCGGTGGGGCCGGCACCGTCGACGTCATCGAGATCGACGCAGCGTCGCACGGTGGCGTCGACGATGCCCGCGAGTTGCGGGAGCGGGCCTCCTACGGTCCGGCCCAGAGCCGCTACAAGATCTACATCATCGACGAGGCCCACATGGTGACGACGCAGGGCTTCAACGCCCTGCTCAAGATCGTCGAGGAGCCGCCCGAGCACGTGAAGTTCGTCTTCGCGACGACCGAGCCCGAGAAGGTCATCGGCACGATCCGCTCGCGGACCCACCACTACCCCTTCCGGCTGGTGCCGCCGGCGCAGCTGCAGGACTACCTCGCGTCGGTCTGTGCGTCGGAGGGCGTCCAGGTCGAGCCGGGGGTGCTGTCGTTCGTGGTGCGCGCGGGCGGTGGCTCGGTCCGCGACTCGCTGTCCGTCCTCGACCAGCTCATGGCCGGCTCCGGACCTGAGGGGTTGACCTACGACAGCGCCGCCGCCCTCCTCGGCTTCACCGACGGCGAGCTGCTCGATGCGACCGTCACCGCCCTCGGGCACGGTGACGCTGCCGCCGCCTTCGCCCAGGTCGACAGGGTCATCGAGACCGGACTCGACCCGCGGCGCTTCGTCGAGGATCTCCTCGAGCGGCTGCGCGACCTCATCATCTGCGCCGCGATCCCGGACGGCGCCGAGGCAGTGCTGCGCACGGTGCCCGCGGACCAGCTGGAGCGCATGTATGTCCAGGCCGGCTCGTTCGGCCCGGGCGCCTTGTCCCGCGCGGCCGATGTCGTCAACAGCGGTCTGACCGAGATGACCGGCACCACCTCGCCGCGGCTGCAGCTCGAGCTGATCATTGCTCGGCTGCTCCTGCCCGGTGCTGCCGGACCGCAGGGGTATGCCGCCCGCCTCGACCGCATCGAGCGGCGCCTCGACATGTGGGTGCGGGAGGGGGAGGCCGGCGCAGCACCTGCACCTGCACGTGCGCCTTCACCTGCGCCGGCAGCGGGACCGGCGGCTTCGGCACCCGCTGCTCCGGCACCGGGTCCGGGTCCGGGAGCTCGGGTAGGCGCGGGTGCCGGCGTGTCCAGCCCTGAGGCCGCACCGGACTCCGTGAGTGCCCCCGTTGGTGGGTCCGCTGCAAGCGGCCCTGCCGCACGTGGTTCGGCTGACAACCTCGCCGCCGCCGGTGCCCCCACCGGTGCTCCGCCCAGCCCGGACGCACCCGCTGTCGGCACCGCGGCCGCTCGAGATGATGCTGCGCCAACCACCTCACCTGGCACGGGTGGCCAGGGCGCTGCTGAGCCTGGCGCTGGTCGACCTGGCGCTGGTGGACCTGCTGTCGGTGGGTCTGGTGCTGCCTCGCGAGCCGGAGAACACGCCGGCGGTGACGACCCCGCGCGCGCCACCGGAGGTCCGGGTGCTGCTGGGCCCCACTCACGGGCGAATGCCGGGGGTTCCGCCCCCGCAGCTCCCGGCCTGGCCGCCTCGCCGACTGGCGGTTCCGGGACCGCTGCGGCTGGGACGTCTGGCGGCCCGGTACCTGCCGCGAGCCCTGCTGCCGGCCGCGACCAGGCCGCGATCGTGCGTGCCTGGCCGGACATCCTCGACTGGCTCTCCCGTCACAAGCGCGTGACGTGGACGCTGGTGTCGGCGAGTGCTCAACCGTTGTCCTTCGACGGGACCCGGCTCGTGCTCGCGATCGAGACGGCGGGGCTGGCCGAGACCTTCCGCAAGGGCACCCACGCGGCGTTCGTGCAGGAGGCTCTCATGGAGGTGCTCGGCATCGATGCCCGCGTTGAGGGGATCACCTCCCCTAACGCTCCGGACGCAGCCCGCACAGGTGCTTCAGCGGGAGGTCCCATCACCTCCCCGTGGGCGCGGACCGAACCGGCGACGGCCACGCCCGGCACGGGTTCACCTCCCGCTGCGTCACCCGCGCCGGAGCGCGCTGCACCAGATCGAACCCAGGGGACTCCCGCACCTGATGGGCGAGGCGCGCCGAGCAGCAGTGACGTCTCGGCCGCTCCCGCCGTCATGCCGCACGCTGCTGCGCAGCCACCGACCGCGCCGGCCTCGCCCTCCGGTGGAAGCGACTGGAGCAGCGCTCCGCCGCCGTCGTCCTCCGCGCCCTCCTGGGCCACGGACGACGCTGATCCGCTCGAGTCAGCGCCGGTGCGCACCGCGCCCCACCCTGTCACCGCGTTGGATCAGCCGGGGCTGGCCCCCGTCGTGCCGATCCACTCCGCCATTCCCGCGCCCACACCGCCCGTGAGTCTGGCTCCCAGCGCAGTGAGCCCGGTTCGTGAGGTCGTCGACGACCCCGAGGCCATCAGCGAGGACGACGAGGACATCGAGAGCACCGGCGAGGTCGGCCAGGCGGTCGTCGAGCGCCTGCTCGGCGGGACCGTCATCAAAGTCGACGAGGACGACTGACAGCTCCATCTGTCGCCAGCCTTCTCGGCGCGCAGTCTCCGGCCCTTCAGTAGGGAAGCGATCCACCCCCTGCCTCGCTGGCACGGGTGCCCGAGCGCGCCGCGTCCCACGCTCGCACGCCCACGCGCCGTCCTCGCTGTCAGTGGGTGGTGATGTGCGCGCTGCACCGCACGCTGGCACTCCCATGCGACGTCGTCGCTGTCGGTGGGTGCTGGAGCGCGCGCTGCAGCGCATCTTCGCGCTCCCAATCCTCAGCGTCCGCGTGAGTGGGTGTCGGGGAGGGCGTTCCGTGCGCGTGCGCACTCCCACGCGCCGTCCTTGCTGGCGGTGGGTGCTGAGGCGCGCGTTCCATCGCACGTTCGCGCTCCCACCCGCCGTCCTTGCTGGCGGTGGGTGCTGAGGCGCGCGCTGCACCGCGCGTTCGCACTCCCGGACGCCAGCTTCGGCGTCACCGGGTGCTGGAGCGCGCGTTCCATCGCGCGTTCGCACGCCCAATGCTCAGCGTCCTCGTGAGTGGGTGTCGGGGAGGGTGTTCCATCGCACGTTGGCACTCCCACACGCCGTCGTTGCTTTCAGTGGGTGTCGGGGAGGGCGTTCCATGCGCGTTCGCGCTCCCAATCCTCAGCGTCCTCGTGAGTGGGTGTCAGGGAGCGCGTTCCGTCGCACGTTCGCACTCCCATGCGCCGTCCTCGCCGTCGGTGGGTGCTGAGGCGCGCGCTGCACTGCGCGGTAGCTCTCCCACAGGTCGGGGCCCGTGTCGGTGGGTGCTGGAGCGCGCGGCCGCTGCGCTGTGCCGGGTCGCCCAGTGCGACGGGAGCGACTAAGTTGGCTCATCGTGGTCTTCCGTGCGGTCCGGCAGGTGCTCATCCCCTTGAGCCATGCGGTGTACCGACCCACGATCGAGGGCCGCGAGAACGTGCCACGCACTGGCGGGGTCCTCCTGGCGAGCAACCACCGCTCGTTCATCGACTCTTTCGCGATCCCCCTGGCGACACCTCGGCCGGTGAACTTCCTCGCCAAGTCCGACTACTTCACCGGCTCGGGTCTAGGTGGTGCGTTCCGTCGGTCGCTGTTCACCGCAATGGGTGCGATACCGGTCGACCGCAACTCGGCCAGTGCTGCGCAGGAGTCGCTCGATGCGGCCCTCGAGGTCATCAAGGCGGGCGGTGCGTTCGGCATCTACCCCGAGGGCACTCGGTCCCGGGACGGGCGGTTGTACCGGGGCAGGACCGGGGTCGCGTGGTTGGCCCTCGAGGCAGACGTCCCCGTCGTCCCCGTCGGTCTCATCGGGACGGAGAACATCCAGCCCGTGGGTGCATCCATGCCACGGATCGCCGAGGTCACGGTGAAGTTCGGTCGACCGATCCATCCCGAGGCCTACCGGCACCTGCCGGCCGGGAAGGCCCGGCGTCAGCTCACCGACGACGTCATGGCAGCGATCCAGGCCCTCACCGGACAGGAGCCCGCAGGGGTCTACAACGAGGTGTCGTCGCGCTAGCGGGCCAGGTTGGGGGAGCCCTGCGAGCCGCATACAGTGGTGGCATGTCGACCCAGACCTTCTACGCCACCGGCCTCACCTGTGGACACTGCGCAGCCGCTGTCACCGAGGAGCTGAGCGCCCTCGCGGGTGTCGAGGGTGCCGATGTCACTCCGGTGCGGGACGGCGTCTCCAGCATCGTGGTGACGGCCGACCGCGAGGTGAGTGACGGCGAGGTCGCGCACGCCCTGGACGAGGCCGGAGGCTACGTCCTCGTCGACGGGAACGGCTGACGCGTGGCCGGGTACGTGCCCCGGTGCCGGGACCGCCGTCGTGGACGCACCCACCGGTCGCACACCCGGCGGCCGCAGTGGCACTGTCAGCGTCGACCCCTAGGCTGCTGCCGTGTATGACGGCGCCGTCCAGGACCTGATCGACGAGCTCGGGCGGCTGCCCGGGATCGGCCCCAAGAGCGCCCAACGGATGGCCTTCCACCTCCTGGCCGCCGACCCCACCGACGTGACCCGCCTCGTCCAGGCGATCCAGGCTGTCAAGGAGCGCGTTCGGTTCTGTGAGGTATGCGGCAACGTCGCCGAGGGCGAGCGGTGCAAGGTCTGCCTCGACCCGCGACGCGACCAGCACGCGATCTGTGTGGTGGAGGAGCCCAAGGACGTCGTCGCGATCGAGCGCACCCGTGAGTTCCGCGGCCTCTACCACGTGCTCGGAGGCGCTATCAGTCCGATGGACGGCATCGGCCCCGCTGAGCTGCGCTTCACCGAGCTGATGGCGCGGTTGGGCGACAGCCAGATCACCGAGGTCATCGTCGCCACCGATCCCAACCTCGAGGGTGAGGCCACCGCGTCCTACCTCGTCCGGTTGCTGTCCGGCTTCGAGGGGATCACCGTCAGCCGGCTTGCCTCAGGCCTGCCCGTCGGAGGCGACCTCGAGTACGCGGACGAGGTCACCCTGGGTCGGGCCTTCGAGGGCCGTCGGGTCATGAGTCGGGCGAGAGTGAGCAGTCCGCCGAGTCCTGGTCCGGGGAGCAGCGACTCGAGTGGTGACCCGCGCGCGACCGTCCCGACCGATCCCAGCAGCACTGACCCGTTCAACACTGACCCGATCAGCACTGACCCGATCCAGACCGACCGGATCAACACCGACCCGATCCAGACCGACCGGATCAACACCGACCCGATCAACACCGACCCGGACAACACCACAGCGCAGAGGCACGGCGTCGGAAGTGGAGTGAGC
>Ga0209723_1005582_pt1 | contig 12822 bp, 9 predicted proteins | sample BiotimSIPDNA_2_FD_185750 | JGI IMG/M metagenome (GOLD analysis project Ga0209723, IMG submission 185750) | Anaerobic biogas reactor microbial communites from Washington, USA - Biogas_R2 time_0 SIP DNA (SPAdes) (version 2) | ecosystem: Engineered > Bioreactor > Anaerobic > Unclassified | place... | reverse complement strand
CCGAACATGATGATGTCCGGAGCTTCCTTCTTCACCATTTCAATAAGCCGACTTTGGTTCCTGCCGTATTTGCAGGAATGCAGATCGGTAATCAGAAGCATTCGGACATTCGCGGTTTCTCCGTCAAGCAAATCAAGAGAAAATCTCCCGGTCACGGGAATCAGGGATATAGCGGACCACGCAATCAGCAGAATTATCACTGTTAAAATAATAAAGCCCATTTTATTTTTCCCGCGGGTCATATCAAATCACCGACAACTCTCATTAAATCTTTGACATACAATAATCGAACTTTTCGGAAAAACAAGAACGCCGATGTTGAAACATATCGTATCAATATCGGCGTTCTTATGTGGTGCGGGTAACAGGAATTGAACCTGCATGACCTTGCGATCACTAGAACCTGAATCTAGCGCGTCTGCCAGTTCCGCCATACCCGCGTAACCGATGCTTTCGGTCAACGTGCGCATTATAGCACAAGGGAATCGGCTTGTCAAGGGATTTTGCGCAAATTCTCGCCGTATTTCAAAAACGCAAATTCACGAATCAGCCGAAGCGGCGGCGTCCGAAGCCGCTCTCACATCGCAACACGCGAAATCGTTCTCAGCCGGAATCGAACGTTATTGCAATTTGCCGCCGCCTGTGATATACTGTGACTACATTTTAACAAAACAGGATCGGAGAAAATCGACATGGCAGATTTGCTTGTAAAGCTCTATGAGCTGCCCTCGCCCGAGCCGCTTGTCGCGGCGCTGGCTGAGAAGAACATCATTATACGCCGTCCCATAGGTCCCGAGAACTACGCCGTCATCAACTGGATTAAAGAACATTTCTCCTCCGGCTGGGCAGGCGAGGCGGAGAATTCCTTCTTCCGCTCGCCCAAGGGCATCTTCATCGCCGTCCGCGAGGAAAAGGACGGTCCGAAAATGCTGGGCTTCGGCTGCTACGACGCCACCGTAAAGGGCTTCTTCGGTCCCACCGGCGTGGCGGAGTCGGAACGGCATCAGGGCATAGGCAAGGCTCTTCTCATGGTATGCCTCAACGCCATGAAGGAGGAGGGCTACGGCTACGGCATTATAGGCAGCGCCGGACCGGTGGACTTCTATAAGAAGACATGCGGCGCCGTGGTTATCGAAGGCTCCTCCCCCGGCGTTTACCGGGGAATGCTGCGCGGCTGACGCACCCGGCGCGCCGTAATACAGACACAGACAACGGAGACAATAATAATGAAGCAAGAAAAGAACCTCACCGAGTCGCTGCAGGAGAATGTCAACACCTTCTCCTCCCCCTCGGAATTAAAAATCACCGACCTGCGGGTCTGCAATCTCACCGACGCCCCCAAGCACTGCCCTCTGATAAAGATATATACCAATCAGGGTCTGGTCGGTTTCGGCGAACTGCGCGACGCCTCCTCCGCCACCTATGCCCTTATGCTCAAGAGCCGCATACTCGGCGAGAATCCTATTAATGTCGACAAAATCTTCCGCCGCATCAGGCAGTTCGGCGGTCCCTCACGCATGGGCGGCGGCGTTTCGGGCGTGGAAATAGCCCTCTGGGATCTGGCGGGCAAAGCCTGGGGCGTTCCCCTCTGGCAGATGCTGGGGGGCAGGTTCCGCGACAGGGTCCGCGTCTACTGCGACACCGACGTGGAGGGACGCCACACCGGTCACGACATGGGCATGGCGCTGAAAAAGCGCATGGAGCGGGGATTTACCTTCCTCAAAATGGATCTGGGAATCGAACTGATGTTCGACATCCCCGGCTGTCTCAACGCCCCTCTGGGTCTTTTGGAGGACTTTCAGAAGTACTCCGCCAAGGCGCTGCGGCATCAGCGCGGCTCGGTGGACATGGATATGATGATGGGCAAAAACTACGAGACCTTCACCATCCCCCACCACGCCACCGGAATTCATGTGACGCAAAAGGGCATGGACTATCTCGAGGGTTATGTGCGCGAGGTGCGCGAGACCATAGGCTATGAGGTGCCCCTCGCTCTCGACCACTTCGGTCATGTGGCTATCGACGACATAATCGCCTTCGCCCGCCGGCTCGAGAAGTACAATATCGCCTGGCTGGAGGATGTGGCGCCCTGGCACTACACCGACCACTACGTCAAGATAGCCCACGCCACCACCGTGCCAATCTGCACCGGCGAGGACATATATCTGCACGAGAACTTCGAGCCGCTGCTCTCCCGGGGCGGGGTATCGGTGGTTCAGCCCGACCTGCTGTCCATAGGCGGCGCCCTTGAAATGAAGAAGCTTGCCGACCTCTGCGAGAAGTACGGCGTGGGGCTTGCCCTGCATATGGCAGGCTCTCCCGTCGCCGCAATGGCTGCCATTCAGACCGCCGCGGCGCTGCCCAACGTGCTGGCTATGGAGTATCACTCCTCCGACTGCCCCTGGTGGAACGACCTTGTCACCGGCATTGACAACCCTCTCATCGTGGACGGCTTTGCCCGCGTGTCCGACAAGCCCGGTCTCGGTATCGACGACCTGAATTATGAACTCATAGCCGAGCACATCCACCCCAAGTACCCCGGCATGTTCGAACCCACCGACGAGTGGAACAAAGAATGGGCAAACGACCGCACCTGGTCGTGATTCGTATATTTTCTGTATATTATCCGCTATTATCCTTATAATGCCTGTATAACCGCCCGGTTTTACGCATTATTATTCATTATTTACGATTTGTTAATACATTCACGATGATATGTTAATATTGTCGTTGTATGATGTTGCACATATTTTCTAATTCGGGAGTGATTTCATGACTCACGACAAGGCTATACAGCTTGACAGTCAGTACATAATGGGAACCTACGGGCGCTACCCCCTGGTGCCCGCCTCGGCGTCCGGTTCGATGATAACCGACGAGAACGGAAAGAAATACATCGACTTCACCAGCGGCATCGGCGTCAACTCGCTGGGCTGGTGCGACGAGGGATGGCTCCGTGCCGTCACCGGTCAGCTCGGGAAGTTCCAGCACATCTCAAACTACTTTGTCTCTGTTCCGACCGCCGAACTGGCGAAAGAGCTTGTCACCCGCTCGGGGCTCCGCAAGGCGTTCTTCGGCAACTCGGGGGCGGAAGCGAACGAGGGCGCCATAAAGACCGCCCGCAAATACAGCTCCGACAGATATCCCGACAGACCCAACCGCCGGACGATAGTTTCGCTTGACCGGTCCTTCCACGGCCGCACCATTACCACCCTTGCCGCCACCGGACAGGACGTGTTCCACAGGCATTTCGACCCATTCACCGCCGGCTTCAAGTATTCGCCCTTAAACGACATCTGCGCGCTGAAATCGGCTCTCACCGCCGACGTCTGCGCCGTCATAGCCGAGCCGGTTCAGGGCGAGGGCGGCGTCAACATAATGACCGCCGAATTCGCCTCGGCTCTCCGTCAGCTCTGCGATGAGCGCGATCTGCTTCTCATCTTTGACGAGATTCAGACCGGCATCGGGCGCACCGGAACCCTTTTCTCATTCGAACAGTATGTGAAGCCCGACATCCTTACCCTCGCCAAGGGACTGGGCGGCGGACTTCCCGTCGGCGCCTTTGTCTGCGGCGAAAAGTGCGCCTCGGTTCTGGGTTCGGGCATGCACGGCACCACCTTCGGCGGCAATCCGGTTGTCGCCGCCGGCGCCTGCGAAGTGCTCTCCCGCATCACCTCCGGCGGCTTCCTCGCCTCTGTGCGTGAGAAGGGCGCCTATATCCGCTCTGCGCTGGCGTCAAAAAATCTGCCCGTTAAGGACATCCGCGGCCTCGGCATGATGATCGGCATCGAGGTCGCCGACGGACTCAGCCACAAGGAGATAGCTCGTACCGCCTTCGACCGGGGGCTTTTAGTGCTCACCGCCGGCAGCAATGTTGTCCGTCTCCTGCCGCCGCTGAATATCACCTATGAGGATATCGACGCCGGCATCGGAATTCTTGCCGGGTGCTTTGAAAAGGCGTAATTATTTAATACCGCCAACCGAATAACCGCCCTCACGCGTTCGCCGCCGACGCAGCACGTGAGGGCTGTGTATTTCACTCATACATATGCCGGTGCGGCACGGTATACATGTGCCGTATATACGCATATACCCTGAATTTTATCGGCAAAATCGCCCTGTTTTGCAATCAGCTATTGACTTTTCCGCGTAACTGTAATATAATGGAAATCTGTTTTTATCGGCGCATTATGCGCCAGAGCGGTATGCCATATCAATATGACCCGCCGCGGCGTTCAGGCGCCGGACGGTAAACACGAATTATCTTATCTGAATTATCTTATGTAAAAGGAGATATGGAAATGTATATGCATCTTCTTAAAATGTCCGATCTCAACCGCGACCAGCTTTACGAGGTTCTCGACCTCGCCGTCCGGCTCAAGGCTGAGCGCAAGCAGGGTATTCCCCATCCTCTGCTTTCCGGCAAGACGCTTGGAATGATATTCCAGAAGTCCTCCACCCGCACCCGTGTCTCCTTTGAGGCCGGCATGTATCAGCTCGGCGGTCAGGCTCTCTTTCTCTCCTCCCGCGATCTCCAGATCGGCCGCGGCGAGCCTGTCGAGGACACCGCCCGCGTGCTCTCCCGCTATCTGGACGGCATCATGATCCGCACCTTCGAGCAGCGCGAGGTTGAGCAGCTTGCCGAATACAGCTCCATTCCGATTATCAACGGTCTCACCGACTACGCCCACCCCTGTCAGGTTCTCGCCGACCTTATGACCGTCCGCGAGTACAAGGGCGGTTTCGAGGGTCGCAAGCTCTGCTACATCGGCGACGGCAACAACATGGCCAACTCCCTTATCGTCGGCGGACTCACCGCCGGTATGGCTGTCTCGGTAGCCTGCCCCAAGGACTATCGCCCCGCCGCCGACGTTCTCGAGTTCGCCAAGCCCTACGGCAGCCTCTTTACCCTCACCGAGGACAGGTTCGAGGCCGCAAAGGGCGCCGACGCCCTCTATACCGATGTCTGGGCTTCCATGGGTATGGAAGAAGAGGCCGAGAGGCGCCGCTCCGCCTTCAAAGGCTACTGCATCGATGACGATGTCATGGCTCACGCCGCTCCCGACGCCATGGTTATGCACTGCCTCCCCGCCCATCGCGGCGAGGAGATCACCGCCAAGGTCTTCGAGGAGCACGCCGACGAGATCTTCGACGAAGCCGAAAACCGCCTCCATGCCCAGAAGGCCGTGCTTGTCAAACTGATGAGGTGACGGGGGATACGGTCGCTTTTCGAGAAAAGCTCCGCAAAAGCTTTTATGTGCGGCGAGCTTTGCTCGCCGGGATTATGGGTTTATGTTGGTTTCTCGGACGATTGACGAACGGTTCCGCATTGGTATGAAAGTGAAGTGAAGTGAGGTTATTATGTTATCTGTGATATTTGCCGGCGACGTCGCCTTCAATTCCATTGAGGATACCTTCGACTACGCCTATTCAAAAGAGGTGCTTCGCGAGCTGCGGCCAGTGCTTTTCGGCGCCGACCTCCGCGTAGTCAATCTCGAGAACCCGCTTGCTCCCGCCGGTATGGGCGCTCCCATCCGCAAGAGCGGTCCCAACCTGCTTGGCAGACCGAAGAATATCGGTTTCCTTACCGCCGGACGTTTCGACTGCGCCGTTCTCGCCAACAACCACTTCGGCGACTACGGCCCCGATGTCTGTATAAACACTCTGCGCCTGCTCCGCGAGAGCGGCATCGCCTATGTGGGCGGCGGTCGCAACATCGACGAGGCTTACGCCGCCTGGCGCGTAGAGAAGAAGGGCGTCAGGTTCTCTCTTGTCGCCGTCTGCGAGAACGAGTTCGGCATAGCCACCCGCGAGGCTCCCGGTGCCGCCGGCTTCTCCTACAGCCGTCTCGGCGCCCGCCTGCGCGAGGAAAAGGCTGTCTCCGACTATGTTGTCGTCGAGTTCCACGGCGGCTGCGAGCACAATCCCGTTCCCTCCCCCGGAGCCGTCGAGCGCTACCGCACCATCTGCGACCTGGGCGCCGACGCGGTTGTCGCCATGCACACCCACTGCCCCCAGGGCTGGGAGATGTACGGCGGCAAGCCCATCATCTACTCTCTCGGCAACTTCTACTTCCCCCGGTCCTCCTCTCCAAAGCCCGCCGGAAGTCCCTGGTACTACGGCTACATGGCGCGCTTGAGTTTCGACGGCGGAACCGTCACCCCCGAATTCTTCCCCTATGTCTGCGCTCCCGACGGCTCCCGGCTCCACGCTTTTGTGGGCGAGGATTATGAGAAGTTCATCGACTATCTCGAGAAGATTTCCGCTCCCATCGCCGATGATATCACTCTTGAAGCTCTCTACTCCGGCTGGGTCGCCGCCAACAGCTATCCCCGGGGTCTTCAGTTCCGCGAGGGCTTCACCTCCGACGAGACCTCTCCCGATGAAAAGAGTCTGCCCGGCGTCAAGAATCTGCTTGGCTGCGAGGCGCACAACGAGGTGTGCAGGACCTATCTCCGTCTCGCCTTCGAAGGCCGTCTATCCGAATCAGCCGCTCAGACAGCGCGTCTGAACGAGCTGAAGGTCATGCCTGTATAAATAATGTATTGAATAAAAGGAGCGGTGAACCGGGGTTCGCCGCTCCTTTCGCGTTTTGCGATGATTTTTGCGCTGCTCTGTGTTCGCATTAACAATCGGAGTTAGTTTTTGACATAAAATGTAAATATAACACATTTGCACAAAAACGCACCGTATTTTTTTAAAATTTGTTGTTTACATTTTCATACATCTGTGCTATAATCGGGTCAGGAGCAGGGGAGAAGGCGGACACGCCGCCCGAAACCGGCTCTCTCACTTCAGTAAAAAGGCGGTACGAAACGATGAAGATTACTACTATCGGCAGACAGATGGAAGTCCCGGCCGAGATTAAGGCTCTGCTGGAAAAGAAGCTCGCCAAGTTTGACAAGTTCTTCCGTGACGACGCGGTTGCCTATGTCACTCTTTCGAGAAAACGCAACAAGGAAATTCTCGAGCTTACCATCTCAAGCGGCGGTACACTTTATCGAAGTGAGGAGGAAAACACCACTTTCAACAATGCGCTCGATGAGGCGATGGACTCCATCGAGCGCCAGATCCGCAAGAACAAGACCCGTCTCGGGAAGCGGCTGCGCGAGAGCGCTTTCTACAAAGAGCAGGAAGCCGCCGCCGCCATCCCGGTGATTGAGGAGGAGCCGGAGTACCAGATCCGTGTCAAGTCCTTCAATCTCCGCCCCATGACTCCCGAGGAGGCGATTCTGCAGATGAACCTGCTGGGTCATGAGTTCTTCGTGTTCACAAACGAGGCGACAGGCGATGTCAACGTTGTTTACCGCCGCAAGGACAACAACTACGGCATGATAGTTCCCTCCTCCAACTGACAGAGATTTATTACACACGGGGGAGGTGATGCCCTATGCGGCACGCTTGCGAGGTGTGTTCCTCCCTTCGGTATAACAAAAACATGGCTTGCCCTCCGCCGGCTTTGTTTCGGTTAATCCCGACATATACCCGGTGCTTCCTTTCGGTGAGTTTTTAGCGGTAAGAGATTTTGCAGTTCTTCCGCGGCGGCTCCCGATTTTCGGGGAAGTGCCGTTCACTGCAAACTGACCTGTTTTTATCAGGTCTTTCACCTCCTTTTGGTCGCCCCGTCCCGCATCTCTTGGGACGGGGCGGTTCTTTTTACACATACCGATCAAGTGGTTGTGTGCATATGTTTTTTAGAGTGACTTTAAAATCACCAAGGGTACTTGAGATTTGCCGCATTTTCGGTGTTTTTTCACATTTACCGTTGCAATCGGGCGCGATTTGATGTATAATATTCCCATAAAAATCACTTTAGGAGGCTGTAAAATGAAATTTCGGGCAAAATCAACCGCCGCGCTGCTTCTGACACTGTTAATGCTCGTACCTTCCTTTGCCGCATGCTTATCCTCCGACCCGTCCCCCGGCACGGCAGAGACCTCCTCCGTCACCGAGACCGAGGCTGAAACCACCGACGGCACCATCCGCGACGATCTGCCCGATATGAATCTCGACGGCCGGCAGTTCAACTTCCTGCTGCGCCAGGAGGTCAACTACGAATTCTCGGTCGAGCAGACCGGCGACATCGTAAACGACGCGGTTTATCAGCGCAATCTTGACATCTCCGAGCGCTTCAATCTTGTGATAAACTACATCGAGAAGCCGGGCAACTGGGACAATCACGCCACCTTCCGCGAGCTGATAACCTCCTCAGTCATGGCGGGCGACGGCGCCTTCGACATAGTGACCGGCCAGAGCAATATCACTACCCCGCTGTCGGCGCAGAAGATTTATGTCGACCTTGCCGACGCCAGGTATATCAACTACAACAAGCCCTGGTGGAAGGACAGCTACCACGAGAATCTCGCCATGTTCGGCCGCATTTACACCGTCCACGGCGACTTTGCCCTGACCGCCCTGGCGGAGTCCTGCGTCATCTTCTTCAATCAGAAGCTGCGCGAGAATTACAATCTGGACGACCCCTATGAAATGGTGCGCGCCGGAACCTGGGACCTTGACGCCTGCACCGAATATATGAAGGATATGCCGGCAGACCTGGACGGCGACGGTGCTCTTGCCGTTGAGAAGGATCTCTTCGGCTTCAACGGAGCCAACAACGAGGTGATTCCCTTCTTCATGTCCACCGGGCTCAGCCTTGTCACCGAGCCGGTTGACGGCATCCGCACCTTCGACGGATTCCCCGACGAAAGGTCGATCGACGTTTTCGAACGCCTGAAAACCCTTGTGACCGCAAACCAAATCATTAAGATACCCGCCGCTTACAATTCCTCCCAGCTGACAATGTTCACCGAGAACCGTCTTCTCATGTTGGGCGCGGTGCTCAAGTCGGTCGAGAGCCTGCGCGACATGGAGGAGAACTTCGGTATAATCCCATACCCGAAATATGACGAAAAGCAGGGTGAGTACCGCACCCGTGTCATCCGCCGCTACACCGTGGGTTCGATTCCCATCACCGCCGCCGATGCCGACCTCTGCACCCTGCTGCTGGAGGCGCTGGGCTGCGAGGGCTACAACTCGATACGTCCAACCTACTATGAGGTGGCGCTGAAGCACAAATATGTCCGCGATGAAGGCGCCGAGGATATCCTCGACATCATAAGCGGCTCTGCATATTTCGACTTCACCGACATCTACTATTCCGACCTCGGCGCTATCGTTGACTTCATGTCGGGCTACATTCTCGGCAATTCCGACAGCGTGGCGAGCGCCTTTGAGTCGAGACGTTCGGGCGTGACCGCCCAGCTTGAGGCGCTCTACGAGTCTTATTCAGATACCGAATAGCCGCACAATACATCATATATTCACAGTATGACCCGCCGTTAATTCCCGGCGGGTCATTTATTTCACATAGCGGCACTTGACAACGACATGCAGGGAATTTATAATTATACTGTAACCGCTCGCGTCGCGGCAAACAACGCAATCCCGTACGCGAAGCGCTTAAACAGCGTTAACCGCACGGCAGATTTAAGAGGGTTAATAATCTTCTTGCGTCTTGCGGCAGCAGAAAAATCAGAAATCTTCGGCGAGGTGCATCCGTAAAATGAAAGAAACAAAATCAAGGAAAAGAATTATAATAATATCCGCAGTTTTATTGCTGTTAATCTGCGGATGGTGGGCGTTGTCCGTATATATATACAACAACAATTTCAACAGGCGTTTTGAAAGCTATGAGCCTCTGATGCTGCACGCGGAAGATTTTGACGGCTTGCAGCGGACAAAGCATATGTTCCCTTCAAATCAGGGACAAATGCTGACGGGATATATGTACCGCTCCGGAGACAATCAGCGGGGAATCGTTGTGATGGCGCACGGCTTTGGCGGCGGCGGGCATAACTCGTATATGGATTGCGCGAATTACTTTGCGCGGCACGGATACTGTGTTTTCGCATATGACGCCACCGGGAACGATGAGAGCGAAGGCAAGGGCGTCGGAGGGCTGCCTCAGGGTGTTATCGACCTGGACTATGCCGTTTCATTTGTTGAAGAAAGCGGAATTTTTCCCGATCTCCCGATTGTACTGTTCGGACACAGCTGGGGCGGTTACAGTGTATGCAGCGTGCTGACCTATCATCCGGAGGTGAAAGCGGTAATAGAGTGCTCGGGTTTCAACAGTTCTTCCGACCTTATCGAAGCGGGCGGAAAAAAACTGGCGGGGAATTTCGTATACGCCATGATGCCGTTTATCAAAATTCATGAGCTTATCAAATTCGGCAAATGTGCCGCCAACACGGCTATGGACGGTTTTAAGAACAGCGGTTCGGACGTTATGGTTGTGCACAGCGCGGACGACGATCTTGTGCCGATAGAGTACGGTTATGACAAATATTACGCCGAATATAAGGACAATCCGCGCTTTGTTTTTATCCGTTTTGAAAATAAAGGTCACAACGATATTCTGAATGATCCCGACAACACATATAAGGACCAGTTTAATGAAGGATTCGACAAATGGATCGCGGCCCTTGATTACGACTGCCGGGCAGATGCCAACAAAGACCGTTTTATAAAGGATAAAGCGGACTATATTCACCGGCATATTGACAGAGCGGAATGGGCGGACAGGCTTGACGCGGATTTGTTTGATAAATTTATAAGTTTTTATGATGAACATACGGCGGGTTAGAATTTTGTTGATTCGCGGACAGCCGAAAAGCATTTTATCCCTGACCTGCCGACAGTCCCGCGGCGGGTCTTTTATTTCCCGCCATTGCACTTGACAACGCCCCGCCGCGAACTTATAATTGTAATGCAAACTGTTTCCGTATTCCGCTTAATCGACGACACGCGAAAAGGAGAATACCTCATGGCAAAGAAACGAATACTGCTTATGGCGGGCGCCGGCACTCTCGGCGGCTACGCCACCATAGACCTGCTTGAAAACGGCTGGACGGTGGACGTTATATGTCTCAACGACTTCACCTCTTACAACAAAAATCTCAGGTATATCAAAGCAAACGTCACCGACGAGCTGCTGCGCGGGCTGTTTGCCGAAAACCGATACGACTGCATAATCGATTTCATGTGCTACGGCGACAAGGACATGTACCCCGCCCGGGGCAGTCTGCTGCTCGAGAACACCGATCAGTTGATCTTTCTCTCATCCTACCGGGTTTACGCCGACGAGGAACACCCCGTCCGCGAGACTTCTCCCCAGCTGCTTGACGTGCTGGACGATCAGGAGTTCTTAAACCGCGAGCGCTACGCCATTCCCAAATCACACTGCGAGAAGTGGCTCCGCTCCTGCGGGAAGAACAACTGGACCATCGTGCGCCCGGTTATCTCCTTCTCCCACTACCGGCTTGACCTGGTCTGCACGGGAGCCTATCAGCTGCTGCGGGCATGTAAAGGCAAGAAGATTCTGCTCCCCCAGGGGGCGCGCAATCTCCACGCGGGGCTCAGCTGGGCAGCCGACTCGGGACGGCTCATCGCCCGGCTTGCCGGCAATTCCAAAGCCATGGGCGAGGACTTCACCATCGCCTCAGGCGAGAACTATCACTGGTCCGAGATTGCCGACATGTATACCCGCGCCATGGGCGCGGAATTCATCTGGGTTCCGGTCGCCGACTATCACGCCGTCTCGGCGCCCGACGCCGCCGCCCTCTTCTATGACCGCATGTTCGACCGCAATATCGACAACTCCAAGCTGCTCGCCGCCACCGGGCTCACCAAAGCCGACATGTACGGCATCCCCGCCGGCATCAACCGGGAGCTTGACTGCTTAGCCAAAAATCCCGGCCTCGTCGCCCGCTTTGAAACGCCCCATACCCTGGCTGTCGATGCGAAAATCGACGCGTATATAGCCGAGCACGGACTGGCGTGAGGGGCGATCACATACAAAAGGGCTGCCGCATTCTGATATGCAGCAGCCCGATTTTTATTATAGATTTTTATTATAATTGTGAGTTATCTCGCGTCATCGTAGTTTTTGAAACTCTCAATTATTATCTTGAGCCCCGACTCGCCCGCCGACTGCTTCGCGGCGAACTGGGATCCGAATTCCTTGTTCGGATCCTCGATGCACCACTGGAAGGTATGATGCAGGGAGCTGAGACTGCGATAGTAAAGCACACCCAGATCAAATGAAACACTTGAGGTAATTATATCCAGCATCTCGCCGGTGGTCTCGTCCCGGGTATATTTTTCCTTTAATGCAACCTCATAATAGTCAGGCACCACTGTCCGGTAGGATTCGGCGGAAAGAGCCTCAATCACGGCGGCACTGCGGTTCGGTTCGGTACAGCAAATAGGGATGCCCACCACCGTAAATGTATCACGGCAGTTGGAATGGTAGCTCTCCTGCGCTTCGTCGTATTTGGGATAGGGCAGAATAGCAAAATCGCTTTCCATCTCACGCAGCTGTTCGGCTGTATATAGAAGCGTCACATAGAAGAGCGCCTGGTCATTTCCGAACATCCCGGTTGCGATTGATATTTTATCACCCTCAACAGCTCCCTGAACCATAGCGGGCAGGTATGCCGACATGGAGGATTCCGACTGATGGAAGAGCACGTTCACCTTATCAATGACATCAAAGGTCTTTTCATTGTTTATTGATATGTAGGGGGTGCCGGTGTTGTCCTTGTCGATAACCTTAAGTCCGCAGGCGGTGGCAAATGAGAAGATACATACCGAATCAGCCTGCAGAAAACCATACAAATCGTCAAGGTCATATTCACCGTTGCCGTTAAGGTCGGAGGAGACTTTCGCGGAGTTCTCGGACATAACATCCAGCGTCCAGCCGCCGTCAAGGGTCAGAGCGGTGAAGTCGGTGTCTATATTCCAGCTCTCCGCCAGCTCCTT
>Ga0209723_1005580_pt1 | contig 12823 bp, 11 predicted proteins | sample BiotimSIPDNA_2_FD_185750 | JGI IMG/M metagenome (GOLD analysis project Ga0209723, IMG submission 185750) | Anaerobic biogas reactor microbial communites from Washington, USA - Biogas_R2 time_0 SIP DNA (SPAdes) (version 2) | ecosystem: Engineered > Bioreactor > Anaerobic > Unclassified | place... | reverse complement strand
CCTATCTGGATACATTTAATCCGCTGGGGGCATGCCCCCAGCCCACACCTGCTTTAACTCCTGATACCGCTGTACAGTCATACACCGTATCCGCTTGAGGGGGATACGATGTTCCCTGCCCATCCCATCTCAATAAAAATTATGCTTGACACAGCTCTACCTATAAGATATGATTATGGAAAACATAAGCATCAAATATAATTGAAAGAGTCGAAAGTATGTCGCAAAACAGGTCAACAATCTTATCTTTGTACGTTCAGATTAAAAAAATCTGTGCGTTTTATCCATGATGCGCTGACCTAACCCAATTTCTGCAATATCAAAGGTCAGCAACAAGCTGGCCTTTTTTATTGCGCGTATAACGAGACAAAACAAAGAGATATTCAATGTCAGGTTTGGTCGTCGAGGTTCACCTTAACGGAAGTGAACGAATAGAATGTGTATCCCTTGCGAAAGGAACAAAATGCAGAACACACAAAGAATCTATCTGTCGGAGTATGATGCCGATCAATTAAGAACGTTAATCAGCACACTTGACAAGCGAAATCTGGCGGACAGAACATATGCGATGTCTCTTGAAAATGAAGTCAACCGTGCGGAGATATTGCCATCTTCCGATATTCCGGACGAAATTGTGAGAATGAATAGCCGCGTCCAACTGACAGATTTGGATACAGGGAACGTGCTTGAACTTCAAGTTGTCTATCCGTCCGATGCGGATTTTGATGACGGCAAGATATCCGTTTTATCGCCTATCGGAACGGCCTTATTGGGCTACCGAGTGGAAGATGTCATTATGTGGGACGTTCCGGGAGGCACACGGAGACTCAAGATCGACAAAATGTTGCATCAACCGGAAGCGGTCGGGGGTTTTTTCCAGTAACTCATTTAGAAAGAATTGGATCATGACAGAGAAAATCTTAAACCGCCCATGCCCCATAAAAGGCCATTTCATTCTATCGCCCATTCTTGATCGTCTCCGACGCGTCCTGCTGCTGTTGCGTCATCGTCAGGCAAGAAAGGCGCGCATCAAGCGGTTCATTCGTCGCGTTCTGGGACAGCGAAAACGGCTGCCCATCGCGGAAAGCGACTACTATCGACTGATCAAGGTGCTCCGGCAGGAACATGCTCGCGGAGGAGTTCATCGCAAACTGTGTGCACGATTGCGATATCTTCTGAGCCGCGCCGATCATCTTCCATTGCGGCTGATTCCCGACGACATGATCACAATGAATACGCGGTTTCTTCTGTTCAATCGTTCGGGAAAACGATTTGTCTTAACCCTTGTCTATCCCGAGGACGCGGATAAGGCCAAAGGCAATATCTCGATTATTTCGCATTTGGGAATGAGCTTGCTTGGTCGATGCAGCGGCGAATACATCAGCGAATCACTTCGTGTCGATGCCATCGTGTACCAGCCCGAATCAAGGGATGATTTTCATTTATAGATGTCGTCGGCCGCCGATTAGGTATAAACCCTATTGAAGCAATAGAATCTGAGTCTATCGCGCGATTTATAACGATTATGTGATGTGTTTAATGAGTCGTCAATGCATTGTAAGAGGAGTCCACTATGTTTGAATGGATACAGTCGCATCCACAGGTTTATGCCTGGCTGATATTGCCGGGCCTGATATTCACTGCTCGGGTGATTGAGGTAAGCATGGCGACAATCCGAGTGATATTCGTTTCTCGCGGCTATAAAGTTCTGGCCGCATCGATAGGGTTTTGGCAAGCTATGATTTGGCTGCTGGCGTTTGGACAGATCATGAAGAATCTGCATAATCCGATGTGCTATGTGGGATTTGCGGGCGGATATGCATTGGGCAACTATGTCGGCATTACATTGGTGGAAAAGATGGCGCTGGGCGTGGTTCTTATACGCATAATGACGCATCTGAATGCGGACTCGCTTATCGAATCGCTCAAAAATGGAAAGTATGGCGTTACAAGCGTGGATGGCCGAGGGGCATTCGGACCGACAAAACTGATTTTTACGATTGTTCCGCGTCAGTCGATCGATGAGGTTATCCATATTATTCAAACATATAATCCAAAGGCATTTTATTCGATTGAAGAGGTCAGCAGGGTTAGTCAAGGTTTGCGTTTGCCTTGGAAATTTCCTAACCGGTTATTCTCTCGGTTCGTCAATACACCTGCCGATGTATGAAAGGGTACGGATAATCTATTTGGGGCTTTTGATGTGATGGCCTTTGGCCCGCAGGTCGGCGGTGAGGCGGTCGCGGTGGTCGCCCTGGATTTCGATGGTGTTGCCTTTGACGGTTCCGCCGGAGCCGCAGCGGGCTTTCAGCTCGCGGGCCAACGCTTTCAGCTCGCTCGGCGTGAGCAAGAGGCCTGAAACCACCGTGACGCCTTTGCCCTTGCGGCCTTTGGTTTCATAGGCGATGCGGACAATCCCGTCGCCGGTCGGGGCCGTCTCGATCTGCGAGCAGACACAGGCCTCGACCGGTTTTGCACAGGCCGGGCACATCCGACCGTGTTCGGTGGAATAGACCAAGCCGCCGGGATGGTTTGAGCGATTCCGCATTGGTTATGGCCGTTTCCGGTCAAAGCATTTCGCGTTTGTGATACGGCAAAAGGAAAAAGTACAAGGGAAAAGGTAAAAGGGTATGTCACGCTTGTCTGCGGCGACCATAGGTCAACCCCTGAAAATGGCGGCATACACCCATTTATACTTTTTCCCTAACCTTTTACTTTTCCCTTTTTGCTTTACGGGGGTTTTGGAATTCCCCCAATACTTACGATTTCGGCACGGGTTTGTATGAGCGGCCGAATTTGGGCTTGAACTTTTTTCCGGGGCCGGGTTTTGCACCGGTCTTGCCGTGTTTCTTGCCTCCGGTATGAATGCGTGTTTTTTCGCCGGTGGCCGAAACGACGACAGCGCCTTGCTTGCCGTATTTGACGATGGGTTTGGGGCCGAAGCGTTTTTGGGACTTGAACGGCTTTTTAGTCGGCTGCACCGGCTCTTCCAGCGGGTTAATATCTTCGGGAGTTGCGATGTAGTGCTTGCGCTCCGACTGTTTCCGGTCGGAATGTTTGTGTTCAGGCGGCAGGGTTTTCTTGTACGCAAAGCTGTCGTGTCGTTCCAGTTTCAGTTTGCGATTGATGAACCGCTCGATGCGGGTCAGCGATTTTTCCTCATCGCGGCTGACGAACGTAATCGCGTCGCCGGTGGCGGCGGCCCGTCCGGTGCGGCCGATGCGGTGGACATAGTCCTCGGCCACCACCGGCACGTCGAAGTTGATCACATGCGAGATGCCGGTTACGTCGATGCCGCGGGCGGCGATGTCGGTAGCGACCATCACCTGGAACTTGCCGCGTTTGAAGCCGTCCAGCGCCTGCTGCCGCTGGCCTTGTGTGCGGCCGGAGTGCAGGGCGACGGAGGTAATGTTTTCGCGGTCGAGCCGGCGGCGGATGCGGTCAGCGCCGTGTTTGGTGCGCGAAAAGACCAGCACGCTGAACATCGAGGTCGTCTTGAGCAGATGCAGCAAAAAGTCCAGTTTCAAGTCCTGCTCGACCTTGTAGGCGTATTGGGTAATGGTTTCAATCGGGTTGTTGACGCGGCCGATCTGAATCATCAGCGGCGATTTCTGGACATCCTCTACCAGCGCCTTGACCTCCGGCGACATCGTCGCGCTGAAGAGCATCGTCTGCCGTCCCTTGGGGATGGCGCGGATGATGCGGCGCACGTCGTTGATAAAGCCCATATCGAACATCCGGTCAGCTTCGTCGATGACGAGAATCTCAACCTGTCCGAGATCAATGGTGTTGCGCTGCATGTGGTCCATCAGGCGGCCGGGCGTGGCAACGACAATCTCGACGCCGCGGCGCAGGATATTAAGCTGGCTCTGCATTCCGGTGCCGCCATAGACGGCCAGCGAGCGCATCTTCAGATAGCGGCCATAGTTCTGGATGGATTTTTCGATCTGGACGGCCAGCTCGCGCGTCGGCGTCAAAATCAGGGCACGGACGACAGCCTTGCCCTTCGGCGCGGGGTTGACTTCGGTCAGGCGGTGCAGCATCGGCAGCACAAACGCCGCTGTCTTGCCGGTGCCCGTCTGGGCGCAGCCGATGATATCGCGGCCTTCGGCAGCCGCCGGGATCGCCTGCGACTGAATTTCCGTCGGGGCAGTGTAGCCGGTGGCAAGAATCCCCTGCACCAGCCGGTCACTAAGACCAATGGTCGTAAATGGCATACATTTTCCTGTAAATAAAGTAATTTGGGTATATCAAAGGATGGTCAATAAGGTGAACTGGAAAGACTCACTTCATAGAGCATACTGCATACATATAATCCAACTATAGCGAGGTCTTTACAAAAGGCAAGAAAATTCTCAAAAATATCCGAATTGCGGTCGGCCGAATCGGATGGCGGCGGGGGGGGGGGGGGAGTCGTTCTTAATCAGTTATCAGTTAACAGATATCAGTGAGCAGTGATCCTTTGTGGATAAAAGGATGTTTTTTTACGCGAGTGTTGCCGTGACGGAAGGGGAAAACGGGAGATAAAAATGAGCCCAGCATCAACGCCAACGAATGGTCGCATGTCGTGATGGTTCTGGACGGCGGCAAAGGGTATCGGATGTATATCAACGCCCGGCTGGACTCGATTGGAGATTTGGATGTTATGCCCATAATCCAGCATATACACAAATAAAAGACGGCGAAAGTCTAAAATTTAGCTTTTATACTTTTTAAAGAGCTTTTCTACAGAGCAGGTCTGGGATATAAAAAATCTCACGTACCCCTTTAATCCCCCTCAATCATTGACAATAAGATTTGACTTTTTTCTTTACTGTACTCAAAACGCCATTTTACGTTTGTTTCAGGTTCACTGATTATGCCTCGACATAATTCGATTGATGAGAACTTTGGAAAAGATGTCACAAAGTATGACCAGAGATAACCTGGGGAAGGCGTTTTCTCAGAGGCTTGTTCAGATATGTACTCAACTGAAATGTTATTCTCGCCTTCAATAAGTTCGAGCTTGACTTCAGTCGCTTGTTTCTTTTTTGCTTCAGAAAGCAAATCACAAATGAGCATTGATATTGGGCTATACTTGCTCTCCAGTTGTATCTCTGGTCCAGACCAGTTATAAGTGGAGCCCATAATGGGAGGTTCCATAAGACCACTTGCTGTAAAGACTCTGTTTCTTCTAAACTTGTTTAATATCCATTTCAGCATAATCGCCTTATAACATATTATTCCATGTTTATCTTAACTTTGGCTTTGGCTCATTTAGGCGCGCAAAAATCATTTCGAGCGACATTCTACAGCTGTAACGTCATACCCTATATGATCCCTGGGCGTTTTTCCGGGATTGGCCGACATATCGGGGGCGTAGGCGGGATGACGGGCTGTTTAATCGGTATTATTAAGCAAATTTGAAGGATTTTGAGGGCCTCTGGCGGGGTGCGGCTATATGAGCTTTTTGGGGCAAAACGGGCTTATATTGGGCCGTGAGGGTCTTAATGTGAGGCGACGGGGGTGAATATTTAAAAACCGTGTTTTTTCGTTTAAAACAGCATTTAAGGCGTTTAAGAAGTAAATTGTAGGGGTATAAAACAAGCGATGACCTTGTGTCCGCGCGGACACGATGCCGGACAACTTTTTGTATCCACAAATATCTTAATAAGTCAAGATGGGTAAAATAGAGGGCTGTTTTCGGGCTGAAATTAACAAGAAAAATCTATCTTGAATAGGTTTTGAGAAAATCTTCAAATTTTTTTTGAAAAAATATAAAATTTTTTACACCTGAATTTTGAGGCAAAAAGGCAGGCCGTTAATTGTCGCTATGGTTACTATTTTTTATTAAGAAAACTATAAGAATTGTATTGCTTTAATGTCGCTTTAATCGGCAAGCGAATCGGATTTAATCAAGTGCCCCAAGACACCTTTAGCCCCGATATTTAGATCGTAGATTGCCTTTACAAGTTGCAGCTTTGTCTCGACCGAGGCGGGGGTATCGATAGCCGGGTCGATTTGATCAGCAACGGCCTTGAAAATCTGCTGCATGTCCATTTCTGCCAGTACTTGTACCGCCCTTGTAGCTGGATCGCCACCGGTGATAAGCCAGTGGAGATCAGTTTTTAATATGGCGGCGATTTTAGCAAGTATCTGGATTGCGGGTAGCGACTTTCCACTTTCAATATTAGAAATAGAACCGGGTGTTTTATATCCTAATTTTTCGGCCAGTTCTGTTTGGCTGATATTTGCTTGCTCACGGGCAAATCGAAACCTTTTCCCGAAGTCTTTTTCGAAATTTGAAAAATTTTTATTATTTTCCATTTTTAATATTGAAAATATAAAATTATTCCTGTAATATAAGAAAAACTGTTTTGTTGAGCTTTCAAGGGTCGAAATGGCAGAAAAAAAATACAAACCGGTCTTGGTAACTGATCAGATGGCGCTAGAACTTATTTACAGACGAGCCAACGTCGAACACCGCCGATTATCAAATGCCGCTGCTGCTACCATTATTGAATCTGCCACAACTCCGCAACGCCAGTCATTTAAAGATGAAATCAGAGAAAAATCAATTCCTAATTTAGAAAATGGCTGAATGGCTTGACATCCCGAAGGTGGCACGGCTGCTGAAGACAACAGAGCGGACGGTTCGTCGGCGCTGTGTGTCCGGCGATTTGCCTGGTGCGGTCAAGACTGATGGCGTCTGGTCGATCCCGGACACCGCCGACGCGCGGCTTGCAGATCGGAAGGTCGTCGACGCGAGGGTTGACGCTGATGACCTGGCTAAAATTCCGAAACCTAAGCTCGATGCCGCGATGCGGCGGGCAGGGGTCATTGCATCTTTTGAAAAATTCAGCGGCGAGCATGTTCGCAGTGGTGGGTTGCGTTCGGACGCGATGGAGTTGTTTTGCTTGCGAAAAGAACCGCCCGTGGCCACACTCAAACGCTGGATATCCAGGTATCGTCAGCAGGGCTTGCTCGGCCTCGTCGATGCGCGCGGCGGGGCGCAGCGCGGGCATGAGGTGATTTCGCCGGATGCCTGGGATTTCTTCAAAGATTTGTATCTCGATCCGCGTCGGCCATCGGTCAAGCAATGTCTGAAGGTCGTATTGTATCGGAATAAAAAAGAGGGGCTTGGTTGGACGATTCCGCGATATGCAACATTGTGCCGCTATATCGGCAGACACTTGCCCTTACCGGTTCAAGTTTTGCACCGCGAGGGGGAAGCGGCCTACAATTCGAAGTGTGCGCCTTACATTCAATCCGATCTTTCCGGCATTGAGCCGGGGGCGTTTTGGGTTGGGGATCATCACCAATTCAACGTCCTGATTCGGCACGGCGGCAAGTGGGTACGGCCCTGGGTTACTGCCTGGGAAGACATGCGCAGCCGGGCGCTGATCGGGTGGTCAATTTGTATCCAACCAAATTCCACAACAATTCTTCAAGCGTTCAAAGACGCGGCGACACGATACGGCTTGCCGGATTCCGTGAAAATCGATAACGGTAGAGATTATGATAGCCAGACGTTTACCGGCACAACCAAACAAAAACGCAGAGCAAACAACGGCTGGCGCTTTGATGAAAAAGTGGTTGCCGGTCTCTACAATTTGTTGAACATCGACGTTTCTTTTTCAAAGCCGTATCATCCCCAGTCAAAAATGATCGAGCGGCTTTTTGACACGGTTGATTGTCAATTCTGCAAGTTTTTTGCGACGTACTGCGGCAAGAACACCGCGCAGAAACCCGATGAGTTGAACGATTATCTGGCGACGCCGGGGGCGATCCAGGGGGCGGAAACGCTGGCCACTTTTACAAAGTTGTTCGATGAGTACGCCGCGACATACAACAATAGCTCGCATTCCGCATTGGACGGCCAATCGCCGATGCAGGTTTTTTCGCAGCGCGAATCGAAACGGGTTGTCCTGGACGGCGTGCTTGACTTGCTGTGTCGGAACTGGTCGCAGGAACTGACCGTTGGCAAGAATGGCATCCGGCACAATGGGCTTTATTATGGTCAATTCAATCCGGTTCTAATGGGCTATAACGGAAAGAAGGTTCGCGTGAGTTGCGATCCAGACGATGTGTCCGATGTGTTTGTTTATGAGGCCGACACCTGGAAACTCATCACGCGGGCGGAGGCAAACGAAATAATCCCCTACGGGCCGGGCGTTGCCGATGCACAATTGCGCGAGGCCATGCGGCGGAAAAATCGCGCCTTGAAGCAGGTCAAGCAGGCCCGCACGGCACAGCGGACGGCGATGATGACCCCGGCGGCGTTGGCGCGGGAGGCGCTGCGGGACGAAACGTCGCCGACGCCCGCCGAGCGGAAGCGTGCAAGAATCAAGATCGTCAAGACTGTCATTGACGATCAAGTTGAAAACCATTCGCGCGTCGCGAGAAAGAGGGGGTTCAAAAAGGTCGTCGGACTCGATGTGCAGCCCGACGATGCCGGGGCCGAGGGGCGGAAGCCGGTTTTGCTGCACTGGGACTTAGAAGTCAAAGAAGAGCCGCGAAAGCCCGCGATGACTTTAACCTGGGGCGACGATGACTAATTTGCGCGACAGCCTGGAAAGCGACACGCGGCGGGTGCTGGTGCATCTGCCGGACGTCAATGATGCCGAGGCGATGGCGGCGTTTGCGACTGCGGTGCGGGGGTTTTTGGCCGAACACCAGATTTCACAGTCGCAGTTGGCCCGGCGGATCGGTTCGAGCGCGACGGCGATTAACCATTTATTGGGCAATAAATACACCGGCGACGTGGCCGGGCTGGTGGAGCGCGTGGGCTGTTACGTCAACGCCGAGTTTCGGCGGCTGCGGCGCGCGGTCGGGCCGGATTTTGTGGAAATTACGGTTGCGCAGAAGATTCGGTCGCTGGTTGCGCGGGTCGAATCGTTCAGCGATACCGAGGCGCGGATCGGCGTGATTATCGGCGACGCGGGCTGCGGCAAAAGCGCGTGTCTGCGGGCGTATGCCGAGGCCGACGCGGCGTGCATCTATGTCTCACACGATTCGGCGTCGCGCGTGTCGGGGCTGCTGTCGGCCATCACGCGGGCCGTGACTGGGCTGGGATCGGACGGCGAATTGACGACCGTTACACACCGGCTTGTCGAGGCGATGTCGCTGCGTCGCTATTTGGTCTTGATCGATGAGGCGTCCAGTTTACGGGCTAAAGACCTGGATCGGCTGCGGTCGGTCTTATGTGTCAAGTGCCGTTCGCCGCTGATTCTGGCCGGGAACAACGACCTGCTGCGGTCTATCCAGGCCAACAGCGACAAGGCCGGATATGCCAGTTTAGACCAGTTTAACAGCCGTTTAATGGGCATTTTGAATCTGGATGAACTGGCCGTCGGCGGCGATGACGGGCCGCTGTATAGCGCCGACGATATTCGGCGGTTGTATGAATACGGCGGAATCCGGCTGACCGGCGACGCGGTCGATGTGCTGGGGCGAATCTGCCGGACGCCGCGCAGCGGCAAGCTGCGGACGTGCCGCGACGTGATCCGGGCGCTGCATAGCGCAACGCAAGTCCAGGAATCCGGCACGATCACAGGGGATTTGGTTTGGCAGGCGATTGTGCAATTGCGGCTGCCGGTGGCCGAGTGGCTGCCGACGGTTTGCCAGGACAGGCCCGCGCCGTTCAGGAAGGCGGCGATGGCATGAAAAAAGAAAAATCTCTCGGTCGGCGGGCCTGGAGAGACCCGAACGGCGGGCGGCGTGTGGTCGTCCGCCCTATCTTGAACTCAAACATAGGAGAGCGAAAAATGGAAGCGGCGAAAAACGAAAAGGTGGACGCGGTTGAAGGCATTTTGACCCGGCTGGATGACTGCGATGATAACGAGATGATTATCGGCGTGATCGTCGGGCTGCTGATGCGCAGCGAGACGACGCGCGAGCGGGTACTGGAGCGATTAGAGGGGAAGTGGCTGGAACGCTACACGTCGTCGGCGACGGTTGAAGATGCGGTGTCCTCTGGGTTTGAGGACGAACTGGCAATGTTGTTTTCGGCGTCTCGTTTGCCGAGTAACGGCGGCGACGTGGTGGGATCGATTGCTCTCCAGCACAATCCAATGCAGGTGATGTTGGCGTTTTTCCGGCAGTTGTCGGACAGGGATAAGTTGTTGCTGTCGGCGTTTGACAGCTATCTTCGCGCGGGCGAAAAACAGGAACACCAAAACGCCGTCCGCGCGGCGATCGATGATTTTGACCCGGCAAGGATTCCGGCGGAATATCAATTTTTACTGGGCGTCAAATATGCTGCCGAGGGTGTTGCGGCGGCTTAAAAATAAAAAGGAAGTGTCATGGATGATGTAAATTTTTCGGATTATGTGATGCCGGGCGGCGGCGGCAAGGATGCCGCCGGTTGCCGGGAAAAATCTGTTTTTTCGGTCAAGTCGATCAATGTTGAACAGCGGCGGATCGAGGCTGTCGCATCGCGCGAGATGGTCGACAGGGACGGAGAAATTGTGTCGCTGTCGGCGATGCGGGCAGCGATCAAAGAGTACATGAAGAACCCCGTAATACTGAGTGGCCATTCGCACCGGCTGGGCGATGGACGCAGTCCTGTTGTGGGCAAGGTCGTCGATTACCGCTTCCAGGGTAAAGACCTGCTGATAACGGTTGAATTTGCCGATACCGATTTGGGGCTGGAATACTGGAAACTCTACCGCGATAAATACCAGAGGGCGTTTTCCATCGGCTTTCGGGGGCTGCAAACCCGTGAGGAAAATATCGACGGCAAGCGGGTGCGCGTGTTCACGGATATCGAGCTACTCGAAATTTCCTGTGTGGCCGTGCCTGCTAATCCGGCGGCGCTGTCCAAGGGCAAGATGACCTTTGCACAACGCAAGGCGGCCGCGCGGGAAAAACAGCGTATTCTTGACGACGTGGATGCGCTGTGTCGGCTGTTTGACCGGTTTGACGCGGCGCGGTATGCGGGCAAGCTGCTGGCCGACGGCGTGACGTTGGATTTTTCGCGACTTGAAGGGTTTTCGGCGGCGGAGATTGAGATTTTGAAGGACTTTAATGATCCGGGCTGGGGATTCGACCCAGACGACGCAGATTCGTGTTGTGCTGGTTTTGACGACGACGGGGAGGACGGATCGGAAAAATCTTTTGCGGCGATCCTGGGCGAATCTGGTGCGAAATCCAGCGGCGGAGCAAGCGAGGGCTATGAGCATTTTTTTGCTTAGCGTTTTCCCGGTAGGGTGTGGTCAATCGGCTGTGTCGCCGGTTCTGCCGCGTGGCTGCGGCCTGGCTGCGATCACACTGTTTACGCGGTGTACCGGTTCTTTTTTGCGGCGGCGGTTTAGCCAGGCTGTCGCCGCTTTTTCTGGCTGCTGGCTGCTGGCTTTTGTGTGGTATTAATAACGGATTGAACTTTGTTTGAAAGGGATTTAAATATGCCTCCTGAAAATTATGCAACCATCGAAAAAGTTGCCGACGGCTTCCGGGCTGCCGGGGACAAAATGAACGGCCTGAGGGCCGAAATTGAAGAACTCAAGCTGTTCAGCAAGGAACTGGGCAGCAAACTGCGGCAGGCAATGCGCGTTGCCAGTGAAGGCGGGTCGGAGTTTTCCGGCGGCGGCTTTTGGGGGTCGGAAGAAATGGCCCTGGAATTCGGCAAGACCGTTATGTCTGTGGCACGGGGCGACGTCAGCGTCAAAGACCTTGGAGAGCGTGTCGATTCCCTGGGCGGCGTGATGGTTCCCGACGAAGTGGCCCGACGGTTCATTGACCTGCTGGGGCGCTTCGGAAAATTTCGCAAGAACGCGCTGACGTTTCCGCTGGGCAGCGGTTCAGTAACCGTGCCAAAGATTGAGCAAGACTTGACGGTCTACTGTCCGGGCGAGGGCAGCGATGTTGCCCTGTCCGATATGAAGTTTACCGGCGTCAAGATGATTCCCAAGACCTGGGCGGCGCTGGCCGCTGTGTCTAATGAGCTTGACGACGATTCTGTCGTTGCTATCGGCGAAATCGTCGGCTATTCCATCGCGCGAAGCATGGCGCGTCAGGAAGACAAGGTCGGTTTTCTGGGCGACGGGACGGCGGAGTATTTCGGGCATACCGGAATCCTGGGCGCGTTCCTGAAGCTGGCAAGCGGCGATTCGGCGAATTTCGGCAACGTTGCCGGGATGCTTAAGGGGACGGGCACGACGGGCTGGGCGGGGCTTGTCTTGCAGGACTTCATCGACCTTGCCGGGCTGCTGCCTGAAGAATACGACGACGGGGCCAAGTGGTACTGCTCGAAACGGTTTTATTACAACGTGATGTACAAGCTGGCGGCGGCTGCCGGGACGGCGGGGATCGCCGAGATTTTGTCGACGCTTAGCCCGAAGTCGTTTTTGGGCTATCCGGTTGAATTCGTTTCGGTGATGCCGAAGTTGACGCCGACAAGCGGTTTGCAGGTTCCCTGCTTCCTGGGCGATTTGCAGGCAGGGGCATACCTGGGGCAGCGTAAAAGCCTTACGATTGCTCAAAGCCGGGACGTGCTGTTCGGGCGGTACATGACGGCGATCCTGGGCGTCGAACGCATCGACGTGAACGCATTCGGCGTCGGCACGGCGGCGGAAGCTGGCCCGATTGTCTCGCTGTTCTGTGAACAAGGCGAAGGATAGCCGACGTCCGGCGCAAGTGCTGCCTTTTATGAAATAATGCCCAAACAGGACTTTTTTTGAGAGGTTAAAATGAACATTTTACAGAAATTGAAATTCAGGCTCTTCGGAATAATTTGTGGGTAAAAATAATGGGAATCGCCTTCGGCGATGCTGATTTATGCTTTTCAAACACCCCCCAACCGAAGCCAGATTTTTAAAAGGGATACGTTGCAATACAATGGAAC
>Ga0209723_1005575_pt1 | contig 12827 bp, 11 predicted proteins | sample BiotimSIPDNA_2_FD_185750 | JGI IMG/M metagenome (GOLD analysis project Ga0209723, IMG submission 185750) | Anaerobic biogas reactor microbial communites from Washington, USA - Biogas_R2 time_0 SIP DNA (SPAdes) (version 2) | ecosystem: Engineered > Bioreactor > Anaerobic > Unclassified | place... | reverse complement strand
GCGCTTAGTTCAGCCATCGTACCTGAGGCATTGCAAATACCTTTTTGGATTATCACAATATAATCGGCCAATTCCTCCATCACCGCCATTACATGGCCAGAGAAAAGTACCGTTTTACCGGCCGCTTTCCGCTCTTTGAATATTTTCTTAATTACTGCGATAGTTTTTGCATCATAAGCGTTGGTCAGTTCATCTACAATTAATAATTGAGGATCATTAAGCAATGCCAGGCACATGGATACCTTCCTTTGCATTCCCTGGGAATAGGTCTCCACCATTTGCTCCTGGAAGGGTACCAGATCAAACAGTTTCAGCAGATAATTAATTCGATCCATCAAAACGGATTCTTCCAAACCTAATAATTTGCCGCTATAGTAGAGATGTTCTTTGGCTGTCAGCCGATAATAAAGAATCGGTTGGTCAGGCACATAGCCAATTTGTTGGCGTATTGACTCATTGCCTTTTACCCAGATATCTTGTCCAGCAAGGAGGATATGGCCACTTTTCGGTTTCACTAACCCGGTCAGCATTTTCAACGTGGTTGATTTGCCTGCTCCGTTGGGTCCCAAGAGGGCAAATATCTCACCCTTCTGAACGGTTAAGCTTACGTTATCTACAGCTTTATAATCTCCGTAAAGGTAGGAGATATTCTGCAGCTCCAATAGCGGATGGCCGGTGCGGATCTGGGCGGGTGTATCGGCAGGCCTGATATACTCCTGCCGAATTTCCGGGGATTTTTCTTCCGAACCAGATTCCTGGGCTTTTACTTCTTCATTTTCTGTTATATAGCTTTTAAGAGTTTTATCAAATTCCTCCTGGTCATCAACATTGATATATATTGATGTTACCATACCCATTTTATTCCTGGAATTATCTTGATAATTGGCTTTTACAATCACTGGACTTTTCAAAGAAACAACATGGGTTGCTTGATTCGTTCCCATACAATAGAGATTTTCTTCTTTCCTGAACAGAGTAAGTCCAAGACTATCTTTCGTTGATACTTGTATAGCTACTGGTGCAATTTTCTCAATCATCTCCCATGGTACAGTGGTTTTAAAACGTCTGCCCAGGCAAATCGTCAGTCCGTTTTCTCCCAGCAAATGAGCTGATCTTAAAAGCGCTGATACATAAAATAACACTAAAAAAAGATCAAGCAATACGATTATTGCGGATATTATTAAAAAGCTATATATACTGTTTGTTAGAACATTAACAATAAATATAGCAAGAACCGTTTCTATTGCCATAATTACTAAAAAAGCATAGTTAAAATTTTTCATCTGTTGATTGCTTTTAGTATTGCTAAAGCGGAGAGTTTCGCTATATAACATATTGAATCACCCCTTTCCCAAGCAGGTGTACTTACTCGCTGGCTTTGGGTGTGGCTTTTCCAGCTTCTAAATACTCACATAGCAGTTCTATCATCTTCATTTGGGATGGTGAATATACTTCTGCAAACATGTTACGCCATAATGCTTCATGGGGTTTTTCCAGCCCTCCTTGAATTATCAGCTTTTCGTAAAAAGGAAGGCTCATTATAAACTGAGCATATTCGCTGGCTAGTTCCGTAATAACTGGAGAATCAGGTGAGATGTCTGCAATAGCTGTGATGCGCGGCCCATAATCCAGAGATTGCTGGTATTTATCGGGATGTTCATGAAAATACTCCGCGGCTTCGCGCATAGTGTCCTGATAATTCAGACCCCACTGCAAATCATCTATGGCCCCATAGAGTTTGCGCTCCTGCTCATAAATTTCCGGGCAAATGCTCAAGTATTGTTCCCGGGCATCTTCACCCAGTAAATCTACATACATTTTGAAGGATGGTGATTCATCAGGGTCGTCAGTCAGGTAATGCCGATCTTCGGTCAATAAGCTCTGGATTTTCTCTAATCGCTGGGTCATGGTGCTAATCTGCGTCAGCAATTCTGTTTGCATAGCGAGCAGAACCTCACGGAAAGACTTATGATCATCAGGTTCACCCAGTATTTCCTTAATCTGCGCCAGGCTCAACCCCAGATATTTGAGACGTTTAATTGAACGAATACGGTTTAATTCTGTCGGGCCATACAATCGATAACCGCCAGCCGAACGCTTCACTTCAGGCAGCAAGCCAGTCTTGTGATAATGAAGCACCGTTTTAATAGTCACCCCGGTCAATTTTGCGAATTCACCGATTTTAAGATGTTTTTCCAATCTTCATCCCACCTTAAGAAAAGTATAAACCCCTACCTTAGGTCGGGGTCAAATAATTTTTCTACTATATAACTAAAAAGCACCTGCGTTTCCGCAGATGCTCAATAGCTTATGGCAGATCTTTAATCCTCTTCATGCTTGTCTCAAGTTAGATTTCACCTAAATCTACTATGGTAACGGTCTTATTTATGCAAATTGTAATTTCATAGGTAATATTGGGCTAATAATGCTAGCGTTACAATATTGACCAACGATATACTGAGAAGGGTACAATGCAAATTCCTATCTATATCTATAATAATTATTGTGCCCTCAAATATAAGTGTTTTATATTTTATCATATTTTGGAAATATATTAAGCCAAAAAATGAAAAGCCCCTGAAGTATAACTCCAAGAGCTTTCAATGTCTACTGGTGCGGGCGAAAGGACTTGAACCTTCACGGGGTCTCCACTAGATCCTAAGTCTAGCGCGTCTGCCAATTCCGCCACGCCCACATTTTACTGACTTGTTGTATTTTACTTCATTGTATAATACTATGTACAGTAATAACTCTTAAAGTATTGCCTGTAAATAACCGCGGAAATTCGATAGCCTTTTTAGAGAATGAAAGCCCCCAACGAGTCGCGGGGGATGCGCAAAAATACAGAGACTGATGTAGAGATGCCGGCACTGGTTGACTCTGATATTTCAAGAAAGGCCTTTCGTAGAAACTGGGCCCGCCTGATTCAAAAGATTTATCATACGGATCCATTACTCTGCCCTAAATGCAGTGGTCACATGCGAATTATATCCATTATCGAAGATCTGGCTATCGTAAAGAAGATATTGCAACATTATTGGTGAGCGATAGCGGCTGGGATTATGTCCCGCCGCCTTTCTTTTTACGTCAACAAGCGATGGCTTATAAACCTCGCTAAATTATTACTTCTTCCCTCTGCTTCCAAATCAGCTATCAGACCAATGCTCATTTTGCCCATTCGTGCACCATTTTGACCCTTTCGTGCAAAATTGATTACATTAACCACCATTTAAGAGATAATCAACTGAATATAAATTATGTACGAAAGTAGGAAAGAAGAGACTATTTTAAGGAGTAATTTATAACATGAAAAAGATATTTTTAATGGTATTGGTATTTATGTTCGTATTGGGTTCAGTCAATATAACCGTTGCTCAAACAGCTGATCAGGCCAAACCTACCGAAGAACAGTACAGGCAAAAAGCAGAGATAGCCCAAAAACTAAGGGAAGATGGGACTCTCGACCGGATTGAAAAACAACGGCAGGAATATTTTCAAAAATATAAAGGCACTTTCCTCCCGCAATTAAAAACGGAGGATATTAATAGTCCCGAGGGAAAGGCAATTAAAAAACATATACTTCTTATTATCATAGGAACCGCAGGGACGTTATTTCTTATGGTTTATGCATGGCTGGGCACGGATATAGGCGTCTTTTTTCCCGGTACATATTCCGGTGAGACACCCGGCATTTATATCCTGTCTACTACATCCAGGGTAGTTTGCCTCTCCGATGATTTCAAGATTTTGACCACCATTGATTTGTTGGGTTCCTCTGACTTGACCTACGGCGGGAACGGAAAAGTGTACGCTACCATAGATGGAAACTCACGAAAAGGTGGTCGAGAGATCGATGTATTACAGAACGGCAAACTCCAAAAACGGATAAAACTGACTTATTCACTGCCCTGGAAAGCGCAATACAATCCATATAATAATAAGCTGTACGTTAGTCATAAATGTAAGATTACCAACCATAAGGAAAACTGCATAACGGTTATAGATACAATTACCGACGAAGAAGAAACCAATATTATGTATAACTATGGTATTGAAGATATGGCTTTTACCAGCGACAACAAAATGATTGCAAGTGCCTGGGAAGTCATCGAAGACGACCGTTATTTGACCGTTTTTGATCTGAAAACAAATCAAATTATAAAAACCATGGCTATGGGGGATTTGGAGATCTCCTCTTTGGCAGTTGGAAGTGATGGCTTGATTTATGGTGTAACGCAGCTAAAAGATAATCCCGTTTTGTATGTCATTGATTGGAGAAAGGAAGAAATAAACAAAGTTGGGCTAAGTTGTCCTTATCCTTTCCAGGTTTACCTCCATTCACAAGATAAAAAAGAATACGTTTACATATCCCACGTGAACGAGAATAATCTGCGCGAAGGGCATATGATTTCGGTAGTAGATCCCTTGCTTCAAAAGGTGGTTGATGAGTTGGATACTGTTATTTGTCCTCACTCCGTTTTGTTTTACGATGATCAACTTATGGTTGGAAATTGTCAAAATAATAAAGTGAATATCCTGGAAGAAAAGACTCTGACCAAAAGCCTGGATATAGAGTGGCCTATCGACATGGTCGCATTACCAAAGTAGAAGACTGGGCAGATGGGCTAACTGAGATCAAGTATTCTCTTCAAATAAAGTAATTCCCATAGCCTCGAGGTGCTTTACCCCTATTTTTAAGAGAGGATAATGGTAATATGAGACAACCTGTAACTGTCAAGTAAAAATGAACAAAAAAAGATAAATAACTTTGGACACCTAATTATTGCCAAAATTGGTTTGACGATGCTTCAAACGATAGCTGTCGCCGGTTAGATGGATAACCTCACTTTTGGGTGTCAAGGGGACGGTTCTCTTGACACCTTTATGCCTTTAATACTGTCCCCCGATTAAGTCCGGTAAGCCTGGCAATTTGACGAACGGAAAGTCCCTGTTCTTTCGCGGTACGTACTGCTGCATCCCGTTTTGCTTTCTCCAACTGCTGAATATCGGTTGCAGATTTGACCTTTGCTATCCGCTTTAGCATATTGAGCGCTGTTTCATCGTCAATTCGCTTGATATCTACAATATCCAAGCATTCGTATGCTTTCGTTTCTTCCTGATGCCAGTCTACATACTGATCAATATTCATCATGCCAAGCAACAGTTGGGTATTATTAATTATTCCGTTTCCTGTAAGGTGGTATAGCTGCTCCAGGCGTATTCCAGTCCGTCTGTCATTCCTGCCGTCAGTGGATTACGGTGAATATAACGGATTACCGTCAGGAAATAGGTATCATCATCCACCGGCTCACTTTTGAAACGATCTTGAAATAAATGTCCGACATGATCATATTTCCAGTTGTACCAATACGCATAACTGCCATTAACCCGTTTCATGAAGGATGAAAGCCCATCATCATTTTCCTTAACCAGCAAGTGCACATGATTGCTCATCAGGCAATAGGCATATAATTCACAGCCAGTTTCCTCCTTGTACCGATCCAATGTCTCCAGGAATCTTATCCTGTCCTCATCGTCTTCAAAGATGTTCTGACGATTGATTCCGCGAATAATGATGTTATATATTCCGGTTTCGCTCTTTTTTCTGGCCGTTCTTGGCATATTAACCACCTCAAGAATATTATATCAGCCTATAAAAAAGAGTGTCAAGAGAACCGTCCCCTTGACACCTGATGTTGTCTGGTCTAATGGGTAACTGGCTGCAGAATGTTAGTTCTGCGGTCAGTTTTGGGCTGTTCGTTTGGCACAAATTCCTCGCAGTTGCTTGGTTTTCCGGTTGGCTGTCCTCGCCCTGGCTGTTTTGCAGTCAGTTTGCCGCCAGTTTTGCAGCGAGAAGAAGTCTACACCGCTCAGGGTTCTTAGATTTTTTCAATCACTATTTCGCAAGACCCATCTTCAAGGGAGTTCAGGTCATCGTAATGAATGTGGTTCCCTGTGGGGACTGTTTCTTGCGCCAGCGTAAGGAGTTGCCTCGCCAAAGAAACAAGGCCCGCAGCGTTCGCACGTATCACGACCGAATTGTCCGCCACAGCGCTTTCGATCACGAAACCGTCTTCCCACACTATTTTCATCCCGTCTTCGCTGGAGTAGTCTGGAATCTCAATGTCAATTTTCATTCTTTAATCCTCCAAGTAGATGTGCATGTTCTTGTCCACCATCATTTTACCGGGTTTGTTCGGATTTGGCACCATGGTTTCGAAGTTCATAAAGGTGTCAAAGGGACGGTTCTCTTGACACCTTTATGCCTTTAATACTGTCCCCCGATTAAGTCCGGTAAGCCTGGCAATTTGACGAACGGAAAGTCCCTGTTCTTTCGCGGTACGTACTGCTGCATCCCGTTTTGCTTTCTCCAACTGCTGAATATCGGTTGCAGATTTGACCTTTGCTATCCGCTTTAGCATATTGAGCGCTGTTTCATCGTCAATTCGCTTGATATCTACAATATCCAAGCATTCGTATGCTTTCGTTTCTTCCTGATGCCAGTCTACATACTGATCAATATTCATCATGCCAAGCAACAGTTGGGTATTATTAATTATTCCGTTTCCTGTAAGGTGGTATAGCTGCTCCAGGCGTATTCCAGTCCGTCTGTCATTCCTGCCGTCAGTGGATTACGGTGAATATAACGGATTACCGTCAGGAAATAGGTATCATCATCCACCGGCTCACTTTTGAAACGATCTTGAAATAAATGTCCGACATGATCATATTTCCAGTTGTACCAATACGCATAACTGCCATTAACCCGTTTCATGAAGGATGAAAGCCCATCATCATTTTCCTTAACCAGCAAGTGCACATGATTGCTCATCAGGCAATAGGCATATAATTCACAGCCAGTTTCCTCCTTGTACCGATCCAATGTCTCCAGGAATCTTATCCTGTCCTCATCGTCTTCAAAGATGTTCTGACGATTGATTCCGCGAATAATGATGTTATATATTCCGGTTTCGCTCTTTTTTCTGGCCGTTCTTGGCATGTTAACCACCTCAAGAATATTATATCAGCCCATAAAAAAGAGTGTCAAGAGAACCGTCCCCTTGACACCTTCATTAAAATGCTTTTTCTTTAAATCCTGGATTTCTAAATACATATTCCACCCTTCTGCTTTGTCCATTATTTCCTCCTCTGCTATGATAAAGCTGTTTCCAGCTCTATCATAGCTATTTTGGAGTTTTATGGTAAATACTGTTCATTCTTATTTGTTGTTTTCTGTCCATTTTAGTTTAGCGGTTACAACACACTCCTGATCGTCCCGCAAGGCATTAAAATAATACCTCATATATGGGACATGGGACAATCAGAAGCAGTTTTTTATTTGCAAGACTAAATGCAACCTTTACTTTGTAAGATTAAACGCAACTCTTTTCTCTTGGCAGAGTCGCATTTACTTTGTCTATTTACTCAAACAAGATTAATTTCGGTGATCTATTATTAGTCTCTTTGCTATCATTGAGAAAAGTGGTATGGTTTGAATAATAATTTGTTTTGGAGGATACAGTTGTGAATGTTGAAAGAATATGTTCATTACGAGGCAGGCATCCCAGCATTTTAGGTCACGAAGAATATTTCAGATCAGCAGTGCTTCTTCCTCTGGTTATGAAAGACAAACAAATCTGTATTATATTTGAGAAAAGGGCAGACAATATTCACCAACCTGGTGAAGTTTCCTTTCCCGGCGGCAGGATTGACGCTGATGACGCGGGACCGGAACAGGCGGCAGTGAGAGAAACCTGTGAGGAGTTAGGCTTGCAGTTATCTGACATTGAGGTTATTGCACCATTGGATATAATGGTTAGTCCGTTTAATGTTATTGTTTATCCTTATTTGGCTCAAATAAACAGTCGCAGGGCTTTATGCCCCAATCCAGACGAGGTAGCCGAAGTTTTCTATGTACCATTGGATTTCTTCCTTAATTATGAACCGATGCGCAAAAGTATTTATCTTACCGTAGGCGGTGCTTCTGAAGATTTTCCCTTTGAAATAATTCCTCAGGGAAAAAATTACCCTTTTCGCAAAGGAGTTCTGCCACAGTTTTTCTACCTGTGGGGAGATTATGTAATATGGGGTTTGACGGCCCGGATCATTAACCATTTTGTCGGCCTGATCAGGAATTAGGTATTATACACGGTGGAAGTTGATGGCCTTCTGCAGAATCTAAACGCTCCGTGACATGTCAATTAAAAACTCATCTGCATTTAAGCAATTAAATGCTTTTGGCCTGAATAAAAAATGCGCCCCATCGAGGCGCATTTTTATTATTCTATTGTTCATTGGGGTCTTTTATATCAGGAAGCAGGCGTCTTAATTCTATTGGCAGCGGAAAAAGGATAGTAGTATTTTGCGAATTGGCTACTTCTGATAAGGACCTTAACATACGCATGGTCAGACCGCCTTCTTCGGCGGCTAAAATTCGGGAGGCTGAAGCCAGTCTCTGAGCAGCCTGTTCTTCACCCTCAGCCTGTATAACCATAGCCCGTCGGTCTCTTTCCGCCTGCGCCTGTTTGGCAATAGCTTTTTGCATTTCTACCGGCAAGGTTACATCCTTGATTTCAACTGAGGTGACTTTGATTCCCCAGGGATCAGTGGCTTCGTCTACAATGGTTTGAATGATTTGATTCAGCTTGTCCCTTCGTGATAACAATTCATCCAAATCAGCAGTCCCCACCACGCTCCTCAGTGTAGTCTGAGCCAACTGACTGGTGGCAGCATGATAATGTTCAACATTTACCACCGCCTTATCAGCCATAACCACCCGGTAATACAACACAGCATTTACGGTACAGGTAACATTATCACGGGTTATAACTTCCTGCGGCGGTACATCAAACACTATGGTACGCAGCGATATCCTCATTATGCGATCAACAATCGGAATAATGAAAATCAATCCCGGGCCTTTTACTCCCACCAGTCTGCCCAACCGAAACAGTACGGCTCGTTCATATTCGGGAATAATTTTAATCGCTGCACTTAATAATGCAACTACCAGGATAATGATAATTAACCAGTTTGCCAGTAAATTAACCAGACTCATTTTATCCCTCCTTATTCCTGAGACTTATCTTTATGTTCTGATTGCAGTTCCACCCGCAATGTAATACCATCCCTGCCCAAAATTCGTACCTTATCTCCCGGTTTAAGTGTATCTTTTTCCGTATAGGCCCGCCAAATCTCTCCCTGTACTTTTACCTGAGCGTAGGGGGGATCACTTTGTACTACTATACCAGTTTTCTCATTAAATTCTGCTTCTCCCTGAAAAGGATGCAAACGATGGGCACGATAAATACCAACTAAGGCTATGGTTACAAATAAGGCCCCCAGTGTTCCTACTCCCAGTGCCATTATCCTGAAACTGCTAAACCATTGACGCGACATTAAGGGTTCCACCGGGAAGAATATCATACCCAAAATCAGGCTGATAGCTCCTCCAACCGCCAATACCCCAAAAGTAGGAGTAAAGGCTTCCGCTATTAGCAAAGCAATGCCAACAACAATAAACAGTCCGGCAGCCAGGTTAATCTCAAAAAACCCCAGCCCGAATAAAGCCAGCAGCAGACATATTGTTCCGGTTATTTCCGGCACCAATGTTCCAGGAGATTTAAAAGCAATAGTTAAAGCAAATATTCCTATCATAAGCAGCAACATGGCTATGGTAGGGTTACTTACACTATTGGTGGCTTTTTCCTCCAGATTCATTTCAAAATTTATTATCCTGGCTCCGCCAGTATGAAGTGTAGTTTTTCCCGCTGCAGTGGTAACTCCTTTACCCTCTGCCGATTCCAGCAATTCCTTGAGGGTAGGACACAAATAGTCAATAACTTCGGCTTCCAATGCCTCATTGGCGGTCATACTCAGATTGTCAGTTACAAATTTACCAGCCAGATCAGCAGGTTTGCCGCGTTCACGGGCTATACTTCGCATATGCCCGGCTAAAAAGTTGATGGTCTTTTGATCAGCCGGTTGTGTTGTTTCCCCGGGGGTTGACATAGTAACCGGCATAGCTGCGCCACAGGTAGTCCCCGGACTCATGGCTGCTACATGACCGGCCACCAAAATAAAGGTCCCTGCCGAAGCTGCGATTGCTCCTTCCGGATTTACATAAGTTATAACCGGAACCCGGGAAGCTGACATGGATTTCATTATATCCAGGGTTGCTGATACCAGACCACCTGGAGTATCCAGAATAATTACCACCGCGTCAGCTTTACCCTGAGCTTGTTCAATAACTCTTTTTATATGTGCAGAATTACCGGCTGTAACCATCCCTTCTACCTGAAGAGTATAGACAACCGGAGAGGCAGGTTTTTCGGTCGGGGCATTTTCAGCCTGCACCGGAGTTAAAGGCAAAGTGATTAACAGCATGAATATTATGGCTATAATAATTAATACGAAACACTTATTTCTCATAATACTATTATCCCTTCTATATCTGAAAAACATGCTTCTCGTCACCTCAACCGGCTTATTTAAATTAACCTTAGGATAAATATACCCTGTCAAAACAGAGGACAGGGCATTATTTTTCTTCTGTATTTTTACATCCGGTGCTCTTATTGAGCTTGTTGTTTATAGTTCATTTCCTCTATACTCTGGCTTATTTTTTTTATGGTTCGAGGATAAAGAACCAGTTTATCCTGCCGATAGTTTTTAATATAAGGTACCAGCTGATGCCTGCCTAAAATTGGTATATCCTTACTTCCCCTGGTTTTAGAACGTACAACGATATCGTCACAGGCTAATACAATTATTCCCTGGGTAGGCAAATTGCGCACACCCACTACCCGGGATAAAAACCCCTGCAATCTATATTCATGGGAATCCACCTGTGAGGTTGGATTGGTAATTATCTTGGAATGACCACTTTTTTTATGTAAAATCCAGTTTTGTTTGCTGTCTATATCAATAATCCCCCCCCGTTCACCACCATAGTTTTTGGTTTCAATATGAAATATGCCATTGGGTCCTAATACTATAGTGTCATATTCATTGGTATGTAATAAGTCCGGTCCTAATTTTACATTATGATATACCCGATAAGGGGAATTAGGCTTTTCCAGCGGGCGTAATACTGCCTGAACTTTAAGTTCTCCCTGATCCCCGCTTTTTATGATTTGCTTTTGAATATACTGTTTCTTTTCACGTTGTTTTACTGCCCATATAAAATAAATTGCTGCCATCATAACTATTAGAATCGGAGATATTATTATTAGTGTTTTCACCTGTGACAACCTTTCCTTTACTATGTAATATAATTATCCATGTTAATTATAACAGATAGGAGATATTATTATAACGGTTATATATAATTAATCTCCGGTATTAGGGATATTCTTATCGCAATATGAGGATGTTGTTTACTACATTTCTTTCTCTTCCATCCGAAGGACGGTTTAAGATATTACCATTGTAATACATAACGCTGGAACCTCCACCGTCCAGATTATAGGCATCCTTAACACCTAATTCCAATAACTTTTCCTGTAACCTTTCCAGGGTAATTCCTACACTCCAATCTCCCTGCCTGCCATCAATTACTATCATTATCAAATCATCATTGGCATATTTGCCGATAATGGTTCTGGGTTGCCTGGTCGTCATCCATTTTTCCGGAATTGGCAATTTTTTACCTTCCTGTAGTAATACCGGTATAAAGCTTACCCCGTGATACGGGTTCAAAGCCATTAAATCCTCCTGTCTCTGAGGGATAGTTCCTATAACCTCACCCTTTTTATTAATTCCAACAAAAAACAAATCCCCGGGGTAACCATTAAAAGGTTCAACCAGTTTTCCATCAATAACGGTATTTCCAATTAATTGTGCATAGTTGACCCCGTTCCGGTTCTCTGTATAAAATCCACCGCCGTTTATAGCCAATACGGCATTGTACCTTTTAGCTGCAACCGAGGTAGTTTCCAGTTTCCCTAATGTATCACCGGCTAAAACCACCCTGAATACTGAGGGGTCAAACAGCTTTACTTTAGCAATACACCCCCGATAGCCCAGTTCATTAAGATCGAATATTTTTATCTCTGAATAATCACTCAGCCAGGCATAAAGAGCCGGTCCCAATATTTTTAATATTTTCTGTTCGTATATATCATCGGATAACTGCTTTTGCCGGGTACTAAATCCAGCCAGCTGAGTTATTTTTTCATCCTGCTGAGCAAAAACCTGTTGCTGTTTTTGAATAGTGTTGGTTAATTTGAAAATTGCCTCTCCTAATAACGCCGTGTCGGCTTGTAATACCCGAATCTCGCTTATTACTCTTTCGGTTGGAATAATCAATGGCTCTACCGCTGCCGGCAAACTCCTTACTACTAAAAACATGGCCAGTAAAGGTGCCATAAGAAATATCAGAAATACGCTAATTTTCTGCATCATGAGGAGCCTCCTGCAAAGTGGCCAGACTCTTTTCCAATTGTTGCAGATGTGTTTCCAGTTCCAACAGTTTTTCGTCTATCCGGGACTGAACATCAGAAGTATTGGATATGACAAGCCCGGCATCTTCCATACTGGCACGCAGATTTCTGGTTTCACTGCTTAAGATTGAAATTTCTTCTTTTATCTCTTTCATATTCATGGCATTTTCCTGTTGGATATTATTGATTGCTGTATCCAAATATGCATTAGCATATATGTAACCAAAATAAACCATACCAAACCATAATCCGACCAGAACCAGACCTATGGAAATATTAAATATTATTTTTTTATTCCGGTTATTATTGGTTTCAAGGAACTTATTATTCTGTTTTTCCAGCTCTGATTTAACAAGCTTTGTTTCCATTATCCCCACCCCTTTC
>Ga0209723_1005572_pt1 | contig 12833 bp, 6 predicted proteins | sample BiotimSIPDNA_2_FD_185750 | JGI IMG/M metagenome (GOLD analysis project Ga0209723, IMG submission 185750) | Anaerobic biogas reactor microbial communites from Washington, USA - Biogas_R2 time_0 SIP DNA (SPAdes) (version 2) | ecosystem: Engineered > Bioreactor > Anaerobic > Unclassified | place... | reverse complement strand
TGCTGATGTAGCACCTGAAATCGTAAATGACAGAAGCTTCCTGCCGGCCCGCTTCGCTGCTGAAGCATTCGGAGCCCAGGTTGGATGGGATGAAGCAACCCAGACAGTTATTATTGTCAGATAATAAACTTATAACTGCAATAAACTTATAATTCCAATGAGGGCGTGCCAGACGGCACGCCCTTTAATTATTTACCCTTTTATTGCGCAAAAGCTGCGCAGATGGCGGTAAATTTGTCGAAAAAGGATTAATATTAGCGATAAGAAATTTTGGATAATAAGGAACTTTTATTATAATGCGGCGTCAAATGAAACAGGTAAATTATGATTAGATATTAAACCTGATGAAAAGGGCTGATATCTGCAGGTGTAAACAGAAGGGGGGAATTGTTACAACACCGGTTCATGAATACCTGATTATCTCAATGATATGCTTTTAAGCATGATTACCTGAAGAATTCATTAAACATATTATCAAAGGAGGAAGAAAACTTGATTAAAGCAAGAAACAGAAAATTATCAATGCTGTTGGTCCTGGCCATGCTGATGACCATGTTCATCGGTGTAGGCACAGCTTCTGCAGCAGCAACCTTTACATCCCTTTCGTCCCCAACGGTGGAAGCTGATGGCAGCATATACGATTTAGGCACGGTTAAAGTCAAACTGGAAGATGTAGAAGCACTTCCGGCTGGCGGAGCCTGGCTGACCATCTCCCTGCCCAGCGGATCAAAGTATACTTATGAGTATGTTGAGGGTGATGAAGTAACAGCGACATCCAATCTGATAATCGGCGGAGTTTTGCAGACTGCTGCGGACACCATGGAAATACTGGTAATTCCGAATTATACTACCGGTGACTATGATGGTTCCGTAACCATTAAATTTGAAGGCATCCAGGTTAAATCCGGATCCGGTGACATCGTGGCCAGATTCCTCAGCAACAGCAGTGTATTCGGACAGATCAATACTGCTGTTATCGGGAAAATTGGCGAAGGTGCCACAACTGTATTGCCCAAGAGTGTTAAAACCATTGGCGATGCCGGCGGAATAATGGACACTCTGGTCATTGCCGAAAGCATTGGCGGAGTATTCAAACCCGGCGAAGTCATCACAGTTAAACTGCCCAAAGGCTTTACCTGGAATGATTCTGATGTTTCTGCAGTACCAGGTGCCTGGTCACTGCTGGGAAAAACTTATAGCTATAATGTAGACGGCAGAGTACTTGAAGTATATCTGTATGACGGACTGCCAACCTCTGACGCTGGCCGCATCAATATCGGCAGCGATATGTTAGGCTTTTTCAGAATCGATGTTGAAGACACCGCTAAATTTGGCGATGTTTATGTAACCGTAACATCCAAACTGGATTCTGTTAAGAAACAGGATGCCAAAGTAGCCATCTATGGCGATTATGGCGTAAAAGTTACTGAAGACACCAAAGAAGATGTAGATTCTGGACGCGCTAACCAGGAACTGGGCGAATTCCTCATTGAAGAAGCTCTCCCGGAAAGTCTGGACAGCCAGAGAACTTTGTATTTTGAACTGCCCAAAGGCGTTAAATGGGCAAAAGATGACAATGGTGCACCGATCATTACCTTGAAATCAGAAGACGGCACCAACCTGTATTGGGATGCAGATGAGTTTGTATTAAGCAATGGCGACAGAAAAGTAAAAGTAGTCTTTGAATTTGGTTCTGGAAGATTCAGTGATGACGCTGCCAAGATCAGAGTAAAAGACATGGAAGTAAATATTGAGCCCAGCTTCACAGGTGATATTGCTGTTCAGGTTTACGGCAAATCCGGAGTTGAAGGCGAAGCAGTAGTAGGCGTTGCCGCCAGACCAGTAGACTTGAAAGTTGCTAACCCGACTAAAGTTGAAATCGGCGCCATGAATCAGGCCGCCGGCGACATCCTGATCATTGAAACCAAGGATGAAGGCGTACTGGATGAGTATCTGGATGGCACCATTTTAGACGATGAATACGAAAGAGTGGCACCGCAGATCGTTGTTACACTGCCCAAGGGCGTTGAATTCTACAAAGATCCTACCGTTGAAGTAGAAGAAGGCGACCTGGAAATCGATGATGTAGAATATAATGATGATTCAATCGTAATCACCATTGATGCAGCCAGTGCCAAGAAGAGCACCATCAGAGTTTCCAATGTATTCCTGACAGTTGACCGTACTGTACCGGAAGGTGACGTAGTTGCAACCTTCAAAGGCCACAAAACCAAGGAAGTTACTGAGTATGGCGTGAAAAAAGATGTGATCAAAGAAGCAGGCAGCACCGCATTAGTTGACTGGGCAACGGAAGAGTCCTATGGCAAAGTAGTAATTGCTACTACCATTACTCCCTCCCAGGGCGGCCATGCCAAATTCGTTATCGCTTCCAACATCTATGAAATCGGCGGAGTTCCTTATGTGATGGACGCTGTACCTTATATCAAAGACAGCCGCTCCTATGTACCGATGCGTTATCTGGCCCAGATGCTGGGTGCTGAAATTGCATGGTCCGAAGCAGAGCAAACTGTTACCCTGACCAAAGAAGGCGAAACAGAAGTAGTCTTCACCATTGGCAGCACTTCCTACACCGTAAACGGTGAAGCCATGACTGCTGATGTAGCACCTGAAATCGTAAATGACAGAAGCTTCCTGCCGGCCCGCTTCGCTGCTGAAGCATTCGGAGCCCAGGTTGGATGGGATGAAGCAACCCAGACAGTTATTATTGTCAGATAATAATTAAACATCAAAGAGGAGGCTGCCAGGGGCAGCCTCTTTTTTAATGAAAAAATATTGGCTGGGGAAGGGGAAGGAGAATCAGTCCTCTTTTTTATTACCTGGTTATAATCTATACTTTAGTTGGTGATCAATATAAAATAAAATCATTTTCCCATGTAAGCATCAGGAAGCGATTAGCGTAAAATGAAAAAGGAGGGCGAAATGCATGCAGAAGAATAGGAAAATATCGATATTATTGGTTCTGGCTATGATGATGACCATGCTGGCAGGTGTGGGAACGGCAGGTGCTGCCGGAGTTACATACCGCACTTTGACAGCACCGGTTATATCAGCTGATGCCGACAGTTTCCAGCAATTGGGGAAGATAAAAATTATTATTGAAGATGTGCGTATGGTAGAAGAGACCGGGGCCTGGCTGACGGTTGAACTGCCTTCCAATTGCGTCTATGATGGTGTAATTGGCGGCAATGCTTCTCAAGCGGGGCTGGATATAAGCTACACCAATCTGGTGGAACTCAGTTCCCAGAAGACGGCTGATAATTGGGTGGAGATCAAAATTGAGGCTGATCCGGCAGCTGAAAATGGGTCAGAGAGCAATATTCTGCTGGATTTTAAAAGTATCAAAGTCCGGTCGGGTTCCGGGGATATAAAGGTGAAATTCAGCGGTACCGGCTTATTTGCGCAAAGGGAAGATGCCTCTATTGCATCACTGGGAACGAAAACCGGGATAAATATAACGACTGGCAGCGTAAAAAACATCGGCAACATGGGTGGATATATTGATTCCATAACTGTGACTGAATCGCGGGCCCGGGTTTTAAAGGAAGGGGACACCATTACCTTCAGGCTGCCGGCCGGTTTCAGCTGGGGCAGCAGTGACTATATCGTGGCAGCAGGCGGATGGGGCTTCGAAGGTTATCATGGCATGGGCAATGCCGGAGATTTCTCTTTCACCACCAGCGGGAGAGAATTGATTTTATCCATTAATAATTTACCGGTTAATGCCGGGAGCGCCGGCAAAATAACTATAGGAACCGAAGCTCTGAGCAGTATATATCCTCTGGGAGGCTATCCCTTCATCGATGTGGATGATGGCACCAAATTTGGTGATGTAGAAATAAAGATCACAGCTTCCAATATTGATTTGACGGTAAATGATGTTAAGGCTGCCAGTTATGCTGATTATGGCATAACCCTCCAGGCAGTCAAAGAAAAAGAAGTTATGGCGGGCCGCACTGACCAGGTTATAGGCAGTTTTGAGATAGCAGAGGAAGTGCGTAATAGTTTGAAAAAAGGCCAGACCATATATTTCAGTCTGCCGGCGGGAGTTAAATGGGTGGATTATGGCACGATAGATATTGATGGCAGTAATATAATCAGCAAAGCTGGGTATACTGCTGTAGCCGGAAGTGACGGGCGCAAGATCAAGAATAATTTTACTGCCGGCAGTGATCAAATTACCAGTTTGACCTTTAAAGACATGCAGGTCAGCATCGAGCCCTGGTTTGCCGGACCCCTGGCGGTAACTGTCAGCGGCAATGCCGATGTAGGCGGTGAGGTAAGAGTTGCCGAAGTCATAAAACCGGTCAAAATAACAGCAGAAGGAACTGCTAAAGCGGTAGTTGGTGCCATGCAGCAAAAAGCCGGGGACCTCATCATCAGCGAAACCGAAGCAGGAGCTGTTATGAGTAAAGCCGGCCATGATCAGATATTGATAACACTGCCCAAAGGAGTATCCTTTGCCGGCAAACCGGTGGTAAAAGTTGCCGCCGGTGATCTGGAACTGGGTGAGGTGAAGCTGGGTTCGACATCTGTTGCTGCCGTTGATGATGCCTTAATGATCAAAATCAATGCAGACAGTTCGGCTAAGAGCACCATAAAAATAACAGAAATTTATCTTACTCTGGACAGAACCGTGCCGGAAGGCGATATTCTGGCCAAAGTGGAAGGCATCAAAGACCTGGGCTGGACCCAGGGCTCAACTGCCCTGGTGGATTTTGCCACAGATGAACCTGTCGGCAGTGCAGCAATTGCTGTTACTATCACGCCCGCTATGGGGGGGACGGCCTCCTTCCAGATCGGGTCTAAAAACTTCCTGGTGGGCGGTGTAAGCCAGGTGATGGACGTAGCCCCCTATATAAAGGATGATCGTTCCTTTGTACCGGTACGCTATCTGGGTGAAAACATGTTGGGGACCACTGTCGAGTGGAACGAAGGGGAGCAAAAAGTCATCCTGAAAAAAGGCGGGGTAGAAGTAGTCCTGACCATCGGCAGTAAAACCTATACAGTGAACGGCGAGGAAAAAACGGCGGATGTGGCACCTGAAATCACAGACAGCAGAACCTTTTTGCCGGCCCGCTATGTGGCAGAAGCTTTTGGATCCATTGTGGGCTGGGATGCTGCCGGATATATAGTTACTATCCATAGATAATTGGTTCACAGAAGGGGAAGGCACGAGACCTTCCCCTTTTTTTGACAAAAGTTGGGATGATGCGTGATGAAGAAAATACATTTGAAAGATTAATTGAGGGAAAACCGACAAATGGCAACGAATTGTGTCTTTCTTTTTTATTGACAACAGAATAGGCCAAAGCTATAATTTATTTACTATACTGACTGGCGGGTCAGTCAGGTTAGGGAGGGATAATTATCAAAAAACGCAGAATTTTAACCGCTGGTCTGGTTTGCTTTCTTTGCTGGGCTTTTATAATATCACCAGCGGCGGCAGCAGAAAAAGCGCCCCAGGAGCCCTTGAGCATCCAGGCAGCTCTTGACCTGGCCTTTAAAAACAATCCGGAGCTCAGGCTGGCGGGGTTGGCAGTTGATAAGGCACAGATCCAGAGGGACAATGCTTTTGACCTGGTGGATTATTTTCCGCCGTTAGGACTGGGGGACTTTATGTTCAACCAGGTTTTTAACGCCTATCAGCAGGCGGAAATAGGTCTGAATACTGCCCAAAAGGGAGAAGAGGCTGCTGCCGACAAATTGACCAAAGATGTAGTAGAGGCTTATACGGGAGCATTGACTGATTACAATAATATGAAATCCATGGAACTTACAGTGAAGAATATAAGGGACCTTCATGTTGTCAGCAGTGTGGCCAGTCAGATCGGTTTCATCTCTCCTTATGATTTTGATGGTTCCATAACCGGTCTGCAGCAGGCCGAAGAAGGTTACCGGGCCATGCAGCGTGCCTATGAAGGCTCAATAGCCAACCTGGCTTCATTATTAGGTCAGCATCCCGATTGGGATCCGGTTTTGACCAGTAAGCCCCTCATCACAAATTTTGAACGGGGGGATCTTACCAGCGATATCATACAGGGATCATCTGAATCAGTATTGGTCTGGACGAAAAAAGCACTTTTGGATATTGAAAAGAGCAAGGAAAATTGGTTCTTGCCTGGGCTTACCAGTGAAGAAAAACAAATAGATAAAACAACCGCCGAATTAAATTATGAAGATGCCAAAAGGACCTCCCGGCTGCTTATCGAGCAGATGTATTATGGCATAGAGACCATTGAAGGCCAGATCAAAATGGCGGAATTGGTTTATAAAAAGGCCTTAAAAGATGAGGAAGTAGCCCGGTTAAAATATGAAGTGGGTTTGATTCCCAAATTATCCATTGTGCCCGGCGCAGAAAGTCTGGAGGCCAAAGTACTGGATGTCAGTCAGGCCGAAATCAAGCTGGACAATCTAAAATTGCAGCTGGCCAATCTTAAATCCCAGTATAAATTCATGATCGGTGAAGAAGTTTTCGCTGGGGACGATTGGACAGCACCACCTGTCTCTGAGGATGAAGCGGATAAAAAATAAAACATGTTTTAATGCGGAGTAAAGGAATCTTCCTGACTCCGCTTTTTTTATTGACCAATGGGTCGGGGAAAAGTATAATGCAAATATGTATCGACCGGTGGGTCGGGAATAAGTCAGCGATATAAATTGGAGGGGTAAAGGTGCATAAAAGGGCAGGGAAGATCACATTGATAGTACTGGTTTTTCTGGTGGCAATACTGGCGGCAGGATGTAACGAAAAAAAAGAGGTGGAAAAGGAAACGGAGATAACGGTGGCCACTGCCCCAGCTGCAGTGCAGGAAATTGCGAAAAGCTCGACTTATTCGGGAATCGTCCGGGGGCAGAATGAAGTATACATAACCCCCAAAGTAGCAGCCCGGGTTATCGGTATTTATGCTGTGCCCGGTGACCGGGTCAGCCAGGGACAGACACTGATCATGCTGGACAGCAGTGATTTTACCGCTTCAGTACAACAAGTGCAGGCGGGCCAGCTGCTGGCAGAAATAAGTCTGGAAAATGCTCGGGATAATCTGGTACGGATCGAAGATCTTTATGCAGCAGGGGCTGTATCTGAAAAGGATTATGAAGCAGCCCGGAACGGGGTAAGAAGTGCGGAGGCCGCAGTCGAACAAGCAGCAGCCGGATTGGCCCAGATTATGAATTCGGTCAATAATTGCACAATAACTGCGCCGATAAGCGGTATATTAGGAAGTATCAACCTTTCCCTGGGTGATATGGCTAATCCCGCGGCAATAGCGGCCATAGTAAGTGATACTTCCCGCCTGGAAATTGAGATCATGGTCAGTGAATCTGATGTGAGCTTTATCACCTCCGGCAATGAGGTGGAGGTTAAAATCAAAGCGGTCAGTGAAGAAATATTCACGGGGACGGTTGTCAGTGTTGCTGCCGTTGCTGATCCGCTAAAACGCAGCTATGCGGCCAAGATCTCACTGGACAACCCGGAAAACAAGATTAAATCCGGTATGTTTGCCGAAGTGAAGGGATCAACCGTTAAAAAGGCTGATGTAGTTTGTGTACCCCAAAGCGCTATCGTTCCCAAAGGAGTATCCAATGTGGTTTTTGTGGTGGATGCAGAAAAACGGGCGAGAGAAAGGCAGGTTTCCACCGGCATTGAAACAGAAACCATGGTGGAGATAAGTGAAGGGGTTAACTCCGGAGAAATAGTCATTACCAAAGGGAATACCCTGGTCAGGGATGGCACTCTGGTTAGATTGGCAGATGAGGGGGTACTATAATGCCTCTGATCAATTTTGCTGTAAAAAGGCCGGTCACGATAATAATTATTACCGCTGTCTTGCTCATCCTGGGCTTTTTCACCTTTTCCAAACTGCCCCTGGATCTTTATCCGGAAATGGATCTGCCGGTGGTAGCGGTTATAACATCCTATCCCGGGGCCGGCCCGGAAGAAGTGGAAGAACAGCTTACCAAACCCCTGGAAAGCGCTGTGGCAACGTTAAGCAATATAAGTGAAGTACAGTCTATTTCCAGTGACGGGCAATCAATGCTGATAATTGCTTTTAACTGGGGTACCAATATGGATTTTGCCTCAGCCGATATAAGGGAAAAACTGGGCTATGTCGAACCATATCTGCCCAGTTCCGCCAATGAATCCATGATTATGAAAATGGACCCCTCCATGATGCCGATCCTGCAGATGGGCATCAGCGGCGGTGACAGTCTGGCCTCTTTACAGGATATCGCGGAAACTTACATTGAACCGCGGCTATCCCGCATCCCGGAAGTGGCTTCGGTAATTATTACCGGCGGGGTCAAACGAGAGATCACCGTGGAAGTGGATCCGATAAAACTTGAAAACCATGGTCTTACCCTGGCCCAGGTCAATCAGGTTTTACAAATGGAGAACTTCAATATGGCCGGCGGCAGGATGGAACTGGGGGGCAGGGAATATTATGTGCGCAACCTGCAGCAGTTCGAAACCGTTAAGGACATTGAAGATGTTGCCATTTTGACTGCCACCGGCAGCACTGTTTACCTGAAAGATATTGCAGCCATAGTCGATGGTTATAAGGATCAGGAGCAGATCACCAGAGTCAATGGGGAAAGCGCAGTGGGCGTTCATATCATGAAACAAAGCGACGCCAATACCGTTAAAGCCTGCCAGGCCGTCAGTGATGAGATGGAGAAAATCAAGAAAGAACTGGGGATTGATTTAAAAGCTGAGATCGTCATGGATCAATCCTCCTTTATCGTATATGCCATTGACAATACCAAGAGGATGATATATGAAGGTGCCTTACTGGCTATTTTGATACTTTTCCTGTTTTTAAGGAACGGGCGCAGTACCCTGATCATCTTTACTGCCATCCCTCTTTCCATTATCAGTTGTTTTATACTGATGTATTTTACCGGCAACACCGTAAATCTTCTGACAATAGGAGGTCTGGCCCTGGGGGTGGGCAGGATCGTGGACGATTCCATTGTGGTATTTGAGAATATCTATCGCCACCGCAGTATGGGAGAACCGCCGATGCAGGCAGCCCTGAAAGGGGCCTCAGAGGTTAGCGGGGCGGTTATTGCTTCAACTACCACCTTAATAGCAGTATTTGTTCCCATCGTTTTCGTAGAGGGACTGGCTTCCATCATCTTTAAACCCATGGCTCTAACCATATCCTTTGCCATATTCTGTTCTTTGCTGGTAGCCCTGACCATCATTCCTCTGATGGCTTCCCGCATGCTGACTGATAAATCCATGCAGACACGGCCTGATTCAAATAGCAGGATAGCCAGGGTGACCAATCGCTTTGGCTACTGGCTGGATAATCTGGGGGAAAAATATAAACAGATACTTAAAAAAGCCCTGGGCAGAAGATGGGTGGTTATACTTACAGTAACCGTTTTGATGATAGCCTCTATTGCGGCCATACCTCTGGTGGGTGCTGAATTCATGCCCTCTTCCGATTCGGGTGAAATCTCGGTAAGTGTCGAGACTGACAAGGGGAGCAAACTGGAATCCACCTATGTAATAGCCCGGGAAGTAGAAGATAGACTGCGGGAATTCCCGGAAGTGGACACCATTTTTGCCAGTGTGGGATCAGCAGGGACCTCTTTGATGGGGGGCAGCGGTTTAAATGACACAGCCACCTTCTATATCAAATTAGTGCCTAAAAACGAACGGAATATTTCCGCTGTCGATATGACTGAGAAAATGCGGCAGTCCCTGACCAATATTCCGGGAGCTAAAATCGAGGTCAGTATATTTGACATGATGAGTATGGGAATTTCCGGCGGGGAGCTTAATGTACAAATAAGGGGCGATGATCTCAATGTCTTAAAACAATTATCCGGTCAGGTAGCGGAACTGGTCCGCAATGTCCCCGGGACCCGGGAGGTAGTATCATCTTTGACTGACGGCAACCCGGAAATGCAGGTAAGGATAGACAGACAAAGAGCAGCCAGCTATGGATTGACACCGGTCCAGGTCGCTTCCTCAATAAAAAATGCCCTGGAAGGAGCTGTTACCACCACCTACAAAGTTGAAGGCAGTGAGGTAGATGTCAGGGTGCGCTATATCCCCGAAGAACATAAAAATTTAAACCATTTAAATGATCTCACCATATTGTCACCTGTTGGTGCAGTAGTTAAATTGTCCTCGATAGCAACTTTTGAAGTTGCCCAGGGACCGGTTTCCATCAATCGGGTGGACCAGGTGCGCTATGCCTCCATCAGCGGCAGTTTATTAAATCGTGATTTAAACAGTGTAATAAACGATATAAAGGCAGGCGTTAAAGAGATCAATCTGCCTGCTGGCTATACCGTGGAATATGTCGGGCAGAATGAACAAATGATGGAGAGCTTTGGCAGTCTGGGTGTTGCCTTGCTCCTGGCCATACTCCTGGTTTATGCGGTTATGGCTATCCAGTATGAATCATTCTTCAGTCCTTTTATCATAATGTTTTCCGTCCCCACTGCTTTAATAGGGGTTGTTTTCGGCCTGCTTTTAACCGGCCGCACCTTAAGTGTGACCGCCTTCATTGGGTTGATAATGCTGGTTGGTATTGTTGTTTCCAATGCCATCATCCTGGTGGATTATCTTAATAAATTGCGGGAAAGAGGCATGGAACGGGATGAGGCCATTATCGAAGCCGGCCGGGTGAGGCTGCGGCCTATTTTAATGACCGCACTTACCACCATTTTGGCCATGTTCCCCATGGCCCTGGGATTTGGTGAAGGGGGCGAAATGACTGCCCCCCTGGCAACGGTAGTGGTCGGAGGACTTATCGTATCCACCTTTATCACTTTGCTTCTGGTACCAGTGGTCTATAGCATATTCGACGACTGGGGGCAAAGTATCAGCCGCAGGCTGGGAATAATAAAACCAGAGGAAGAAGTCATCGAAGCTTGATAATATAACCAATCCAGGCGGGGAAAATTCCCCCCGCCTGGATTTTTTAGCAAATCACAGGGAAGGTGATAACAATGGATAAAAGTCACAGGAAAAGCAAAAAAGAGAGCATCATCGCTGCCGGTCTGCAGGTTTTTTCCCAGAAGGGCTTTCATGATGCCCGCATGGAGGAAATAGCAGTTGCTGCCGGGATCGGTAAAGGGACAATTTATGAATACTTCAGCAGCAAGAGCCAGTTGTTTCAGGAAATAATGTCTATAAGCATCAATTCTTATTATGAAAGCCTTGACATAAAGAACATTAATGAACTGCCATTTAAAGAGCGCATCCAGATTTTGCTTACAGGACATTTGCAGTATTATATAGAAAACAAGGACTTAAGCCGTATGGTATTCTGGGACGTGGAAATTATGGATGAAGAATTGAAAGAATGGAGCAACAAACTGCGTAAAGATAAGCAATTATTAATGACAGAAATTATAAACCAGAGCATCGCCAATGGCGAAATACGCCCATTAAACCCCCGGTTATTGGCTTATCTTATTATGGGTACTTTTACTTCCTTTTGGGCGCCCATAGCCATTGATGCAGAGATCATTGATCCGGAAACTACCGCAGAAATAATAACGGATATTATTTTAAATGGGATCCAACCCTGACCAAAAAGGGCGGCCAATGCGGCATAAGAGCATAAATACATACCTGAGGCGGGATTTATGAAAAGAAGATCGTACATAACAACTATTTGTATTTGTTTTTGCATATTTTTCACTATGACAGCACAGCCAGCCATAGCCTTCCCTGACACACGAGAACACTGGGCACAATCGCATATTGATTTACTGCAAAGCCGTGAGCTGATTGCCGGTTATCCCGATGGCAGTTACCGGCCGGAAGATCCTGTGACCAGACAGGAATTGGTTTCCCTCCTCATCAGAATACTGGGTGAAGGCGAAGACGCAGTGCAGCTGCAGCAGGGTGAAACAGCCTATAAAGATACTGCAGATGCCTGGGCCCGGGGTTATATAGAACTGGCCCGGGAGTTAAGCATTGTCCATGGTGATGAACAGGGTTATTTTAATCCTGATGTTGCGGTGACCAGAGAAGAAGCGGTCATAATGATGGTCAACAGTCTGGATCTGGAGGCCATAACAGAAGCGGCGGCAGAGTTTATTGATGATGAAATAATTTCGGAATGGGCCCGCCCTTACGTGGCTGCTGCTTTAAAAGCTGACTTGATCAGCGGTTTTCCCGATGGCAGCTTTCGCCCCCGGCACCAGGTGACCAGGGCCGAAGCTGCGGTATTGCTGGAAAACCTGCTGGGCTGCAGGGGACAAAAATATCATTTCTTCGGTGAGCTTCTATCCATTGATATATCATCAAAAAAAGCTCGGGTATTGATTGCCGGTCAGGTGCAGACCTTTGTTCTGTCAGAAACAGTGTCAGCTTACCGGCAGGGGGACATTCAGCCCGTCTATGAACTGAGTCTTCCCGTTAAAGCCTATATTAATGTCAATTCCGCCGGACAACTGGCTTATTTATATCTGGTGGGGGCCTCACCGGTCAACAAGGTCAGATTATCCCTGACCAGTTTACCCCGGGGCATATCTGACAATAACCAGGCTGCCAGCCGGCTGGTGACACTGGAGGCGGTAGATGACCGGGCAGGAGAAACAATAGATATTACCTCCCAGAACCTGGCCCGCAGTCTTTATAACACTAAAGAAGCCATGAAAGTCAATGAGTTTGTAGAAAAACACGGTACCACCGGCCAGGGGCAGCTGATTGCCGTAATCGACAGCGGCATTGATCCCGGACATGCCGATTTACAAAAGACCAGCGAAGGCCTCCCTAAAATACTGGATTTTGTCGATTTGACCAACCAGGGGACAGTAAAATTAAAAGAAACAGCCCGGGA
>Ga0209723_1005570_pt1 | contig 12834 bp, 8 predicted proteins | sample BiotimSIPDNA_2_FD_185750 | JGI IMG/M metagenome (GOLD analysis project Ga0209723, IMG submission 185750) | Anaerobic biogas reactor microbial communites from Washington, USA - Biogas_R2 time_0 SIP DNA (SPAdes) (version 2) | ecosystem: Engineered > Bioreactor > Anaerobic > Unclassified | place... | reverse complement strand
CCAAGCAGTTTTTTTATGTTTTCCGGCAATAGTTTTTAATCTGAGGAGGTTCACCGGTCTTTCCCTTGCCGCTTCCGGAAGGAAAAGGGAAGGGAGCCAGGCGGAACAGTTTCCTATGGACGAAGTGTAATCCGTGGTTCCGTGAATCAGGCTTTTGCCCATTTCCATAACGTCCTGCATGCAAGAACTGAGAATGAAAAAAACCAATTCAGAAAGGACTGGTGAGAAAAAGTGCCTGTCCCCAATCTCTCGGAGTTTTTCCACACCGTTCTCGGCAAAAATCCCTTCCCCTATCAGGAAAAGATGGTGTCCGGACCATGGCCCGATGTGCTGGAGATTCCGACCGGACTTGGCAAAACTGCCGCAGTGGTATTCGCCTGGATGGTAAAGCGCCTCCGAGGGGACGCTGATACCCCGAGGAGGCTGGTGTATGTCCTTCCCATGAGAGTCCTCGTCGAACAGACGTTCAATGAGGTGTGCCTGTGGATTGAGGTTCTGGAAAAAGCTAGGATTATACCCGGAGGACGATTCTCCACCTACAGGCTTCAGGGAGGAGCAGTCGACAAGGACTGGGACATCTATCCCGAGCGGGAAGCTGTCATTATCGGGACGCAGGACCAGCTCCTGTCGAGGGCGCTGAATCGGGGGTACAGCATGAGCCGTTTCCGCTGGCCGGTCCATTTCGCCCTCCTGAACAACGACAGTCTGTGGGTTCTGGACGAAGTGCAGCTTATGGGTCCAGGACTTGCCACCACTGCCCAGCTCGAGGCGTTCCGCAGGCATTTCGGGACGGTCTTGCCGTGCAGGTCCCTATGGATGAGCGCTACCTTCAACAGCCAGTGGCTGAGCACCGTTGATTTTAAAACCACGGCTAAAAGTCTTGCTATCCTCTCTCTGACGGAGGAAGACCGCTCATCGGAGAATGTCTCCAGGAGGCTCGGAGCGGAGAAAACCCTCCGACAGTGTCCTGCGGGTGACGGGACAGACACGAAAAAAATCGCTCAATTCATCCTCGAAAACCATGCTCCGGGGTCAAGAACCATAGCCGTTTTCAACAAGGTGCGACGGGCCCAGGACGTTTACGCCCATCTGGAGAAACTGTCCGGAAAAAAGAGCGGAAAACCGATGCTCACCCTTCTTCATTCCAGGTTCAGGCCCGACGACCGGAAGATGAATCTTGAGAAGCTTCTTTCATCCCCCGGAGACGGCGGGACAATCTGCATCGCTACCCAGGCCATAGAGGCGGGGGTGAATGTTTCCTGCAGCCTGCTCGTCACCGACCTCGCTCCGTGGGCGTCCCTCGTCCAGCGGTTCGGGAGATGCAACCGGTTCGGAGAAAACGAAAGCGCCCGGATTTTCTGGATTGCCCCCGACACGAAGAAACGTGGCTGGAGTGTCCCCTACGACGAGAACGACCTCTATCGGGCGAGGGATATTCTGAATAGCCTTGAAGGAAAAAGCGCCGCTCCGGCGAACCTTCCGGAAGTCACCGATGCCATGAGGGAGGACGCTGTTCTCAGGAGAAAAGACGTTTTGGAACTTTTCGACACGACGAGCGACCTCATGGGTTTTGACGTGGATGTCTCCAGGTTCATTCGGGATTCCGACGACCTTTCGGTCTCCGTCTTCTGGCGCGACCTTGGGGATGACGTGAAGTCCGTTCCGGATGGGACCCAGCCGGCTCCTGAAGAACTGTGCTCCGCTCCGTGGCAGGAGGTGGCAAAATTCCTGAAGGACAAAAGAGCGGCGTACCAGTGGGACCACCTGGAAAAAGTGTGGAACAGGACTCCAGTCGTTTTTCCCGGCGCTCTTGTTCTTCTGCCCCTGCAGGAAGGGGGGTATTCCCCCGCCCTTGGATGGACCGGGAGCAAGACTGACCGCCCCAGTGCCGTCCAGCACGAGCCGTTTCCGTATCCGGAAGGGGACGACGATGAACCCCTCACCGAAGAACCGTCGGAAAAGACCCTGGCGGAACACTCGGATGAAGTCCTCTCGGCAGCGGAAGAGCTTATCGGGGCACTGGGGAGCGAAACCATCGGCGCCGGAGTGGAGCAGGCCCTCAGGAAAGCAGCCCGATGGCATGATGCGGGTAAAGCCCACCCCGTGTTCCAGCGTTTCCTCGGGAATGGAGGAGAGAATGCTCAAACGAAAGTCCTGGCAAAAGGGAAAAGGGCTTCCAGGGAATTTGAGCGGAAGGGTTTCCGGCACGAGCTTGCCTCAGCCCTGGCGTTCCTGCAGAATGTGCCCGACAGCGAAAGGAACACGGATATGGAGAACCTCACGGCCTTCATTATCGCCGCCCACCACGGAAAGCTCCGTCTTTCCATCCGGTCAATGCCTCATGAATCCCCTCCGCCCGGAACGGACATACGCTTCGCCCGGGGAATATGGCAGGGTGACATCCTCCCCGGGGCGGACCTCGGAGGAGGGGAAACCCTCGAGGAAACAACCGTGGACCTTTCGATTATGGAGTTCGGCTCGGAGTCGTCAGGGCCAAGCTGGACTGAAAGAATCCTCCGGCTTTTGGAGGACCCTGCCGTGGGCCCGTATCGCCTGGCGTTCGCAGAAAGCCTTCTCCGGGTTTCCGACTGGCGGGCCAGCATGAGAGGGGGAACACGATGAGCGTCCGTCTCGAAGGATGCGGAATAACCCCGCTGTCCGGATACCTGAAAGCGCTCGGCGTCATGAGGATAGTTTCACAGCAGCTTGAACCTTCGGTACAGGGTGCATGGCGGGGGGACTGTTTTATTCTCGCCGGCTCCCTGGAGGAGGACAGCCTTTCGGACTTCCTCCTCAAAGAATACAGTCCCACGCCCATTGTGGCACCCTGGAACGGGGGAAGCGGCTTCAATCCCAATGACGATAAAAGCGCCCTGAATGCCATTCTTGCCTTAAAAGGCGACCGGTTCAAGCCCTACGTCTCCGTAATCAGGGAGATTCTCTCCTGGCCTGAAATACCGTCCCCCCCTGATACGGTGGAAAAACTCCTGGACTCTCTGGAGGCGGAGGCAGGGAGAAAGGGGGAAACGAAAGAGGGGGACAAAATCCGGGCATTGGCTGCGGAAATACGCGCCTTTCCCCCGGGGAGCGACCCGACGGTTTTCCCGACGGAAAAGAAACAACTTGAAAAGGCAATTGAAAGCCTCGGAGGAAAGAATGCCCTGCAGGATTCATCTCAGTGGAGGATGGCCGTAAAAAAAGGCGTCAACATAATTAGCAAGGCGCAGCGTTCCCTTGACAAGACCGCTCTCCTCAATGCGTGCAGGGCCCGCCTTCCGGAGGAAATTCTCGATTGGTTCGATGCCGCCTATGCACTCACCGGGACTGATTCGGCTTCCTTCGCCCCCGTCCTGGGTTCGGGGGCCAACGACGGAAGGCTCGAGTTCACGAACAACTTCATGAAAAGGGTACTGGACGTCCTGGTTTCCTTCCCCGAAGACAAAAGCAGGGAGCTCCTGGAAGCCTCTCTCTTCGGCCGGGGCGCCTCGGGCTTGATTAAGGGAAAGATAGGCTTCTACGACCCCGGAAGGGCAGGAGGCTACAACCAGGGAGCGGGGATAGAAAAAAAGGACTTCTTCATCAACCCCTGGGACTATGTTCTTCTCTTCGAGGGGCTTCCGGTGCTCGCCGCATCCGTTACCCGCAGAGCGGGACAGGCCGGCGCCTATATCAGTTCGCCCTTTACTGCCCGCCACACGCGGGTGGGGTATGTTTCCGCCGGAGGGGAGAAGGACCGGAACGAGACCTGGCTCCCGGTATGGGACAACCCGGCCAGCTACCGGGAAATACGCTTCCTGTTCAGGGAGGGGCGCAGCACCCTTGGCCGGAGGGTCTCGAGAACCGGGCTCGACTTCGTCCGCTCTGCCCGAACCCTGGGCGTGGACAGGGGCATTCGCTTCTTCCAGCGCTACGTCTACCTTGAGAGAAGAGGCAACAACTACGTCGCCCTCCCGGCGGGAGTAATCGCCGTCAAGGAGCAGAAGGACGTGGCCGTGCTCAACGAGGCCGATTCCCTTCTTCGTTCCCTGGACGGATTCCTCGGAGGCTTCGGACAGAATGTCCCCTCTTCATTTTCTGCGGCGAGGCGGAGAATCGATGCCTGCCTCTTCGCCTGCGCCGAGGAGCCGAATCCGGCCCGCTTCAGGAACCTTGTCCGCTCCTTCGGTGCCATGGAACAGCTCATTGTGAAAATGGACAACAGCAACCCGAAGAAGCTGAAGAGACCGCTCACGGGTCTTTCCCCCCGGTGGGTTGCCCTCTGTAGCGGAAAAGAAGATGCCCTTCCGGAGGTTTTTCTAGCCGGAGCACTCTCTTCGATAATGGTGTCGGGAAAAGTGGGACCGCTGAGAACCTACCTTTCGGGCGTGGATTCGCAGAACCCTCGTTCCTGGAGCAGGGACGGCCACCGTTTCTGGAGCGGTATCAGCCTGGAGGAAAGGCTCTGCCGCCTTGTGATGCGAAGGCAGATGGACGCGGGACGCCTTCGTGTTCCAGCATTTCCGGCGGAGGGGCATCTCAGGCTCAACCCGGAGCAGGTCGTTCCCTTCCTCGAAAAGAGGACCGATGACGCCCTTCTGGAAGAGCTTCTCTGGGGCTTCCTCTGGATTGACTGGCGGAAAAGCAGCCATGGGATGTTCCCCAAAGGTGCCGCTTGCTCCGGCGAGACTCCGGTCATTCCCAGAATATGGGCGCTGATGAAGCTTTGCCATGCTCCCGAGCGCATCGGGGACCGGGAGCTTCCTCTTGAGCCGCGCATTGCCCAGAACCTCTTCGCGGGAAGGATGGAGGAGGCAGAGCGAATTGCGGTCATGCGCCTGAGAGGGTCCGGTTACATCCCTCACCCGGTGGTTTTTTCGGAGGCCTGCGAACCGCGGAGGATTCTGGCCAGCCTCCTTTTTCCCGTGCGGGGGACCTTCCGGCTGGCAGGACTTGTATTGAAGGAAAGCAGCGTATCATAAATATTGGAGGTGTTTTTCATGTTCCAGCGGATGGAGAAAGTGCATCGTCTTTATTTCGAACAGGCCCTCAGGCCAGCGCAGGGAGACCGCTTCCAGCCCACCGGCTTCGCCGACCTCGGGGCGGCGGTCTATGAACTCCCCGACGGAAGGAGAAAACTTCTTCTCGAATCCGCCCAGTCCATGGCGAACCGTTTCGAAGCGGCCCTCCTCGGGCCGGATGGAGACCTTTCCCCCGAATTCGAGGGGCTTCCATATATAAAGGCCAGGCTGTCGGGAGACGCTGAAACCTTCGTGACCTCTCTCACGGAGCCTCACCGGATAAACTCTCCATGGTTCATCAGCGACGACAACTTCAAGGCTGAATTTTCGAAGCGGTCCTCCTACACGAAGGGGTCTCCCCTCGACTGGAGGAAAATAGGAAAAGCCATCTTCTTTTATGACTCCAACTCTCTTCTTCACGGATGCTTTCTCGCCAACCTTGAGGACGGGAGGATTAAAGCTCCCCGGGCCCTCTCCGCCTTCATTGAGGCCGACAACCCCAGGGAGGCCCTCTCCGGAGGAGTCAAGTTCAACCCCATCGACCCGACCGGAAAAATACGGGCAGCGAACTACGACAAGGACGTGTACGGCAACGTCCCCTTCCAGAGGATGGAGTACACCGCAGAGAAGATAACCGCATACTTCAGCCTGGACCTTAGCCTTCTGAGAGGATACGGTCTCGAGAAGCCTGCCTTTGAACTTCTCCTCGCCCTTGGGCTGTACAAAGTGCGCCACTTCCTCGACGCAGGGGCCAGGCTCCGCACGGCCTGCGACCTTGTCCCCGACGGGCCGGTGCTTTTCAGGGACCTGGACGGGTTTTCCCTTCCAGGGAAGGAAGAGCTTCTTCGAACGGTTCGGGAAAAGATAGGGGAATGCGCCAAGGCCGGCCTTTTTGCCCAGCCTCCGGTGACCTCGCTTGAAATAAAAGCCGTCATAAAGAAGGATACCGGCAAGGCCGCGGAGGAAGAGGAGGAGCCCGTCCTGTCCGAGGGTGAGGACTCTTGATTGGAGGATACGGCCATGCTTGACCTCGAATTCTTCTTTTCTGCGGGGAGGTATCATTCCACTCCGTGGGGAAGAAACGTCAACGAGGGGGTTCCTGAATGGCCCCCTTCCCCTTACAGGCTGGCGAGGGCCCTGATTGACGTATGGAAGAGAAAGCTTCCGGACCTGCCTGAAGAACGTTTCCTGAAGGTACTGGAGGCAATATCCGGCACTCCGTCATTCAGTCTGCCCCCATGGTCTGAAGGGCACATCAGGGTATGGCTCTCGAGCAACACGAGGGTGCCGACAGAACGGCAGCTCGTGTTCGACCCCTTCGTCGCCGTCAGCAGGGACACTCCCGTCCGGATGCGTTTCAACACTTGCCCGACGGAGGAGACCCGGTCCGACCTGTCGGCCCTCCTTGAGCTGCTTGCTTACCTCGGCCGCTCGGAATCGTGGATTGAGGCCACAATAGGGATTAATGACCAATCCGCAGGCATTCAGTGGAACTGCCTCCCGGACCAAAATGCTTCCCCTGACCGTTCCGCTCTCGTCTTTTGCCTTTCAAAGCCGGAAGAAGGGGAAACATCCGGGTGGCTCTCCTCTCTCAGCATGACAACCGAAACCATTCTCTCCGAGGGGCGCAGCTCCCCTCCGTTTCTTCTGAGGGAAAGGTACAGCCTTCCCATGGCCCGGAGTCTGAACCATGCCCATGCACAGGTGAGAGTGCCCGGGAAAAAGGTGCGGTGCGCGCTCTATGCCTTGTCCTCCACGGTGCTGCCGAAAGTGGAGGAGACCCTTTCCTTCGCTGAACGGGTTCGGGCCTACCTTATGGGCATCCATAAGAAAATCTCCGGAGGCAATCCTGACGTCGTTTCAGTCCGATTCAGCGGAAAGGACAGGGAGGGAAAGCCTCTGCAGGGACACCGGCATGCTTTTTTCCAGCCCATGGACATGGATAGAGACGGCAGGATAGACCACCTGTACATCCACTGCACGGAGCCTTTCTCCGACAGTGAAATACTGGCCCTCGACAGGCTGAAGACGGTCTGGCAGCCCAAGGGGCGTCCGGAGGTCCATTTCATCCTCGTCTCCCTCTCAGGACGGCAGTCCTCCCCGGCCTCCAGATGCTGGGAGAGCGCGACTCCCTTCGTGACGACCCGTCATTTCCGGAAAGGGAGAGGTCCCTACGGGGAATGGATAGAACGGGAGCTTCTGAGGGAAATGGACGCCCACGGCCTGCCGAGGCCTTCAAGCATTTCACCCCTGGCCGAGTCTAAGGGAAGGACGTCAAGGACACCGTGGTGGGCCTTCAAGAGGTCCAGAAAAAACACGCTCCCGCTCAAGGGGCACGGGTTTCGCCTCGAGTTTGAGACGCCCGTACAGGGATATTTCGCCCTTGGGTCCCTCTGTCATTTCGGACTCGGCTTCTTTCTTCCCCGCCTCGAAGACGAGGAATGACGCCTGCGCGAACCTGAAGCGGACGGAAAAACCCCGGGGAGTCCGCGATGGGGATGGAGTGGAGGTTCCCGAAGATTAGGCACCAGGAAATGTTCCTCGGAGAAAGGGAAAAAATACGGTTCGCGGAAATGGACCTTGAAAACCTCATAGGGAGAGCATCGGGAAGCACAGAGTCACAACCGGAGGGCAACCTCCGGCCCCATTGAAGCACTTATGAAATGGGGAAAGGACTCCATCGTGCCGGGTCACAACCGGAGGGCAACCTCCGGCCCCATTGAAGCAAACAGGCAAGGTATAAAGTGTATTACGGAGGCAGTCACAACCGGAGGGCAACCTCCGGCCCCATTGAAGCCAAAATCGACACGGGCAAGCATTGACGGACAGGTTGTCACAACCGGAGGGCAACCTCCGGCCCCATTGAAGCTTCATCGACCGTAAGGGTTCCTTCGAGTCGTTCAGTCACAACCGGAGGGCAACCTCCGGCCCCATTGAAGCTTCCACCCTGGCGTAAATTTCCGTCTTTGCAGTGGTCACAACCGGAGGGCAACCTCCGGCCCCATTGAAGCACGCTGGACTACATCATTGATACCCAACGACCCGCGTCACAACCGGAGGGCAACCTCCGGCCCCATTGAAGCGTTTCCGCAGTACCGACTCGCCCGCCAATTTCGTGTCACAACCGGAGGGCAACCTCCGGCCCCATTGAAGCCAAGGACAGGTAATTAGCGGTATCCGGTTCTCACGTCACAACCGGAGGGCAACCTCCGGCCCCATTGAAGCAAAACAATCGCCGTGTTGCTCGTTACCGTTTCAAGTCACAACCGGAGGGCAACCTCCGGCCCCATTGAAGCTACGAGACCGCGAGTTTTTACCGGGCTATCAGTTGTCACAACCGGAGGGCAACCTCCGGCCCCATTGAAGCTAAAAGGAATTGCCGTTCAGCCGCAGGACAGTAGTCACAACCGGAGGGCAACCTCCGGCCCCATTGAAGCTCAAGTGCCTGACTCGTACCTTGCGTTGCCAAGTGTCACAACCGGAGGGCAACCTCCGGCCCCATTGAAGCATCACCTCCTACGATATTCGGAAGCAGAGCGGCACGTCACAACCGGAGGGCAACCTCCGGCCCCATTGAAGCTTTGGGCGTTGGTGGGAGTCTGATGGATGCCAGGTCACAACCGGAGGGCAACCTCCGGCCCCATTGAAGTGGAACTTTCACCGCTGAGATAAGGAGGATTTAACAGTCACAACCGGAGGGCAACCTCCGGCCCCATTGAAGCACGAGGGCGTCGCACCGGGCAACGGGGATGCCGTGTCACAACCGGAGGGCAACCTCCGGCCCCATTGAAGCACGAGGGCGTCGCACCGGGCAACGGGGATGCCGTGTCACAACCGGAGGGCAACCTCCGGCCCCATTGAAGCATTGTGTCGAGCTGGTCAGGCTCGAATACCTGGAGTCACAACCGGAGGGCAACCTCCGGCCCCATTGAAGCCTACTGCGGCGAAGTATGCAACAGGAACGAAACGTCACAACCGGAGGGCAACCTCCGGCCCCATTGAAGCACCATGTAGACCAGTTTGCCGGCCGTGAGAATATGTCACAACCGGAGGGCAACCTCCGGCCCCATTGAAGCATGAGCAGGTCATACCCTTCAATACTTGCCGCCAGGTCACAACCGGAGGGCAACCTCCGGCCCCATTGAAGCTCGTAGGCTATATTGCCCCACTCCCGGAGCGCAAGTCACAACCGGAGGGCAACCTCCGGCCCCATTGAAGCCAGCGAGGACAGGAAGAGGAGAAGAAAATCGTTGTCACAACCGGAGGGCAACCTCCGGCCCCATTGAAGCTTAGATGCATGGATTGCGAGCATTTCAAGAACGCTGTCACAACCGGAGGGCAACCTCCGGCCCCATTGAAGCCTCCTCATGACCGGTTTACCCTGCACGCCATCGCGTCACAACCGGAGGGCAACCTCCGGCCCCATTGAAGCAGTCTGGACTATCGCGGTGTGAGTATGGAATTCAGTCACAACCGGAGGGCAACCTCCGGCCCCATTGAAGCCATTTGGCCAGTTCGCTCCAGGTCTTGGTCTTCAGGTCACAACCGGAGGGGGCAACCTCCGGCCCCATTGAAGCGCCTCCAGTCTCGGATTAACGTCCCTATCCACCGTCACAACCGGAGGGCAACCTCCGGCCCCATTGAAGCCTTTACAGCAAGCTTCCCGATGTCGTCCCCCTGGTCACAACCGGAGGGCAACCTCCGGCCCCATTGAAGTGCAGTGCCGGAAGAACGAGAACTTCCTTTTAGCCATATAAAAAATTGAAGGGAGACCTGGAAGAAAAGCAGCAAATTTCCGCAAAATGGAAATTCAAATCAATAACGAGGAATTGTTTTTTCGGAAAACCCCTTTTTTGTGTTGGAATTTTTGGAAGTGCAAGAAACAATACGTTCAGAACGGAACCATGTAAAAGTCTTTGGGCTCATCTATCACACAGAACAGCTTTTGCTGTTCTGTGTGTCTTTAAAGATATAAGTCCTCCTTTACCCGGAATATCTGCTCTGGAAACCGGATTCTTCAATAAGCACATTGTTGTGCTTATTGAAGAGCCGAATAGTAACCAAGATTGAAGCGGGGATAAAAAATCTTCCAGTTCAGAACGGAAGCCATCCCCAGATGCCAAGAAATGTTTTTTCTTCTTCTTGCGGATTGGCCATTTTTCTGTAAGTTCAGAAAAAACACGTCTTAGTGAGTGTTCAGAACATGAGGAAACATCTCTAAAAAAAGACAAAGTGAATTTGTTAAAGACCTGGAGCGATGGGATTACAGCGTAAACAGAAATAGCCTTTTATTGTTTTTGACCGCTAAATCCGCGATGGTGGAAATAGCACGCTGAAAAAGTGTTTGGACAAAATTGAGAAGGAGGTCTTCTGATGGCTGGAATTACGGCTTTCGATATTATCGGAGAACTGAAGTCCCTGGAAGAAAAAGGGATTATCCATTCGAAGGTAAGAAAAATGTGGGTTTCGAAAGTAGTCAATGAGGGCGTCACCGAGGAAATAATGGAACAGATGGCAAGCTTCAAAATGAGAGAAATGGAAATCAGGCAGGAAGAGCAAATCAGGGATGCTGAAAAGACTAGGGCTGTAGAGTCTTTTGGGGCTGAGCCTCATACAACTGAATCAAACACGCCCGAAATCCAAACGGAACCGGAACCCGAGACTATTTCCACAAGCGCCACGGTCTCAGATATCATAACTGAATTAAGGCGGCTTGTAGAAAACGGTGTTATTCATTCAAGGATAGGGAAAAAATGGGAGTCAAAAGCAGTAAAAGAAGGTGTCACTGAAGAAATAATTGCACAAATAACGGTCTTTAGAAAGCGGGAGATGGAAGTCAGGAAAGAAGCAGAGCAAATCGCCAAGTCGAAAACGGGACCTGGTTCTGGATTTTCCTCTGGAAATACGAAAGCGGAAGGCACGACATCATCTATAAGTATAATCGCCTTGGTCTTGGGGATTATGGGACTCTTTGTTCCTTTTATTGCGGGGATTTTTATTGTTCCGGTAGCTTTGGCCCTGGGGTGTGTTTCGGTTCACAAGAAAGAAAAATACGGAAAAGTTGCCGTCGTTCTTGCTCTGATAGGCATTGTCGGTCTTGTCGTTGTGTCCAGCGAGCTTATGACAATTTTTAAGGACCCCTTTGCACCCAATTTTTTGACGTCTTCTTCGTCGGAATCTCAGCTTGTCACCATGTCAGAATACAATCAAATTTACGATGGAATGACTTATGGAGATGTTGTCAGAATTATTGGTTCCCGTGGCGAGGAACTCAGTAGGAGTTCCACCGCCGGATATACCATCACCATGTACGCTTGGTCGAATAAAAATGGCTCCAACATGACTGCGATGTTCGAAAATGGTAAACTGACTACAAAGTCGCAATTAGGCCTTCGCTGAAACTGAAAGAAACCCAATCGAGCAAAAAAATGGAGCCCACCCTCGAAGAGAGGAGAACTCCACTTTTTCCTTTAGTCTTAGACAAGAAATGCTTCGTGCAGGTACCTGGAAATGATGTAGTTCAGTCCTTCAAAGTTACTAGATTTTGGTTGCCGTTTCTCGCATACACAAGAAAGATTGCGGATTTCTGGGCGGCTTTGTTTGCAAGATACGATTGAAGAGCGTTAACGTCAAAATCATTTGACGGGCGTCCATTCACCTCGACAATAAGGTCTCCGGCGACAAGTCCGGCATCGGCAGCGATACTCGCTGAATCGATGTCTTTGATGACTATATGACCGTTTTCCAGTTTTGTCCCCAGGCGGATTCCAAGGGCTTTTTCCCGCACATTTCCGGAACCGGGGAGCTGATTGACGGCTTCACTGGAAATTTGCGATACGGGAGTGCCGTCAATCTTATTTTTGATTTCCTGGATAAAAGGGACCAGATGGTCTATCGGGCGTTGCCTCGAAGCGAGCCCGACTGTGTCTGTCTGGGTGACCATCACTTTCACATTTCCGTCTCTCTCGAGCAAATTGAATTTGACCTTGCAGAAGGTAGTTGGAACCCAAATGCCATCCCCGAAGTTTTTGCCGACGATTACCTTGTTGGCGTCCACGTCGTCGATGTAGAAATTTTTCCCCATCATGATTTCAAGAATAACGTCCTGAACTCGGGGTATCGTTGTCTCGTTGATGGTGGTGGTGTAAATCGTAGCTGCCATGGCCGGCGTGGAGAAAAGAGCCAGCAAAAGGATAAGAAGAGTGAATTTCTTCATTCTGTAACCTCCCTCAAAAAGTAAAAAACATTGGAATTACCCTGGCTTTAGAGATAATAGCACTCCTTAATCCCGAGAAATCCATAAAATCATATCGATTTTCCTTGGAGTCCAGAAACTCGTTTTAAAGGTGGAATTCAGCTCATCAGCTTTTCGGCGCATCACTTCAATCAGAAGAACACCATTTTTTATCGAGAGATTGTTGGGATTCATTTTTTCTATCAGAGGCGTATATCGAGCTCCTGAAACATCACGCAAAGCTTTTACCATAAACTGGTCTACAGTGCCGAATGCATGAGGATAAATCAAAGAAAGAAGGCCGGATGCACCAGCCGTTCCTAGTCCATGAATCTCACATACTGTATCCAGACAGCCTTTGATGTCCGAGACATCCAAAGCCAGCAGTCTTTTTTTAATGGAAAAGAGTTCATGAAGTCTGTTTTCTTCAGTGTAGCGTCTGAGTTTATCTGTTGTTGTAACGTATCTGTTCGGTTGCGTATACTTCCAGCGGAAGTATTTTTCCTTCAGAAAGTTGTACCACCCTTCAGAATCAAGAGGTTCCAGGTCCTGAGGAGAGAGAGCATTCATTTCTCGTTCAAGTTCATAGTTCTGTCTGAGATT
>Ga0209723_1005567_pt1 | contig 12840 bp, 11 predicted proteins | sample BiotimSIPDNA_2_FD_185750 | JGI IMG/M metagenome (GOLD analysis project Ga0209723, IMG submission 185750) | Anaerobic biogas reactor microbial communites from Washington, USA - Biogas_R2 time_0 SIP DNA (SPAdes) (version 2) | ecosystem: Engineered > Bioreactor > Anaerobic > Unclassified | place... | reverse complement strand
AAAACGGTAATCAGCCTGTATACAAACGCCAACGGTTTTTATTGAATTTTACACAGCAATTAAAAGGAAGTGTAACATCGACTGATTTGCAGAAATTAGTATTTTTCTGTATGAAAAAAGACCAACTAGACTATTACGACTTTATTCCGTATAAATTCGGACCTTATTCATTTCAACTGGCAGAAGATATAGAAATTCTTGAGAAAAATGGATATTTATCAATTAATAACACTCATGAAGGTGTTCGAATAAAAGCAGTTAGCGAAGCTATGAATGATTCAAGGCTGTATATTGCTAATGAACGTAGTAATTCCCTTATAAGAAGAGCATACTGTGAATACCCTTACTATGCAATCAACAGTGAAATTGTAAATCGTCTATTTTCAGATGATGATTCTAAATTTATTGTTGTTGAAAAACAGAAATATACCGAGAAGAACGAGGTTCTATTTAATATTGGATACGAGGGAAAAAGCATAGAATCATTTATAAATATCCTGATAAATAACAGCATTAAAGTATTGATAGATGTCCGTAAAAATCCTTTAAGCAGAAAATTCGGGTTTTCTAAAAGTAAACTTAAGCAGATTACTACCACAGCGGGAATTGACTACATACACATTCCCGAACTTGGAATTGAATCAGAAAAACGTAGTTCTCTTGAAACGATGGATGACTATATGCAGTTATTTGATTATTATGAAAAGACACTTGATAAACATGCAACACAAATTGATTATATATATTCGATACTAAATTCGAAAAATCGTATAGCTCTAATGTGTTATGAGAAAGATCCAAAAATGTGCCATAGGCATGTTGTCAGTGACTATGTTAAGACAAAATATTCTATCAAGAGTGAGGATATATAGTGTCAGAGAGAAAAAGGATATTTATTGTTGTAAAAACTTATCCGACGATTTCAAAGGAGTATTCAGAATTGGTATGTACAGCAGGTATCCTTGAAGATGGTTCTTGGATAAGGCTATATCCTATTCCTTTTCGCAAACTTGATTTAGAACAAAAATATCCTAAGTATACATGGATTGAAGTTGAAGTTGATCGGAATACAAAGGATTTCAGACCAGAAACATATCGTCCTGTTTTAGAAACATTAGTTATACAAGATCATGCTAAGGAGTGGGAAGAACGACGTAATATTATATTTAGTAACAAGAAAATATATACTAATATGCAGGAGCTGATAAGTAAAGCAAAGACTGAAAAAATCTCTCTTGCTGTATTTAAACCAACTAAAATTCATGATTTCATCTATAAAGAAGTTGATAGGGAATGGGATAAAGGTAAATTATCTATTCTGAAAGGTTTATCAAAGCAAATGAATTTTTTTCAAACACCTGAAGAAATTGCTGATGAATTTAAAACAGTTCGTAAGGTGCCATATGAGTTTTCATATGTTTTTGAAGATGATAGCGGGCATAAATCAACTCTAATGATAGAAGACTGGGAACTAGGTATGCTATATTTTAACTGCCTGCAAAACGCAAACGAAGTTGAATCAGTAGCTTTATCAAAGGTGAAAGATAAATTCTTAACATATTTCAATACCAGAGATTTATATTTCTTTCTTGGCACAACAAAACAATATCATAATGTTGCACGCAATCCATTTATAATCATAGGAGTATTTTATCCTCCTATACTACAGGAAGATAATCAGATACGGCTTTTTTGAATTATGTCAGGAATAAGGCAGGTTATTGATTAAGTAAAATCATTAATTTCTAAAGAATATAAACTTATCATATTAGCTTCACATATAAGATGCAATTAACATATTGCATTGTGAGTTTTATATAATATGCCAATGCTTTTAGTTTATGAGCGAAGTCATTATTTTTCATTTCTTCTGCAAGGTAAAGTTAATATAGCTTCTGCAGTTTCATATGCCGTCATATTTGTGTTATCTACAATATCGACATTATCATTGTCATATACTAAAAGATCATAAAAGTGTTTTATCCACTCTTCCGGGGTAATGTTAGTATGACAAGTTCTTGTCTGGCATCTTGCTACAGCAGTTTGATATTCAGGTTTTAGCAGAATAAACTTATATCTTAAATTGCGAGCTTTAAATATTTCTATGAATTTTTCAAAATCACCTGGTAAAATCATATGTGATAAAACAAAGCTTTCTCCAAACAAAGATAATATATCGATTTCACATGCAATTTCGTTAATCAATTCGTCCCATTGATACTGTTTAATGCCTTTTTTATGGCGAACAGATTGTATTACACAGTCTCCGTCAATAGCCAGATAACCTTTGTCTTGAAGTATTTCTGCAACGGTAGACTTTCCGCTTCCGCAAGTACCGTTTATGACGATAATTTCACCAGTACTGCAGGTATTAGAAACTGTAACTTCAGCACCGCATAATCTACAAACAGGTATTACAGGAGATATGGTAATGTTTTGCTTCGTAGGTTATCATTGTAAATCTGTACATTTTCTTTCGCTAGTTTACCGCACTTTGGACATGTAATCATTTTATACTTGTATGATACAGTCAGTGACTGTTCACTTCTCTCCTTTGTAAAATATCAGAACTATTTTCTCTTATGCAATAGTATCAAAAAACTTTTATAGGAACAAGTACTGGGTAATATAAGATAGAGAAATTAACCAAATGTTATTAAAGAGCCTTAATATACAAAAACGGGTTTGGTATGATGATTAAAAGAAATACGAGGTGTATGTTGATTCAAATGCTTGAATGCTGTAACATTTAGTAAAAGTATTTGCTTTTAGAAAGAGTATCTACTCAAACCCTACGGTAAATTGACCCTGTCTTTTATGGTGCAATATAAGTACATTATCATAAAAAATGTGTATAATATATATATTAAAGTCGGGAGCAATCGATGAAAAAACTATATGAATATACATTTGGAGAAGAAGTAGCTAATACCATAACACATGGCGTCATGGCCTTTTTAGTTCTTATCTCTATGCCCTTTGCGATTCTTTATGTGAATGCGAAAGGCAGGTTAATTGATGCAATCGGCGTTTCTATCTTTATGATATCAATATTCTTGATGCTTCTGTCCTCAACACTATTCCATTCTATGGAAAAAGACTCAAAACATAAAAGGATCTTCAAAATATTTGATCATATATTCATTTATGTTGCTATTGCAGGTAGTTATACCGCTATCGCTTTATCAGTCATTGGAGGATGGCAGGGTATAGTGATCACCTGCATACAGTGGACAATGGTTATTGTGGGGATTTTACAAAAAGTGCTGTTTGATAGAAAAAATCCTCGTTCTTCTGTAGCGGTCTATCTTATTATGGGCTGGACACTGCTTGCCTTTTTACCATTATTCATTAAGCAAGCAAGTGTGGGCATCTTCGTCTTTGTCCTTTTAGGAGGCATATTCTATTCAGTCGGTGCTATTATATATGCTAAGAAATCATTTAAGTATTATCATATGGTCTGGCATATATTTGTTAATTTAGGAGCTCTGATGCATTTTATAGGGCTAGTGTTCTTTTTACAATAAACCAGTGTATATGTCTTGAAAGGCAAAAAATAAATAAAATTGAGGTGGGATTATGTCATTTAAAGTTGCATTTATCGGTGCGGGAAGCATAGGATTCACAAGGCAGATAGTAAAAGACCTTCTGTCTGTGGAGGAGTTCAGAAACATTGAAATATCCTTCATGGATATATCTGAGCATAATCTGGAAATGGTCAGAGCATTGTGTCAACGTGATATTGACAGTAATAAGCTTTCCATTAAAATAGAGGCCACAACCAACAGAAAAGAAGCATTAAAAAATGCCAAATATGTTTTTGTAACAGTAAGAGTAGGGGGACTGGAAGCTTTTGCCACCGATGTAGAAATCCCACTGAAATATGGAGTGGATCAGTGCGTTGGAGACACTTTATGTGCTGGAGGCATCATGTACGGACAAAGAGGTATTCCTGTCATGCTGGGTATTTGCTCTGACATCAAAGAAGTGGCTAGAGAAGATTGTATGATTTTAAATCATACTAATCCTAATGCCATGATTACATGGGCAGCTAACCACTATGGAAAAGTGCCGACCATTGGCCTTTGCCATGGAGTACAAGGCGGACATCAGAAGATTGCTGATGTGTTTGGATTAAAAAAAGAGGAAGTGGATATTATTTGTGCTGGAATCAACCATCAGACATGGTATACGCAGATCAGACATAATGGGGAAGATTTGACAGGCAAGCTGCTTGATGCATTTTTGAATCACGAAGAATTCTCGAAGACAGAAAAAGTGCGTATTGATATGTTGAAAAGATTTGGTTACTTTAGTACCGAATCCAATGGCCATTTAAGTGAGTATGTTGCCTGGTATCGAAAAAGGTTAGACGAAATCAATGACTGGATTGATTTATCAACCTGGATCAATGGTGAAACCGGAGGATATCTAAGAGTCTGTACAGAAAAGAGAAACTGGTTTGAGACAGATTTTCCTGAATGGATGAAAAAAGACCCTTTTGTGTATGACAAAGAACATAGAGGACATGAACATGGATCATATATTATTGAAGGACTGGAAACAGGCAGACTTTACAGAGGACACTTTAATGTAGTAAATAATGGATGCATAACAAATCTTCCTGATGATGCCATTGTAGAAGTACCGGGATACATAGATGCTAACGGAGTAAATATCCCTAAGGTGGGAGCATTGCCTTTAGGGTGTGCAGCAGTGTGCAATAGCAGTATCTCTGTTCAGCGTTTAGCAGTACATGCAGCTGTTGAGGGTAACGAGTTATTACTGAAACAGGCAATGATGATGGATCCTCTGGTAGGGGCTGTTTTAAATCCCAATGAAATCTGGCAGATGACAGATGAAATGCTGGTAGCATGCGAGGATTTACTTCCTCAATACAAAGATGTGATAAAGGCTGCCAAAGAAAGACTACTTCATAAAGAAATAGAAACAGATGATTCCTTTAAAGGAGCCGCCAGATTAAAAGTTAAAACAATAGAGGAACTTAAAGAAGAGAATAAGAAATAGCTTAGACTGATATATCCCGCAAAACATATTGCCATCCTTAATAATTTAATCGTTGAGGGTGGTATTTTTTTATCCGTTGAAGCAATAACTTTTTTCTTCTTAAATCTAAGGATTAAAGCTAGTTCTTAAGTCTTTTTTGCTTTTCTTTGTGCCCTTATTATATTATCAAATGTTTAATATATTAATAACCCAAGATTAACTATATAACGGATACTGACGAACAAATCACTATTCTGAAGTTTCAAGCAGAAGTTTAGTTCCCATAACGGTTGCAGGAATTCTGTAATCTGGTGCGAGGTTGGATAGTATTACAACTGCTGTTTCAATCATCGGACAAAACCCGAAATAGCAGTTATATGCTCCTGTTCCGCCGTTGTGCCATATGATGTCGTTCTTCGTGTCGATGATCCATCCAAATCCGATTTCATCCATATTTATTCCAATGGCTTTACCAGATTCTGTTGATGCTTTGATGACAGCAAGTGAATCATGGCTGTTTGCAAGGATGCCTTCTTGTGAAAGCTGAAGCTGAGCGTAATGCAACATATCCGAAATGGTTGATGTCAGTCCTCCAGCGGAAAGATAGACATCATCAGTATTCCAGTTCCAATAATTTTCCAAATCACCTTGTTCATCTGATATGTATGTGTTTAAAAGCTTGAGTTCATCTAAGGCAAATATGTTAACAAGGGTTGCATAATCCTTGCTATAAACTGATTCAAGAACAAGCCCGAGTGTCGCATAGCCGAAATTTGAATAATTAAAACTCTGTGTTTCACCAGTAACAGAAATTTCTGACAGCCTGCTAAATAGCATGTCATCATTAATTCCGTAAAAATCATTTCTTCCGTAAAAGAAATTACCGATCATCGGTGATTCAAAATAGTGTGATTTGTAGCCCGATGTATGTGTTAATAGCTGTTCTATTGTTGGATATGTATTGCTTGCAGGCATATCTAGATATTTGTCTACTGTATCATTCAGATTGATTTTTCCTTCAGATACCGCTTTTTTTATGAGAGCTGCTGTAAATGTTTTTGTGAGAGAGCCGATTTCATATATATGTTCTTCCTGCTGCATTTTTACTCCGTCTTTGCCGTATACGGTATATGATGCCTGTCCGTCTTTTATGATGCCGACTGTTATAACTGCATTATCATTGCCTTTTAAAGTGTAATTCAAGCAATCGGTGAACGACATTCCTGGAATTTTACTCATCTGATAATTACCATAAACTGAGTATCCGCTGACTATCAGCACAATAAGTAAAATAACGGCAATTATGATATATATCGTTTTTTTGCTCTTTTTCTTCATGGTCATCCTTCTTTCTATTACTTAACTTTGCATGTGTTAAGTTTATGATAAAACAATATTCTCTGCCTGCATAACCCGCTTCAATCAAACTGCCTGACAATTAAGCTTACTAAAGATTATAAATGAAAGAGAAATCTTGATATATTCTTGCCTTAATTTTGAATATATGATAAAAGCAGAAAGGACTCTCTTAGGGGTATTGTATCACAAAAAACAAACTGGATTTAAAGATGCGCCAGAAATGGATAGAGTGAATTTAGTGTATGATTAAGCAAAAGCATGTATATACCATGAAGGCATATATGATGACATTTGGTCATACCAGGACAATATGTCCTGTGACTGTTTCATCATAGTATCAATTTCACTTTGCCCGAATGGTATTGCCCAGTATATTGATGAAAGGGTGTTACTGGAAATGTATAGTGCTAAGAGTCTGAAAAACTCATCAGGCGGATTGCCGTTGAAATATGCATGAAGCTGTCCTGATGCAAAATGAGGACTGACTGTTGCACTCCATACAATCCTGTTGAACTCCTCCCACGGATCCCCATAATCCATACGGTTCCAGTCGATAATATGTATTTTCTGGTCATTTGATATAATCATATTCCCAATGTGATAATCCCCATGCTGCAGGCATTGAGGGCGATTGTTAAGAAGATATTTATTCCTCTCAATATATTCAATTACTTGTTCATCCCCTTTAAACCTAATACCGCATTCTTTGTACTTTTTTATCTTGTAGTTCATTTTACGTGTGAAACGTGTTTCCCAGTCTTCCTGTTGGGAAGGTGCAGGTATTGAATGTATTAGCTGTAAGGCTTCACCAGATTTTAAACCTAATCTGTATTGTTCTGTATCAGACAAATCAGATAAAACAGTTTCTGCATCCTCTCCATCAATCCATGTCAGAAGCTGATATACCAATATGCCATTATCACAAACACCGAAATCGACAGGTAAAGACATGGGAATATTTAATGCTGCTGCTTTTTGCATTATCTCATAATCATTTTTCTTGCGGTCATACAAGGATATATCAGACAGACGAAGAAGCAGTTTTCCGTCATCTTCAGTTTCTATATAGAATTTCTTATCATCTGACCAGCCTTTATTTACAGCCTCTATCTTTCTGAATGAGCTGTATCCTGGTATGTCGAACATTCTTTCCTCCTTATTGCGAACAAGTCCTATTATATCCTTTTTCAGAAATTTTTCAAAATAACTGAAAAAAATGTGCTAATATAGTAGAGTAAAAAAGAATATAGAATGAGAGGATAGTTATGATAGACGGACATATCCATATAGAAAGAGGAGAATACACTCTTGAATGGATTAAAAAATTTACAGACAGAGCAATAGAAAAGAACATTGAAGAAATATGGTTACTTGAACACTGTTACAGATTTACGGAATTTATGCCTATGTATGATTCAGTATGCAAATACAGTGAGTATATAGATAAGTGGTTTCATAAAAAAGCTGGAGTTAAGGAATTAAATGATTACCTTGAACTGATGGAAAAAGTAAGAGAGACTGACTTCGGCGTGAAGGTAATGTTCGGACTGGAAGTATGCTATTTCAAAGAGTATGAAGAGTTTGTATATGACTTAACTAAATACAAAGATTTTGATTTCCTTCTTGGAAGCGTGCATTTTGTGGATGATTTCGCATTTGACCATAAAGCAGAACACTGGGTGGGCAAAGATGTAGATTTAATATATGCACGATTCTTTGAAGCATCAATAGAACTTGTAAAATCGAATATTTTCGACGGCATAGCTCATCCAGATTCGATAAAGCTGTTCGGACACAAGACATTATATCCTCTATATGAGTATTATGAGGAGCTGGCAAAGCAGTTATCAAATAACAACATGTATGCAGAGCAGAACAGCGGAGCGCACAGAAGGTGCCCGGCCACAGCGGAATTAGGCATGGACAAGGATATGCTTGATGCGATGTTAAGACACAGTGTTAAGATAGTAACAGCATCTGATGCGCATGAGCCTTGTGATGTGGGAGATAATATAGCTCAGCTGAAAAAGAGCATATCTATAGGTTGACATATTCATGCTTCTTAAGTAAGTAGGGATACAGCATATATTTTTAAAGGGGGAAGTGTTTATGGGTATTGATATAAAGAGGCTGACTCCGGAATTGTCGGAGGATTACCTGTACTTTTTTGATAATACTCCTCATTCAACGAATAAACCGGAACATCGCTGTTACTGCGTCTGCTGGAGCAGTAAAGACTGTGAAGGTACTGATTTTTCCAGTGCTGAAAAAAGAAGAGATATCGCAAAGGAATATGTGAGGGATGGCAATATACAAGGTTATCTTGCTTATGTGGATAATAAGGTCATTGGCTGGTGCAATGCCAATACGAAAGAAGACTGTTACGGCTGTGTTTCATGGAAGATGTTTATGAAGCCTGTTAAAGAAGAGGAATCAGATATTAAGATAAAATCGGTTTTATGCTTTGCTGTATCTCCAGAAATGAGGGGACAAGGCGTTGCGACACAGCTTCTTAAAAGAGTGTGTGAAGACGCAAAAGAAGATGGATTTGATTTAATAGAAGCTTATCCCAATAGAGAATTTACAAGCACGGAAGATGATTTTATGGGAACAATAAGCATGTTCGAAAAAGCAGGATTTATAAGGTGTTATGAGGCGGGAAATAAAACAGTAATGCAAAAAGCATTAAAAGTATAAACTGCATATATTAACCATATCTCTTTGCTTTAGTAAGTATAAATATATCCGGCATCAGAATCAATAGAACCAGTCAGATGCATTACCATCGTATGTTCATCAGCATATGTGCCGTCAGAGTATTTCATTCCATGAGGAACTGTCCCTACTATTTCAAACCCGAAGGACTTGTAGAAATCTATTGCTCTTTGATTTGTATCAACAACTTCAAGCATTAAAATCTCAAGATTCTGCCCTTTGCTCCATTCGATATGGGAAAGCATTAATTTACCGGCTATTCCCATACCCCAGCATTTCTTGCATATAAATATCCCGAAATGCCCTTTGTGGCGGAATCTGCTCTTTCTATTGTTGTATGATGTCTCTGCAACACCCACTATCTCATTGTCTATGACTGCTACAGTCCATAAGATGTTTTCAGCAGTATCGCGTTTATTTATAAGTATCTTTTCATCTTCAGCTGAGTAAGCGAATTCGCCGGGTTCTCTTGTCAGATACTTGCTTTCTGTATCAATCAGATTTACAAGATTGATCATTCCCTCTGCATCATTTTCCTCAGGGGAGCGGACTATAAGGGTTTTTCCATTTTTCAATAAGTACTCTTTGTAATATTCCATTTCCTCATCCTTTATACTTCCTACCCAAATTATACCCTAACTCTGCATTAATGCAAACCACAGGGTTTCTGATTTTTTTATTGAATCACTGAGGTATCGCTGATATACTTAATGAGTACATTTAAATCATTTTCAAATATCGAGAGGAGTAAATTATGGGATTAATAAAAGCTATTATGGGAGCTGCAGGCGGTGTTCTAGCTGATCAGTGGCGCGAGTACTTTTACTGTGAATCAATGGATGTTGATGTTCTTGTAAGAAAAGGACAGAAAAGAACAGGTAAAAGAAGTACCAATACTAAAGGAGAGGAAAACATAATCTCAAATGGATCCATTGTGGCTGTTAATGAAGGACAGTTCATGATGATAGTGGATCAGGGCAAGGTAGTGGAATTTTCCGGAGAGCCAGGCGAATTCGTATATGACTCATCCACAACTCCAAGTATGCTTTATGGCGGTTTCGGAGCAGGCCTTGTAGCAAGCTTTAAGGAAGTCGGAAAACGTTTTACCATGGGAGCAGATCCAGGCAAGGACCAGAGAGTATACTTCTTCAATATGAAGGAATTAGTTGGTAATAAATATGGTACTCCTAATGCAGTACCTTTCAGAGTTATAGACAAAAACATAGGGCTGGATATTGATATATCAATAAGATGCCATGGAGAGTACTCATACAAGATAGTAAACCCATTGTTATTCTATACGAATGTAACCGGCAATGTGGAAGATGAGTATAAACGTGATGTTATAGACGGACAGTTAAAGACAGAACTTATGACTGCTTTACAGCCGGCATTTGCAAGGATCTCTGAGATGGGTATAAGGTACAGCGCGCTTCCAGGACATACCATGGAGCTTGCAGATGCTCTTAACCAGGTATTATCACAGAAATGGACCGCATTAAGAGGCCTTGCAATTGCATCTTTCGGAATAAGCTCATTAAAGGCTTCTGATGAAGACGAAGCAATGCTTAAACAGTTACAGAGAAGCGCAGTTATGAGAGATCCTACCATGGCAGCTGCAACACTTGTTGGAGCACAGTCAGAAGCAATGATGAGTGCTGCAAAGAACGAAGGTGCTGGCCCTGTTATGGCTTTTGCAGGAATGAATATGGCAAACCAGGCAGGTGGAATGAATGCGCAGAGCCTGTTTGCAATGGGGGCAAATCAGCCTAAAGCTGAAACCCCAGACCCTGACAGCTGGACCTGCGCATGCGGAGCAGTCAATAAAAGCAAATTCTGTACTGAATGTGCTAAACCAAGACCAGCAGCAAATATGGGCTGGACCTGTTCATGCGGTGCTGTAAATAAAGGGAAGTTCTGCGCAGAATGCGGAAAACCAAAGCCGGCAGGAGCAAAACAGTATAAATGTGATAAATGTGGATGGGAAATTAAAGAAGGTGAACCTACTCCTAAATTCTGTCCTGAATGCGGAGACGTATTCGACGATGCTGATGTAGTTAAATAGGTATCGCCATATGGATGAAGATTTAAGAGCTAAAACCAAGGAAGAAACGGACAGGAAGTGCCCCTCTTGTGGCGGCACAATGGACTTTGATCCCAAGTCAAAAGGCCTTGCCTGCCCGTACTGCGGACATACCCAGCAGATAACAGAGGAAGAAGAAGACAAAGTCGAGGAAAAAGATTTTCTTACTGAGGAAATAAAGGAAAACTGTGACTGGGGCGTGGAGAAAAAGACTGTAGTATGTAAATCATGCGCTGCAGTATCAGTTTATGATGCGTTGCAGATATCCGATGTATGTCCTTACTGCGGTTCTAATCAGGTTACTGAGGAAAAAGGGATAAACACTCTTGCTCCTAATGGCGTGTGCCCCTTTGCCATAACAGATAAACAGGCAGGGGACAACTTCCATAAATGGCTGAAAGGAAAACTGTTCTGCCCCAGAGCTGCGAAAACAGGAGCAAAACCTGATTCTTTCAAAGGCATATATCTGCCTTACTGGACATTTGATACAGACGCATACGTCGTGTACAGCGCCCAGTTCGGAAGAGACAGGGAAGTTAAGGATGCAAAAGGAAATACCAGGATAGTTACAGACTGGTACCCGACACAAGGGACATATAAAAAGTCCTTTGATGATTATGCTGTTCCTGGTACAGAACGATATGACGGAGGGTCTTTGGATATGATCCAGCCATTCGACACTGCAAACAGCAAGCTTTATAAACCGGAGTATGTAGCAGGCTTTATATCTGAAAGGTACTCTATAGGGCTTCAGAACGGATGGGATATAGCCAAGAAACAGATACGCAGCATACTTGAAGACAATATTACCAGTGAAATCAAGGTAAAAAATGTAGCAAGTAGGGTAAGAAGCCTTGTTATGAAAATACGGCATGATAATATAAAGTACAAATATCTGCTGCTGCCTATATGGTTATCATCCTTCAAGTACAAACAGAAGGTATACCAGTTCATGGTAAATGGCCAGACAGGAAGAGTCGGAGGACGTACTCCTGTATCAGCTATACGTGTTGCAATAGCAATAGCGATAGTAATAGGCATAATCTTACTGGTACTCAAACTGACTGGAGAGATATAGCGGGAAGGGACATAAGACAAAACAACAGAACAGATAAATTGAAAAAGTAATATTAACAAGAATAACAACTGTTTAAAGATTGACAGTTGTTGTTTTAATATATAAACGCAAGAAGGCTTACAAATTAGTAAAGCATAAGAACTTAATTTAAATATTCAATTTTAATATTGTGCTGAAAATCCATATAGTCATATACATATCCTTATTATTACTTTTCAACACCTAACTGCATTCCTTAATGGTTTTCCCAGACAATATGCACCGTCACCTCTGAATAAAATGTTATTAACATTATCCTGCCAAAGATATGTAACATTACCACCTAAAATAGATTTTGTTTTTCTGTCAGTGCAAATTAGATCCTTTCCTGAAGCACTGAATCTGTTAATGTTAGCTGATTGTATTTATATAACTACTTTAACCTTGTTTTCCATTAATAAACAGTCATCTTCATTCTGTTCACGCAAAATCAGATCACCATAGACCGGATAATCATATAGAATGTTATTGTCTGCTCTGACTGTGATACGAGCTGAGATTCCCATCAGCTGTAATTCTGAATATGCATTCTTGATTTTAGATTCTATATTCTTCATGT